>WNGL01012857.1_pt1 | contig 11572 bp, 12 predicted proteins | sample 5400591 | NCBI WGS metagenome assembly WNGL01 (sample SAMN13153377, study PRJNA577476) | soil metagenome | isolation source: 80 cm soil or saprolite under Garry oak tree replicate 1 | place: USA:California | collected 2016-06-15
CAGCGCCAAATGGTCCAAAGTAATGAAGGCCGCCAATATCAAGCCTGAGCAGTAGCTGTTAGCGAGAAGAAAGATGCCGGGCGACCTGCGGCGCGAGGCTCTAGGGTGTCGAAATTAGACCCCTGCTCGTCGTCACTATCAAACGATTGCCCCAACGAACAATAGAATCGACCCTACCCACTCCCGGCACCGTCTGCCCCGGCGTCACCTTCCAGACCCCATTCGGCCCTTCTATCACTGCCGTGCCATTAACAACTTCACGCAGTGTCCAGCCCTCAATAGTCGTTGGCCTTGTCTCCGGGGTGGGAGTGAGTTTCGTCGGAGTCCGCACCTCCTTCACCGTTGCCCGTGTCGACGCCATACGTCCCGGTGCGACTATGGAATCTTTGCTTGCGTGTTGAGATAGTGGAGCAGAGCTTACGGATTTTGTGGGGGCGGCGGAGACGCCCGGATTTTGCGGTGCTTCCGCAGGCACGTTCCGTATCTGAATACGATCGCTCTGTTGAGCGTCGGGCGCCTGAGCGGTAGGTGAGTTGGAGCTTTGCTCTATGCCCGATGAAATCGCTTTGGGTTTAAGATCACGTTTCCCAGTAAGTCCACTTACTGACGTCACACCAAATGGCAATGCTGATTCATATAAAATAAACCATGCCACCCCACACGTCGCCAACAGACCCACGATAAGCGCCACATAAAAGGTATAGCCTCCGCCAGACGCTGGCCAATTTAAGACCCTATGGCTTTCATCGATTTTGATTTCGTAAGGCCACTCCACCCTTGCTGAGGCGTTATTCGCGACTGCTTCGCCCCGCGCGTGAGCGTCAAAGCCAAGCTCCTGCTGCTCGCGGTTAATTTCGGGAATCATCGCCATTCAATTTTCGACCTGAGCCAGCATGCGCAGATCGGAGCCGCGCACGTGCATTGGATTACGCGCCGAACCTGGCGCGAGATTAGCCGTATTAACGATACTCTCGGTAACGAGACTCTCGGACATGGGTACTTGGTTCCGAATGCGTTTGGCTTGCGCGGCGATTTTCTGTTCCGCCGACATCAACTAACCACCCCTGCTTTGCCCTTAATGAGCGAGCCGCTGGCTAAATGAATACTTAACGCCCGAGTGAACATTCGTATTAATCTAAATCTTCGATTGAAACGCTCATTGCTCAAGGATCATCGTCAATCCTGGGGAATGTGGAGCGTGCCTGGCACGAACGCCAGGCCAAACGATCATAACCGCAATGCTGGCTGTTTACCCGAAGGTAATCCATAGGTTACCTCGTTCTGAAAAAAAGGGTCATGGATTCTTTTTGCCCTAGTGCACGCGATTAGATTTTAAGTCACTGATTTACTGCGCTTCGTACCCGGAATCGGCAGAGTCTTGACTTGACCCGCGGGGGGTTGGGCTATGGGGAAAGCTGCACTCAACGGAATGCGTAATTGTATCCTCGGGGCCATTATCCTCGTGGGCACCGCCATTGTTGTTGGCGGAATGACTGACATCGTTCCGGCGATAACGTGGGAAGCTCTGGCCGATTTTTTTCGACACACTTTCCTGTTGCTTTTCGCGTGTGCCGCCTGGGCTGCGCGTGTCCTGGCAGACGTCCGCCTCACACTCTTCGGAACGCTGGCACTGTTACTTTTGTTTTACTTTTTGACGCGGCCGCAGCGTGAAGATCATTGATTTCGCGCCCCTATCCGGCGAAAGACCTATAATTGTGACAATGCCGCTTGCCCAAAGTAGTCGGGCTTCATAGGCTTTGATCGCCTCCAAACGACACTGAAAGAACTGCTTCTGTTGATCGGAAAAGCATCCGGTGAGCAATATCGCGGAGCCGATCAACAAGCCTGTCATGAGAGTGGCGGAAAAGTGCAGGACGATAGTGAGATAGCGCATCACAAGACTGCCGCCCAACAAAGCGGAGACCAGTCCGGTGGTGGCACACCGATGACCTCTTTTGATTTATGGGCAGGTGCAATTTCAACTGGGCTAAACTGGAAACTAAGGGCGATCTTGAGCGTTATTGACCGGCATGATCCTTCGCCATTTCGCACTCTCTCTTGTCGCCCTCATGGCGATCAGCGCTGATGCGCGCGGGCAGGATACGGCCGCTAAAGGCGCCGGTGCGGACAATCAACTCGTGTTCAACAATGTATGCCGCACCTGCCATACGCTGAAGCAAGGTGACAATCGCCTTGGACCAAACTTACACTTGGGCGCAAAGCGGGGTCAGTTCCAGACTATGGCTACTCAAGTGCCATGAAGGACGCCGATCTGACATGGGATAGGGCGACGCTTGATCGCTTCATCGCTAATCCCGACCAAGTGGTACCCGGTAACAAGATGAAGCCCTATGGCGGTCTCACCTCCGCTGAGGAGCGCGCCAAAATTATTGCTTTTCTTGAAGCCAACAGCGGCAGCTGAATGTGTTGCCGTTCACTGCTTATGAGCGCATCTCATCCTATTCTTCTAATCAACCTCTTGCCAAATAATACAATCAAAAGCCACACGGTCATCACAATGAGCCCTGCTCCCAATAAATAGTAGCGCAGGTCTTTTGCTCCTACCGTTTCATTGGTCACGGGGACCTGGCCCGTGGGGATGCTAGTTGCCTTGGGATCGGTGGCAGCACCCGCTGATGAATCTTTGGCTGTTACAGGTGCTTCATTTTTAACTGAATGCTGTGCCGTTGGCGCACTCTCAGCACTGGTGACCGATGGCACGTCAGGCTTTGAAACTGCGATAGGTGACCGCTGCGCCGCCGATGCTTCTTGGGATTGAGCTGCGTCGTTTGGTTTTAATCGCCTGAATTCCAAATTGCTTGTATAGGACCCATCGGGGCGACAGTTCCGTCCGACCCGCGGCGCCTGCCCCGCCAGCACGATCTGTTCATCGTTGAGAATCGATCCCTTAACTTCGAACGGAATTGGTCCGCACTGAGGGTTAAAGATGTATGCCGTTCCCGAATATTGTCCGTTGTTGACCTCACCGCGGAATAGTACAGAGCCAGGGCGCGCGCCTGCATGCAACATTCCTGGGCGCGGCTTTTGATAATGGAACTCCCGAAATAAGCCGTTCGTGACCAAATACATTACCGAGCCATTGTGATCCCAAATCATAGGCTCAGGCGAGACAGTTTGCGTCTGCGCCTGCGCACCGATTGCTACTGCAGTGGCGCTAAGTACAATCACTGCAACCGAAGCACGGGTCATTTGATAGTTCCTGGATAGATCGCAGTAACGATGGGAGCTCCACAAATTTGGCGCAGGTGTGGTGCGGCGATCCCAGCAGAAGCAAGCTCTCCAATTCCTAGTTGGGGTGATCACACGCGGACGCTTTGGTGTGTGACGCAGGACTGTGAATTTCGCGAACGGATCAAAGCGGTTTTCAGACAGTCAAGCAGGACGTTTTTGCCAAAGGGCTTGCTCAGGAAAGCGACTGCTCCCGCGCCCAGCGCTTGCATACGCGTCATCTCATCGGGATGACCTGTAACGACGATTGTTGGCGCCGCGAAACCGTCGGCACGGAGGCGTCGGTAGAGCTCCACACCCGTCAAACCCGGCAAATGCACATCGGTGATCAGACAGGACGTGTCATTAATGTGACCTGAACCAAGAAATTCTTCGGCCGACCCATAGGTTGCGAGCGTGTATCCTAATGTCCGGATTATCCCTTCAGTCGCCGCCCGGGCGCACACATCGTCATCGATAATGGAAATCATGGTCAGGACTTTGAGATGCGGGGGGTGCTATTACGCTGTTTTGTTCAATCAGCTGGCAGCGACGATTTGGTTTGCAGGGCAGAGCGTGCCCCTGCTCGGTTTGGCCAGCTCCCTGTTTGTTTGTTACTCAGGCGCTCGGCCCTGCAGACGTGATCTAATCGTCAGAAGAATAATTTGATGTGAATGCCTATGAAGAAATCCCCTGACGGTTAATCATCGATTAGTAGAGCGCAACTAGTCAGCATTAGTGCAGTCACAAAGCCTATGACTGCTGACAAAACGAAATTAAATCTAACCACCAGTTCCGCCCCCGAAAATACAACTACATCGATACGCAGCTTAACGGCAATTTTGCGGGGACTTCATTACTCAGAACTGGCAAAATTAGCTGAGGGTCATTGTTTCTTACGTTGCCGACCATTTTGTCGACCGGCCAAATTTTCAATGCCTCGTCCGGGCATGCTTTGAGTAATGCCAGTAATTCTTGCTCGCTTGCCACTTCTTCGCCTAACCACTTCGGCCAATCGTACTCCGCGAGGATGACCGGCATACGGTCGTGCAGCTCGTCCATCGCTCTGTTCGGCCCGCATGTCAAAATAGTGCAACTCAAAACTTCTTCGCCGCTCGCCGGCGATCCCCATTTCTCCCATAGACCGGCCATCACCATCTGAGCGTTATCGGCCATGGCGATGGCGTGGGGCTGTTTTAGCTTTCCTTTTGCATCAAGCTTTTTCCACTCGTAGAAACCATCAGTGACAACCAGGCATCGCTGGCCGCGCTTCCAAGCGTCCCGAAATGCGGGTTTGGTCGTGAATTCTTCTGCGCGCGCGTTGAAGGTCGAATATTGAAGCTTGTCGTCTTTGGCCCAATGGGGAATGAGCCCCCACTTCATCATCTTCGGCACGCGCTCGCCATGGACGGATCGAATGGCAACGAGCATCGGCGCCGTGGGAGGCTTGTTCCAATCCGGCCCAAAGTTCGGCGCCACAGAGTTTGGCGCGAACTTCAATCGGATTTTGATTTCCGAGTAATCGGAGGATAGGCGCACTCGACCGCACATTATCTTTTCGCTTTCTGTGCCCGATGTCGTTCCCAATTGTGCAACACCAACCACCATGCTGGACTCTATTAGTTCATCGACGCGGCGCATCGCCATTTCCCGTTCCAGAAAACGCGATCCAGATTGGCGGCTCACCCTCACTGTCTCGACTGACCACCCAGCGGCGAAAGGCCATGGCGACGACGACCCATTTCTGACGGAGCGGTAATGTTCACGTTGTGTTCTGCAGGTCAAGGGCACATTTCTTCGGGCTTGACGAACGCTGACTGACGAATTATGATTTCTGTCAGTCATCAAGAAATCGACCCAACCGAGAGCGGCGCCTTGCGACAGAGTGCCATGAATCCGCAGGTCAAGATCAAACCGGACGATACCAAGGCCCGAATCGTCGAGGTCGCCGAGGCGCTGTTCCGTCAGCTTGGCTACGCCAAGACAACCGTTGCCGATATCGCAGCCGAACTCGATATGTCGCCGGCCAATGTCTACCGCTTTTTTCCATCCAAGGACGCGATCGTGGAGGCCATTTGCCGGCGCTGCCTCGCCGAGGTCGAGGAAAAGGCCTGGCGAGTGGCGCGTTCGAAGGCCCCTGCGGCCGAACGGATGGAGCAGCTCATCCTCGAGATTCTCGCTTATCACAAGGAGAATTTGATTACAGAGCACCGCGTCAACGACATGGTGCTGGCCGCGATCGAGCACAGCTGGGAGACTATCCGGGCGCACAAGCAGGCGATGGCCAACGTGACCGAGCTGATCCTGCGCGACGGCATCGAGGCGGGAGAATTCGAGCCGATCGATCCCCACGCCACCGCGGGCCTGATCATGCGCTCCGTCGTCTGCTTCACTCACCCGCTCATGCTGGGTCAATGTCTCGAAGAGGGGGAGGATGTTGAGGCCGAAGCACGCGCCTCAATACGCTTCCTGCTACGCGCCATCATCGCTAAGCGTTAGGCAATCGCAGAGACCACAGAAGGCCAAAACCATGTCTGATGTGTAACGAAAAATAGATTTCATCACTCATCAAGAGTCAGTGAAGGAGGCCCACATGAATTCCCGGATCTCGCGCCTCATCAAGATTGCCCCCGCCTTGGGCGTCGTCGCCGTCTTCCCGCTGCTCGCCGCCTGCGATGAGCTAGCCGCCTCCGCCCCCGCCCAGCTCGAGCGTCCCGTGCAGGTGCAGCGCGTCGATTTCACATACGAGAATTCGGCCCGCGAATTCGTCGGTGTGGTCCGAGCGCGGCACGAAACCGATCTCGGCTTTCGCGTTCCGGGCAAGATCATCGCGCGCACCATCAATATGGGCGATGTCGTTCATGCTGGCGACGTCGTGGCGCGACTTGATCCACAGGATCTCAATCTGCAGGTCGAGAGCGCGCAGGCGGAGCTCACCGCTGCAACCTCCAATCTTGCTGACGCCGCGGCCGAGGAGGCGCGCTACGCAAACCTCAAGACGCATGCCACGGTTGCGGCCGCCGACTACGACCACAAGAAGGCCGCCAAGGACGAGGCCCAAGGAAGACTCGAACGCGCACAACGTGCGCTCGATCTCGCACGCAATCAGCTCGACTATGCGGAACTCAAGGTCGACGTCGACGGCGTCATCACGGCGACGCTGGCCGAGACCGGCCAGGTCGTGAATATCGGTCAGGCAGTGGCGCGGCTCGCCCATCATGGTGAGAAGGAAGCGCTAGTGGCGCTGCCGGAGACCTGGCTTGAGGAAGCCCGTAAGTCCGACGCTACGGTTTCGCTGTGGGCCAACCCAGGTCGCAGCTTTAAGGCGCAGCTGCGCGAGCTCTCGCCGCAGGCGGACCCGACCACCCGCACCTATGCGGCACGCTTCACCATTGAGAATCCGAACGACACAGTCGCGCTCGGCATGACCGCCACGGTGAGGCTTGCGCGTCCTGCGACCGGTCGCATCGCCAAGCTGCCACTATCCGCAATCCTCAACCGTGGAACGGGACCATCGGTCTTTGTGGTCGATGGATCGGGCGCTCTGGTGCTGCGGCCTGTAACCATCGCGTCCTTCACCGAGGATGCCGCACTGGTCAGCGCGGGCGTTTCCGACGGCGAGGAGGTCGTCACCCTCGGGGTGCAGAAGCTCGAACCCGGCACGCGAGTCCGCACCGTCGACGCGCTAACAAGCGACCTAGCTCCCAGCCGCAAATGGAAGGGCGCATCATGAAGCGGTTCAATCTCTCCGAATGGTCGATCACGCATCAGGCGCTGGTGCTGTTTATGATCATTCTCTTGGGCGCCGCCGGCGTCTATTCCTACCTGAACCTCGGACGTGCGGAGGATCCGAACTTCACCATCAAGGTCATGGTGATCGGCGTCGGCTGGCCGGGCGCAACCGCAGACGAGGTGCAGACGCAGGTCACTGACAAGATCGAGAAGAAACTGCAGGAGCTGCCTTATCTCGACCGCGTCGAGACCTATTCGCAGCCGGGCGGCGCCTTTCTTCAGGTGATCCTGGCGGATACGACCCCGCCCACCAAGGTGAAGGACCTCTGGTATCAGGTCCGAAAAAAGGTCGGCGACATCAAGAACGAGCTTCCCACCGGCATCACTGGCCCGAACTTCAACGATGAATTCGGCGATGTCTATTCGGCGCTCTACATGCTGACGGCCGACGGCTTGAGTCTCGCCGCGCTCAAGGACCGCGCTGAGGACATCCGCCAGCGCCTGTTACGGGTCCCGGACGTAAACAAGGTCGACATCATCGGCGAGCGACCACAGAAAATCTTCATCGAGTTCAGTCACACCAAGCTCGCCACGCTTGGTGTCACCCCGCAGCAGATCTTCGACAGCGTCGCGCGGCAGAACGCGGTTGTGTCTGGTGGATCGGTCGATACCTCTGCGGATCGCATCAATTTGCGGGTGACCGGCGCGTTCTCGGGCGTTGCCGCCATCGCGGCGGTGCCGGTGCACGCGAACGGACAGATCTTCCGGCTTGGCGACATCGCAACCGTCAAGCGCGGCTATGAGGACCCGCCAAGCTCCATCATCCGCCAGGGCGGCAAGCCCGCGCTCGGCCTTGGCGTCTCCATGCAGGAAGGCGCCAATATCCTGACGCTTGGCAAGAACCTGAAGCAGGCCATGACCGCCATCACAGCCGAGCTTCCGCTCGGCGTCGAGGTCACGCAGGTCGCCGATCAGCCCCGCATAGTCGACGGCTCGGTCTCGGAATTCGTCGAGACGTTTGCAGAAGCGCTGGTCATCGTGCTCGCGGTGAGCTTTCTCTCGCTCGGCTGGCGCACCGGGATCGTGGTCGCGCTTTCGGTGCCGTTGGTATTGGCTATCGTGCTCCTCGTGATGTATGCGGGTGGCCTCGTCCTGCATCGCATCACGCTCGGCGCGCTCATTATCGCGCTTGGCCTCTTGGTCGACGACGCGATCATTACCATCGAGATGATGGTGGTGAAGATGGAGCAGGGCTGGGACCGCGCCCGTGCCGCCACTTTTGCTTGGACCTCGACCGCGTTCCCGATGCTGACCGGCACTCTGGTGACGGCGGCGGGCTTCCTGCCGGTCGGCTTCGCCAGATCGAGCGCGGGTGAATATGCGGGCGGCATTTTCTGGGTGGTCGGCCTCGCACTGATCGCATCCTGGATCGTGGCGGTCGTGTTCACGCCTTATCTCGGCCTGAAACTACTCCCCAACCTCGCCAAGCGGGGCGTCCACCGTAACCCGGACATCATCTACGACACCCGAATCTACCGCGTGTTGCGCAGAGTCATCGATACCTGCCTGCGCTGGCGCAAGACGGTCGTCGCCGTCACCATGCTGATGTTCGGCTTGGCGATCGGCGGCTTCGGTCTCGTACAGCAGCAGTTCTTTCCGACCTCGACGCGCACCGAACTGTTCTTCGAAATGCGTCTGCCCGAGGGCACCGCGATCGGCGTGACCGATGCAACCGCCAGGAAAGCGGAACGGCTGATCGGCGACGATCCCGACATCGTGACCTATACGAGCTATGTCGGTCAGGGAGCCCCGCGCTTTTGGCTCGGCCTCAATCCGGTGCTGCCGGATTCGAATTTCGCCCAGATCGTCATTGTCACCAAGGATCTCGATGCGCGGGAGCGCGTGAAGAAGCGGCTCGATCAAGCCATCGCGGACGGCGCGGTGCCGGCGGCTCGTGCGCGAGTAGATCGCTTCTTCTTTGGTCCGCCGGTTGGCTTTCCGGTGCAGTTTCGTGTGATTGGACCCGATCCGTTGAAGGTGCGGGAGATCGCCCAACTGGTCCGCCAGGTCATGGCGGCCAACCCCAAGACGATCGACCCCCATCTCAACTGGGGTGAGCAGGAGAAGTCGATCCGCCTTGAGGTCGATCAGGACCGTGCCCGCGCACTCGGTCTCACGCCGCAGGATGTGGCGCAGACCATGCAAACAATGCTCTCGGGCTATACGGTTACCCAATATCGCGAGGGCATTGAAACCATCGACGTGGTGGCGCGCGCGGTTCCCGCCGAGCGTCTCGTTCTTGACCGTCTGAGCGAGCTCACCATCAGTACGCAAAACGGCGTCGCAGTTCCGCTGTCGCAGATTGCCCGGCTCCGCTACGAGTACGAGGAGCCGATCCTATGGCGGCGCAACCGCGATCTGGTCCTGACCGCGCGCGCGGATGTCGTGGACGGTGTGCAGCCCCCTGATGTGAGCGCGGAGATCGAGCCACATCTCCAAAGCATCAAGAATGCACTGCCTTACGGCTACCGCATTGAGACCGGCGGCGCGACCCGCGACCGAGGAAAGCGCCAAGGCCAACACTGCGCTGGCGGCGGTATTTCCGGTCATGGCTATTGCCATGTTGGCGCTCCTGATGGTCCAGCTGCAAAGCTTCTCGCGCCTTGCACTGGTGTTCGCGACCGCCCCGCTCGGATTGATCGGTGCAACCGGCGCGCTGCTCGCGTCCAATCGGCCCTTCGGTTTCGTGGCGCTGCTCGGGCTGATCGCGCTCGCCGGCATGATCATGCGCAACACTGTCATCCTAGTCGATCAGATCGAGCGCGACATCGCAGCCGGACACGCCCGCTACCGCGCCATCGTTGATGCCACAGTTCGCCGCGCGCGGCCGGTGGTGCTGACCGCGCTAGCCGCAGTTCTCGGCATGATCCCGCTCGCACGGAGCATCTTCTGGGGCCCGATGGCGATCACCATCATGGGCGGCCTTCTGGTCGCGACGGTCCTGACGCTCCTGGTCGTGCCAGCGCTCTACGCGCTGTGGTTCCGGGTGCGGCAAGACGAGCCCGACCGATCGGCGATCATCGCGGAAGCGCTCGCAGAGCACGACGATATGGAACCGATCCGGATCGCCGCCGAGTGACGGCGGCAGCCAGCGTGAAGGAGCACTGCGTGAACTCACAGCATCGCGAACCGCGTCTGGAAGAGATGCTGGCGGATTCCATCATTAAAGCCGTGATGGAGGCTGACGGCGTCGACCCGCGTGAACTAGAGACAGAACTGCGGCAAACCGCGGCGCTGTTGCACGCGACGTGGCGCATTTCAAATCCACCGGCATTTGCGCGTCCGATCTTCGCGGAAGGAGAGGGGTCACATGAGGTACCGAATCGTCGTCTGGAGCGCCATTGCGTGGATTGCCGTCTGCCTTGGGCCCTACCTCTATGCTCTCAACGATCTGATCACGTGGAGATAGCATCCATTATGCGTCAGGCAACACGCTTTGCGATTGCGTCACCGTTCCTTGAAAAGAAGGGAGAAAGGATGGATTGGCATGGCTACTTCAGCTCGCCCTGTTGCGCTCATAACCGGCGCGTCGGCTGGCATCGGCGCCGCCCTCGCGCGTGAAGCTGCAAGCGACGGGTACGATCTTGTACTCGTGGCGCGCCGCCGTGAATCGATGGAAGCGCTTGCCGCCGAACTCAAGTCAACGGGTGCACAAATCACGATCATCTCTGCCGATCTTAGTAGACCGGGCGCCGCTGCGGCATTGATGAAAACTGTGGAGGAAAGCGGTCTGTGGCCTTGGCGACACCGGGCGGTTCGATGCTGCAAGTCAACGTCATCGCCTTAACCGAATTAACCCGGCTGGTGTTGCCGCAGATGGTGGCGCGAAAGCGTGGCAAGGTCATGCTCCTTGCGTCCTTAGCTGCATTCCAGCCCGGTCCCGGCATGGCAGTTTATTATGCAACCAAGTCCTACGTGCTGAGCTTCGGCCGCGCAATCGGCCATGAGTTGCGCGGCACCGGAGTTACGATCACGACTTTATGTCCCGGCCCAATGACCAGCGAATTTGCCGAGGTCGCCAATATGCAAGGCGCCGCCGGGCCGCGCATCGCGCCGGGCCATTGTGCGGCCGGGTCCGGAACGCAGTGGAGCAAGAAGCTCGATGCCCAGGCAGTAAGCCGGGCAACCAAAGAGTATCTCGCCACATCGATGACGCGGCAAATCAGACTGGCATCCACCGCGAAGCCCTCTCCACCGACCAGAGTTGAATGCGGCCGACGCGCGGCTTGCCCGCAACAGAGATCATTCAGCCTGTAATCGAGCGCGCTCGCCGTAGAATTCAAACATTATTAACTGTGTTGGGGGCAATGTTTCACCTCTCAAATTGCGAGAAAGCGGATTTGCATGCGTGTATTGCTGATTGAAGACGAGAGCGCCACCGCGCAATCGATCGAACTGATGCTCAAATCCGGAAGCTTCAACGTCTACACGACCGATCTCGGCGAGGAAGGCATCGATCTCGGCAAGATCTACGACTACGACATCATCCTCCTCGATCTGAACCTTCCGGATATGTCGGGCTTCGACGTGCTGCGCAAGCTGCGCGTCTCGA
>WNGL01015854.1_pt1 | contig 11572 bp, 15 predicted proteins | sample 5400591 | NCBI WGS metagenome assembly WNGL01 (sample SAMN13153377, study PRJNA577476) | soil metagenome | isolation source: 80 cm soil or saprolite under Garry oak tree replicate 1 | place: USA:California | collected 2016-06-15
GAACGTGTTGCCCGCGCCCTGCGCCAGCTGCGGCAGCGTCTGCAGGTACTGGTAGGCGAGCAGCTTGGGGTCGGGGTCGTTGTCGTGCACGGCCTGGAACACCGCGGTGATAGCCTGCGCCTCGCCTTCCGCGGTCAGGATCTTGGCCTGCCTGAGGCCCTCGGCGGTCAGGATGGCGCTTTGCTTCTCGCCTTCCGCGGTCAGGATCTTGGACTGCCTGACGCCCTCGGCGGTCAGGATCGCGGCGCGCTTCTCCCGCTCGGCGCGCATCTGCTTCTCCATCGCGTCCTTGACCGACTTCGGCGGGTCGATGGCCTTGATCTCCACCCGGGTGACCCGGATGCCCCACTTGCCCGACGCGTCGTCCAGCACGCCGCGCAGCAAAGTGTTGATCTTGTCGCGCGAGGTCAGCGTCTGTTCCAGGTCCATGCTGCCGATCACGCTGCGGAGCATCGTCGCGGTGATCTGGTCGATGGCCTGGATGTAGTTGACGATCTCGTAGTCCGCCGCCCGCGGGTCGGTCACCTGGAAGAACAGCACCGTGTCGATGAGCACGACCAGGTTGTCCGCGGTGATCACAGGCGCGCCGTTGAACGAGACCACCTGCTCGCGCAGGTCGATCATCGGCTTCACCCGGTCGATCATCGGGATGACGAAATTCATCCCAGGTTCCAGCGTCTTGCGGTAGCGGCCGAGCCGCTCGACGTTGCGGGCGCGTGCCTGCGGCACGATCCGGACCGAACGCATCACGGTGATAACGACTAGCAACGCGACTACCGCCGCGATGACGACTTCCGCCAGCAACATGGCTACTCCCGAGGGTAAACGAGGGCGGTGGCACCGTCGATCTGCATGACGTCGACCTTGGCGCCGACCGGGATCACCAGCGACTCGTCGTAAGGACGCGAGGACCACTCCTCGCCGCCGATACGAACCCGTCCGCTGTGCTCGGTGACCTCTTCCAGGACGATCGCCGAGCGGCCGACGAGCGCGGCGGTGCCCGTGCGCAGCGCCGGCGGCTGCTTGAGATGCCGCATCGCGATCGGGCGGACGAAGCCGAGTCCGGCCCCGGCCGTGACGACGAACGCGGCGAGTTGCAGAGCCAAGTCGATGTGGAAGGTCCCGATCACGGCCGCGACCACCGCCGCGATCGCAATGATGCCGAAGGCCAGCGTCGTGGTGAGCAGCTCGGCGACGCCGAGAACGGCTGCCACGATGAGCCACACGATCCAAGACAACATGGCCGCTCCGCGGAATGCTTACTCCCTCGAATGTACCCCGCCCGGCACCGCGCGCATCACGTGCCCTGGTGAACCAGCTGTCTCATTTGATACACGGCGCTACCGGGAGAACACCCCCCGATACGCCTTATTGTGTGCAATTAGTGACAATTAGCCGTCTAGGTCATACAGGGGATTTCTGTCGACCTACACTCAAGAGACAAGGGCAATCGTCCCGCGGCGCGGCTGGACACAACGTCCAGGAGGTATCTGGTGGAACGTGGCGACACCGGCCTCGGCCGTGACGCGTACGGTCTGCCCCGGCGCGAGCGGGATCGCCGCGGATACGGACCTGAACCCTACCCCTCCGATGACGGCTACCCCGCCGCCGAGGAGGACGATGCGGGCGGGCCGGGAAGACCGGTAGACGTCGAGGAAGACGACTACGGGCAACTGCTGCGGCGTCCAGGCGAGATGCCGCCGCGGCAGCAGCGCCTCCGCCAGCCCGGACGTCCGTACCCGGGCCAGCCTGGCCGGTACCCGCCGGACGGCGGCCCCGGCAACGGCCTGCCCGGTCAGGGCATGCCCGGGGGTGGCGGACCAGGGAACGGCGCACCCCACGGCGGGTATCCGGACGGCGGAGTGCCGCACAGGCCGATGCCGCGCGGCGGCCCCGGACCCAACGGCGGCCCCGGACCCAACGGCGGACCGGGGCTCGGCGGTGGACCCGGACCAGGCGGACCGGGGCTGAACGGCGGGCAGGCGGCTGAGCGGCAGTCCCGGCTGCCGAACGGGCGGCGGGTACCGCCGAGCGCGGACCGGCTCTACCGGCCGCCGGGGCCGAGCGCCCCCGGCGGGACCTCGGGCCGGCATCACGGGCCTCCGCCGGGCGCTCAGGACGATCGGCGCATGTGGAGCCGGCCGTCCCCGGAATCCGGCGCGCCACCGCCCGGTGGCCACCCTCCGGGCGGTCAGGCCCCCGGCGCTCACATTCCGGGCCCGCACGTCCCGGGCGCGCACATCCCCGGCGCGCACGTCCCGGGCCCGCACGTCCAGGGCCCGCACATCCCGGGCCCGCACATCCCGGGCGGGCCTTATGGGCCGGCCCAGGGCGCACCGCCCTACGCGGGCCCGGGGGCGGGTGGTGGCCCGGGGCCGTCTGGTGGCCCGGGGCCGTCTGGTGGCCCGCCGCTGCGCGAGCATCCGGCCCGGGGGCGGTTCGACGCGCCGGACGGGCGGGAGCGGCCCGGACCGCTCCCGGAACCGCCAGGGCCGGTGATCCGGCAGCGGGAGACGGCCGTGCCCGCGGACCGGCCGGGCGGGCCGGGCGGGCCGGCGCAGCCGGTGGCCAGCATCGCGCCGGACGACATGGAGGCGTTCGCCCGGGACCTGCGCGCGCTGCGGGCCAGGGCCGACCTGGACTACCCGGAGATGGCGGACGTCTCGCACTACGAGATGAAGACGCTCGCGGCGGCGGCCGGCGGCCTGCGTCTGCCCACGCTTCCCGTCGCCGCCGCCTTCGTGCGCGCCTGCGACGGGAACGTCGCCGAGTGGGAAGAGCGCTGGCAGAAGCTGGCCGAGCGGATCACGGCGGACGCGGCCAAGAAGCGCAGGAGCGACGGCGAGGAGACCGCCGAGCCGGTGGAACCCGCGGACGCGCCCGCCGCCGTGGAACCGCCCCGCAAGCCCGCCGCGCCACCGCCGCCCGACCAGGACGGCGGCGAAATCTACGTCATCACCTCGGCCAAGCCGCGCCAGCCAGGCTGGTAGCCGGACCGCGGGCGGGGCACGAACCCGGCTCGTGACAGAATCGGTATCGTGCTGCCCCTCGATAACCACGTGCACACCGAGTGGTCGTGGGACGCGCCCCGCGAGGCGTCGATGGTGCGCGGTTGCGAGCAGGCCCTGGCGGCCGGGCTGCCCGGCGTGGCGTTCACCGACCACCTGGACTTCACCAGCTGGACCGACGGCGACCAGATCGGCACGGAGAACCTCGATCCGCACCGGTACGCCCGGATGCACCTGCTCGACATCGCCGGATACCTGGCGGCCCTGGAAGACTGCCGTCAGCGCTATCCCGACCTGCGGATATTCTCCGGGGTCGAGATCGGCGAGGCCCACCTCAGCGGATGCCGGCCGGCGAGGTGATGCGCCGCTACCTGACCGAACTGCTGAGGCTGGTCGAGACCAGCGACATCTTCCAGGTGCTCGCGCACCTGGACTTCCCGCGACGGATGTGGCCGTGGGCGGCCGGGCCGTACGAGGAGCGGGTCTTCGAGGCGGAGTACCGGGCCGTGCTGCGGGCCCTGGCCGCCGGCGACCGCGTCCTCGAGGTGAACACCAAGAGCCCGCTGGTCTCGGTCGAGTTGCTGCGCTGGTGGCGGGAGGCCGGCGGGCGAGCCGTGTCGTTCGGCAGCGACGCGCACCAGCCCTGGCGGGTGGGCGACAAGTTCAAGCTCGCCGTGGATGTGGTCGAGGCGGCCGGCTTCCGGGCCGGGCGCGACCGCTTCGACTTCTGGCGTCTGTAGTTTCTTACCCCGTGTGACCGGCGGCGGACCCGGACGCCCGAGCGCCGGAGGAAGGCTCCGGGCCGCCGCCGGTGGCCCTTAGGTCCAGGTGTCGCCGAAGCGCGCGATCATCTCATCCCAGCTTTCGCCCTCGGTGCCTCCGCTGACGTCGGCACTGTTCTTCTGGGCGCTCTTTTCGGAAGCCTCGTACGTCCAGGCAGCGGACCCCTCGTCGTCGAGGGCAGCTCGCGGGGCGGGAATGGACCGGCTCTGGCAGTGCACGGCGAACCGTAGCTCTGCGTAGTAGGTCTCCCGATCGCGGAGTTCGGCACGCGCTTCGGTGTGCGCCGGATGGCTGGTACCGCCCGTACGGAAGGGGAGATCGGCGCGGTAATCCCCGTCCTCGTTCGCCGGGAGGCCCTCATCTGGATAATTGCTGGCCACGACACACACCTCGTATGCGGATCTAACACGGTGCGAAGTTGTTTCGCTACCATTTGTAATGTAACACTACGTGCTGTACCCAATGCAATGGGTAACTAGGTAATAGTTACCTATCTCCCAGGTTATGTCTTACGGAGAGCGACGAACGGGCGCCTGGAGAGAGTCAAGGGTGAGCTGGTACCGATGTGAACGCGGAGAGTGTCATCCGGGCGGGCAACCCGGCCCGTTCGGTAGAAATAAAGTGAAGTACCGGTCACTGTCCGCACATGAGATGGCCGGCGACCGGGGTGGTGTCCTTACTCTCGGCCGGCCCGGCTGCGAGCGTGGTCTCCAGGGGGTCAATGTCCGATTCCCGCCAGTTCCGGTCCGCGCGGGCTGGCATTGTGGAGGCATGAACGACAACGTTACGGGGGTGGCGGCGCCCGACGACGAGCGGCGGTACCAGGCGGCGGTCAGCAAGGACCCGCGCTTCGACGGCGTGTTCTTCATCGCGGTGACCTCGACCGGCATCTACTGCCGGCCGTCCTGCCCGGCGATCACGCCGAAGCGCGCGAACATGCGGTTCTACCGCAGCGCGGCGGCGGCCCAGGACGCGGGCTTCCGGGCCTGCAAGCGATGCCGCCCGGACGCCTCGCCCGGCTCGCCCGAGTGGAACATCAGGGCCGACGTGGTGGGCCGCGCGATGCGGCTGATCGCCGACGGCGTGGTCGACCGGGACGGCGTCGAGGGCCTGGCCAGCAGGCTCGGCTATGAACAACGCCAGGTGCGCAGGCTGGTGACCGTCGAGCTCGGCGCCGGCCCGCTCGCCATCGCCCGCGCGCAGCGGGCGCAGACGGCGCGCATCCTGGTCGAGACCACCGCGCTGCCGCTGTCCGAGATCGCCTTCGCGGCCGGCTTCACCAGCATCAGGCAGTTCAACGCGACCATCCAGGAGGTCTTCGCGATGACGCCGGGCCAGCTCCGGGAGGCCCGCGGCCGGCCCGCGGCGAAGACCCGGCGGCGGCCGGTCGCGGTGCCCGCCGACCCGGCGGTACCCGGGCTGATCCGCCTCCGGCTGGCCTACCGCGCGCCGGTCGACATCGAGCGGATGCTCGGTTTCCTGGGCGCGCGGGCCATCCCCGGGGTGGAAGAGGTGCGGGACGGCCGGTACCGCAGGACCATCAACCTGCCGAACGGGCCGGGGATCTTGTCCCTCGCGCCGGCCCCGGGCTACGTCGACTGTGAGCTCCAGCTGGAGGACCTGCGCGACCTGACCGCCGCGGTGCAGCGCTGCCGCAGGCTGCTCGACCTGGACGCGGATCCCGAGGCGGTCACCGGCTACCTGGCGTCCGACCCGGTGCTCGGGCCGCTGGCCCTGGCGAACCCGGGGCGGCGCTCCCCCGGGCACGTCGACGGCAGCGAACTCGCGCTGCGGGCCGTGCTCGGCCAGCAGGTCTCCGTGGCCGCGGCGCGGCGGCTCGGGGCGCGGCTCGTGGCCGCCTACGGCAAGCCGCTGTCACGCCCCGACGGCCCGCTGACGCATTGCTTCCCCGCCGCCGAGACGCTGGCCGCCGCCGACCCGGCCGTGCTGCCGATGCCGCGCAGCCGCGCGCTGGCGCTGACCGGTCTGGCCACCGCGCTCGCCTCCGGCGAGCTCTCGCTCGACCCGGGCGCCGAACGGGACCGGGCCGAGGCCATCATGCTGGCGCTGCCTGGCATCGGGCCGTGGACCGCCTCCTACATCCGGATGCGCGCGCTGTCCGACCCGGACGCGTTCCTGCCCTCCGACGTCGGCGTGCTCGACGCGCTGGCCCGGCTGGGCGCGATACCGGAGGGAAGGAGGCCAGCGCAGGTCCGGGCGGCGGCGGCGCTGGCGGAGAACTGGCGGCCGTGGCGTTCCTACGCCGTCCATCACCTATGGGCTTACCTGGAGACATCATGACCAGTCCGTTCGTGGCGCCGGACCGTGACGCCCCGCGCCTTTCGCACATCGTCGACTCCGCCATCGGCAGGCTGCTGCTGCTCGGCGACGGGCACGCCCTGACCGGCCTGTGGATGATCGACGGCGACCGGCACTCCGCCCGGGTCGAGGCGGGCCTCACCCCGAGCCCGGAGACGTTCCGCGAGGTCGCGGCGCAGCTCGAGGCGTATTTCGCGGGCGAGCTCAAGGAGTTCACCGTGCCGCTGGCGCCGAGCGGGACCCCCTTCCAGCTCGCCGTGTGGACCGAGCTGACCAAGATCCCGTACGGGAGCACGGTCAGCTACGGCGACATCGCCACGGCGCTGGGCAAGAGGCTGGTCGCGTCGCGCGCGGTGGGCCTGGCCAACGGCGCCAACCCGATCTCGGTGATCGTCCCGTGCCACCGGGTGATCGGCAGCGACGGCAGCCTCACCGGCTACGGCGGCGGCCTGGAACGCAAGGAGCTGCTGCTCCGGCTGGAAGGCGCGGGTCCCGTCACCCTGTGGTGAGGCAGTGCCGTTTACCCGGGCCGTTTACCCGGGCCGCTTCCCGGGCCGCTTCGGCGGGGTAGCGTGAGCCCCGTGGTCGCCCTGCTGCTGCTCGCCCTCGCGCTCGGCCTGGATAACCTGGCCGCCGCGATCGGGTTCGCCGCGGGTTCCGCGGGCGGGGTCAGCGGCGGCACGCGGGTGCGGATCGCGGTGGTGTTCGGCCTGTTCGAGGCGGGCATGCCGGTGCTCGGGCTGGTCCTCGGGCACGGGCTGGCGGACAGCCTCGGGCAGGCGGCCCGGTGGCTGGGCGGCGGGGTCCTGATAGTGTTCGGCGTGGTGGGGCTGGTGCAGGCGTGGCGCGCTCCGGGCGACGGCGGCTCTTGTGAGCGGCTGGAGTCCCGGCGGATCGGGCGGCTGCTGCTCGGCGGGCTCGTGCTGAGCGGTGACAACCTGGCGGCCGGGTTCGCGCTAGGGTCCTACCATGTGGCGCTGGCGGTGGCGGCGGTGGTGTTCGGCGTGGTCAGCGTGGCCATGTCGCTGGTGGGCCTGGAGCTGGGGGCACGGCTCTGGGCCGCGACGAGTGAGCGCAGCGAACTGGTAGCGGGCGCGCTGCTCATCGTGGTGGGCGCCGTGATCGCGGCGGGCGCGCTGTGATGGAACGGATGGCGCGCGTGGTGCGTCAAAGCAGCATGATGTCTGTTCGCCAGGTTCGCGGAACTGTCCTCGGGGTACTGCTGTGCTCGGCGCTGGCCGGGTGCGGCTCCGTGACGGCCTCGGCTCCGGCCGCAGGTCCCGCCACGTCATCGGCCGCCGGGGCGTCGGCCGCCGGGGCGTCGGCGGCTTCAGCGTCGTCCGCTTCGGCGTCCTCGGCGGCGGGGTCCGCCGCTTCTGGCGCTCCTGCCGCGGCGCCCGGCTGCGCCGGCGTAAACCAGGCGACGTCGGTCACCGTGCACCGCACCATGTACCTGGTCGAGCCGACCAGGGCGGGCGACCTGACCATGACCCAGCACAACGCGACCCTGGTGCGCGCGCTGTTCGGCCAGTTCTGCCAGGCCGTCGCGCACCCGGACACCTCGAAGGGGGTCATGCACTGCCCGGCCGAGCTCGGGGTCTCCTTCTCGGGGACCTTCTACGACGGCAGCCAGCCGCTGGCCAGGTTCGTCTACGGGGCGACCGGGTGCCAGGTGATCACCCTGACGGCAGGCGGGAAGACGCAGACCACCATGGTGGCCGGCTCGGCGTACGCCGCCGCGCCGAAGCTGGTCGACGCCATGGCCGCGGTCCTCGGGGTGCCGCCGTCGATGCTGGTCTCGCCGGGGCAGCCGATCAACCATGGCGGGCCGATGAAGTCGTTACGGCAGGTTGCCTGACTCGTCGAGGTCGAACTCGCCGTCCTTGACCCCGAGGACGAACGCCTCCCACTCCGCTTCGGTGAAGTAGAGCTTGTCGCCATCGGGGTTGGCCGCGTCGTACATCACGTACAGCCTGGCCTCGTCGGCCTTGTGCGGCGCGGCCGAGGTGTCGGTGGTCACGTAGACCTCGACCCGGCTCTCCTCGGCGTCGACCGCCGCGGCGTCGTCACCCGGTGTGTGCATGGGCTCAGGCTACACCGGTAGGTTTGTGCTCGTGCCCGATCCCGCCCGCGCCGGCTTCCCGGCGGCCGCCGAGGCCGCGTGGTACGCCCAGCTGCCTACCATGTTCGCCGCCGCGGTGCGCAGCCGCGACGCGGGGACGACCGAGTACCTGCCGTGGGTCGAGCCATGAGCCTGGCCCTGAGCGGCGCGGACGCCGGGCACCTGGCGGTCGCGGTGGGCCTCACCTACGCCCTGGGCTTCGAGCGGGCCGTGCGCGGCGCCCCCGCAGGGGACCGGGTGTTCGCGCTGATCGGCGCCGGGTCCGGCGTGATCGGCATCATCGCGGCGCACGGCGCGCCGAACGCGCTGGCCGGCGCCATCACCGGCGTCGGGTTCATCGGCGGCGGCCTGGTGTTCCGCCGGGCCATCGGCAAGAACCAGGTGATCGTGGGGCTCAACACGGCGGCCGCCATCTTCGCGGCGGCGGCCATCGGCGCCGCGGCGGGCCAGGGCCGCCTGCTCGTCGCGGCCGCGGCGACCCTGCTGACGGGCTTCGTGCTGGAGATCCGGCACGTCAAGGTGCTGAACATGCTGGACGGGCGCCGCTGGGCGGGCCGGTTCAGGGACGACGAGGCACCGCTGCCTGGCGATTCCGGCGGTCCGGGCCGGTCCGCCGATCCCTAGCCGGCCCGGGAGCCCGACCTGACCTCGAGATGGTCGAGTAGCGTCGCGGTGGCGGCCGCCACCGCGTCCACCGCGTCGCCGAACGCCTCGACGTTGTGCCCGGCGGGCGCCCGGAAGCCGCTGATCTTCCGCACGTACTGCAGCGCCGCGGCGCGGATGTCCTCGTCGGTCACCTGCTCGGCGTACGGCGGGCGGAGGGTCTTGATGCTTCGGCACATGCGGTTACTCCAATCCGAGCAGGCTCTCCAGGCCCACGGTCAGGCCGGCCGGGAGAGAGCCGAGGTCACGGACCGCGAGCAGCACCCCCGGCATGAACGAGGCCCGGTCCAGCGAGTCGTGCCTGATCGTCAGCGTCTCCCCGGTCCCGCCGAACAGCACCTCCTGGTGCGCCACCAGGCCCGCCGACCGCACCGAGTGGACGTGCACGTCGTCGACGGTGGTACCGCGCGCGCCCGGCAGGGCCGACGCGGTGGCGTCCGGCGGCGCGCCGAGGCCGGCCTGCGCCCGGGCCGCGGCGATCAGGGACGCGGTCCGCAGCGCCGTGCCCGACGGGGCGTCGGCCTTGTTGGCGTGGTGCAGCTCGATCACCTCGGCCGACGCGAAGAAGCGCGCGGCCTGCGCGGCGAACCGCATCATCAGGACGGCGCCGACGGAGAAGTTCGGCACCACCAGGACGCGCACGCCCGGGTGGCCGGCCAGCCAGCCGCGCACCTCGTCCAGCCGGTCCTCGGCGAACCCCGAGGTGCCGATCACCACGTCCAGGTCGTGCTCGACGCACCAGTGCAGGTTCGACATGACCACGCCGGGGTGGGTGAAGTCGACCAGCACGTCGCACCCGGTCAGCGCGTCGAGCGCGTCGCCCTGGTCGACCTCGGCCGCGACCTCGAGGTCCGGCGCCTCGGTGATCACGCGGACCACCTCGCGGCCCATCCGCCCCCGCGCCCCCAGCACGCCGACCTTCGCCATGGCCGCCTCAGTCCTGGAAGGCGCTGGCGTCGTCGAAGGGGCCGACGACGGCCAGGGTCTTGGGGCGGGTAAGGATATCGGTGGCGATCGCGCGGATGTCGTCGTGGCTGACCGAGTCGATCGCGGCGAGCACCTCGTCGACCGGTTCCAGCCTCGGGTAGACGAGCTCGGACTTGCCGAGCCGGCTCATCCGCGAGGACGGGTCTTCCAGGCCGAGCACGATCGAGCCGCGTACCTGGCCCTTGCCGCGGGCGAGTTCGGCGTCGGTGAGGCCGCCGTCGACCACCCGGGCGATCTCCTCGGCGCAGATGGCCAGCACCTCGTCCGCCTTGGACGGCAGGCAGCCGACGTAGATGCCCCACAGGCCGGTGTCCGCGTGCTGGCCGGCGAAGCTGTACACCGAGTACGCCAGGCCGCGCTTCTCCCGCACCTCCTGGAACAGCCGGGACGACATGCCGCCGCCGAACGCCGCGTTCAGGACGCCGAGCGCGAACCTGCGGTCATCGGTCCTGGCCAGCGCCTCGCAGCCGAGCACGAGGTTGGCCTGCTCGATGCCGCGGGAGATGAGCGTGGTGCCCACGCCCGCCGGGTGGCCGGCCTGGTCCCCGGCCAGCCGGGGCGCGGCGGGCTCGCCGGCCCGGTCCAGGACCGGGCCGAAGGCCTGCCGCACCAGCTCTACCACCGTGTCGTGGTCGAGGTTGCCCGCCGCGGCCACCACCAGGTGCTCAGGGGTGTACCTGGCCTGGTAGTGCTCGAAGATCTGCTCCCTGGTGATCGCGTTGATCGAATCCGTGGTGCCCAGGATCGGCCGGCCCAGCGGCGTGTCGCCGAACAGCTTGCCGGTGAACGCCTCGTGCACGGTGTCCGAGGGGTCGTCCTCGTTCATCGCGATCTCTTCGAGCACCACGCCGCGCTCGGCGTCCACGTCCTTCGGCGTGATCAGCGAACTGGTCACCATGTCGGACAGGATCTCCACGGCCAGCGGCAGGTCCGCGTCGAGCACCCGCGCGTAGTAGCACGTGTACTCCTTCGCGGTGAACGCGTTCATCTCGCCGCCGACCGCGTCCATCTCCGAGGAGATCTCCAGCGCGGTGCGCCGCCTGGTGCCCTTGAACAGCAGGTGCTCTAGGTAGTGCGTCGCGCCCGCGTGCGCCTCGTCCTCGTCACGGGAGCCGACGCCCACCCAGATGCCGAACGCCACGGAACGGACCGCGGGCAGGAACTCGGTGATGACCCGCAGGCCGCCGGGAAGGACCGTGCGACGGACTCCGCGAACTCGCTCGGTAGCCATCTATTCGTGGTGCCCGCGGGTGCGGTGCCGGGTCCGGCGATGGCCGTCCTGGCCCTCACCTGACCGCTCGCCCCGGTCACGGTCCCCGCCGCGGTCGCCGCCGCGGTCGCCGCCACGGTCGCCGCCACGGTCGCCGCGGTCCCTGGACTCGCGGGGACGGTCGCCGCGGGAGTCGCCGCCGGACAGGTCCTCGCCGGCCGCCTCGCGCTCGACCACCTCCACCGGGACCAGCGACAGCTTGCCGCGGTCGTCGACCTCCCTGATCTCGACCTGGATCTTGTCGCCGATGTGCACCACGTCGTCGATGTTCTCGATCCGCCTGCCGCCGTGCAGCTTGCGGATCTGGGTGATGTGCAGCAGGCCGTCCTTGCCGGGCAGCAGCGAGACGAACGCGCCGAACGTGGTCGTCTTCACCACCGTGCCGAGGAACCGCTCGCCGACCTCGGGCATGTGCGGGTT
>WNGL01030786.1_pt1 | contig 11572 bp, 6 predicted proteins | sample 5400591 | NCBI WGS metagenome assembly WNGL01 (sample SAMN13153377, study PRJNA577476) | soil metagenome | isolation source: 80 cm soil or saprolite under Garry oak tree replicate 1 | place: USA:California | collected 2016-06-15
TCAGGCTGCCCGCCGCGGTCTGGCTGTCGCCAACAGTGAACGGGATGGCAGCGGTTGCCGTATTCTGTGTGGTGGTCTGGTCCGCGATGCTCGAAATGGTCGGTGCCGTATTCGCCGTGGCATTGACGGTCAACACAAAACTGTCACTGGCCGTGAGGCTGCCGTCGCTGACGGTCACGGTGATCGTGGTTGTTCCAGTCTGGTTGAGCGCGGGAGTAACCGTCACAGTCCGATTTGCGCCCGAACCGCCGAACACGATGTTGGCGAGCGGCACCAAAGTCGGGTTGGAGGAAGCCGCAGTCACGATCAGGCTCCCCGCTGCGGTTTGCGCGTCGCCCACGGTGAAAGCGATCGGCGCCGTGGCTGTATTCTGACTGGTGGACAGATCGGCTATGTTGGAAATGGTTGGCGCTGTGTTCGCGCTGGGCGCGGTGTAGTTGATCACATTTGATGGGAGACTCTCCACTCCGGATGCATTGTAGGAGACGACTTTGAAGGAATAGGTTTTTGCATCGACCAGGCCGGACACTGTATTGGTGGTCACGTTTCCGACATCGTTCGCACTCGTCGTGCCCGCGGCAACATCAGTGTAGTAAAGCTTGTATCCCGTGACCGTGGAATCCGTGCTCCGGTCCCACGCCAAAGTGACGCTTTGAACGGCTTGAGCAAGTGGGCTGCGCACCAAAAAAAGTGCGCTGAGTCCAAGGAGAACAAATCTGGTGGTGATCAAGAGCCGACGTGAATAATTCACTATTTTCATTCGGCTTCAGCCTTAGCAGGGACGTTGCCAGCCCGTTCTCGCGCGTGACAATTCCACGCGCCGCGGGGACGAGTCGCAGGTCCCGACGCAAGAAATCAGAATCCATAAGTGCGCAATGAGAGTCTCGCTTCGGTTCGCGGGCGCCCGGCTTAAAGCAGTGTTGTTACCGGACTTGGGGAGCCACTGAGGACGGAATGTTCCGGATTATTGCGTGACAAAGCCCCTTCCATCTCGGCGATTGGAATTAGTTTTCCAGCTCCTGAGAAAAGAAAATCTTTTTAAAATTTTTTCGCCGACGCTTTCGCGAGAGATGTTTTTCTTGTAGGACTGATGCCACGAAGCTGGAATTTTTCTGTGTGGAAATCCAACAATGATACATCCGAAAAATTTTTCGCGAGCAACGAGACTTCACAATCATTGTTGCGCGCAATTCGTTGGTCGCTCGTGCGCGCGTGAAGAGTTTCGACATTTCATCGATTCTGAACGAGCCGCGTCGTGGTGACGTTCCCGCGAGTGTCCTAACATTTGCCAACTCTGTTCTGATTGTGTGACCGATTGATACACTGTACCGATCAGTGTCGCATTTTCATCGCGTGGCGCGGCGTTGCGAACACGCAACGGCCTTTTGCGAAAACCTGCCGGCGCGGCGGCGGCAGCAATCTGGCGCCACCTTCTCACTCCTTCGAGGTGAATGGCCTCGATACCGGGTTTCAAATCGGTGGAGGCTCTCCAGGTTTCCTCAATGCGAGGGGGCAGCTCCTGCGGTGGGAAGCAGCGCAAGATTTCCCGGGCGATCTAGACATTCCCATGAAACTCGGCCGTAGCCAACGACCCTTACCATGAAAATAGGTTTATTTCTCGCTGGACTGGTCACCTGTTCCGTTTCAGTGAAGGCCGAAATCGGCGACCCAGTACCGCTCTGGCCCGAAGGTGCGCCGGGCGCGTTGGGCAAGGAAGAAAAGGATGTGCCGAGCATCACGCCTTATACGCCGGAACCCGACAAAGCAACGGGCTCGGCTTTGCTGGTTTGTCCGGGCGGAGGATATGGGGGTCTGGCGCCGCACGAAGGAAGGGATTACGCGCTGTGGTTGAACGGACACGGCGTTGCGGCCTTCGTGCTCAAATATCGGCTGGGGTCCAGTGGCTATCGGCATCCGGCCATGTTAAGCGACGCAGCGCGGGCGTTGCGTCTGGTCCGCGCAAAAGCGGCGGATTGGAGAATCGATCCTCACCGGGTTGGCATCATGGGTTCTTCCGCGGGAGGACATCTGGCGTCCACGTTGCTGACGCATTTCGATGCGGGCAAACGCGACGCCGAAGATCCGATTGAGCGGCAAAGTTCGCGGCCGGACCTCGGCATTCTTTGTTATCCGGTGATCACGATGGGCGAGTACACGCATCAGGGTTCCAAAAACAATCTGCTCGGAAAAGACCCGTCTGCGGAACTGGTGAAACTGCTCTCCAACGAACTGCAAGTGACCAAAGAAACCGCGCCGTGTTTTCTCTTCCACACTTATGAAGACGCAGCGGTGCCGGTGGAGAATTCGTTCGCCTTCGCCGCCGCGCTGCGCAAGGCGGGCGTGCCGTTCGATCTGCACATTTATCAAAAAGGCCGGCATGGAATCGGGCTGGGCGACAAACCGCCGTTTGCCCGCGTTCATCCCTGGGCAAATGATCTTCTGTTCTGGCTCAAGGAGCAGGGATTCGTGAAGTGAGGTCCACGAATGGACGCGCACCAGGCGGCTCCCTGCTAAGATGCCGATGGATTTCTTTGAACGGCAGGAACTGGCACGGGCCACCGGCCGGAGAATTGTTCTACTGTTTCTCGTGGCGCTCCCGTGTGTCATCGCCGCAGTTTACGTCGTCAGCGTTGGGGTCTATGCCGTCGCCTGGGCGTTCTTTGCTTTCTGGCGCAGTGTCTTTGTCGAAATTCAACCTCCAGCCGCCGGGACGGCCTGCTTCATTTCGATCTGGCAACCGAAATTGTTCCTCTGGGTCGCGGCCGGGACACTGCTGGTGGTGGGTGGCGGCAGTCTCCAGAAAATCAGGCAACTGGCTCCGGGCGGCCGTGTGGTTGCGTTGCTGCTCGGCGGAGAGCGACTCAATCCCGACACCAAAAAGCTCGATGCACTGCGGCTGTTGCACGTGGTCGAGGAAATGTCCATCGCTTCGGGCACGCCCATGCCGGACATTTACGTCCTGCGGCGGGAGTTCGGGCTGAACGCGTTCGTCGCCGGGCACGCGGTCAGCGACATGGTGGTGTGCGTGACTGAAGGCTGCCTCCGCTCGCTGACGCGGGATGAATTGCAGGGAATCATCGCCCACGAATATAACCACATTCTCAACGGCGACATGCGGCTGAACACCCGGCTGATGGGGATCGTTCATGGGTTGTTTTGCGTCACCCTGTTCAGTTACTGGTTCATGGGCCGGACCTATCGCGAGCGTGACCGCGACATAGGCGCAACGCCGGAAGTCCGCACCGGTGTCGGTCTGTTTGTGGACCTTGTGGTTCTGGCAATCGGTTTCCTCCTCGCTTTCGTTGGTTGGAACGGAGCGTTTTTCGGCCGTATGATTAAAGGGGCGGTTTCGCGACAGCGCGAATTTCTCGCCGACGCCGCCGCCGTTCAGTTCACCCGTTATCCTGAAGCGCTGGCAAACGCTTTGAAAAAGGTGAAGGTGTCGCCCGAGAAGTCCATCATTCGTTCACCCCGTGCAGAGGAAGCCAGTCACATTTTTTTCTGCAACGGCATGGAGGACGACCGCGTCTGGCTGACTTCGACGCACCCGCCGCTGGAGGAGCGAATCAAACGGATTCAAACGATGATGGGTGAGAGTTTTGTGCCTGAACCGAAGAAGCTTGAAGAACCGCTCGCCGTCCAGCGAAGCGCCGAGGCTGAAGAACCGCAAACGGAATTCGCCGGATTCGTATCGCGCCTGCTGGCTTCCGAGGACGGCTCGGCGCATTCATCCGCGTCCGCAGGCATTGATGCGAAGGATGCGCTGGCGAACGTGGGCGTGCCGGTGGCGCGGCATCTGATCCCGAGTGAGCTCGGAAGTGTCTTTGAAGATCAATACGTTGGTGTCCGCCTTCCGCCAGTTGAATGAACTCGTGAAGATTCCACTGCTTGACATGACGTTTCCCGCGCTGCGGCGGTTGTCGCTGACGGAGTACGCCGCGTTCATGGCAAACATTGCGGAGTTGGTCGCTGCCGATCAGCAAGTGGACCTGTACGAGTTCGCCTTGCAGAAGATGCTGCGCCGGCATGTCGAGCCGAGCTTTAAACCAGTGCCGGAACCCGAAATTCGGCACCACTCCGTCCACGAAGTCGCCGACGCCTGTTCGACCCTGCTTTCCACACTGGCTCACGCTGGACAATACCCCGAGGCGGCGGCGCAGACGGCGTTCGATCGAGGGGTAAAACACTTGGAGTCCGATACCTCAAGCTTCCGATTGTTGCCGCTCGCGCAATGCACCCTGACTGCCATCGAGTCCGCGCTCGATCAGCTTTCAGAGGCCACGCCGCGGATGAAAAAGCTGTTCCTCGGCGCCTGCGCTGACACTCTCGCCGCAGACGGCAAGGTTTGTCCGCGTGAATTCGAATTGTTACGTGCCATCGCGGACACGGTAAATTGTCCAATGCCGCCGTTCGTGGGTTAGCGCTTCGTTAAATACGCAAATCACTCATTTCATGAATGTTGCGCGCAGAGTTTGGAAGAACTAACCCGGTGTTGATTTGGGAGATTTTGTCGTAATGGTTTACAAAACTCATTGTCTTATAGTTTGTTTGATGTAAACAACTTGTGATGCAAGTCAGTACGTTTGGCACCAACTCCGTCGGGGCGGCTTACACTTTAATTACTGGCAGCGTCCAACGATTCGAGCGTTACAGAACATTTTCAATATACACAGCATGTGTAACCTCAAGAAGTTACACAGTGATTTGATCGAGTTTTAGTAACACCTGCAATGGCTGGCATCAAAGCTGCGTATCCTTATTTATTCACATGGGTCGCTTTTGATAGTGTCAGTGAATGGAATCAACTGAAACGGGGCAGCCCATAGCAACAACAAACAGTAACAAACCACAAATACGTATGAAAAAGAGAAAAACCTTAATGGCCGCGGTGGCCGGACTGGCAGTGACAGCCTGCCTGACGGGAACTGCGGGGCCAATCACCGTGATTGATGTCAGTACCGCTGGGAGTTCCGGTACAGCGAATGGAGCACTCTTCAGTTTTGCCGACCCGCGACCAACGGGCACCGGCTTTATCGATCCGTTCCTGCGCGAGCAGGCCTCCCCGTCAGAAGTTGGCGTGAACACCAGCATCAAGGCCCAAACCGTCCAGAACACGATCTTGTATGATAACAAGGACCCGGTCAATTACACTCACGATCTACAGACCGCTACGTTGGAACCGCAGACGGGTGCATTCATCAGTGGTACGACTGGCCTTGCTTTCGATATGAACAGCGGCTCGACGAAATACCGAGTTGATATTACTAGCAATAGCGGCAGCGGTTCAGGAGATATGACTGTGCTGGTTCCATCGGCAGGATTTACTGGCACCTACACTTATCTCGTTGCCGGCTTCGGCGTGGACAAGAATAACAACGGATTTGCCAGCAACGACGGTTTCGAAGAGTGGACGGCTAAGACAGGCACCCCACCACCCACTGTGCCCGATGGCGGCAGCACGTTGCTGCTCCTGGGTTCGGCGCTCATTCCTCTGGGCCTTCTACGGGCTCGCCGGGAAATGTCGAGCAAAGCCTGATTCCTCAGTTAACTGATAGACAAGCCAAACGGTATCCTCCTCGTGAGGATACCGTTCTTGCTTTTGTGACAGGCGCGTTGGCAGGAAAATTCAGGCGAGTTTCTGCTCAAGACGAGCGCGCGTTGTTCCAACTCGGACAACCCGCTCTCAGTGGGTTGACAGGTCAGGGTTGGCTGGGCAGCGGGGACACCCGATCCGGAAACCTGAGACTTGGAAGCTCCCGTGAATCGTTTGGTTACTGACCTCTGGCGCGCGTGCTCTCACTGCTTAACGCGGGCGATCCTGAAGAAAACCTTGAAATGTTTCAAGCCACAACTAACGATTGCCGCAGTTGCGCGCTTAGCTCAGCGGTAGAGCATCAGTTTCCAGACAGGTTCAATGCGCACGGCGTCCCTTGGAACCGGTTCTCTCAAATCCGAATGACGAAATCCAAATCAACTCAACGATCCGGGGGCCGCCCGGTTGCGTCCCAGCTCTTTCGCGTTGATGGGGGGAGCGGCGCCGATTATTCGCTATACCACTTGACGGAGAAACCGGATCCGCCTGACGAGAGCGAAGAAGGCAGGGCTTTAAGCGTGCCGTCCGAGTAGGCCATGATGATGGCGTCGTTCTGCCAGGCTGAGTCACCAATCGAGCCGAGGTGTCCGTTTAGCGTGGCTGAGCACCCGGTAAAAGTCACGGTCCCGAAATCCGCCAAAGGCAGAATCCCGCCCGAGTAGGGCGGCTCGACGATCCATTCGGCAGATGAACGTTGGGCTTTGTTGCTCCTCTGCGTCGTGGAAAACGATACGTTTTGGGTCCGGTTGGCGATGGTGAGCGTGAAGCGGCTGTTCCCGATGTATTTTACTTCAGCCGAAATCGTGTCACCTGCCTGGACGGGAAAATTCAGGATGCGATACCCAAATTTGGGATACATTTCGAACCACGCGTAATAAACCGGTCCGCTCGGCGTCCAGTCCTGTTCCGTACCGGTTTGCTCGACGGTGTTGTCCGAGTAGCCGTCGATGCCGACCCACGTAGCAGAGTAAGTGTTCGGCGAACCGCTGGAGGAGACCCCTGGAACGGTCCACGTTGCCTTCACGTCGGTGACGGAGCCTCTCAAGGGCGCGTTGAAATCGCTTTCAACAGCGTAGCCGCCCCAGTTTTGGCTGGTGCCATTGGCATTGCGGAGGTGCGGAGCGCGCTGGTGCGGATGATGAACGGCGGACGCCGGGATGGGCGCCAGGGTGAATTGATTCCTTTGAGACTCTGGGCTGGGAGGCTGGTTGGCAACAAATACCAATGATAGAGCGGCCAGGTATCGAATTACAATTTTCATATATACGCCTTTCGTTTTGGGCTCTTACTGTTTTTCGTGATGCGACCACGAATCGGGATTGTCCGCCGGTTGTTGGGCAAATCAAGAATCAAACTTAATCTTTCAGACGCGGACGTTATCTGCTTCCGCCGACAGCGGTATCGAGAAGTGACTATTGGCTGGGTGAACCGCCTTCCCGCAGGACACAGCGAAAGCCGATGTCGTCGTAACGCATCTCGGAAGAACCTACGAACCGCATCGGGCGGCCGACGGCGTATTCTTCGGTGATTCTCCAGGAGCCGCCGCGCGCGACGCCTTCCTGGCACCACTCCCAGACATTGCCTATCGTGTCGTAAAGACCGAACTGATTTGGTGTGAGCGTGCCGACGTTTTCCGTGGATTTCAGATCGGAGAGGCGACTGAGCACGCCGTTCTGCATATTGGCGTCTGCGGTGAAATACTCATACTGTTGTTCCGCCGGCAGAGTGTAGGAGTAACCTGGCGGCAGTTTCTTTTCCGCCAGCTCCAGTTCTGTGAGTTTCTGGCAAAACTGGAAGGCTTCGCTCAAAGTGACGCTTTCCACCGGGCGCTGGCCGCCCTTGAATTTGCTCGGATTGTTCTTCATCACCTTCTCGAACTGTTCCTGCGTCACTTCGTATTTGTCCACGCGATAGCCGGCCGGCAACCAGACCATCACCATTTCCAGGGTGTTGGTGATCGGTTGTTCCGCTTTGAACATCGCCAGGAGTTTGGCGGCCTTTTCTTTCGCCTTTTCGGGGGTTTCCTGATCGGATTCCGCGTCTTTCTTTTTCGCGGTGTTGGTCGCCGCAACGGTCGGCTTGACGGGAGCGGCATCCGCCTTGGTGTCATCGGCGCTGACAGCGGGAGCGAACCACGAGGAAGTGCTGAGGCAGATGACTGCGAAGGTGAATCGGGCGGCTGAAGGTTTTGGCCTTTTCACGAAACAGTGTTTAGCAGCGCCGTTGAGGGGTGGAAAGCCAAATTTCGATCAGCCACAATCTTCACGTGGCCGCCAGGCTTGTGGTTACCACCGTAATTGGGCCGGAAAATACTCGGCAATCAAATCTTCGTAGAACGGGCGCAGCTTATTCACGTCGGGCCGTTCGTGGCTTTTGGTGTAAAGGTCGTAGGGATTGAACGCGCGCACCCATTGGAACATTGCCGTGTCACGGTCGTTCATCAGGTGCGTGTATTCGCCTTCGCGATGCGCCGGGTAGAAGGAATGATAACGAATCATGTAAAGACCCTCTTCAGGCAGGTGATCTTTCACCACGTGATACAGATATTCATCGTGACCCCAGGAGAGGTGCACTTTGTCGAGACCGCAGCCTTCGTCGTAAACGCCGGCGCGAGTTTGATACTGCGGCACCCGGCTGTCGGGGTTCTCCGCGAAAAACTCAGGAAAAACAATTTTGTCCGACCAGGCGCAGCCGACGGGAAAGGTATCGCCTACCACGGCCCACTGCGGTTCGCCGAAGAGGCAGAGGATCTTGCCGAGGTCATGGATCAGCCCGGTGAGGATAAACCAGCGTGGGTGGCCATCCTGGCGGATTTGCTCGGCTGTCTGGAGCAGGTGTTCGAGCTGGGACAGGTCGGTGTCCGGGTCGCTGTCGTCCACCAGCGTATTCAAAAACTCCATCGCTTCCCAGATGCTCATCTGGCGCCGGCTCAGCGAGAGGAAATCGCGTTTTCTGGACTGGACGAAATCGTAAGTTTGATGGCGATGATTGAGCCGATAAAATTCACGCACCGAAGGCCGGGCGGTGGTCTCGTATTTTCGGAACTCTTCGCGCGCCTTGTTGGGGTTGGTGGCTTGGAATGGAGCATTCGCCGCAGGTTGAGGATAGCGTTCCTTCAAGAAATCCTCCCACTCATCGAGATTTTGCAACGGTGTCTGCAGCTTTTTCGTTTTTGCCGAATTAGACATAGTTTTCAATACGTTAACTGCCTTCGCCGAACTGACCCTCTGTATCCTGTCTGGCGTGGCGGCGCCCCACAAGTCAAATCCTCAAGCTCCATCGCATTGTCTTTTAAGTCGATTCAACCGGGCCTGTCCTCCAGCCGGGCCCGGGTCAGCCCCACCAAATTTCTCCGAGGCTTTGACAGCCACTTCCTTTGCGGATAACTTCCCCGTCGTTGCCAACCGGCCGCGCAATAACCAGACTCCAGGCGATGAAAAACGCGGCGACCTTTCAGATCTCGCGACGCGATGCAACAGGTCTCTGAATTAACCAGACCACCTGAAATTCGCGCGGCCTGGCGGGCGCGCCATTGTGCCGAGCCACTGCTTACGAACTCATCCTTTTGGCTGCGGCGGGTAGGAAAAGGCATGACAGGCATAAACCACGGTTGGAAACCAGACATCGGCAGTGGGGGGAGTCGCCCCGGCCGGTGGAACAAGCTAATTCCAGGAACTCTTAATTCAAGCATGGAGACTGGCCTATGTTAAAGTCGCTTTTCTCAAAACCGCTGCGCTTCGGACTCTTGCTGCTGGCCGCGATCGCAGCATTGTCCTTCATGGCACCGGAGTTTTGGAGGAAATTATTTTCCACGCAGGGTTTCTTGCCCCATGGGCACTGCTATTTCTGGCGCCCGGAAGTGGTGTGGTTGCACGTCGGTTCTGACATGCTGATCGGGCTTTCGTATGTGGCGATTTCAGCCACGCTGGCCTACCTCGTCCACAAGGCGCGCCGGGACATTCCGTTTCATTGGATGATCCTGGGATTCGGCTTGTTCATCGTTGCCTGCGGCGGCACCCATTTCATGGAGGTTTGGACGCTCTGGCAGCCGCGCTATTGGTTGTCCGGAGACATCAAATTGATCACCGCGGCCGCCTCTCTGACCACCGCGTTCGCTCTGCCGCCACTGATTCCCAAAGTCCTGGCGATGATCCAGGACGCCAAGCTTTCCAAAGAGCGAAAACAACAACTCGAGTTGGCCAACCGGGAACTGGAGACGCTCAACGCCAGGCTCAAGGAACTCGACGAGCTCAAGATGCAGTTCTTTGCCAACGTCAGCCACGAACTGCGCACTCCGTTGACCTTGGTCCTGGGACCGACGGAAAAGATTCTGGCAGCGGGTGGCCTGACCGACGAGCAGCGACACGGACTTGAAGTGGTGGACCGCAATGCGCGCACATTGCTCAAGCACGTCACTGACCTGCTCGACATTGCCAAGCTCGACGCCGGAAAAATGACGGTCCACTTTTCCTCGGTGGACCTGGTGAAACTGCTGCGCGGTACCGCGGCGTACTTCGAGTCGTTGGCCCACGAAAAGAAAATCGAATTGACGGTCGTGACTCCGGGGCCGGTGATCACACGGGCCGACCCGGAAAAACTGCAGCGCGTCTTTTTGAATCTCCTGTCCAACGCCTTCAAGTTCACGCCAGCGGGTCGCCAGATCCGCTGCGCCTTGCGCGCCGAACCGGACCGCGCCGTGATCGAATTCGAGGATTCGGGTCCGGGCGTGCCCGCCCATCTGTGCGACGCGATCTTCGAACGCTTCCGTCAGGGGGATGGCCACTCGACCCGCAGGTTTGGCGGCACGGGCCTGGGACTGGCCATCGCCAAGGAATTCGTCGAGCTGCACCGCGGGAAGATTTCCGTCAGCGAATCGCAGGACGGTGGCGCGCTTTTCCGGGTCGAATTGCCGCTTGCGGCGCACTCTGCGCACGACGAAGCGCCGACCTCGGCCGGGTCAGGCGGCAGCGACACCACTTTCCTAGCGCGCCAAACGCTGGCGGAGCTGAGTCCGATTTCCACAAACCCCGGGCCGGTTGCGCCATTCGCTACCGGGCGTGGATTGGTTTTAGTCGTCGAGGACAACCCGGACATGAACCGATTCATCACCGAGACGCTTGCCTGCGATCATAACGTCGCAAGCGCGTTCAACGGACGCGAGGGACTGGAGAAGGCGCTTGAGTTGCAACCCGACGTAATCCTGACGGACCTCATGATGCCGGAGATGAGTGGAGACCAGTTGGTGCGCGAAGCGCGGGCGCGTCCGGAGTTGAACGCCGTCCCGATCCTCGTGCTCACGGCGAAGGCGGACGATGAACTCTGCGCGACGCTTTTGCGACAAGGGGCGCAGGACTATCTCCGGAAACCCTTTTCGGCCGAAGAGATGCAGGCGCGCATCCGAAATCTCGTTTGCATGAAGCGCGCCCGCCTGGCGCTCCAGCAAGAACTGGCCAGCCAAAGCGAAAACCTGGCTGAACTTGCGCTTGACCTCATCGCTCACAAGCGCGAATTGCAAAAGTCGCTGGATTCGTTGAGCCAAAATGAGCGCCGCCTTCGGCGCATCGTGGAGTCGAACATGGTTGGAATTCTGTTCTGGCAGGCCGACGGAAAAGTGACCGACGCCAATGACGCTTTTCTCACCCTTACCGGTTACACGCGCCAGGACCTTGCGCAGGGCCGGATCAACTGGCAGGACATCACCCATCCTGAATTCCGGGCCGAAGACGAACGCGCATTGGAGGAAATGGCGTTCCGCGGCGTTTGCACGCCCTATGAAAAGGAATATATCCGCAAAGATGGCCGACGTGTGCCGGTCTTGATTGGCGGAGCGTTGCTGGAAGGATCGTCGGATCGCGGAGTTCGCTTTGCCATCGACCTCACCGAACGCAAGAAAGCCGAGCGCTCCTTCCGCGAAGGCGAGGCGTTAAAGAGCGCCATACTCGAATCAGCGCTCGATTCCATTATTGCAATAGATCATGA
>WNGL01040539.1_pt1 | contig 11571 bp, 10 predicted proteins | sample 5400591 | NCBI WGS metagenome assembly WNGL01 (sample SAMN13153377, study PRJNA577476) | soil metagenome | isolation source: 80 cm soil or saprolite under Garry oak tree replicate 1 | place: USA:California | collected 2016-06-15
TGCCAGCGCCGCGGCCATCGCGTCGGCTGCCGGTTGCATCAGCGCGCAGTGGAAGGGCGCGGAGACGGGCAGCATCATGGCGCGCCGAGCGCCCCTTTCTTTCGCGATCTCGATGGCGCGTTCGACCGCCGCCTTGTCGCCGGACACCACGACCTGTCCGCCGCCATTGTCGTTCGCGGCCTGGCAAATCTCCCCTTGCGCGGCCTGCGCCGCGACCGCCGCCGCCTGATCGAAGTCAAGCCCGAGCAGTGCCGCCATGGCGCCGGTGCCCACCGGCACCGCTTTCTGCATTGCCCGACCGCGAATGCGCAGGAGCCGCGCGGTGTCGGCAATGGTGAGCGCGCCAGCGGCGGCGAGCGCTGAATATTCTCCGAGCGAATGGCCGGCCACGAATCGCGCGTCGCGCGCAAGATCGACGCCCGCTTGCGTTTCCAACACGCGCATGGCGGCGAGCGACACCGCCATCAGTGCGGGCTGTGCGTTCTCCGTCAGCGTCAGCGTTTCGGCCGGCCCTTCCCAGATGATGCGGGTCAACTTCTCGCCGAGTGCCGCATCGACCTCCTCGAACACCGCACGTGCCGGCCCAAAGGCGTCGGCGAGGGCCTTGCCCATGCCAACCGCCTGGCTGCCTTGGCCCGGAAATACGAAAGCGAACGACATTCCCTCCCCTTGACGAGAACGGGCCCTAAGACACCGCGACCTCCGCTCTGTCAAGCCGAGCGGGGCTGCCGGCGCACCCTGCGCTGCCGGGAGCCGCCTTGCCTTTTCGTCGGAACTCCGTATAAGGCGCGCTTCCGCTCGATCCCGGCCGGGAACTGAACGGACGGCTGCTTGGCCAATGCCGGGCGGCAGGGCCGATGGTCCGGCGTCCCGTGTTCCCGCCTTCTGAGCATTCGAGCCTTTCCCGAAAGGGCTCGAAGGGCTTCGCGCCGGGTTGAGCAGCGAACAAGGGAAAGGCACAGGATGCCACTCTACGAACACGTCTTCCTCACGCGCCAGGACGCCAGCGCGCAACAGGTCGAAGAACTGACCGCTCAGTTCAAGGCCATCGTCGAACAGATGGGGGGCAAGGTCGCCAAGACCGAGCAATGGGGCGTGAAGTCCCTCGCCTATCGTCTGCGCAAGAACCGCAAGGCGCATTTCACCCTGCTCAATATCGACGCGCCGCCGGCCGCCCTCAACGAGATCGAGCGACAGCAGCGGCTCAGCGAGGATGTGTTGCGCTACCTTACGGTTCGGGTGCACGAGCACGAGGAAGGCCCCTCCGCGATGATGCGCAAGGCCGACCGCGACCGCGAGCGCGACGATCGGGGTTTCGGCTTTCGTGATCGTGATCGCGGCGGCTTTCGCGATCGCGACCGTGGCGAGCACCGTCGCGACCGCGACCGTGAGCGCGACGGCCGTCCGCCGCGCGAAGGCGACGACGAAGAGTCCCTCTCCGCCGCGGTGGAGGAGTAACGGCCATGGCGCTTTCCGCAACGCAGACCCGCCGGCCGTTCTTTCGCCGCCGCAAGACCTGTCCGTTTTCCGGCGCCAATGCCCCGAAGATCGACTACAAGGATGTGAGGCTCTTGCAGCGTTACGTCTCCGAGCGCGGCAAGATCGTGCCGAGTCGGATCACGGCGGTTTCCGCCAAGAAGCAGCGGGAGCTGGCGCGGGCCATCAAACGCGCCCGCTTTCTCGGATTATTGCCTTACGTGATCCGCTAGCAGACGACCGCGCGCAGACGACGGAGCACAGACGAGCGAGCAGCAGGCGGACGAGCAAGGCAGCACGAGAGGCCACTCTGGCCGCCGTCGTCCTCTCTCGTCCACTCTGCGATGGTTGGGACGGAACTCGATCCGTCTCTAACCGCTGATGAAGCGGGACAGCTGAAGATGATGCAGATCATATTGGTCGGACTGGGAGCCGGGGCGGCAGCGGCACTGCTGTTCGCCTCCGTGGTGTCGGGATCGATCGCTGCGATCTTCCTGTTTTACCTCGCACCGTTGCCGATCCTGATCGCTGCGCTCGGCTGGAGTCACGTGGCTGGGCTGATTGCGGCGGCGTCTGCGACGGCAGTGGTCGTGGCTCTTTCCGGCATCTTCTTTATCGCCGTGCCCGTCATCGCGTTCGGAGCCTGGTGGCTGGGCTATCTGGCATTGCTCGCGCGACCCGCAACGAACGGCGGCGGGGGCGCGCTGGAATGGTATCCGGCCGGCCGGCTCGTGCTGTGGGCAGCAGTGATCGGCACGCTCATCGTCGCCGCCGCCGTTCCCAATTTCGGCACCGACCAGCAGAGCCTGCAGGCCGCCTTGCGCAAGACCTACGAGCGTATTCTGCGCGACCAATCGCTGGTCGACGTGCTGGTGGTCGCTGTTCCGCCGGCGGCGGCCGTGTTCTCTACCATTATCAACGTGCTCAATCTCTGGCTCGCCGCGCGTGTTGTGAAGATCTCAGGCCGGCTCAAGCGGCCATGGCCGGATTTGACGGCCTGGACGTTGCCCACGTCGACCCCCGCCTTTCTCGCGGCCGCCATCGCCGGCTCCTTCCTGCCCGACCTCCTCGGCGTTCTTGCCGGCGCGTTTGCGGCAAGCCTGCTCATGGCCTTTGCAATGCTCGGCTTTGCGGTCCTGCACGCGATCACGCGCGGCATGAACACTCGCGCCCTTGTGCTCGCGGCGGTCTATGCCGCCACGGTCGTGCTCGGCTGGCCGGTCCTGGCGATGTCCATCCTGGGGCTCGCCGAAGCCGCTTTCAACATTCGCGGTCGCGTTGCACGAAGGCGCGGGCCGCCGAGTTTGCGGACCTGATGATCCCGATGCTCGACAGATGGAGAGACAGTCATGGAAGTGATCCTGCTTGAGCGCGTCGCCAAGCTTGGCCAAATGGGCGACGTCGTGCGCGTCAAGGACGGCTTCGCGCGCAACTATCTCTTGCCCAAGGGCAAAGCATTGCGCGCCACCAAGGACAATCGCTCGCGCTTCGAGAAGATGAAAGTCGAGCTCGAAGCGCGCAACCTCGAGCAAAAAGGAGAAGCGGAAAAGATCGCTCAGAAGCTCGACGGTCAGAGCTTCACGGTGCTGCGCCAAGCCGCCGAGGGCGGCCAGCTTTACGGCTCGGTGTCGCCGCGCGACCTAGCGGCGCTGGTCACGGAGAAAGGCTTTGCAGTCAGTCGCGCTCAGGTCGCGCTCAACGCGCCGATCAAGACGATCGGATTGCACAAGGTGCCTGTTTCGCTGCATCCCGAGGTCGAAGCGACGATCAACGTCACCGTCGCGCGCAACGCCGACGAGGCTCAGCGGCTCGCTCGCGGCGAGAACATCACCGTTGCCCGCGAGGAGGGTGAGGAAGCCGCAGCGGCGGCGGAGGCCTTCTTCGAGCCGGAGGTGGTCGCGGCGCGCCGCACGCGGGAGGACGCGGAGGAGACCGCGCCAGCAGACGCCGAAACGGAAAAAAAATAGCGTTCTTGGTTGACGCGCTTTCCGGAGCGCATGCGGAAAACGCAAGCCGATCGCGCGGAAACAACCGCGTTTGCGCGCGTTCGCGCAAACACGTTTCCCGATTGCCACTGATCTGAAAGCAACGCAGGAGGAACCGGAGCGCAATTCTGCGGATACCGCCGTCTCAGCGCTATTCCTCGAAGTCTTCGACGGCGGTCTGCCGTGCCGGTGTCGCTACGACTGCTTGCGGCGGAGCAGCCTCGGGCGCGGCTCCCGACGCGGCAGCGGTCGGCAGATTGCCCGCTTCCACGCTCTCGGAGGGACGACGAGGCCTGACAGCGCCCGCCGTGGCCGCGCTTGGCGAGGGTTGGCCCTGCTCCGACGTCCGACGACCGCTGCCTTGGCCGCTCCCCGGCGCGGCCGCCTGGCCCGCGCCCAAAGTGGGGGGCCGCCGCTGTTGGACTGCCCGCGCATCACTGCCGACCGAGGCGAGATAAGCGGCCATGGCCGCGGCTTCCCGCGCGCCGGTGGTATAATGTTCCCGCAGGAAGGCCGCGCTGGTTGGCCTGACTTCCCGCGGGCTGCGGTGGCACGCGTTGCAGGTGTCGGCGAAGATTTGCGCGGCGGACTTGCCGGCATCGAGGTTTGCTTGGGCCTGCGCCGGAGCGGCCGCCGCCACCGCGGCGGCGGTGACCAACGGCACGATTAGAGCAACCCTCGCCACGATGAACCCTCCACCGCAATCGTCTCTGAGCCGACTCTTTGCTTTGGATTTTTGGCCAAAAGAGGATGCGACCTGCCTGACCCCCAGCTGGCCCGTATTTCACCCTAACCTCTTGCAACTTAAGCCGTTGCAGCAGCCAAGAGACTTTGTTTTAATTCTCCCGTCCGGGAGGGGCTGCTGGTGGCGATTGCGCCGCGGCGCGATCTGCTCACACCAACGACCACGGCCGCCTATGGTGGCACGGGCGAAGCTGGTCGGCGCGGTAGGAGGCGGCCGATGGATCGGTTGCTTCGGGCGGCATTGGGACGGTTGATCCGCGCCGGGAATCTCCGGGTCAGGACCGCGGGAGGCTCGAGCTTTACCTTCGGGGACGGCACCGGCACGCCGGCGGCGATCCGCTTCACCACGCGCGCAGCCGAGCGCGGCGTCCTCCTCGATCCCGTGTTGAGGTTCGGTGAAGCCTATATGGACGGCGGCATCGTCGTCGAAGAGGGCTCGATCGCCGATGTCCTTGCCATCGTGCTCGGTCAGCGCCGCGAGGACGGACTGCCGGCGTGGGCGCGGTTGCGACGGCTCGTCCGCTACCTCCATCGCCGCGTCAAACAATTCAATCCGCGCCCGCGAGCGCGGCGCAACGCGGCGCACCACTACGATCTCGACGGCCAGCTTTACGCGCTGTTTCTTGACGCCGACCGGCAATACAGCTGCGCCTATTTCGAGACCGGCGACCAATCGTTCTCGTCCCGCCGGATCGGCGCGTGCTCGACATCGGCTGCGGTTGGGGCGGGCTTGCACTCTATTTCGCCGAGCTTTGCGGCGCGCGCGTCACCGGCATCACGCTGTCGGAGCGGCAGCTTGCGCTTGCACGCGTGCGCGCGGCCGAGAAGGGGCTATCCGACAAGGTCGAGTTCCGCCTCCAGGACTATCGCGACGTGCCGGAGAAATTCGATCGCATCGTCTCGGTCGGCATGTTCGAGCATGTCGGCGTCGGCTTTTACGATGCCTTCTTTGGCAAATGCCACGCCCTGCTCGACGACAACGGCGTGATGCTGCTGCATTCGATCGGACGGTCCGAAGGACCCAACGTCACCAATCCTTGGATCGCGAAGTACATCTTCCCCGGCGGCTACATTCCGGCGCTGTCCGAGGTGCTGCCGGCGGTCGAGCGCGCGGGCCTACTGGTCACCGACATCGAAATCCTGCGCCTGCACTATGCCGAGACGCTCAAGGCTTGGCGCGAACGCTTCCTCGCCCATCGCGAAGAGGTCGAGCGGCTCTACGACACGCGCTTCACGCGCATGTGGGAGTTTTATCTAGCGGCGTCGGAGATGGCGTTCCGCGAGCAAGCAATGATGGTTTTCCAACTGCAGTTGACCAAGCGGCAGGGGATCGTGCCGATGACTCGCGACTACATCCCCCGCGAGGAGGCGCGGTTGCGTGCGCTCGAACGCGGCGGCCGGCCGCCGTTGCGGCTGGCAGGGGAGTGATTCTGCTCTGGCCCATCATCGTTCGCTATCGTCAAGACCTCTCCTGCGGGCTATCAAAAGTAACTTTCACGCGGTGATAAGCGGGGAAATTCGCCAAGGCAGATCCCCTAACAACTCATTGCACGTGCTAGCTTGCGGTTCTTCCCTGTCGCCGTGCGTAGTTCCGCACCAGTTGAGTGGGTGCCGTGCCTCGATGCTGTCACAAAACCAAAACACTGGAATGTCATGGCCGTCGAATCGATATCACGCAAGCCAGCGGAACAGTCTGCGCCGTCCTACCGCGCCGCACCGCACAATATCGAGGCGGAGCAGGCCCTCCTGGGTGCGATCCTCGTCAACAACGAGGCGCTTTATCGCGTCAGCGATTTCCTCGAGCCGCAGCATTTCTTCGAGCCGATTCATCAGCAGATCTACGACATTTCGCGCAGCCTCATTCGCACCGGCAAGCTGGCATCTCCGGTAACCCTGAAGACGTTCCTGCCTGCCGAGACCGACATCGCCGGTTTGACGCTCGCTCAGTACCTTGCCCGGCTTGCCGCCGAAGCGACGACCATCATCAACGCGGTGGATTACGGGCGCACAATCTACGATCTCGCGATCAGGCGCGAGCTGATCAACATCGGCGAGGACATGGTGAACGTCGCCTTCGACGCGCCGGTCGATTTCGCCCCGGGCGATCAGATCGAGGACGCCGAGCGCCGTCTGTATGAACTCGCGGAGGTCGGGCGCTATGGCGGCGGCTTTCAGAAATTCGAGACCGCGCTCACCAGCGCCGTCGACATGGCCGCGCGCGCCTATCAGCGCGAGGGAAAGCTCTCGGGGCTGGCAACCGGCCTCAAGGACCTCGATAGCAAGATGGGCGGCCTGCAGCCGTCCGACCTGATCATCGTCGCCGGCCGCCCCGGCATGGGCAAGACCGCCCTCGCCACCAACATCGCCTACAACGTCGCGCGCGCCTGGCGCGGCGAGGTGCGCGCTGACGGGCATATCGACACCGTGAACGGCGGCATCGCCGGCTTCTTCTCGCTCGAAATGTCGGCCGAGCAACTTGCCACGCGCATCATCGCCGAGCAGAGCGGCATTCCCTCGAGCACCATCAGGCGCGGCGGCATCAACGAACGGGACTTCGAGAAAATCAAGGACGTGGCCATCGAGCTGCAGCACTTGCCGTTCTTCATCGACGAGACCGGCGGACTGACCGTCGCGCAGCTTGCCGCCCGCGCCCGGCGTCTCAAGCGACAAAAGGGTCTCGACCTCCTCGTGATCGATTACATCCAGCTGTTGCAGGGCTCGACCCGGCGCGCCCTGGAAGGCCGTGTGCAGGAAGTGACCGAGATCACGACGAGCCTCAAGGCGCTGGCCAAGGAGCTCAACGTGCCGATCCTGGCGCTCTCGCAACTGTCGCGCCAAGTCGAGAACCGCGATGACAAACGGCCGCAGCTCTCCGACCTGCGCGAGTCGGGCTCGATCGAGCAGGACGCCGATGTCGTGCTCTTTGTGTTCCGTGAGGAATACTACCTGAGCAACAAGGAGCCGCGGCCGGGCACCGACGAGTATACGAGATGGCAGGTGGAAATGGCCGGCGTGCACGGCAAGGCCGAGATCATCATCGGCAAGCAGCGCCACGGCCCGACCGGCACCGTCAACGTCCAATTCGACGCGGCGGTCACCCGCTTCGATAATCTCGCGCGCGACGATCAGATGCCGGAACGGGTCTAGTCGGCCACGGCCAGGTCAGGTGACCGCGCATTTAAAACGCGCGCTTGCGTGGGCGTGGTTGCGGCCAAGCTCGCTTGCCGCTGTCGCCAAGGGCGCGCCAAGGGCGCTCATAGCTTTGCGCGCCTGCACTAGACGGCCGCGCCGCGCCTCGCCATAAACCTCGGGTTATGACCGTCCACGACCCCGACCTGCGGCCCGTCGACGTGACGCCCGAGGCTTCCGACCCAACGGAAGCCGGCGGCATCCTCACTATCGACCTTGCCGCCATCGGGGCCAATTGGAACGCGCTCGCGAGCATGACCGTGCCGGTGGAATGCGCCGCGGTGGTAAAGGCCAACGGTTATGGTTGCGGGCTCGAACCGGTCACGCGCACGCTGTTCAGAGCCGGGTGCAGGACCTTCTTCGTCGCCGATATCGCCGAAGGACGGCGTGTGCGCGCGCTTGCGCCCGATGCCGTCATCTACGTGCTCAACGGGCTGATGCCGGGTTCGGCGCCGGCGTTCGCAGCCGACTATTTGCGGCCGGTCATCAACAGCACGACCGAGCTTGCCGAATGGGATGCGTTCGTCGCCATCAAGAACTGGCGCGGCGGCGCGGCCCTCCACGTCGACACCGGCATGAACCGGCTCGGCATCACGGTGGAGGAGGCGGTTGCCATCGCTCCGCGCCTGCAGTCGGAAAATCATGGTTTCACGCTGCTGATGAGCCATCTCGCTTGCGCCGAGATCCCCGATCACCCGATGAATGACCGGCAGATCCGGCTGTTTCGCGAAATTCGCCTTCTGTATCGCGGCGTGTCGTCCTCGCTTGCCAATTCCTCGGGCATATTCCTCGGCGGCGCCGCGTATTGCGACCTGGTTCGGCCGGGCGTGGCGATTTACGGCGTCAACCCGACCCCGGGCAAGAAAAACCCCATGCGGCCGGTGGTGGACCTCAAGGGCCGGATCATCCAGGTGCGCCCGGTCAACAAGGGCGAAACGGTCGGTTATGGCGCAGCCTTCACCGCCGCGCGGCCGAGCCGCGTCGCCGTCGTCGCGGTCGGCTATGCGGATGGCTTCCTGCGCTCAGCCAGCGCCGCCAGGGGCAAGCCCGCAGCCGAGGTCATCGTCGCGGGGAAGCGCTGTCCCCTCGCCGGCCGCGTATCCATGGACCTGCTGGCGGTCGACGTCAGCGATCTTGCCGAGGGCGCCGCGCGCCGCGGCGATCTTGCCACCCTGATCGGCGATGGCGTCAGCGTCGATGACCTCGCCGCCGGGATGGGGACCATTGGCTACGAGGTTCTCACCAATCTCGGACGACGCTACCACCGGGTTTACAAGGGCGAGTGATTCGGGGGCCCGTGTCGCGGGCGCAGCGCCATGCCGCTCCGCGCTTGAGCCTGGCGCTGCGCCGCATCCCGGACGCACTGAATGGGCGATATCCAACCATGGCCCGTCGCGATACGAGCTTCATCTGCCAGAATTGCGGCGCGGCCTACGGCCGCTGGCAAGGCAAATGCGACGCCTGCGGCGAATGGAACACCATCTCGGAGGAGAGTTCCGCGCGTGCGCAATTGCCCGGCCGCGCGCCGCGCAAGGGGCGGCTGTTTGCGCTCGAGCCGCTCGCCGGCGCGGGACGCGACGCTCCACGGCTCGCCTCGGGGCTTGCCGAATTCGATCGCGTCACCGGCGGCGGGTTCGTGCGCGGCTCGGTGCTGCTTCTCGGCGGTGATCCCGGCATCGGCAAGTCGACGCTACTGATCCAGGTCGCAGCCGCGCTGGCCCGCGGCGGACATCGCGCGGTCTACATTTCCGGCGAAGAGGCGGTGGCGCAGGTGCGGCTGCGCGCCGAACGGCTCGGCCTTGCGGACGCCCAAGTCGAACTGGCCGCCGAGACCTCGGTCGAGGACATCGTGGCGACGCTTAGCGAACGCGCGAGCCCGCGGCTCGTGATCATCGATTCGATCCAGACGATGTGGACCGAGATGGTCGAGGCCGCTCCTGGCACGGTCACGCAGGTGCGCGCGAGCGCGCAGGCGTTGATCCGCTTCGCCAAGCGGCACCAGTTCCGTATCTTGCGCGCGGTCAAGAACCGTTTCGGTCCGACCGACGAGATCGGCGTGTTCGAGATGACGGGGGGCGGGCTGCGCGAGATCGCCAATCCCTCCGAGCTGTTTCTCTCCGAGCGCGATCTCGGCTCGCCCGGCACCGCGGTCTTCGCCGGCATCGAAGGTAGTCGGCCGCTCTTGGTTGAAATCCAGGCGCTGGTGGCTCCGACCTCGCTCGGCACGCCGCGGCGCGCAGTGAACGGCTGGGACCAGAACCGGCTGTCGATGGTGCTTGCGGTGCTGGAGGCCCATTGCGGGGTGAAACTATCGGGCCATGACGTCTATCTGAACGTGGCGGGGGGCTTGCGGATCCAGGAGCCCGCGGCCGACCTTGCGGCGGCAGCCGCTTTGGTGTCGTCCTTGGTGAACGCACCGTTACCGACAGATGCAGTCTATTTCGGCGAGATTTCGCTCTCGGGCGCGGTCCGACCGGTGGCGCAGACCTCGGCCCGGTTGAAAGAGGCGGCGAAACTGGGATTTGGCCGCGCCATTCTACCCGAATCGGCGCGCGGCGAGGTCGGCTCCGACGGCGGGCTTTCGCTGAACAGCGTCGGTGGATTGACCAGCCTGGTCGCCGAAATCGCCGCGCGTGGGAGCCCAAGAAACGCCGGGGCCGGCAATCGGGAAGGTGCGGCAGAGAAAAATGCCACACCGGCGCGATTCCGTCGTGAAAACAGCTAAAGCGGCGTGACGTGCACCGCCCTCGCCGCTATACAACGCGCGCGAAAGGCGTGCGGGATGGCGCGATATCCGGCCTTGCGGGATGCGCCGTCTGCCCCTCACTTGGGGTGATCCTGCCCCGCCGATTCGCTGCTTGAGAACTTACGAGCGGACCTGACCAGCCGATGCCGATAACGATACTCGATCTCGTCCTGCTCGGAGTAATGCTGATTTCGGGGCTGCTCGCCATGGTGCGCGGCTTCATGCGCGAAATCCTGTCGATCGCGGCATGGGGCGCGGCGGCGCTGGTGACGCTGTATGCCTTCTCGAAGCTGCTGCCGACCGCCAAGGCCTATTTCAATAACGACACGGTGGCTTCCGTGGTGGTGGTGGCCGGCACCTTCATCGGCACCCTGATCGTGGTCTCCGTCATCACGGTGCGGATTTCGGACATGATCCTGGATTCCCGGATCGGCGCGCTGGATCGCACGCTCGGCTTCCTGTTCGGCCTCGGCCGCGGCCTCCTGATCGTGGTGGTCGCGTTCCTGTTCTTCAGCTGGCTGGTCCCGGCCAAGCAGCGGCCGGACTGGATCACCAACGCGAAGTCCCGAACAGTGCTGGATGGAACCGGGCAATGGTTAATGTCGCTCTTGCCTGATGACCCCGAGAACACCATCTTAAAGAGATTCAAGAAGAATAAACCTGAAGACGATCAAACTGACGCCGACCAGGCAGCGCCTGCGTCCGGCGATGGCTACAGTAAACCTGCCCGCGACAGCCTTAAAAAGCTGATCGAGAAACCCGCGGCACGCGAATTCTGGCCAAGATAGAGAGGCGATGGACGCGATGCAAAACCCTTCCGATCCCGCCGGCCAACTCGATCCAAATCCTGATTTAAATCTTGGCATCGAGTTGCAGGACGATCTCGAAGGCGACACGCTACGCGAGGAATGCGGCGTGTTCGGCATCTTCGGCCACCCCGAGGCCGCCGCCATCACGGCACTCGGACTACACGCCCTCCAGCATCGCGGCCAGGAAGCCGCCGGCATCGTCTCCTTCGACGGCAGCCGCTTCCACAGTGAACGCCGCCTTGGCCTCGTCGGCGACACCTTCTCCCGCCGCGAAGTGATCGAGCGCCTGCCCGGCAACGCCGCGGTCGGCCACGTCCGCTATTCCACCACCGGTGCCACCATCCTGCGCAACGTGCAGCCGCTGTTTGCCGAGCTCAACGCCGGCGGCTTCGCGGTCGGCCACAACGGCAACCTCACCAACGGACTGACGCTGCGCCGCGAACTCGTTCTCCACGGCGCGATGATGCAGTCGACCACCGACACCGAAGTGATCCTGCATCTGGTTGCGCAGTCGAAGCGCAGTCGCTTCATCGACCGCTTCATCGAGGCATTGCGCACCATCGAGGGCGCCTATTCGCTGGTGTCCTTGACCAACAAGAAATTGATCGGCGCGCGCGATCCG
>WNGL01011869.1_pt1 | contig 11566 bp, 12 predicted proteins | sample 5400591 | NCBI WGS metagenome assembly WNGL01 (sample SAMN13153377, study PRJNA577476) | soil metagenome | isolation source: 80 cm soil or saprolite under Garry oak tree replicate 1 | place: USA:California | collected 2016-06-15
ATCCCATACCTGCACGGTATGATCCCCGCTGGCAGAAGCAATGCGCTTACCATCAGGAGACCATGCTACAGAACTTACGTAATCAGAGTGGCCAGAGTAAGTGAAATGGTTAGGGGCGCCGGCGAAATGTACCACCAGAGCTATATCAGCACGAACATCAGTAAACACAAAGAGCGTGATCAATAGGATGAGTAAGATACCCGATATAATAATCGTGCGCCTCCGTGAGCGACGAGGAGGTGGCGTTAGTGGTTTGTCCAGTATGGACATATATGTCTTTCCTTGCTGTCTTGACTTTTCTTGTTTCTATTTTAACGGGAGAAAGCGCGAGGGTGCGCCGGTTGAATGCCATTATTTTTCTAGCACTGCATAGATTACGTCATGAGCCGGAGAGTTTTCACACCTCAAAATGAGTATTTTGCTGATTACAAGGAGTCTTGCATGGCGTATTGTTTGAACTGGACAAAATAAAGGATCTGAAGCGCTATCAACTGACATCCGGGTAGTGTCTGGTTCAACTGCATAGCCAACTTGGTCATTATCACCCGTATTCATTGACACGCACTCGTACCTGCTTCTATACTGAGCATATTACTCCAGGATTTGAGACAAGCAAGGAGAAGGTGCTCCCATGTCATTTACCGCAGATGAATTACAGTCCTTAAACGACATATTGGAATCGAAACTCGCTGTACACCGGCGAGAGATGGAAAGTGTTTTTGATCAACGTGTACAAACGTTGCGCCATGAAATGGAGCGCCGTTTAAATACGCTGCAACAAGAAATCATTCAAACCCTGTCCCAGAAACAGGCCGAGCAGCAGAGAAGCCTACAAACTGCACTGAGCGAGAAACTGAATACACAGCAATTGAATATCACCCAGGCAGTTGACCTCGAGTTAAAGCAACAACAGCAACCACAGATTGAAAGTATGGTAGATCGTGCCCTCGCAGCCCAACTATCGGCCATTGAAGAACTATTCAATCAGCGGCTTTCGGCGCATACCTTTGACGAAGCGGCCATACAAGTCGGCGAGCATTCCCCGCATTTTGAGGCCATCGAAGTTCAGACCGAGCTACCCTGGGAGGATCTGACAAATATATTTGGCAAGGCGCTGGATGAGCGTTACTCCAAACTCAACGAACTCACTCAGTCCACCATGAGGAATCTGGAACAATTTCTCTCAGCGCAACTGCGCGTCTTGCAAACGCAGATTCTAGAAGGGGTCATACAAGTCAGGCAGACACAGGCATATAACGGAAGTTTGACCAGTTTGCAAGAGGTATTTCAAAGTATTGAGCAACTTGAACGTATCATTGAATCTATGCAGGTGGCAATGACTGCAAATCACGCCCTCCTTTCCAACCGTCTGTACCATCACCAGCAATTGCCTCTTGAGAGGGCGCATGCAAGTGCTCGTCATACTACTCCCCCTTCGGCTCACCCCAACGGCACGAACACCAATAGCCCGCTTTCGCTGCCAGGGGAACGTCCAGGAATATGAGTTGTTTGAAAGCCATCCCTGCATGGAGACATCTCACAAAGTGCAGGCGCAGTACGCTATAATATCAACAATGAGGTGAACTGCCGCGCATCTTTTCTGTGGCGGTTCAGCGGAACTTATCTACATCAAACTTTGTGCAAGGAGTGCTGAATGCCATCTGAAGAACGATTGCCTGGTGCGGCGCAAGTTCCACCATCCTTTGAATTGGGTCAGGAAGTCATTGATAAAGACGGAAAAATACTCGGAAAAGTGCAGGCCCGCTTCAGTCGCTACATCCTCGTCCAGCGTGGCGGTCTGTTTGTGAAAGCGTACTATGTTCCTCATAGTGCTATCACCGGCACAGCGAGGGATGTAATACAACTCTCTTACAATGAAGAAGATTTGCGCCACAAAGAATATAATCAGGTGCCCGATGATCTGTATATCGAACCGCCGGAGCCAGGTCTCGCTGATCTTAGTGGCGTGGCGCAATTTGCGCGCGGTCCTCTCTCACCGGCAGAAACCGGCCATTATAACTACGGGAGACGGTCGCCAGGTATGAACACCGATGCCAGCGGCTCGTATCTGCGTGAAGAAGTACTTCCTCAGCCCCAAAAATATGTTGGGGAGAGCGCGACCATCTTCTCAACCGAATCTACCAGTTGAGTTACTGATATTCGTAGAAACCCTTTCCGCTTTTCTTCCCGAACATCCCTGAGAGCACCATGCGGCGCAACAGCGGCGGAGGCGCGTACAGTGGGTCCTTAAACTCTTCATAGATCGCCTCAGCCGCCCACAACGTCGTATCAAGTCCGACATAATCCAGCAGCGTAAACGGTCCCATTGGATAGCCACAACCGAGTTTCATGGCTGCATCAATGTCCTCCCGCGAGGCCATGCCATTCTCGAGCATACGGATAGCCGCCAGCAAATAGGGTATCAGCAAGAAATTCACAATGAATCCCGCCGTATCCTTCGCCAGCACGGGCATCTTCCCAAGAGAAAGAGCAAATTGCCTGACTGTTTCAATCGTCTCGTCCGAAGTTGATATGGTCTTGACAATTTCGACCAGCTTCATCACGGGGGCGGGATTAAAGAAATGCAGCCCGCAGACTTTGTCGGGCCGTTTGGTGACCGCGCCCATTTGCGTCACATTGAGGGAAGAAGTGTTGCTCAAAAGAAGAGCATCCGGTTTCAAAATATGGTCCAGCGCCGGGAAGAGTCGCAGTTTCTCCTCCATATTTTCAATGACCGCTTCAATCACCAGGTCACAGTTGGTGAAATCAGCCATTTCCAGCGTTCCATGTAAACGCCCAACATATTCGTCCCCCTGTCCCTGGGAAATCTTTCCCTTGCTTGCCATCATGTTCCAGGCGCCATGAATGCGGGCCAAACCTTTGTCAAGAAACTGCTGGTTGACTTCCAGCACGACCGTTTCATACCCCGATTGTGCGCAGGTCTGTGCGATACCTCCACCCATCAATCCACAACCGACGACGCCAACTCTTCTTATAGCCATAGCCTATAATTCTCCTTTTATCCCCTGAGCTTTGCTAGACATCTTCTACAAATTTTCGTATTTCCTTCGCTGGACCATCCTCGATACCAAAAATAATAGTGTAGTGATTCAGCGCAGGAAAATTGATGTAACGACAGTTTTTCATCCCACGGTGGGCCGCTGCCGCCGCTTCAACCGACAACAATTGATCATTATCAGCAAACAGACCCTGGCCGGCCCGCAAGAGCAGGCTGGGTACCTGGACATTAACCCATTGTTCCTCTGGCCTGGCTTCGCTGTAATGCAGTCCTTCTTCGAGTATCCCTTCGCGGTAGCATTTCGAAGCAACCGATCCATCGCTATTATGGCGCACATCGTGTTCAAAATACACGTCGAAGTACTCGTTCCAGTAAGGTCCTAGAAACGGCGCTGCCTTCAACCTCCGGGTGTATTCTTCAAATGAGGGCACAGAAGTACCTATCCGGCTAATCGAGGCAGTAAGCCACGCGGGTTGCTCTTCAGGGGTGCTCCACGGCAGCGGCGCCCCCGCATCGATTAAAACAAGCCTGCTGAGCTTTTCTGGATAATGGGCCGCGAAGTAAAGTGCGATAAGCGCACCCAGCGAGTGACCGACCAGGATAGGACGTTCCAAACCCAATTCATCAATGAGCTTTGCCAGGTCGGCGGCGTGGAGAGGAACGCTATATCCCTCTGCTGGCTTGTCGCTATCGCCGCGCCCCCGCAGATCATAGGCGTAGAACTGGTAGTCCACGGCCAGTTTATCGGCAACAGCTTGAAAACAAAAGGCATTGGCGGTAAGGCCATGGATACCAACAATTGGAGCGCCTTGCTCTCCCCATTTGACATAATGTAAAGTAAGATCACCGGCGACGACAAACTCATCGCGCACTGGCTTCATCAGCATATGCCGCTCCTGGTCGTTGATATTCATGCCACTTGTCCCTTGTCGCCTCAATCAGGGGAGTGCCTTGTTCATGACGCTCTTGCTGCGAACGCCACCTGGTTTGTTGGCTGCGCGATGAGACACCGTGCCATAAGACATCTTTTATCACTTGTAAATAGCGATCTGTATCTGGCGCAAAGAGGAGGGATTTGGTTGTATCCTCCATGTAAAAGTAATGCCCACGCGAGGCATACCACGCGCGTATATCGTGTTGTGAATGCACAACGAGGGTATGTAATGGCTTTGTGAGGTCGTACGTCGTTTCCCCAAAGGGAAAGCAATGAAGATGCGCGTGAAAAACAGTCTGCCGGAAGATACCGTGCTCCCAAAAGATGACCGGGACATAATATCGGTCGAAGAATTGCCGTACTTCTTGCTTCAGTATCGCTAAGTCTGTGTCCAGTTCCGCGGGTATAGCCCCAAAGCAGGCATAGTGGCGCTTGGGAATAATGAGTATATGGCCTTCGACAAGCGGAGCATGGTCGGCAACAATGAAAAATGCGTCAGTCTCTTTGAGAATGTTCATCGCAAAATCACTACGTAGACAGAATGTGCAATTGCTATCGTATGCTTCAGTATCCAAGGAGGCATAGCTCCCATTCTGCATCCAGGTACCTCCTCACTGATGAACCTTGTATTCTCAACCATTGTTTCAGTATAGCCCAGGGACGATACTATTGGCAAGATTGCCAAAGCAGGTATCAAGCCATGCTCTAGCCGGCGTGCCTGAATCCCGCTTCATTCATGGTTAAGGGCAGACCATCGCCCAGCATACCTATACCCACAACTTCGCCGACAACCAGCGTTGAGTCTCCCGCTTCGACGGTATGGCGCACCTCACAATCCACCCACGCAAGCGCCTCGCGCAAAATTGGACAGCCCTTCTCGCCAATGTCAAATCCGATTCCCTCCAACTTAGCAGGATGCTTCAAGGCCGATTTACCCAGTTTACCTGCCAGTTCGCGTTCCCCAGAGCGTAGTACATTCACGGTAAACGCGCCGCTACGGAGGATCATCGGCAATGACTTCGACGCGTTCTCGATGGAGACAGCAACTAAGGGTGGGTCGAATGAAACCTGCGTCAGCCAGTTGGCTGTAAATATATTGACCTCGCTCTCACTCGCGCACGAAACAGCATAAAGTCCATAAGTGAAGGTGCGTAAAACCTGCTTTTTTATGTTTGCGTCCACATGAAAACTCCTATCTTTGCAATGATGTTCCAATGATGTCTACCCAGTATACTGCATACTGGTTCCATTTCCCTATAAAACCTTCACCACAACGTGGTACTTTACTACCAACCCGAGCACAATCTATGCGAACATGCGAAAGAATCTATCGTACAATCGCAGATGTATAGAGATGTGTCATTTGCTTTCAAAGTAGTTCGTGGTGTAAACATGCAGCATACAGTAGAGCACGCAGATATGGTCATTGTAGGAAATGGTATTGCGGGTCTTACAGCGGCTGTCGAAGCTCGACGCCTCGCGCCTGGTGCGCGTATAGCTATTATTACCGACCAATGTCATCCCACCATCAATACCCCTGCGCTCAAACAGTTTGCCATCGGCAAACTCACACAGGAACAACTCCTGGCGTATCCAGTGGGCACTGAGCGCGCCAGGCGCGTCCGTGTGATCAATGCGCGAGTAGAGGAAATCAACGCTCATGGGAAGTATTTAGGTTTACGTGGCGGTCTTACCTTTGGCTACGGCTCGCTCCTTATAGCAACTGGCAGCCGCCCTAATGGACTCCCGCTTCATCTTCCTGGCCGCGATTTTGACGGCGTTCTCACTCTTCACTGTCTGCAGGACTACCTGGATCTGCGACGGCGCCTCTACGGAGTCGATTCGGCGGTAGTAATCGGTGGAGGTGCTCATGCAAGCGAAACGGTGATGGGCCTCTTACACCACGGAGTCGACGTCCACTGGCTTATCCGCGGCGAAACCTTCCTGTCGCAGATGCTCGATGCCACTGCATCCTCGATGGTGCTGGAAAATGTGCGTAATGCCGGAGCAAAAATCGCCATGAAAACCGAGGTTATCGGTATTGTTGGAAGAATGGGTTCCGTCGTTGGTGTGATAACGAACGATAACAAAATGATCCCTTGCCAGTTGGTGCTGGTATGTACCGGTACATCACCGGTCACCACCCTTGCACAACGCTGCACTACGCCTATGATGCATGGCGACGGCATTTTTGTCGATGAGCACTCTCGTACTAATGTGCGCGATATCTATGCCGCTGGTGATGTAGCCGCTCGCAAGAATCCTCAGACGGGCAAATATGAGACACAGGCTCAATGGTATGCTGCGGTCTTACAGGGACGCTCCGCGGCGGCAGCGATGACAGGGCAGCAAGAATTAACTGCCCATTCTATGGGAGTTCCCTGGCACGCCACACACCTGGGGGAGTTATTAATGCTCACAGTAGGCAATCCCCTCCATAAATTTGCAGGAGCAACGATATTGACTGATCGCAGCAAGAAAAAATATTGCCGTATGATCATCATCGGCGATCGTTTAGCAGGCTATCTCTCAATTGGTGCATCTCAACCCGACGGTTTGGCCATTAAAAGCATTATCGATGAAGGTCTTTCAATTCATCGTGTGAAAAAGACATTGCTCAAAGGAAAGTTTGATGCTCGAAAATACCTCTCTCAATGGCGGTCAGAGGAGGCCCTGGATATGATCACTTCAGGAGAAATACCCGTTGTGAAACCTGTGTACTTCCTACCTTCGGTCGGCAGCGATGAAAGGAGAGCGATGGATTTCAATGCTTACCCTGTGACACCGGATCAATCATTCCCCGCTGTGGCTTATAAGTCGATACGTATCCTCTCAACCTGTGCCGACCAGCCGACCATTCATGGCTGGGAACATGATGTGGGACCGTCAACTGCTGGGGCCCAATTCATTGTGCCCTTTGCTTCAGCAAAGGAGGTTGAGTCCTTCTTGTTGCCGCTTCCGTCTCGCCCTGTCGCGCGCAGCCTTTGGTCTTACAGTGAAAAGATGCCAGTAGTCAAAGCTCGCATATCTTCTTCCCAACGAACAGAGAAAAAACAGTCAGAAAAAGCCAACTTTCTATTATGAAATCAGTTCTTCTCCATAAAACAGCTCCACAAATAGCCCAGGAATTACACGCCTGTATCGGCTGTAACGAATGTTTACTGGCCTGCCCTGCAGTGGCGGAACCTATTTCGATCGATGTATTGAATCGCGAGACATTCACAGGCACTATCTCCGCGCCCGTTGCACGTTTCGCTCGGTCATGCTATCAATGTGGAGCCTGCGTCGCCCCCTGCCCCGTAGGGCTGCATCGCGATGCGATGATGATGTGGCTTAAAGTGCGCTTGTTGCGCTCTGGAAGAGGAGAATAAATAATCTATGTTTGAACCTCCTCGTGAACGACCATTTTTCAACCACCGATCCAGGCAATCTGGCGAAAAAGGTTATCCCTGGCTGTTCTTTTATGTAAGACGCTCATGGGGTAGCGGACTCATGGTAACGCTCATAGTCTGCGGTTTGAGTGTGGCTTTTTACGTGTGGTATAGTCAATCAGGATTCGTAACCACTCCTGATAGTTGGGCGGGCCTGGCCTATGCGGCCATAGGGACGATATTATTGATTCTGGCCGCTGCGCTGTATACAATACGTCGCCGTTTACGAAAAGGGCTGGTAGGTCAACTCAATACCTCCTTGAACTGGCACATGCTTCTGGCAGTGATGGGGCTAATCGTGCTTTTCTTGCACGCATTTGGCCATTTCGCGCCAATCTCAGGTACGTTTGCCCTCTATAGCATGATTGTTCTGGTGATAAGCGGCTTTGTTGGTCGCGCGCTAGATCATGCTCTGCCTCGTTTGATCGCTCGTGAAGTTGATAAGGTTCTGACAATGCAGGGCGATGATGGCATCGAATCTGTCTCGCAGAAGCTAGAGGCCATTGTCGTGCATAACACACAGGAGAATCGTGGCATCATAGCGAACCCTCCCCCTGTCCCTGCTGTAGGAGCCAGATTCATTGCGCCCTCCCCAGCGCCAAACGGCCTCCCCTTCACACACAATGGTCATGCTTTAGGCGCCTCATGGGACCTGGCATATATAACCCTGGAACTGACTCAACAAGAATTAGACTACAATGCGCCCCAATACCGTTTCATTCCTGATAAGAAAAGCGTGCTCAATCGTCCCGGAGCGCTCATGCCCGGCGCGGAAGAGCATCTCTCGGAATTACAAGATATGCAGCTTGCCATGCGGCGCGAGCAGTTCTACCGCTATATCATTCGCTACTGGCGAGTGCTGCATATCTTTCTAGCTTTTATCACTATTGGCCTGGTGACCTGGCATATCATTTTCGCTACCACGATACTCTGGCCGCGTTACTTTCATTAGTATAAGCAGCCATCTTTACTTGTACGCCGACAAGGTCGTCAGATATCCCGCCTCGTCCGGCTCTCCGAGTTCGGCGAGCAAGCTCGCGAAGTCGAGCGGCTGTCGGCTGAACGTGACCATGCCGTCCTTGCGCGGCCACTGGCTGGGGTGCCGGTCCCAGGCCAACTCGATCCCGTTGAAATCCGGATCGTGCAGGTAGATGGCCTCGTGGGTGCCGTGATCGGATGCCCCGTCGATCGACCAGCCATGATCGAGCAAGCGTTTGAGCGCGGCGGCCAGATCTTTGCGCGTCGGGTAGTTGATGGCGAAGTGGTACAGGCCGGTCGTGCCAGGGGTGGGGGGCGACCCGTCCTTGCTCTCCCAGGTGTTGAGACCGATGTGGTGGTGGTAGCCGCCAGCGGATAGGAAGGCTGCGCTTTCGAAGTTAAAGAGCAGATCGAAGCCCAGGTCGTCGCGATAGAAGCCGATGGCGCGTTCCAGATCAGCGACCTTGAGGTGGACGTGTCCAATGCGGGTCTGGGCCGGGATGGATGTATCAGTCATGGGTGACTCCTTCTTTCTTTCTTACCATTGCAACGCTCTTTCTCAGTTATATGGTAATCGTATGTTTTCGTCAAGATCACCTGATGTTCATCTCCACGCTCATTTGACATCCGTCCTCGTATTGTGCTATATTCCATACGAGTCCAGTGGGACTCGCATTTGTGCTTAGAAAGGAATGCCGATGTACGCGCACTATTGACTCGTAGCTCGTTAGCATCTTCTGTCTCTGTAGCATTCACTCCTGGCAGAGCCTCTTCCAAACACCAGTGTCCTCTGGTTCGTTTTCTTGTGCCCGCTCTCCTCCTCCTTCTTCCTTCACTGGAATGACTTTCACTTGTCAACAATTCCACTGAAAGGAGAATTCTTTACGATGAATCAGATACCAACTCCTCAGGAGAAGCACAACGAAGGTCGCCTATCACGCCCACTCTGGCGTAATCGCGACTTCCTTCTGCTTTGGAATGGCCAGACCATTTCGACCCTGGGGACGAATGTTTCTACCCTGGCTCTGCCTTTACTGGTACTCGCACTTACGCATTCGCCCGCGCAGGCTGGATTGCTCACCGCTCTGCGCCTCTTGCCATATCTGCTGTTCAGCTTACCAGCAGGTGCGCTGATCGACCGTTGGGACCGCAAAGCGGTGATGATCCGCTGTGATCTCATCCGTTGTCTTGCCATCGGGTCCGTTCCGCTGGCTTTCGTCCTTGGGCATTTGACACTCATCCAGCTTTCCATCGTCACCTTTCTGGACGGCACAGCGTATGTGTTCTTCAGTCTCGCTCAGATCGCTGCACTGCCGCAGGTGGTGTCATCAGATCATCTGCCGCAAGCCTATGCACTCGATACGACCACCGAATATATCGGAACTCTCGTGGGTCCCAGTCTGGGAGGCTTTATCATAGGTCTTGCGCCTTTCGTTGCAGCAGGGGCCAGCCTGGCATACCTGGCAGATTGCATCTCTTATCTAGTCTCGGTAATCTCGCTCCTGTTCATCCGTGTGTCGTTCCAAATGGAACGTGCAGTGGGAAACAAGCGTGCGCTTCACAAAGAGATTGCGGAAGGGTTGCGTTTTCTCTGGTACAAGGGACGTTGCATATCGACGTGCAGACGCTTGGCATCATTCTGAGCGCTGGTGGGGTAGGAGGGATTCTTGGTGGCGTCATTGCCCCCTGGATAAGAACACGTATCCGCTTTGGACAGGCAATCATTGGCTCAGTGGTTGTTTGGAGCATGGCAACCGTGCTCCTTGCTCTTGCACCTTCAGCACTGTTGTTGGCCGTAGGTGTAGGCGTGCTAGCTCTGATGTGGCCCATCTATGGTGTGATACTCGTCTCCTATCGCCTTTCACTCACACCGGATAGCCTCCAAGGGCGGGTCAACAGCGCATTTCGCTTCTTATCCTATGGTAGTGAGCCACTTGGTGCAGCTCTTGGAGGGGTGCTTCTCGTTCCACTTGGTCCTCGAGTGGTGCTCGCACTCATTGCCGCAGGGCTTGCGCTCAGTAGCTTCGTGGTAAGCTGTACCGCCTTACGAAAGGTGTAGTGCCTGAGGGTATTTTCAATTGTCAATAGCTGCCTCCGTTAGGGAGGTATGAAGAACTTGTCGGGCAGCAAAACAGCTGGTACTATTTCTGTCACGTTTTTGCCTATTTTGCGACTCTAGTATGAGATCATTTGGAGCAGGGAAGGAGAGCATGCACCAACAAGACGAACGTTTACAGCTCGAGCGCGCAGCCCAAGCGCTCTATAAACGCTATGCCGCGAGCATCTTCGCCTACGCGAGACTCCACACGCCCTCCTGGGAGGACGCTGAGGATCTCACCCTTGAGGTCTTCACGGCAGCGCTGGAACAAGACAACCTCTCCTGGCTGGCAGACAAACAGCAGTTGATCTGGCTGCGCAGCGTCGCTCAGCATAAACTGGCGGATCGCTATCGCCGTTCCATCCACATCTCCGTGATTCCCTTGGAGCAGATAGTTGAGACGGTATGCACCCAGGAGACCCTGTCGCCTGAACAGGTCGTTGTGCGACGCGAAGAATTGCAACGGCTCTCTACTGCTGTTGGGAAGTTATCTCTTCTGCAGCAACAGGTCTTACAATTACGCGTGGGAGATGGCCTGCGCTTTGCCGAGATTGCCATCTTGCTCAACAAAAGCGAAGGAACGGTGCGCAAACTGTACTCGCGCACGCTGGCGCGCTTACGGACGATCTACGAGCAGCACTAAAGGAGAGAGGAACGGTGTTATGGCAGACACGCATGAGTTGATACCAGAAGAGGTGGATGAGCAGAACCAACGTCTCATCCAGGATCTGCGTCGTATGTACCCCACGAGTACACAGGTGGCTCAGCCGCTGGCGCGGGTACAGCAACGCCTCTTCCACAGCGGTGATGGGACGCAACAGGACGAGGTGAGCACCCCGCCACCGCGCTTGCCGCAGCGGCCATTGCAGGCAAGGGGCAGCACGGTGAACCCGAAGGGAAAGGTATGGCAACGTCGCTTGGGGACGCTGGCAGCAGCCGTCTGCGCCGCACTCCTGGTTGGGACGCTAATCCTGGTGTTGAACCTGGCCCATCAGAGCAGCACTGGTGGAGCAGGAACTCCAGTGAATCAGACAGTGGCTTTCGCATCGCTTCACATGATCGACGCGACAACAGGATGGGCTTTAGCCGGGAAAGCGGTGCTGCGG
>WNGL01030595.1_pt1 | contig 11566 bp, 16 predicted proteins | sample 5400591 | NCBI WGS metagenome assembly WNGL01 (sample SAMN13153377, study PRJNA577476) | soil metagenome | isolation source: 80 cm soil or saprolite under Garry oak tree replicate 1 | place: USA:California | collected 2016-06-15
TGGCGCGCCTGCGACCGACAAGACCCTAGTCTTTCTCGCATGGCAGCGGTCGCCGGGCGCACGTACCCGGCGGTGAGGTTCGGCATCGAATCGGCGCGTGTGGCGGCGTTCGCCGAAGCGATCGGAGCGGATCCGGCCGATGGCGTCCCGCCGACGTTCGCCGCCGTGTACTCGCTCGGCGTCACGGCGCCTCAGCTGTTTGGCGATGACGAGGCGGCGGTCGATTTCGCAAAGCTGCTCCACGCCGAGCAGGAGTTCGAGTGGCGACGGCATCCTCGAATCGGCGACACCGTGGTGTCACAGGCGCGCGTCGCCTCTGACAGCAGCCGGCGCGGCATTCGCTTCGTGAGCTTCGAGACCGAGACGTCGGACGAAGACGGCGCATTAATGTGCCGGTCGCGAGCGCTGTTCGTGATTCGCTCATGAGCCGGCGCAGCGTCACCTTCACGAAGGCGCAGATCGCCGCCTACGCCGAGGCGTCCGGCGACCACAACCCGATCCACCTCGACGACGCCTTCGCGCGCTCGGTCGGTCTGCCCGGCGTCATTGCTCACGGAATGCTGCAGATGGGCATCGCGGCGACAGTGGCCGCGGAGGCCGGCGGCGGTCCCGAGCACCTGCGGCGGTTCTCGGTGCGCTTCGCCGGCATGGTCGTGCCTGGCGACACCGTGACGTTCACCGCCGAGCCAGGGGGCGTCGGCAAGCTCGAGCTGACCGCCGTCAACCAGAATGGCGAAGCGGTGCTGACCAAAGCATGGGCGGACTACGAGCCGTGACGCTCGAGTTCACGCTCACGCCCGAGCAGGAGGCGATCCGCGACCTCGCGCACGAATTCGCCAAGAAGGAGATCCGTCCCGTCGCGGCGCACTTCGACGAGACCGAGGAGTTTCCATACGAGGTGGTAAGGAAGGCGCACAGGCTGGGCCTCAGCCCGGCGGCGTTCCTACCCGCGGAGTACGGGGGTCAGGACCTCGACTTCTTGACCGAGCTCATCCTCAACGAAGAGCTGAGCTGGGGCTGCGCCGGGATCGCAGTCTGCATCCAGTCGATGGCGCTCGCCATCGCGGGCATCCGCGCAAGCGGCACCGACCACCAGAAGAAGCGGTGGCTCCCCGAGTTCACCAACCCGGACCGGCTGGTGCTGGGCGGCCTCGGCCTGACTGAGCCCGACTCAGGCTCGGACGCGCTGGCGATGAAGACGCGCGCCACGCGGGTGAGCGACGGCTACGTGCTGAACGGCACCAAGCAGTTCTGCACCAACGGCGGCATCGCCGACTACCACGTCATCTACGCCAACACCGACCTGTCGAAGGGTCCGGCTGGGATCGCGTCATTTCTCGTTCCGAAGGACACACGGGGACTTCGCATGGGCCGCAAGGAGAAGAAGCTCGGCGTGCGCGCGAGCCACACGGCCCAGGTGATTCTCGAAGACTGCCGCGTGCCCCTCGACCACCGCCTCGGCGGCGAGCCTGATGCCGACAATGCCGGGCCCGGCGCGCTGGGTGCGCTGATGACGCTGGAGGCCACGCGCCCGGGCGTTGGCGCCGGCGCGCTGGGAATCGCACGGGCCGCGTACGAGTTCGCGCTCGAATACGCGCAGGACCGAAAGCAGTTCGGCAAACCCATCTGGCAGCACGAAGCGATCGGCTTCAAGCTCGCCGACATGGCGATGAAGATCGACGCCGCGCGGTTGTTGATCTGGCGCGCCGGCTGGATGGCCGCACGGGGCATTCCCTTCGAGCGCGCCGAGGGCTCGATGGCGAAATGCTTCGCCGCGGACGTGGCCATGGACGTGACGACCGACGCCATCCAGGTCCTCGGTGGTTACGGCTACATCAAGGAGTACCCGGTCGAGAAGTGGTTTCGGGACGCGAAGATCTACCAGATCTGGGAGGGCACGGCCGAGATTCAGCGACTGGTCATCTCGCGTGCGCTGACCGGCCAGCGCGCCACCATCAGATTGAGAGGGTGAGACATGTTTGATCTTTCGGGTCGCGTTGCCGTTGTCACCGGAGCCTCACGTGGTTTGGGCCGGCAGGACGCGCTCACCCTCGCGACCATGGGCGCGGACGTCGTCATCACCGACGTCCTGGTCGAGGACGACCCGAACCTGCAGCAGACGGCGGAGTCGCAGGGCAGCATGCTCGCGCAGGTGGCCGTATCGCAGGGCTGGGTGCACTCGAATGCGACGGCGGAGCAGATCCGCAGCTTGGGTCGCAAATCGCTCGCGATCAAGATGGACGTGACGAACCGTGAGCAGGTCCGCGATGTCTTCAAGAAGGTAAAAGATGAGTTCGGCAAGATCGACATCCTGATCAACAACGCGGCCACGCTTGACCACGCGGCGCAGATACCGAACCAGTCCTACGAGCTGTGGGACCGCGACGTGAAGGTGAACCTCACCGGCGCCTTCAACTGCACGAAAGAGGTGTGGCCGTACCTGGTCGAGAACAGGTGGGGCCGGCTCATCTTCATGTCCTCCGTCGCCGGAAGCCGGAAAGGCGGCCGCCGCCAACAACCCGATGTACGAACGGTTCAAGTCGCGGACGGTGTTCAAGCGCTTCGGCCAGCCTGAGGACATCGCGAACACGATCGCGTTTCTCTGCACCGAGGAGGCGGGATATATCACGGGCGCGGTGATCGAGGTCGCGGGCGGAATCCCTCTGTTCACCGCGTGATGGGCGAGCTGGTCGACGTCAGGCGCGACGGTGCGATCGCGCGCGTGGTGATGCACCGCAAGGGCAACAACGCGATCGCCGAGGACCTGATGCAGGAGCTCGCGGCGGCGTTTGAGGAGCTCGGCAAAGACCCTTCCGCCCGCGTGATCGTGCTCACGTCGGAGTACGAGAAGTACTTCAGCGTCGGCGCGGACCTGACGTCGATGATGAACATCGACCGCGATGCGCCCGACGCGGCCGACCAGATCGCGCTGTTCATGCGCCGCCTGAACCACCACTTCGCCGCCATCGAGCGCTGCCCGAAACCGGTCATTGCGGCGATCAACGGCCACGCGCTTGGCGGCGGCGGCGAGCTGACGTTGTGCTGCGACTTCCGGATCATGGTCGAGGACGGCCGCTCGCGGATCGGCCAGACGGAATCGGCGCTGGGCATCATCCCCGGAGCCGGCGGAACGCAGCGCCTGCCGCGGCTGATCGGCAAGGCCCGCGCCGTTCGCTACCTGATCGAATCAACTCGCCTCTCGGCGAAGGAAGCCGAAGCTGTCGGTTGGGTCGACCGCGCGGTGCCGCCGGAGGAGTTTCAGGCGGCGGTCGACGAGCTGGCCGGCAGGCTGGCCAGAGCCGCATCGCTGGCAATCGCGATGATCAAGGACGCCGTACGGCGTGGCTGGGATCTGAGGATGGACGAGGCGCTGGAGATCGAATCGCAGAACTTCGCCCGCGCCGCGCTGAGCACGGACGCCGCGATCGGCATCATGTCGTTCCTCAGCAAGCAGGAGCCGGAGTTCACGGGCTCGTGATCGTGTCGAAATCGGCCACCTCCGTTCGTCGTCGCTGATGGAGGTTTGAACATGAAATACGTTCTCTTGTTTGGCGGCACGATGGAGGGCGTCGAGCAGCTCGGGGGTCAGGCCCGCGAGCAGGCGATGGCGGACTACCAGCAGTCGGCTCATTGGTTCGAGAAGTACTCGAAGGCAGGCAAGATCCTCGGCGGCCATGAGCTGCAGGGACCCAGCACGGCGACCACCGTCTCGCGGAGGGATGGCAGGGTCACGGTCACGGACGGCCCGTTCATCGAGTCGAAAGAGGTCATCGGCGGCTACGCGGAAGTTGAGGTGGCGGACCTCGACGAGGCGCTCGCGATGGCCAGGGAATGGCCGGGCACGGTTGAGATCCGGCCGGTCGTCGATCACTCGCAGGAGCGCTGACGGGCAGCAGGACCACGACGGACGCGGCGGTCGCAGCGGTCTTCCGCGAGGAGGCCGGACGCATCACCGCCGCGATGGTCCGTGTGCTCGGCAACTTCGACATCGCCGAGGAAGTGGTCCAGGACAGCCTCGTCGCAGCGCTGGAGAGATGGCCGGAACAGGGCATACCGGACAACCCGGGCGCGTGGCTCATGACCACCGCGCGCCGCCGGGCGATCGATCTGCTGCGCCGCGACCGCCGGTATGCCGAGAAGGTTGCGCTGTTGGAGCGGTCGGCAGTGCCCGCTGATCCGGCCGAGGCAGACGACCGCCTCCGCCTCATCTTCACCTGCTGCCACCCTGCGCTGGCCCAGGAGGCGCAGGTCGCGCTGACGCTCCGCGCGGTTGCGGGCTTCACGACGCAGGAGATCGCCGCCGCGTTTCTCGGGTCGGAGCCGACCATGGCGCAGCGGATCGTCCGCGCCAAGCGCAAGATCGTCGCCGCCAACATCCCATACCGGGTGCCGGAAGGCCCCGAGCTGCCGGCACGGGTCGACGCGGTGCTGGCGGTGCTCTACCTGATGTTCAACGAGGGCTACTTGAGTCGGGGCCCGCAGGTCGCGGCGAGGCGTGACCTGGCCGAGGACGCGCTCTGGCTGGCGAGTCTTCTCGCCAGGCTGCTGCCGGATCAGGCCGAGCTCCTGGGGTTGATCGCGCTCATGCGCCTCCACATCGCCCGCGCGCGATCGCGGTTTGACGAGGCCGGGGAGATGGTGCTGCTGCCGGACCAGGACCGGACGCTCTGGGACCGGGCGGCCATCGCAGAGGGCCTCGAGGTGCTGGGCCGCGCGGCGGCGCTGGACGCTCCCGGCCCCTACCAGCTCCAAGCGGCGATTGCCGCGGTCCACGCCGAGTCGCCGTCATGGGACCGGACGGACTGGCGCCAGATCGTGATCCTGTACGACGCCCTGCTGCGATTGACGGACACCCCGGTCGTGCGGCTCAACCGCGCGGTCGCGGTGAGCCACGTGAACGGTCCGCAGGTCGCCCTTGGCGAGGTCAACGACCTGGCAATCTCGCTCGGCGGATATCACCTCTTCCACGCGACGCGTGCCGAGATGCTGGACGAGCTGGGTGAGACGGCGCTTGCCCGGGAGGCACGGCTGCGAGCGCTCGAGCTCTGTCAGAACCCGGCGGAGCGCTCGCTTCTAATACGAAAGCTGGGAGGCTAGCCTCTCCGCCCGCTGCCACAGCTCGCCCAGCGCGCTCACGTGCGGCGCGGTGTAGATCTGATCCGCCGGCACAAAGTGATGCACGCCGGCGTAGCGCTGCACGTGGATGTCGGGGAAGAGCTGCGCCAGGATTCCCGCCTTTAGCGCCTGCTCCGAGTGCGAGAGGTCGCCGTAGCCGTAAAAGACGGGGAAGGGGGCCGCTCGCAGAAGGTCACGGTCGAAGGGAAAGGCCTGGAACGCCGCAATCAGAGCGGCGATGCCGGCGGGACGTTTCTGCATCTCGGGAGAAACCGGACCTGGCGGAGGCGGAGCCAGTACGGCGCCCGGTTTGACCTGTTCGCGAATAAAAGTCCTCATGAAGTCGTCGCCTTGCAGGCCGTCGAGCTTGTGCCTCAACACCGTGAAGAATGCCTGCTCCTCGGCGCTCAGCTGGCCCGGGATCTGGGCCGGTTCGAACAGGCCCAGGCTGATGATCCTTTCTGGTCGCGTGCCGGCGTAGGCAAGAGAGATGAAGCCGCCGCCCGAGTATCCAATGAGGTGGAAGCGCCCGAGGCCCTTCGAGTCGGCGAAGCGGTCGACGGCCGCCAGCTCCTCCTCGATCGAGTAGCCGGCCGGGGGTTTCGCCTCCCGGTAGACCTCGAGGTCCTTCAGGTAGAAGTCGGCCGCGTCGGCCGCGCCGTCGATCAGCGGCTTGTAGCGCTGCGCGGCGGGGGCGACGCTGCCAGGGATGCAGATGACCTGAGCCTTCATACAGGTGCTCTCCTTTTGATCTCTTCGAGCGCAGCTTCGACGCGCTTGGGGTCGGCGCCCAGGACCCTGAGGACGAGCTCCTTGGTCTCGAAGTTCGGATACGAGCCGACCGAAACGTCCGGAAATGTCCCCTCCAGCTCTCGCATGAGCGGATAGAAGCGAGCCTCGACCGCGAACGTGAAGCGCACCTCGCGCACGGTCGCCGCCGACCCTGCAGTGAGGAACTGCGGCTCCAGCTCCTCGGCGAAGATTCCTTTCATCTCGAGGGGTACCCCCGGCAGCACGAAGATCCGCTTTCCGTTGGCCTCGTACATCGTCCCTGGCGCCATGCCCCGCCGGTTCCTGAAGACATGGGCCGGACCGGCCGGGATGCGCGCCATCCTCAGGTTGCCCTCGGTGACGTCAGGCGACTCGAGCAGTCCCATCGAATGCATGCGCTGCACGCGCCGCTCGATCCGAGCGCGAGTCTCCTCCCAGATCACGAGCTCTTTGCCCAGCGCGTCCGCAAGCGCCGCGAAGGTCCGGTCGTCGGGGGTCGGGCCAAGCCCCCCGCTCAAGAAGATGTCGGTCACGTCAGCATCATTGAGCTCGCTGTGTACCCGGTCGACGATCTCCGGCGGCCGGTCGCGGATCTGCGTGACGCGCTTGACGGGATAGCCCAGCAGCCGCAAGCGCTCGGCCATCCAGTGAGAGTTCGTGTCGAGCGTGAAGCCTCCGACCAGCTCGTCGCCGATGGCCACGATGCTGGATGTCGGCATGCGAGGACGATATAACCATGGAGCGGCTGCACGCCGTCGTTCACGGAGACGTGCAGGGCGTCGGATTTCGCTACTTCGTCCAGCGTAAGGCGCAGCAGCTGCGCCTCTTGGGTTGGGTCCGCAACAACGACGACGGCACCGTCGAGCTGGTCGCCGAGGGCGCCCGGCCGGACCTGGAGCAGCTCAGGCGCGCGGTGGAGGAAGGGCCCCGGACAGCCCAGGTCGACCGGGTGGACGCCCAGTGGTCGGCAGCCACTGGAAACCTCCAACGCTTCGACCTCGCGTGGTGAAGTAACCTATCGCTCCGCGGTTTCCTGAGACGTAGCGATCATGCGGGAGGGTTAGTGGATCCCAGCACAGCTTGGTTCGGCGTGGCCGGCGGCCTGGCCGCGGTTGGGTTCGCGGTCGTCCTGATCTTCCAGGTCCTCAGCAAGCCGACCGGCAACGACCGCATGCGCGAGATCGCAGGCGCGATCCAGGAAGGGGCTGCCGCCTACCTGAACCGCCAGTACACGGTGATCGCGATCATCGGTTTGGTCATCGCGATCGTGCTCGGGTTCTTCATCAACTGGAAGACCGCCGGTCTTTACGTCGTCGGCGCCGTTCTCTCCGCCGCGGCGGGCTACGTGGGAATGAACATCGCCGTGCGGGCAAACCTGCGCACCGCCGAGGCAGCGCGCTCCGGGCTGAACGACGCGCTGCAGGTCGCTTTTCGAGGTGGAGCGGTCACGGGCTTCATGGTCGTCGGCCTGGGCCTGCTTGGCGTGTCGGCCGCCTACCTCGTCTTCAAGAACCCGGACGTGCTGGTTGGACTTGCTTTCGGCGCGAGCCTGGTCTCAGTCTTTGCCCGCCTCGGTGGTGGGATCTACACCAAGGCCGCGGACGTCGGCGCCGACCTGGTCGGCAAGCTCGAGGCCGGCATCCCGGAGGACGATCCTCGCAACCCGGCGGTCATCGCGGACAACGTCGGCGACAACGTGGGCGACGACGCTGGCATGGCGGCCGACCTGTTCGAAACCTACGCGGTGACGATGATCGCGGCCATGCTCCTGGGTTCGCTGCTGTTCAAAGACCAGCTCGGCTGGGTGGTGTATCCGCTGCTCCTCGGGGCGGTCAGCGTGGTCGGTTCGATCGTCGGCACGTTTTTCGTCCGCATCTTCGACCCGCGCTGGATCATGGGCGCCCTTTACGCGGGGTTGCTCGTTGCAGTGATCATCGCGATCGTCGGCTTCTACTTCGTCACCCAGTACATGAAGAGCTCGGGCTACCTGCCCGGCTTCGACCACGACCCGATGAACCTCTTCTACTGCGCCCTCGTGGGGGTCGTCATCACGGTCCTGATCGTCGCCATCACCGAGTTCTTCACCGAGACGAGGTACTGGCCCGTGCACCTGATCGCGAAGGCCTCGGTCACCGGGCACGCGACCAACATCATCGCGGGGCAGGCGATCGGGATGATGGCGACTGCGCTCCCGGTGATCGTGATCGCCTCACGGAATCGCGATCGCGGCCACCGCGATGCTGTCGATGACGGGGATCATCGTCGCGATCGACGCTTATGGCCCGATCACCGACAACGCGGGCGGCATCGCCGAGATGGCCAAGCTGCCGAAGGAGGTGCGGGCGATCACCGACCCGCTGGACGCGGTGGGCAACACCACCAAAGCCGTGACCAAGGGCTACGCCATCGGCTCGGCCGGGCTGGCGGCGCTGGTCCTGTTCGCCTCCTACACCCAGGAGCTCTCGCGAGCCGGTCACCCGACGAAGTTCGAGCTGAATGACCCGCTCGTGATCTCAGGCCTGTTCCTGGGCGGCATCCTGCCTTTCCTCTTCGGCTCGCTGGCGATGCTCGCCGTCGGGCGAGCCGGCGGTCTCGTGGTCGAAGAGGTGCGGCGCCAGTTCCGCGAGATCAAGGGCATCCTCGAGGGCACGGGCCGGCCCGAGTACGGCACCGCGGTCCGGATCGTGACCGCCGCTGCGCAGCGGGAGATGATCGTCCCCGGCATCATCCCGGTCGTGGCGCCGATCGCGGTCGGTTTTCTCCTCGGCCCACGCGCCCTCGGCGGAATGCTCCTCGGCGCGATCGTGACCGGGCTGTTCCTGGCGATTCAGATGACGAGCGGCGGCGCGGCGTGGGACAACGCGAAGAAGTACATCGAGGAAGGACACCTGGGAGGGAAGGGGTCGGAGGCGCACAAGGCCGCAGTCACCGGCGACACCGTCGGCGACCCGAACAAAGACACGGCCGGCCCGGCCATCAACCCCATGATCAAGGTCGTCAACATCATCGCGATCCTGATCGCGGCGTCGGTCTCGGTGAACTACCTGATCCACTAGTACACTCAGTTCTCGAGGTCGCTTGGGGTGGACGACTACCAGAAGGAGATCACCGACCTCGAAGCCCAGGTCGAGCAGCTCGTCGAAGCGGAAGGCGATGCCAAGACGATCGCCGAGCTTTCGATGCAGCTCGAGATCCTGAAGGCGATCTACGCGCGGGTCATCGACCTGTTCGAGCGCGGGACTCGCGACCAGGGGCTACGCTACGGGCTCCGCATCCAGGGTTACGGCGACTGGACGCTCGACAACGTGTACGCCTTTGTTTACGAGCGCTCGGTCGAGATAGAGCCGGACGCGCACAGCGCTTTCGTCGGAGGCATCAAGACCGCGGACTTCGCTCTCATGCTGAACCCTTAGGAGGTCGAATGGAAACGCCGCTCACGCCACTCGAGTTCGCGCGTCGCACGCGCAAGCTGTACGGCGACCGGGACGGTGTGGTCGACGGCGACCTCCGCCTCACACACGAGGAGTTCTTCGCGCGATGCGATCGCTGGTCTGCGGCGCTGCAGGCCATGGGCGTGCGGAAGGGCGACCGCGTCGCCTACATCGCTCCCAACACACACGAGCAGCTCGAGTCGTTTTACGCCGTGCCGCAGATCGGGGCGGTCCTGGTGCCCATCAACTACCGCCTCACGGCGGAGGACTTCGTCTACATCACCTCGCATTCGGGGGCGAAGGTGCTGTGCGTCCATCCCGATTACGTCGCAGCAGTGGACGGCGTGCGCGACCAGCTCCGTGCAGTCGAGCACTTTGTCGTGCTCGGGAAGGCTGACGGTCGCAAGGGATGGCTCGAGTACGACGCCGAAATCGCTCGGGCCGGGACTACATTCCAGCGACCGGACATCGACGAGAACGACCTGCTCGCCCTCAACTACACGAGCGGCACGACCGCCAAGCCGAAGGGCGTGATGATCACCCACCGCAACGCGTGGATGAACGTGATGGACACGCTCGTCCACTTCCACATCACGGTCGACGACACCTACCTGTGGACGCTGCCGATGTTCCACGCCAACGGCTGGACGTTCGTTTGGATCATCACCGCCGTCGGAGGGAGGCACATCTGCCTGCCGAAGGTCGAGCCGGCGCGCGTGTTCGAGCTGATCCGCACCGAGAAGGTCGGCTGGCTGTGCGCCGCGCCGACGGTGTTGATCTCGCTGGCCAACGCGCCGCGCGACGTGCGCGGGGCGGTGCCGAAGGGCGTGCGCGTGATCACCGCCGGAGCGCCTCCTGCCGCCGCCACCATCGAGCGGCTGGAAGGTGAGCTGGGCTGGGAGGTGACGCAGGTCTACGGGCTGACCGAGACCTCGCCCTTCCTGACGATCTGCGAGCCGCGGCCGGAGCACCTGTCGATGTCGCCGGCCGACCGCGCCGTGATCAAAGCGCTGACAGGCGTGGAGATGATCGGCGCGGGCGAGCTGCGGATCGTCGACGAGCACGGGAAGGACGTGCCACCGGACGGCCAGACCCTCGGCGAGATCGTCTTTCGCGGCAACGTCATCCTGAAGGGCTACTACAACGACCCCGAGGCGACGCAGAAGGTGATGGGGGACGGCTGGTTCCACACCGGCGACGCCGCGGTCATGCATCCGGACGGCTATGTAGAGATCCGTGACCGGATCAAGGACGTCATCATCAGCGGCGGCGAGAACATCTCGTCGATAGAGGTCGAAGGCGTGCTGCTGCGCCACCCCGCGGTGCAGGAAGCCGCGATCGTCGGCCTGCCGCACGAGAAGTGGGGTGAGGCGCCGTTCGCCTACGTGGTCCTCAAGCCCGACGTGACCGCGACGGAGGCCGAGCTGATCGCTTTCACGCGCGATCGCCTCGCCCATTTCAAGGCTCCGCACGGCGTCGCGTTCGTGCCGGAGCTGCCTAAGACCGCAACAGGCAAGATCCAGAAATACGTGTTGAGGAAGGGCGCGGCCGCGATCGTGCGTCAGTAGACCTAGGTCCACACCTCCGTTCTCACCCAGGCGAGTCCGTTCACGGTGACTCGCGCGGTGACCAGCGTGGCCGGCGCGAGTGCTCGTTCATCGAAGAGCTTCAAAGTCCGCGGCTTGAAGCGATACACGGGCAGATCGTTGCTTTCCGCATCGAAGTCGCGGAAGCGAGAGCCGTAAGCGCGCTCCCCCGCGCGGCCCCGGGCCAGCCCGTCGGCGCCGAAAAACTGAATGCCGCGGTCGGGCCTGCCCCAGACCTGGTTGGATGCGTAGATGGTCACAGCCGCGGAAGGATTGCGCATCAAGTTGCGCGAGTGGATCGAGTCGGGATCGGAAATCCAGAACACCTCGAAACGATCGCTCCATGCGAAGTACATGTGGTTGATGTGGGCGTGACCGCCTGGCGAAACGGTCGCGAGGGAACAGAGGGGAGAGGCATTCATGAGGCGCCGAGCCACGCGCTCGAGTTGGGCTGAGGAGAATCGACGAGATCTCCGCTCGACCGTCACTGATCTCTAGTCTGGTCCTCGCGGCAGCTGGAAGATAGTCTGCGGCGCGATGGTGACGATCTGGCCTTGATCGCTCCTTATGAGCCGCCAACCACCTTCGTGCACCTTCCAGTGATGACGGGTGCAAGCAGGCACAGGTTCTCCAGATCGTCGCCGCCGCCGTGGGCCCAGAAGA
>WNGL01009537.1_pt1 | contig 11564 bp, 9 predicted proteins | sample 5400591 | NCBI WGS metagenome assembly WNGL01 (sample SAMN13153377, study PRJNA577476) | soil metagenome | isolation source: 80 cm soil or saprolite under Garry oak tree replicate 1 | place: USA:California | collected 2016-06-15
TGGCCGAGCCGGTCTCACCGCCTACAGGCGCGAAATCGCCAAAGTGATCTGGACGCGCAACTCTCCGAACTGGCACTTCGATGACGCCACGTTGGAACGTGCCGCGGTGGCCTTCGACAATCCCGACTATGTCGACGTCGTGCTGCACTCCTACCGTCATCGCCTCGGACTCGCACCCAGCTACCCTCCCTACGACCAGATCGAGCAGAAGCTCGCTACGCAGCCGGCCATCACAGTCCCGGCTGTCACCTTGGACGGCCTGGCAGATGGCAACTTCCCGGCCACTGACGGCAGCGCGTCTGCACGTCACTTCACCGGGCCCCGCGTGCACCACCAGGTGCTCAACGCGGGTCACAACCTTCCCCAGGAGTCTCCAGACGCATTCGCCAGCGCGGTCCTGGAACTGGCACATCTTCGATCACCCTCCGCCGGAGTGGGAGGCTCCTGACTCGGTGAGCTCGGACGGGACTCACGGGACGCAGCTCACCTCGATGAAGTGCTGTCGCATCAAGCAGACGTGAAGTCTGGTACTGACGACGCTGCCGCGTCGTTCATGCGCGCCCGCCGGCCGGTCCCGCTTGGGGTCTCACAAATTTGGCGTCTCATGCTTGTCCGACCAATCGGTCACAATCGGCATCGTATTAGCTTTCCATTTGCGCAATGCCTCGTACCTGCTCAAAGCCTCGCCCAGAAACGTGATTAAAGCCTCTTCAAGGGTGGGGCCACTGGTGTAGATCTGCTCGTACGTGAGGCTGGTTCCTGTAGGCGAAACGTCTACTTCGATTCCAAGTTGCTCCAAGCGCTTGACCAAGTCTGATTCGTGCTGTTGTTCCATTGTTTTGTCCTTTCCTTTTGTGCTTGAGTCGTTCCTATCGCTTTTGTGTTTGCCTGCACTACGCACAGACTCGCTTGACCAGCCCGCTTGTCGTCTTGCCGCACATCATGCAAGCCGTTTGCGACCTGCATGATGTGCAGTAGCCGTCTGACTCTGCGAAGATGTGCATGCAGCGTCTGGGCACTTCGCGTAGGTAGGGAAAATTGCCATTTCCAGCCAAATTTTCGCTTTCGCTGCTGCTCACGGCTCTTGCTCCTCTCTAATATTCGACGGCTTGTATGTGGATATGCCCATGCTCGTCAAACAAAAACGAGACCGACGGGTTGTCTTCGCTGCTCGAAACAGACAGCACAGCCTCGTAGTCTCCATCTTCACCGCGATGAGCATAATACTAGCACAGACACAGAAACACAGAGAAGCTGAATTAGTACAAGAAAAAGCTCAAAAAATAATAAACTCTATCCTAAGATACGTAGGATATTATGAAAAAGCTGGAGCATTGATTGCACTAGGTGAAGCAATAACCCATACACAGCACTTAGAAGAAGCTAGGGGTGCATGGAAAGAGGCTGAGTCACTGATTGAAAAAATCAAGGATGCTGGGTGGAGAATGGAGAGGTTAAGTCAATTGGCTACAGCACTGGTGGAGGCAAGGGAATGGGGGCGATCAGAAGCAATACTCGGCCTGATATGGATGGGTAATCCTAGTCACGGAACCATAGAAAGCCTGAGTCAGTTGGCTGAGGCATTAATAGAGGCGAGAGACTGGGAGCGACCAGAAGCAATACTCAGCATAGTAATCTCTTGGGGGAGCACTTATGATCATACAGATGCTGTAGATAAATTGATCAAAATACTCATACAGTAACAGGGAATAGAGATCACTTTGAATGCAATAGATCGAATATGTGATAAAGCTAAGCCTTATGTTGAGATAGGTCCAGCCTTCTACGAAGCTTTTTCTTGGGTAGATGCCTTCTTAATGGCCTAATACGTACATGGAAACACTGAAGACCATCGATGGGTACGCGTCGTTCCTCTCCAGCTATATAGCTATCTTGCCCCTGGTGTCACCAATGTATGTATTAGGCCTACTAATGGGCAAGGGACGTTGATTGTTGGGTAACCTGCTTTTCCTTCTCTACCTCTGTAGACAAAAGGGAGGAAAGCTCTTTCTCTGATACTATGCTGTCAGTCTGTGGATCGAAGACGACATTGTCACGGGAGCAGTAGCGTAAACGTTCCCAGTGTGCCAGGGCGCGGTCCCAATCTGGATAAAGCTTGCTGGCCTCCTGGTCACTGCGCACTACTCTCATGAAGGTGGTGTAGGAGAGGACAAGCACGGCGACGATACTGATGATTGCACATATCAAGAACACCAGTTCGAAAAAGTTGAAACCCTGTCCAAAACTTTCTGATCCCACCAGGACGATGATGAAAAATATGAAGAAGCCGATGAGTAACATGCTGAACGCCATGTAGCGCATTACGGATACCTTTTTTGTGGGCATAGGTGGTGGCGCGAAGCGCTCCATGCCTTCGTTATAGGCAGTTTCTAGTTTCTTGACTTTATCTACTTTGTTGCATACGGGGCATTGGGGTTTCTGAGTTTCGGTAGATACCATAAATGACCTCCCTATATTGTTCGTGTTGGATGCGAGCAGCAAATAATAGTATTACTTAAAGGATATCACGAAGTTGTAGGTAAAACAATGGCATTTTCCAATTTGACACGTTTGGGTTGTCTCGCTACACTAGATGAAGACATTATGTGAGTTGAGAGGATAGTGATTTACATGGTTGCATCTATTACGATTGTGGGATTGGGGCCGGGGCAATGGAGTGACCTGACGCTCGAGGCGTACAGGGTCTTAGCACAGGCGGCGGCGGCGGAGCGGGCGGTTTACTTTCGCACATTGATCCACCCGACGATTGAGCGGCTGAAAGTTGAGCTTCCCGGGCTGCACTGCGGATCGTTTGATCGCTTTTATGATGAGTCGACTAACTGGGAGACGTTGTACCAGCGGATTGCGGAAGAGATTTGTAGTCTTGCGGCAGAGCAGGCGGTGATTTATGCTGTTCCAGGGCATCCACTGATTGGAGAATCGTCGGTACAGCACGTGCTGGCTCTGGCACGAGAACGGAATTTGAGCACCAGTATTGTCGCGGGCCTCTCGTTTATGGAGCCTGTTTGCACGGCTTTGGAGCTTGATCCCCTGGATGCTGGCACGCAGCTTGTCGATGCAACGCAGCTCGCGGCTCTTGGCGCCGACGAGGTCGCAGGAAAGATTATTCCAACGCTGCCGCTGCTGGTAGGGCAGGTATATAATCGCCGCCTGGCAAGCGCCGTCAAGCTGGCGTTGGGTGAGATATATCCCGATGAATGGCCGGTGAAGCTGGTGAGGGCCGCCGGCGTTGAGGCTGATGAAACAGTGGTCACGCTGCCGCTGTACGAGCTTGATCGAAGCGCGAGTCTGGCTAATCACCTCAGCACGTTGTATGTTCCGCCTGTGGAGGAGATGACTGCGCTGCGGCTGCCGGAGACGCTGCGCTATATTACGATGCGCCTGCGCCGCGAGCCGGATGGGTGTCCGTGGGATCGCAAGCAGACGCACCGGTCATTGACGCGCCATGTTATTGAGGAGACGTACGAAGTGGTAGAGGCGCTGGAAGAGAACGATATGGAGAAGTTGGCGGAGGAACTGGGTGATCTGTTATTGCAGGTGTATCTACATGCTGAGATTGCACGCCAGGAGGGTGATTTTGCAATTGGCGATGTATTTGAGCATGTCAACGCCAAACTGATTCGGCGCCATCCCCATGTTTTTGGTGAGACTGAGGTGAGTGGGGCCGAGCAGGTATTAGTGAACTGGCAGGAGATCAAGAAGCAGGAACGGATAGCGGCGGGCAAAGATGTGGAGAAGGAGAGTGTGCTGGATGGTGTGCCACTGGCGGCACCGGCTTTAATAGTGGCGCAGGAGTACCAGAAGCGTGCTGCAGCTATTGGTTTCGAGTTTGCCAATGTTGAGGATTTGTTGAAGAAGGTGCGTGAGGAAATACAGGAAGTACAGGAAGCTACTTCGCCAGAACACCAGCAGGAGGAGATGGGTGATATTCTTTTTATTGTGGCGAAGGCGGCGCGCTGGCTCGATATTGACGCGGAGGAGGCACTGCGCAAGGCCAATCGCAAGTTTCGCCAACGTTTCCAAAAAGTAGAGGAGATAATCAGGCAGGATGGGCGTACGATTGACTTGTATAGTGACGAGGAGTGGGGTAAGTTGTGGGAGAGGGTGAAAGAGTGAAGGGGTAATAGGCGTTCCGGGTACGTTGACGCTCCCAGCGCAAGATGGTACAGTGGTATCAAATCTATGGCTAGAACATTTTTATGAGAAACGAACTGTTAAGCTGGTTTGCGCGCGAGGGCTTGCTGCTGCAAGACGTGGTTACGGCAGCGGAAGACCCGGAACACGATGAGATCAAGGTGTCTGTGAAGGCGCCAATTATTGCGTTGAGTCGCGCGCATGAAGACTTTCGAGAATGTCCTGACCCGGTGCTATTTGGCTATCCAGAGTCTTGCCTGGATATGATGAATATGGATGATTTTCACCAGTTTGTTTACCAATGGCTCGAGCGAGCGGTGGTGGCCGGACTGGGACGCTGCTTTGTCTGTAACAAGGCGCTGGATATGGGGAGCGAGCACCCGTGGGACGCTGTATTTGTGTCTACGGAGTTGTACAGCTGGCTGCTGGTGCATTTTGATTGCAAGCGATACCTCAATCGTGATCTGAAGGGGCGCAATCCCTTTGAAGTGACCTCACACCCACCGGAATTTTTTGACATGCACATTCCATAATGTGAGAGTAAGGATAGGTTGTTTCCATGGATAAAAATCAGATTGCCGCAATTTTTGAAGAGGTGGCGGTGCTGCTTGCCTTGAAGGAGGATAGTAACCCGTTTGAGGCGAGGGCTTATGAAAATGCCGCGCGGGCAATCAATGCTCTGGATGGCGACATCGAGCAATTGACGCGATCCGGCAAGCTTAAAGGCACACCAGGGTTGGGAGCCACAATTGTCAAGCGTGTCGAGGAACTGGTCGATACGGGACAGCTGGCCTTCTACGAGGAGTTGCGCGACAGCACTCCTGCAGTGAAGCTTGAAATGCTGCGTATTCAGGGGATGGGTCCTAAGAAAATCAATGCCATTTACGACAAGTTACACGTGAACAGCATTGCCGAATTGGAGCAGGCATGCCTCGATGACAGGGTGGCGCACCTGCCGGGTTTTGGGAAAAAGACGCAGGATAATATATTGCAGGGCATCGCCTTTCTGGCGCAACATTCCGACCGTTTCCAGTATCCAGTAGCGGAGGAGGAGGCCGAACGGATCCGCGCTGCGCTGGCAACCCTGCCGGAGATCGTGCGTTTGCAGGTGGCTGGGAGCCTGCGCCGCCGGCGCGAGACGGTGAAGGATATCGATATGGTGGCGAGTGTGGCGGATGCTGCCGGAGACGAGGTCAGGCGCAAGATCATGGATTTTTTCACCGGCCAACCTTCTGTCAAGGCTATCACGGGAAAAGGCGAGACAAAATCAAGCGCCATTCTGGGCAGCGGGATCGCGATGGACCTGCGGGTCGTCAAGGATAGCCAGTTTCCGTATACGCTGCACCACTTTACAGGTTCCAAGGAGCACCATATTCCGCTGCGGCGGCGCGCACTCAGTATGAACATGACTATCAACGATTATGGTCTTTTTAGGGGGAAAGAGCCAGACCTGGAGCTTGTGCCTTGTGAGAATGAAGCCGATATGTATGCCGCGCTAGGTATGGCCTATATCGAGCCTGAACTGCGTGAAGACATGGGAGAGATTGAGGCCGCGCTACACGGCACACTGCCCGTACTGGTGCAGGAGAGCGATCTGCGTGGCATTTTGCACGTTCATTCCACCTGGAGCGATGGGCAGAATACGATTCGCGAGCTGGTCGAGGCATGTATAGTGCGTGGATACCAGTACCTGGGTATCACCGACCACAGTAAGGTGGCCGCGTATGCAGGAGGGTTGACGGAAGAGAATCTGCGCCGGCAACAGGAGGAGATCGATCGCCTGAACGAAGAGTACACAGGACGCCTGCACATTCTTAAGGGGACAGAGTGTGATATTCTTAAGGATGGGACACTTGATTACGCTGACGAAGTGTTAGCAAACCTCGATTTTGTGGTCGCCTCGATTCATAGTAATTTCAATTTGTCGCCGGAGGAGCAGACGCAGCGGATGCTGCGCGCTATCGCCAACCCAAATGTTGATATTATTGGACACCCTACGGGGCGTATATTGCTTGGCAGAGTGGGGTATACGCTGGATATGGAGGCGGTGATCGATGCCTCCGTTGAGCATGGGGTGTGTATTGAGATCAATGCACATCCTTCGCGGCTGGACATGGATTGGCGGCTTGTCAAACGCGCTCGTGATAGGGGAATGAAAATTCCGATCGACCCTGACGCGCATATACTTGCCGGATTGGATGTTATACGTTATGGTATAGGCGTTGCCCGTAAAGGTTGGTTGAGCGCCAGTGATGTGCTTAATACAATGGAGACGGAAGCGCTGCTGGCTTTTTTCAAGAGGAAGAGAAGCTGATGAACGGGTCATTTGACCCATTTCATATTGATGGAAGTGTGTTACATATATGTTAGAGAGGAACACAATTACATGGCCGAACAATTAGAATTGGAAGTTTCCCGCCGGGAGATTACTGGGAAGGCAGCCAAACGGCTGCGCAAGGCGGGGATTATTCCTGCGAATATCTTTGGACATCAAGAAGCGTCCCAGGCTGTACAAATGGATGCGCTAGCTTTTGAGCGTTTACGACGTTCGCATGCCGCCAAGGGTATCATTGCGTTGCGTATGCCTGACAGTACAGGAGTACAGACGGCGCTGATACGGCATGTGCAGCACGACCCACGCACCGGCAGAGTGATCCACGTGGATTTCTTCCGGGTGAGCATGAATGAACGTCTGAACGTTAAAATTGCGTTGCGTTTCGTTGGTGAAGCGCCCGCAGTGAAGAATCAGAATGGGGTATTACTGCATCTCTTGGATACGCTCGAAGTCGAATGTATGGCCGGTGATATACCCGAATATCTCGAAGTCGATGTTGCTCCCCTGGATGAAATTGATGCGCTTCTTCATGCTGAAGATGTGAAATTGCCGGCAAACTTCACGCTGATTACCGATCCTAAAGAGGGCGTGGCGAAGGTTGCTGCCACACGTGCTGAGAAGGCCGAGGAAGCGGAAGCAGCAGAGGAAGCTAAAGAAGCTGCCGCAGCTGCACCTGCTGAGGAGGCTGCACAGGGGAGCGCCGGAGAATAAGAACGCTTTTCCAGGAGAGAGCGATAGTTATGCGCATTATGATTGTCACGGATCAATATCCGCCGATGGTCGGTGGTGTTCCGACAGTAACACACGGTCTTGCCCACGATTTTGCAGATCGTGGGCACCAGGTCTGGGTTGTTGCGCCGAGCCAGGGGCCACGCGATGTGCGTCGTCTAGAGCAAAAGGTACGTGTCTATCGCTTCTCCTCGTTTGACTGGCCGACGTACGAGGGGCTGCGTATTCCCTTTTTGCCATTTGTACCCATGCGCAACCTTTTGAAGAAAAGCGATCCGCATATTATTCACATTCACTCGCCCATTGTGCTAGGGAATATCGCTCAGTTGCTAGCAGGTGGGCTACGGAAGCCTGTGATAGCGACGAATCACTATCTGCCCATCAATATGAGTCGTTCGCTCACGACTGATCCGCTGTTTAGCAAGCCATTCAGTAATATCAGCTATTCGTACCTGGTGCATTTTTGTAATCGTTGCGAGTATGTCACTGCTCCTACGGCCACCGCGCTGAAGCTGTTATATGAACATGGTTTGCGCGCCCCTGCCGGCGTTATCTCTAACGGGATTGATCTGAGAAAGTTCACTCCGGGAGAGAGAAGCGACCATATTCGTGAGAAATTTGGCCTTCCACTGGATCGTCCGATTGCCCTGCATGTCAATCGCCTGAGCGAAGAGAAGCGGGTCGATGTGTTACTCGATGCCGCTGCGAATATGACCGGCAACGGCTATATTGCGCTTGTGGGGTCGGGTCCTGCTGAAGCTGAATTGCGGGAGCAGGCTGAGCGACTGAAACTCAGTGAGCGTGTCTCGTTTCTGGGTTATGTTCGCGATGCCGATCTGCTGGCGCTGCGCCGTTCCGTGGAGCTGTTTGTGATACCTTCTGAAGCGGACTTGCAGAGCCTTGCGACGATGGAAGCGATGGCCTGTGGTTTGCCTATGATTGCGGCCAACTCCTACGCCTTGCCGGAACTTGTGCATCATGATGAGAATGGCTATGTTTTCCAACCGGGGAACAGCAGTGAACTGGCGAGTTATCTGGATAAGCTGCTGGCTGATGCTGCATTGCGGGTGAAGATGGGTGAGAAGAGCCTGGAGATTATCGCCAGGCATGATCGTGTGCAGGTGCTTGATCAGTGGGAGGCGCTTTATCGACGGCTCTCCGATGAATTTATTGAGGCAAAACAGCGAAAATTACAAATGCGCATGGCAAGGTGGCGTCCAGGATATACACCCCCCTTGTCTTCGCGACGGCCGCGCATTGTGCGTACAGGCGAACTGGTGCTTGATCCGAGGTTAGTTGAGGAGGAATAGGGCTCCTCTTTCTCAGCCTTAGCGGCATTTCCCCCATGACATTTGTCATGCCCAAATCAGGATAGATTTCACTTCCCTTCGACCCGAGATACAACTACACTCTGACTGTGGCGAAAGCGGAGCGGCCGGAGTGCGGTCCCTTTACGAGATAGGAGGAAGTATGATGAATATCCATGATCAGGAACACCAGCAGAGGAGCGAGCGCACGCCCGATCACATCGCTCTGGTTTTCCCTCTGAGTGCGCTTGACCGTACGCAGCTCCGCGTGGTTGGCGGCAAGGCGGCGAATCTGGGCGAGCTGCTCCGCGCGGGCTTCTCTGTTCCCCCCGGTTTCTGTGTCACCACCGACACCTATGCGCTGGTGAGCGATGGTGCCGGGCTCGAACCCATCCTGGCGGAACTCTCCACGACACGCGCCGAAGAGACGGTGCGCCGGGCAGAGTTGGCTGCCGCAGCCAACGTCGCCTTGCTACAAGCGTCTATTCCGACCAGCGTTGTCGAGGCCATCACGGAGGCATGTCAGGCGCTAAGCAATGGAGGATCACCCGCTCCCGTAGCCGTGCGTTCCTCCGCGACCGCTGAAGATTTGCCCTCTGCGAGCTTTGCTGGTCAGCAGGAAACGTATCTCAATATCGTTGGTGCCGGAGCCGTGCTCACCGCGATCCAGCGCTGTTGGGCGTCGTTGTGGTCTGACCGCGCTGTCAGCTACCGCAAAAGCCTGGCCATTGATCCTCGCACGGTGCGCATGGCGGTGGTCGTCCAGCGCCTGGTGGACGCCCAGGTGGCCGGTGTGCTCTTCACGGCCGACCCGCTCACCGGCAAGCGCCGGGAGATCGTGATCGATGCCAATCCCGGCCTGGGGGAGGCAGTGGTCTCCGGCGCGACCAACCCGGACCACTTCGTAGTGCGTACCACCACGGGCGAGATCGTCGAGCATCATTTGGGCGACAAGCAGGTGATCATTCAGGCAACCTCCGGAGGCGGGACACAGAAGATCGAAGCAGGCGCTCGCACTGCTCATGCCTGTCTCTCTGACGCCCAGATCCATGCACTGGCGGAGCTGGGAGCACAGGTCGAAGCACACTATGAATCTCCCCAGGATATCGAGTGGGCGATTGATGCCTCTGATCGGATCTTCCTGCTCCAGGCACGCCCGATTACGACGCTGTTTCCGCTGCCTGCTGAGGCCTCGTGCACTGATGAGGTCTTACAGGTATACCTGTCGTTCAACATCCAGCAGGGTACCTACCGGCCCTTCACACCTATGGGCACCTCCGCTGTCCGTCTGCTCGCTTCATCGATAGTAACGCTCGCCGGCTTTCCTCTACGTGAGCCGCTTACTGGCCCCCGCTTCGTCACAGAGGCTGCCTCTCGCATCTTCTTCGATGTGACTGCCGCGCTGCGTAGTTCGTTTGGACGTACCTTCCTTGTGCAGGCGATGTCGGAGGCGGAGGTCTACGCCGCAGCGATCTTCCAGCAGCTTGCCAGCGATCCACGTCTCTCCCTGGTTCCTACACGGCGGTGGCCGTTGTTTCGTTCGATCGTCCTGCTGCTGGTCCGCACACGCATGCCATGGTATCTCCTCCGAGCGCTGCTCTCGCCCAGGGCTGCCCAGGCGCAGCTGCTCTTGTATGTTCGCACATTGCGCCATGCAGGGACGGTCGAGGAGAACGCCCTGGCCAGCGCCCGCCTGGCAACCGTCGAGCAGCTCTTCTTTGACGCAATCCCACGCCTGTTGTCTGGTGCCTCTCCGGTCATGCTCGGCGGCATGGTGGCCTTCACCCTGGGAGGCTTCCTCCTCGGCGATCTGGCGACGGAGGGCGAACGGCAGATTGTGCTGCGGGGAGCGCCGTCCAATCCCACCACCGAAATGAATCTGGCGCTTTGGGCGCTGGCCGAGCAGGTGCACGCCGATCCTGCCACGGCTCACCTGGTGCGTGACACTCCAGCGGCCCGGCTTGCAGAGGACTACGGTACCGGGAGCCTGCCCCCACGCTTCCAACAGGGACTGGCGAACTTCCTGGCCACCTATGGTCATCGTAGTGTGGCCGAACTCGACCTGGGGGTGCCGCGCTGGTCGGAGGACCCGACCTATGTGCTCGGCATCCTCGCCAGCTACCAGGAGATTCGTGATCCGGCACAGGCCCCGGATGTGCAGTTCCAGCGTGCAATAGTGGAGGCCGAGGCGATGGTGGCTGAACTGACACGACGCGCCACGCGCAAGAGCTGGTTGCGCGGCCTGCTCGTTGGTTTCTGCCTGAGACGTGCCCGCGCGCTCGGTGGCCTGCGCGAAATGCCCAGGTTCTGTATCACGCTGCTGCTCTCCCGAGCGCGGGCGCTTCTCTGGCCTGTTGGAAAGGAGTTAGCACAGGCTGGGCGCCTGGAGAAAGCCGAAGATATCTTTTTCATTACCCTGCCCGAGGTGAGCTCTGCGCTCACCGGAACCGATCTGAGGGCCCTGGTACGTGAACGGCAGGCCAGTTACGCCCAGGAACTCGCTCGCCGGCATGTCCCGCTCGTCCTGCTCTCCGATGGTACCGAACCCACTGCCCGGCCACCTGTTGCCGCATCAGCAGAAGGTGCACTCCAGGGGACACCGGCCTCGCCAGGGATCGTGACCGCGCCCGCACGGGTGATCCTCGATCCCCACGGCGCTCGCCTGGAACACGGAGAGATCCTGGTCGCGCCCTCGACCGACCCTGGCTGGACACCCCTCTTCTTCACTGCTGGTGGGTGGCCCGCGAGTATGGCATCCCGGCGGTCGTCGGCGTACCACAAGCGACTGAGCGTATCACCAACGGGATGCGTCTCACCGTCGATGGCACCGCTGGCACCGTCGTCATCGGGCCCGCGAGTGATAAGTAGGAGGAACTTGCGATGAGCCTGTATACCATTTCGTTGTTCCTGCATGTAAGCGGCGCCATTGGCGCCTTTGCTGGCATCGGCATCTGGCTGTTCGGCCTCTCTGCCTTGCGGCGTGCGCGTTGTGTCGAGCAGGTGCGCGCTATTGCCTGGCTGATCATTGTCACCTCTCC
>WNGL01012469.1_pt1 | contig 11564 bp, 6 predicted proteins | sample 5400591 | NCBI WGS metagenome assembly WNGL01 (sample SAMN13153377, study PRJNA577476) | soil metagenome | isolation source: 80 cm soil or saprolite under Garry oak tree replicate 1 | place: USA:California | collected 2016-06-15
TAATTTCATTGAACATCACTCGAAACGCGGGCACGGCGGGTTTCTTCGGCACTATTTCTTCGGCCAGGTGCTGGCAGATGGCTTCGCCTTCGCGGTCCGGGTCGGCGGCAAGATAAATCGCCCCGGCAGTCCTGGCCGTCTTTTTCAGATCGGCAACTATCTTTTTGTTATTGCGCTTTTTTGAATCAGGAATAATCTCGTATTCCGGCTCAAAGTTGTTTTGGACGTCGACGCCCAGACCTTTTGAAGGCAGATCCTTGATATGCCCGATCGAGGCCTTCACGATGAAGTCCTTGCCGAGATATTTATTGATCGTTTTCGCCTTGGCCGGCGATTCAACTACGACGAGATTCTTTGCCATTTAACTCTTCAACTAACTTTCCTTCGGTCACGCACTGATGACCTTTCGATGAACAGAGGTTGCTTACTACCTGATTTGTTAGCTTGCTGCTGGGCGGCCACGAAAATAACATTAAGTGCGCCCGGAAAGCCAAACAGTCCGCCAAAACCAGCGGAAATGCTGGCCTTTTCTTAATTGAGTGCGCCGCCGGCAACTTCTAATTCACATTCTGCGGACGAAACACTTCCCGGGCAGAGCGCGAATCAACTCGCGCATTTCGAGGCTGAGCAAAGCGCTCGTAAGTTGCGTGATTGAAAGTTTCGTATTTTCAGCGAGCGCGTCGATCTGCAGCGGCGTATCCGTCGAAAGCAGCTTGAAGATCGCGCGCTCAGGTGCCGACAAATCAGCCGGGGCGAGTTGAAGTCGATCCAGCAGCTCGCCTTTCTTTTTTGCTTTCCTGCCCGGCGGGGGCAGAATCCGCGCGGCGATGTCCGCGGGCAATTCGCTGGCGACGTCCTGCCATTGCTGCACCAGCTTTGCGCCCGCACCCTTAATCAAATAATTCGTGCCGAAAGAATTGCGCGAAGTAATATTGCCGGGCACGGCGAAGACCTCGCGATTCTGTTCCATCGCCAGCCGGGCCGTTATCAGGGAGCCGGAATTTTCGGCTGCTTCGACCACCACCACGCCCAGGCTCAAGCCGCTGATCACCCGATTACGATAAGGAAAATTCTCCGAGACCGGCGGCGTGCCCAGAGGAAACTGCGTCACCAAAGCTCCGTTCTGCTTCAGAACCTCGTCAGCTAGCTTCTTATGGTCGCGCGGATAAACTTGATCGAGACCGGTACCCATGACGCCGACGGTTCGCCCGCCTGCTTCCAGCGCGCCGCGATGCGCGGCCGCATCAATGCCGCGCGCCATCCCGGAAACGATCGTGATGCCGCGTTGCGCCAATTCCCGCGACAACATCAGGGCCGCATTCTGACCATAGGTCGAACAGCGGCGCGATCCGACCACTGCTACGCAGGGCCGATCAAGGCATTCCGCCCACGCGCCTCTTACATAGAGCACGACCGGAGGATCGTAGGTCTCGCGCAAGAGCGAAGGATAAACGCCGTCGTCCAGGACGATGATCTCGCCGCCCAGCTTGCGTACTCGCTCAATTTCAGCTTCGGCGCGGTCGTGTAGTTCGCGGGTAGCGATGCTCTCGATGGCTTCGGATGGCAGCCGCAGCAAAGCAAGTTCGCGCCTGGGCGCGTCGAAGATCGCTTCAGCCGATCCGAAATGCTCAAGCAGGCGCGCTGTTACGCGGGGCCCAACACCGGGAGTCATGTTGAGGGCAATCCAACTAATCATGATTTCGGAGTGCGGGAGCACCTCCTTTGTTTGTGTCAGAAACCGTAACGTCAGCGAGGCATCTCGAGGACAAGACGCGCCGCTGCCGATGCGCGGGTTTCCGACAACTAAGTTTCTGATCCGATGCGCATGCCGTGAAACGATCGCGCGACGAAAACTAAAGATATCAAAAAGAAAACAGCCGCCAGTATACGACTAAATGTCGAACCCTGCTGTTTGGTAATACTCACGGCGAGTTCGACGGCCAGCAGGCCAAAGAGCGTCGTGAATTTGATTACCGGATTCATGGCCACCGACGAAGTATCTTTGAAGGGATCGCCGACGGTATCGCCGACTACCGTCGCATCATGCAGCGCGGTTCCTTTCTGCTTCAGTTCAACCTCGACGACCTTCTTCGCATTGTCCCAGGCGCCCCCGGCATTCGCCATAAAGATCGCCTGGTACAAACCGAATATCGCAATCGAAATCAGATAGCCAATGAAAAAGAATGGTTCTACGAGAAATGCGCCGGTCGTGACGGCTTGCGTTGAGGCGCCGGTGAACCAATAGATGATGGCACCGCCAGTGATCAATCCCAGCACAAAGGGCGCATGCAACAACGAAAGGTTTTCGGTGTTGATGGTGAGCCCGTTGGTCAAAGCCATGATGATCGAAAAGATCATCGTGGTGGCTCCCACGACGGCCGTGCCGATCAGCACCGGTTTCGCGGTGGCCTTGAAAGTATTGCCGGCGCCGTCGTTTTCTTCCAGCATATCCTTGGCCCGTTCAAAATTCACCGCGATGTTGTGTTCCTTCTTGATTTCCTCGGCGGCGTTCGGGAGATGTTCAATCAAGGACAGTTCGTAAACTGATTGCGCGTTGTCAGTGACCGGTCCATATGAATCAACCGCGATCGTGACCGGACCCATACCCAGGAAACCAAAGGCCACCAGACCAAACGCGAAGACGGCCGGAGCCAGCATGATCGAACCCGGTGGAAGCCCGCCCAGGCCCATCGTGCTGAACACAAATGCAATCGCCATCAGCGCCACGATGCTGATACACAGCCAGTAAGCAGAAAAATTTCCCGCCACGAAGCCGGAAAGAATATTCAGCGAAGCGCCGCCTTCCTGCGATGACTTCACAATTTCCTGAACGTGTCGTGATTCAGTCGAGGTAAACACTTTGACCAGCTCCGGAATGACGGCGCCGGCCAGCGTGCCACAGGAAATAATGGTCCCGAGCTTCCACCACTGAGAGGTGTCGCCGCCCAGCGTCGGAATGATCAGGTAGGAGACGACATAGGTCAGCACGATCGAAACGATCGAAGTGATCCAGACCAGCGACGTCAGCGGCGCTTCGAAATTCATTTTGTCGGCGTTTGCGAATCGGGCTTTCGCGATGGCGCCGTTGACGAAATAAGACAGCGCGCTTGAGATGAGCATCATGACGCGCATGACAAAAATCCAAACCAGCAATTGCACCTGGATGTGCGGATCTCTGACGGCCAGCAGAATGAAAGTAATCAGCGCCACACCAGTCACGCCGTAGGTTTCAAAACCGTCGGCGCTCGGTCCGACTGAGTCGCCAGCGTTGTCACCCGTGCAGTCGGCAATCACGCCGGGATTGCGTGCGTCGTCTTCTTTGATCTTAAAGACTATCTTCATCAGATCCGAACCGATGTCCGCGATCTTTGTGAAGATGCCGCCGGCAATTCTCAGCGCCGCGGCGCCCAGCGATTCGCCGATTGCGAAACCGATGAAGCACGGACCCGCGTACTCGCCCGGCACGAACAACAGGATGAACAGCATGATCAGCAGCTCGACGCTGATCAAAAGCATGCCAATGCTCATTCCGGCTTTGAGTGGAATCTGGGAGATCGGGTAAGGCTTGCCGCCGAGACTGGCGAAAGCTGTGCGCGAGTTGGCGAAAGTGTTGACGCGAATGCCGAACCAGGCAACGCCGTAACTGCCCGCGATGCCGACCAGACTAAAGAGCAAAATGATCGGCACGGTGAGCGTAATGGGATGGCCGGGAACCGGGCGTAGTACGCCAAAGTAAGCGACCACGATCGTTGCAATGAAAACCCACAGCAACAAAATGAATTTTCCCTGGGTGATCAGATACGTCTTGCAGGTTTCGTAAATCAGTTCCGAGATTTCGCGCATGGCGCGATGCACCGGAAGGTTCTTTAACTGCACGTAGATGACCAAGCCAAAGATCCAACCCAATAAGGAAATGAAGAGACCGGCGAGCAATAAACGATTGCCGCTAAATCCGAGAAAATTGACGCCTGAGAGATCCGGAAGTTTGAGGGCAGCTTCGCCGCCGCCGCTTTCGCTCGTCTGAGCCATAATCACCGGCGCGCTGAATGCGAGAGCAGGAATTGCGATAAATAAGCTAAACAGTTTGCGGCGCGATACGAGCGCAAACTTCGACATGGAATTCACTATCAAGAAGATCCTTCCTTTATTGCAGAGATAAAAGCCGAGCTGAAAAGAGTCGGTTATTATTGCCGATTTAGCGCTGAACTGTCTACCGGAGTTCGAATCTGAGACGCCTATTTGACTGGTGCCTTTGAGTGTTTGCGCCTTTGCGTGAACGGCATCTCTCGCAAAGCCGCGAAGGAGAATTAAAGCCGCCAGGATTGCCTGACGCGTCGCGGAAACTAGGCTTCGGCAACAGCCGCATCGGACGAGATCGCCGTCGCCTTGCCACCACCAATCCAACTTCGTAAAGAATCGATCAGCACAATGACAGCTGCCAACATGATAAGCGCGGTGAGGGTTGTGTCGACGTATCCCTGAGTCGCCGTAACCGGATTCTGCGCCAGCGGCCAAAAGATATCGCGGATTGATTCGTAGCCGGCGACCAGAGTCGTCGTCGCGACAAATGACAACGGCACCAGCGTCACCCAACTGTAACGCGCTTTGCCTGTGTTGATGATAATCGTGGTTGCGACACAGAGCGCGACCGCGGCCAGCAGTTGATTCGCGATGCCGAACATTGGCCAGATCGTGGAAATCGATCCGCTCCAGATGAAAGCGGCCCACGCAAAGACAATTACCGCGCTGGTAACAATCGATCCCGGCAACCAGGTGGGTTGTTCCAACTTACGATAGAACCGTCCGCCAAATTCTCCCAACAGAAATCGAGCGACCCGGGTGCCGGTGTCGATCGTGGTGAGGATGAACAACGCCTCGAACATGATCGCGAAGTGATACCAGTATTTCATCAAGCCGCGCAGACCGGGAATACCATCGAATATTTTCGCGATCCCGATGGCCAGCGTGACTGCCCCGCCGGTGCGTCCGCGCACTTTCTCACCGGACTGCGCCTCCAGACGATCAAGCTCCTGTGGTTGGAGATTGAAACCCTGCGCGCCTTCAGCGTCGACCATGCGCACGTACTTCGCCCGCTCAGTTTCGTTCCGCTGCGCCGTGTTGATGGCAAAATAATCGCCGGGAAATAATGATGTCGCGGCGATCAAGGCGACCACGCCGACAACGCCTTCCATCAACATCGCGCCGTACCCAATCACCCGCGCATCAGTTTCTTTTGCGATCATCTTGGGCGTGGTGCCCGAGGAAATCAGAGAATGAAATCCACTGATGGCGCCGCAGGCAATCGTGATGAACACAAACGGATAGACCTTTCCGGGAACCACCGGCCCGCCGCCGGAAATAAACGGTGTAACGGCCGGCATCTGCAGATTCGGATGGACCAGAATCACGCCGATGATTAGCAGGGCAATCGTTCCAATCTTTAAATATGAAGAAAGGTAATCACGTGGACATAGAAGCATCCAGACGGGCAGCACCGACGCGATGAAGCCATATGCGGCCATCAGCAATGTCACTGAATGCGGCGAGAAAGTGAATGCATGAGCGAACGAGGAGTCGGCGATTTTTCCGCCGAAGTAGACTGCCAACAACAAGCCGATAACTCCGATTACACTCGCTTCCGCAATTTTTCCCTTGCGAAAGCGATACATGTAAAGGCCCATGAACAGCGCCAAAGGGATCGTGAATCCTACCGTGAAAGTTCCCCAGGGCGATTCAGCCAGAGCGTTTACTACGACCAGTCCGAGGCCCGCGAGTGCGATGACCACGATGAAGAGAATCGCGATGGCCGCGACTACGCCGGACAGGGGACTGATTTCGGTGCGGGCAATCTCGGCGAGCGATTTTCCTTTGCGGCGAATGCTGGCGCCGAGAATCATGAAGTCATGTACGGCGCCTCCGAGGCAAACACCGATCACCAGCCACAACAGTCCCGGCAGAAAACCGAACTGTGCTGCGAGCACCGGCCCGATTAGCGGACCGGCGCCGGAGATCGCCGCGAAGTGATGCCCGAAGAGGACCCATTTGTTCGTCGGATAATAATTGTGACCGTCATACATGGTCTTTGACGGCACCGGGCGCGAATCATCCAGCGCCAGGACTTTCGCGGCGATGAAGGCGGAGTAATAACGATACGCGATGGCCAGCACACATAATGCACCGACAATGATTGGTAGAGCGTTCATCGATTTGTGGCTTATCATAACTGCCGTCAGTGGATTTGCGAAGCGGCACAGCAGCTCTTATGCTTGTCTCCAAAGTCCCAGCAAACGAAAAATGAGGTTCATATGAAACGAGCAACTTCAACTCTGATCGTGGCAAGTTTCCTTTTGATGGCAAGTATTTCCTTTCACGCTTTCGGCCAATCCCGCGGAAGCCAGACACTTGCTCCGAACGCGCTGATCGCCGACCTTTACCGGCAACACAATCTGAAGCGCAGCCCGTTTTTTCAAACCAGAAGTCGCGCGCGTGTTGACCGGTACTTTACAAAGCGGCTGGCTGATCTGATTTGGAAGGATGCGCGCAATTCCAAAGGCGAGGTCGGTGCGTTGGATGGTGACCCTCTGTACAACGCGCAGGACATGAAGATCACACGTTTCCTGATTGGCTCGCCGAAATATTCGAATGGCAAGGCTGAGGTCAGCGTTACATTCGAAAATCTTGGCAAGAAAAATGAACTTGTATTTCGGCTGGAAAAATCTGGAAAAGCCTGGAAGATCGACGACATTAAATACGATGATGGCACGACCTTGATCGGGATTCTGAGCGGGAACGCCACCGGGGGCAATTTCAAGTCCGGGCCTCGGCAAAACCTTTCATTGCTCACCTCGTTACGATAGAATCCCGGCGACAGATCTTTGTAACTATTCGCAAGGTTTTACGATGAGAAGAGTATTTATCCTGCTCCTATTCGCCGTTCTGGTTGCGGCCAACGTCACAGCACAGTCAGGAAGAAGAAACATTAACCCGCCGCCGCCTTCGGCTCCGGTCGTGGAATCGCCCGTCTATTCGCAACCAGATCGCGCGCCTGCGGCATCCGAGGCACGGGCTTTACGGGCGCTGCCTGACGACCTCCTCAAACGACAGCTTAAGTCGCTCGACCAGGGCAGCTTTCGACTCGCCGACTTTCCAGGCAAGGTTATTGTCTTGAATTTATGGGCGTCGTGGTGCGGGCCATGCCGCATGGAAATCCCGGATTACGAGAAGGTTCGCAAAGAATATGCTGGGCGAACAGTCGAGTTCGTCGGCCTGACGACCGAAGACCCGCGCACTTCATTCGACCGAGTGAAAAAGTTCGTGCGTGATTTCAATTTCGGCTTTCATCTGGGCTGGGCCGATCGCGAAACGGCGATTACCTTAATGAACGGCAGAGGCGCGATCCCGCAGACACTGGTAATCGGCGTCGATGGCCGCGTCGTCAGTAGCTGGCGCGGCTACTCACGTTCACAAAGCGGCGACCGCCTGCGCGAAGCAATTGAACGCGCACTTTCGGAAATATCTTCGTCAACACAAAAGTTTCCTTGAAGAAATGTATTTGCTGGTTCGTGGTTGAGCGGTTTCTACTGCCACTCGCCCACGAGGATGAAAGGCGCCCAGGAAAACGGCGCCGTATTTCTTGCCTGAGCATTGTGAGCTGCGCCTCGCGCAGGCCAGGTCTCGACTTGCACTAAAATGTCCAGATTTATGAAACCCTCGAACGCCCGGCTGATCATCATCGCGGTGCTGTTTTTCTGTCTGACGGCGCCCATATGTGGCTTGCCGGTTGTCGCGGAAAAACAAGAACCAGCCGTACCCCAAAGCGCTTCACAGAACCCGTCCGGTTCTCAGTCCCCGGCAAACGAGGAATTCAAGTTCGGTAAAGTCGATCTGGAGTTGCTCGATCAGGTGAACCTGCTTGATCAGCGTTTCGAGCGCGAAGGCCTGGTGCTTGAAGATACAGCGACCAATGCCTATCTAAAACGCATAGGCGAGATACTTGTGCCGCGTGGTTTGCATCTCGAGCACGTCGTCTGGAAATTTCGCGCGCTGAGAGACCCGGTCCCGAACGCCTTCGCTTTGCCGAATGGATCGGTCTATGTCACCACTGGTTTGCTGGCTTTGATGGACAACGAGTCCGAGGTCGCCGCGGTGCTCGCGCACGAACTGACGCACGTAATGCGACGCCACACCTATCTGCAAAACCGCAGCAATCGCAAAAAGGTTCTGGCCATCAACATAATCAACGCCGTCAGCGTGTGGAATCCGGTGGGCGGCATTGCCGGCGCTGCGATAGCCATAATTACTGCGGTGGCCCCGTTAATCGTGGTCGCGACAATCTTCGGTTACAGCCGCGATTTGGAACGGGAGGCGGATCTGAAAGGTGTGGAACTAATGGCCAATGCCGAGTATCCGCCCGAAGAAATGGTGCAGGCGCTTAAACTGTTGAGCAACGACATCGAAGGCGAACAGATAAAACTTTTTTACAACGATCATCCCGCGCTGCAGGATCGCATCAAGTACGTGAGTGCCTACCTGGGCAGTAACGCCGTTAAGGTCACTGCCGCCATGGAACTCAATCGCGAAAAGAACGCCTACTTCGCCAGGGCTGAATCGATCATGCGCCATGACATTCAGTTAGCTATCAACGCGGCGCGGTTTCGTTCGGCTTTTTATCTCAGTCAAAGATTGGTTGAATTCCATCCTAATGCTTCAGAGAACGTTTTTTGGCTGGCCGAAAGCTACCGCAACCTGGGGCCGCGCTCGCCGCAACTAACTGATAAAGAGCTGACGAACAGCGCGAAAAAGGACGCCGTGAAAAAACGAGCGAAGCGAACTCCCGAAGAAGAAGAGCGTGATCTACTCGCAGGTGAAGCAGGACAGCAAACCTGGAAGGCGAACCAGCAAAAAGCCGAAGAGTTGTACTTGCGCGCATTGCAGCTGGACAGTCCCTCTCCCGCCGCGCATCGCGGGCTGGGCATGCTCTACGAAAAGCTCGGAAGGCGGAGCGAAGCAGTAAGTGAGTATGAAAAGTATCTACAGGTCGCGCCCGCGGCCATCGACCACGAAAGAATTCAGAGACGCCTTGAAGCGCTAAGGAGATCCTAAAGTGAGATTACGTGACCGGCTCATCAACTCCGCGCAGTTTCAACTTATCTGTGTCGTTTTTCTTTTTGCTGCGGTCGCTCCGGCTGCCGCTCCCGCCCAGTACCTGCATCCGAAAATCACGTCGAAGCAGGTCACGATTCGGAATGTCGTGTTGCTGCCGGCGAAAGTCGATATCGTGAGGGACAGCATGAAAGGGCCCGAAGGCATGGGCGCCGAGTCTGACGCGTTGAGCGCGCGCGTCAGCCAGCTGATTACCGAGGTCCTGGCCGCCAAACATATCACCGCCCTGGCAACGCCCTCGGCATCTTCCGAAACCGATTCGCAGCAGAAATATACTGTAGCGGATATTCAATCTCGCTATGACGAACTGTTGCCGAAAATCGCGAAGAAGAAAAAAGACGTCAAACAGGGCAGGTTCTCAATGGGCGATGAAGTGTTGAGCCTGAATCTGGACAAGAATGCCGATGCGATTGTTTTCATTCGCGGCCACGGACAAAAACTAACGTCCGGCAAGAAAACGTATGTCTTGCTCGTGGGCGGCAAACCGGCATATTTGCAACTAACGATTGCAATCGTTGATTCGCATACGGGCGAGATTCTTGTTTACGCGGATTCGCTGACGGCGGGCGACGCTACGAGCCCTGAGACAAAACGGGTGCGCAAAGGGATTGAGAAGTCCTTGAAGAAACTGCCGGCAGCGTCTTAACCCTCAGTTCAGAAATGCACGCCCCGCGACCTGCTGCGGCGCCGTCGATCGAAACCGGAATCAGCGCCACTCACCAACCAGGATAAACGGCGCCCAGTAAAACGGCGCGCTGTATTTCCTACCCGCGATCATCGCCAGCTGGGCATCACGCATGGCAGTCGCCGGCGACTCTGGATTGCGGGCGCTAAGTAGTCGCCCGTAGAAATCAGTCATCAGCTCCGCGGTGGATTTGTCTGCCACCGACCAGAGACTGACGCCCACTGTAGGCGCGCCGGCGTACATGAAGGCGCGCGTCAAACCCATCACGCCTTCGCCGCGTTTTTCTTTTCCTAAACCCGTGTCGCACGCCGACAGCATCACGAGGGGTGATCCCAACTTCAAATTGAAAACCTCATCGGTGCGCAGAAAGCCATCATTCATCTTATTACCTACGAGCGACAGGACAACACCGGTGAACTGTGGCCTTTCCGCATCCAGTAGCCCGTGCGTGGCGACGTGGACTATTCGATAGTTGGAAATGTCTCGACTCCGCAAGTCGTCTTCACTCGCATGCAAGTCCAGCCAGGTATCGGTCTGATTGCCGCCCGTGCGCGCGATCTTCGCAATCTCTTCTGCTTCGGTGCGGGTACCAGATAAACGGGCTAACTGCAATCCGCTCGATTGCTGACCAGTTACATCATTGACCGCACTCTCCAGTCCGAGGTCAAGGCCGCGTGTTGGTCCTGTGCTTTGCGTTGCGTAAGCTCCTCTTAAACGCGGGTCATTGGTATTGAATACGGGATCGGCTACGAGAAGGATGCGCTTAGCACCCTCCCTGACGGTCGGGTTTCCGCCAATCGTGGTCGGATTTCTGCCTGATTGCTGCTGAAGTGCTCCGATCACCGAAGCCGAGGGCGTGTAGACAACTTCGTTTGTCTTAACCAGATAATCCAACGATGTGTAGTCAGCGCCGGCTGAGCTTTTCACCAGGGCTTCAAATGGAATGTAGTTCAACGCGCCGTCAGCGACGACTAAGAGGCGCTTGTCGCCTATTGAACTCGCTGCCGGTTCCAGGACGGCTCGGTAGAGTGCATTCGAGGCCGCCACATATGCGGGCACGTTTTCTGAGGGGCCCACAACCCCCAAACCACGCTGCTCGTCGTCGACTATGTCAATCCCTGCAATGCGCCGCTGCAACTTTGGTGGAATTAGTTGACCGCGGAATTCGGTTGCTAACTTTTCAATTCGAGATCGCGGCGCCAGACGGAAAAGTTGCACGCCTGATCTCTGGACGACCCAGAGGTATGAGTTTTGTTCGCCGAGACAGTACTCGAGCAGCGCCGTGCGATCATCCAGGACCTGTTGTTGAATTTGCGGAAGTGTCAGCGGTTGATTGTGGACCAGAGACGCATAGCGCGGGCTGGTAGAGCGAATCTGGTTTTCGAGATTGTCAAACTCCGTAGTTAAGCTCTGAAGTTCAGTTTCCAGCGAGGCGACAGATTGTTTGCGCGGTTCACCTGCGAGCGCAACGCCGGAAAGTTGCTGGGCAATCGCCTGTTGTCGCGCGAGATTTTGTTCCTTTCGCCTGAGCAATTCCGGCGCGACGCCCTGACTGATGTCGGCGCCGGTTTCGCTCAGCAAATCCAGTAAGGAACGGCTGCGGCTTCTCTCATTGATCGTAAAAGCTTCGGCGGTGAGACTGCGATCGCCGGCCAGCGATGCTTCGCTCATCGCGCTGGCGGCATCGACAAACACCTGATGCGTATTCGCGAGAAAT
>WNGL01013451.1_pt1 | contig 11564 bp, 11 predicted proteins | sample 5400591 | NCBI WGS metagenome assembly WNGL01 (sample SAMN13153377, study PRJNA577476) | soil metagenome | isolation source: 80 cm soil or saprolite under Garry oak tree replicate 1 | place: USA:California | collected 2016-06-15
AATGGCAGATCCCCGGTGGAGGCAGCCCAGACATGCTGCAGCTAAATCCCGACGGCACGCAGCTCTGGGCCTCCGGCCGGTACCACGCCACCGTCTACGTAGTCAGCACGGTCACCGGCGAGCTGCTGGCGAGGATCCGCGTCGGGTCTGAGGACCACGGCCTCACCTACTTCCCGAACGTGGGCCTTCACAGCCTGGGCCACAACGGTGTCTATCGGTAAGAATCGCGGGGGGGACAGATGAGAAATCGCGGGGGGGACAGATGTCCCCCGCCGCGGAACCCTCCCCTCTCCTCGGCCACGCAAGGAGGCGATTGGTAGGTGCACGCTTGGGGACGGCCGGAGTAAATCCGGCCTTAAGCTCCACATGAAATATTGACCTACGAAGTAGGTACCGAGGTTCGGGTCTGGGAGGAGCCGGTTCGCGGTTCGTTCGGAGATCCGTCCGCACTCTCGCTGCCAGGCATCGAGCGAATGCGGCTCAGTACCCGGGGCCAGGCTCCGAAGCCGCCGATTCATCACCTCACCGGCCTGATCCCCGTCGAGGCCGGGCTCGGCAGCTCCACGTTCCGCATGCCCGTCACGCGGTGGCTGCAGACAACAGTGCCGGGATTGATGGTCGGCGGCGTCATCGCATTCCTTGCCGACGGACCTCTCGGCACCGCGATCATGACGATGCTTCCTCCCCTTCAGTACATGACCACATCCGACCTCTCGCTCAGCTTCCTCCAGCCGGCCACGCTCGACAGCGGGGCGCTCGTCGGCCGGGCGCGGCTCATCCACGGAGGTCGATCGGTGGCGTTATCAGAGGTCACGATCGAGGACAGCCTGGGTCGCCATCTCGCTCACGGCACATCGCGCGGCTTCATCCTCACCGCTCCCGGCGCGCCCTCGGCGCCGATGGAAATCGAACCGCAACGTATGTACGCGACGCCGGATCCCTACCTGCGGCCGGTCGCCGGATCGCCGGTGTCGCAGGACGATTGGAACCGGATGACGGGTCTCGAGGTTCTGAAGCTCTGCATCGAGGACAGGACTTACGCTCCGCCCATCTACCACTTGACCGGATTACGCCCGACACAGACCGAGGAAGGAAGCTGCACTTTTGTCCTGCCCGCGAGCCCGTGGCTGACATCGCCTGCACCCGTGCTTTACGGCGGCGCGATCGCCTTGCTGGCGGACGCGGCTCTCTCGTGCGCGGTGATGACGATCAACCCTGCCGGCAGCTCGTTCGCACCGCTCGACCTCAAGGTCAACTACCTGCGCCCAGTTCTGCCCGATGGAGGCCTCATGACCGCCAAAGCGACCCTCGTGCACAGGGGGCGTTCGATGGCGGTGGCGACCGCGGAGCTCACCAACGAGGATGGGAAGCGCATCGCGCTGGCCACCTCCAGCGTGATGCTGCTGCCTGGGCGGCCCTGGAGCGCCCTGGCGGAAGCAACCGAACGGGAGGTCCTTGAGCCCGGTTAGGGACTAAGCGCCGAGGAGTCTCGCAATGAGCATGCGCTGCACCTCCGAAGTGCCCTCCCCGATCTCGTTGATCTTGACGTCGCGCCAGTAGCGCGCAACCGGGTAGTCCTCCATGAAGCCGTAGCCCCCATGAATCTGCACGGCCTGGTCCGCGGCCCGCTTCGAGGTTTCGGAGGCGTAGAGCTTGCACATCGCCGCGAGCATGCGCACGTCGTCGGAGGTTTTGCTGCCTCTATGTGCGTAGGCGGTCGCGGCGCGATAAACCATCGTTCGCGCCAGCTCGGTTTCCATCGCCATGTCCGCCAGCTTGAACTGGATCGCCTGATGCTTCGAGATCGGTACGCCGAAAGTGCGTCTTTCCTTGGCGTACGCGAGTGACGCGTCGAGGCACGCCTGCGCGACACCGACCGACAGGGCGGCGATCGCGATCCGGCCGCTCATCAAGGTGTTGAGGAACTGCCGGTACCCGCCCCCGCGCTCGCCCAGGAGGTTCTCCTGCGGAACCTCGCAGTTCTCGAAGCTGAGCGGATGCGTGTCGGACGAATGCCAGCCCAGCTTTCGATAGGACTCCAGCACGTGATAACCGGGTGTGCCGGTCGGGATCATGATGGCGCTGATCTCGGGTCCTCCCCGCGCCGTCTTGCCGGTGACCGCGGTGACGGTCACGCCGGCCGAGATTTCCGTTCCGCAGTTGGTGATGAACTGCTTGGCACCGTTGACGACCCAGTGTCCGTCGCGCTGCTCGGCGCGTGTCTTAGTCGCGCCCGCGTCCGAGCCCGCCTCGGGCTCGGTGAGGCCGAAAGACCACATCTTCTTGCCGGCGAGCAGGTCAGGGAGCCACTTCTGCTTCTGGTCAGGCGTCCCGAAGTCGTCCCACGCCGGCGTCCGCCCGCGAGATCTCTTCGATGGCCAGGCACAGCGACAGAAAATCCGCGCCCGCTCCGCCGTACTCCTCTGAGAACGGCAGGCCGAACAGCCCGAGCTCGCCCATCCGGCGGACGATGTCGTAGCCGAACTTGTGATTGCGGTCGAGGTCTTCAGCCGCCGGGGCCACCACCTCTTTCGCAAAATCGCGGCACAGCTCGCGCACCGCGCGCTGCTCCGCGGTCAGGTCGAAATCCACACCGCGACTTAGTATCCCGTAACGGCAATGACCGGCGACCCGTACAAGGCTGGAATTGAGATCGCCGGCAGCTTCCAGGCGCTCGATGGACCCAATGTCAATCCCGTCTGCCACACGCGCCTGTACGTCCACGGCCGGCGCACCGAGCGTTCCCTGGTATTGCTGCACGGGTTCACCAACTGCCCGCAGCAGTTCGACGCCCTGGGCAAGAGCTTCTACGAGCTGGGCTGGAACGTTCTCATCCCGCGGTACCCGCGGCATGGCTACTCGGACCGGCTGACGACCTCGATCGCGGAGTTACGCGCGGATATGTTGATCGCGCTGGCGAATCGCTCCGTCGAGGCCGGCGCCGGCCTGGGGGAGCGGCTGACTGTCGCGGGCCTTTCGCTGGGCGGGATCCTGACCGGTTATCTGGCACAGACGCGCGAAGACGTGGACGCGGCCTTGCTGATCGCGCCCATGTTCGGTTTGAGACCCATACCCGGCTGGGGCCTCGCCGGCATCACGCGTGTCGCGCAGGCGCTGCCCAATTTCTACATCTGGTGGAACAGCACGCTGAGGGACCGGATCGGTCCCGCACACGGCTACCCGCGCTTCTCGACCAAGGCCTATGCCGCGCTGTTCGAGGTCGGCTCGGCGGTCAAGAAGGCGGCTCGGAAAGGCGCGCCGAAAGCGCGGCGGATCGATGTGATCACCAACGCCGCCGAGCCGCGACTTGACAATCGATTCACGTATCAACTCGTCGAGGCTTGGCAACGGCATGGGGCCAAGGTCAACACGTACGAGTTCCCCGAATCCGATCATCTACCCCACGACCTCATCGACCCCGCGAACCCGGATCAGAACACCAAGCTCGTCTATCCGGTCGTGATCAAGGCGATCGTCGGCGCCTGAGAGTCCTGGACATCTCGTATTCGAGGCGATCGTCGCCCGGGCGGACCATCTGGGTCGCGCCTGTGCGCTGGAAACCATGTCGCTCGTACAGCGTTTGGGCGTGGTCGTTGTTTTCGACAACCCACAGCACGAGCTCGTCGTAGCCGGCCGCTCGCGCCGATTCGATGGTCGCGAGCAGCAAAGCGTCCCCGACGCCCTTGCCTCGAGCACGCGGATGCACCCAGAAGGATGTCACAGAGCCAGTGCGGCTCGAGTCGGCCTCGCCGACGGATGCCATTCCGACTGCAAGGCCATCCGACTCGGCCACGAACCGCGTTCGCGACGCCACTGCTCTGCGCCAATCGTCCTCCGTGCGGTCCTTCTCGTGCTCCCACGTGGATCCGAAGGCGTGAGGCGCTTCCTGCAAGGCGGAAAGACGGACGTCACGGAAGATTTGCCACTCGTCCGGCCCCAGGTGCCGGATTTCAGTTTCCGAGGACGAACACCTTCAGCGCCCAGCTGATCAGCAGGGTGCTGGTGGCGAAGATGGTCAGCAAGCGCCATTGCCGCGAGGTGAGGCGCGGCGACCACGTGCGGCTCGTGACGAGGCCGACCGCGAGCCCGCCCATCCCCAGCACGGTGCCGGCGAAGAGCGCCGGTCCCAGCGGGTAGAGCCGGACGGCATCGGCGATGTCACCCTCCCACATGTAGGCAAACGAGCGCGTGCCGCCGCAGAAGGGACAGGGATGTCCGGTCAGGTAGTAAAAAGGACACGGCGGCATCGAAAGGTGCGCCGCGTGCATCCCCCAGTACAGGCGTGTATACACGAGCCACAGACCGAGGGCCGCGAACAGGCCGAGGTCGCGAAGCCGTTGAGCGGGAACCGCCCTGGACAGTGCCATCGGAAAGCTCATGCCGAGCGCAGCAGGCCGACGATGTCATCGGTGGTTTCCGCCACCGCGACCCCCGCCGCCTTGAACGCCTCCTCCTTGCTTTTGGCCGTGCCGCGATTGCCGGAGATGATCGCTCCGGCGTGGCCCATCCGTTTGCCCTCCGGCGCCGTGCGCCCGGAGATGAAAGCCACGGTCTTCAACCTGCTGCCTTTGGCGAGAAGCTCCGCCGCGCGCTCTTCGTCGCTGCCGCCGATCTCGCCGATCACGACGAGATGCGTTGTCTGCGTGTCCTGCTCGAACATCTCGACAACATCGCGGAACGTCAGGCCAAGAACCGGATCGCCGCCGATCCCAACGATGGTGGATTGGCCCATGCCCGCAGCGGTGAGCGCCGAACCCACCTCATAGGTGAGGGTGCCGCTGCGAGACACGAGTCCGACATGGCCGGGGCTGGTGATTCGCTGGGGGATGATGCCGATCTTCGCCACGCCTGGGGTTATCAGGCCCGGACAGTTGGCTCCGAGAAGGCGAGCCTTGGGGTAGCCACGGAGGAAATCCTTGACCCGGATCATGTCCTGGATGGGGATGCCTTCGGTTATGCAAACGATGAGCTCGAGCCCGTTGGCGGCCGCCTCCATGATGGCGTCGGGCGCAAACGGCGGTGGCACGAAGATGCCGGAAGCGTTGGCGTCGGTGGCCCGCACGGCATCGGCCACCGTGTTGAAGACGGGCACGCCCACGTGGGTCGTCCCGCCCTTGCCAGGGCTTGTGCCGCCCACGACCTTGGTTCCCATCTCCAGCATCTGCTCGGTGTGGAACGTGCCCTCACGTCCGGTGATGCCCTGGACAATGACGCGGGTCGAAGCGTCGAGAAGGATGCTCATCTGGTCTGGCCTCCCCGCCCTGCGGGGAGGTCCCGCGAAGCGGGGGTGGGGACACCCGAGCCGCCGATTCGAGTCAGAGAAACGATTTTCTGGGCCGCTTCCCAGGCACTGACACCCGGCTCGATCCCGTGCTCCCTGAGGATTGCGCGCCCCTCCTCCTCGCGGGTGCCGCTGAGCCGAACGACCAGCGGCAGCTTCATCTGCAGCCGGTCGCGGGCGACGACGATGCCCTTGGCCACTTCGTCTCCCCGAGTGATGCCGCCAAAAACGTTTATGAGCACGCCCTTGACGCGCGGGTTCATGAGGATCACAGCCAGGGCGTTTTCAACGACCTCGGCCTTCGCGCCTCCGCCGATGTCGCAGAAGTTCGCGGCCTTTCCGCCGGCGCGCTGGACGAGATCGAGCGTGCTCATGCAAAGCCCGGCGCCATTGCCGACGATGCCGATCTCGCCGTCCAGCGAGACGTAGGTGAGTCCGCGTTTCTTGGCTTCGACTTCAAATGGATCGCCTTCGATCACCGCCCCGAACCGCTGCTCGAGGTCTTTGTGCCGCCACGCGGCGTTTTCGTCGATCTCGAGCTTGGCGTCGCCGGCCACGACCTCGCCTTTCTTGGTGATCACGAGGGGATTGATCTCCGCCGTCACGGCATCGAGGTCGGGGATCGCCCGGTAGAGCTTTTTGATGAGCGAGGAGATCGGCCGGGCCAGCTCACCGAGTCCAGCCTCGAAGACGAGCTGGTTCAGCTCGAAGTCGAGGGGGCCACGCCACGGGTTCGGGTAGAGCCGGGCGATCGAGCCAGTCGACTCCTCGGCCACCTGCTCGATCTCCATGCCGCCCTGGCTCGACAGCATCAGGATGTTGGCGCGCGCATCTCGGTCGACCGTGAAGCCGAGGTAGATCTCGCGTTCGATATCGAGGGCGGTCTCGCAGTAAACGAGCGGGACCTTGAAGCCCTTGATGTCCATGCCAATGATCTGCTGCGCGGCTGCACGCGCCTCGTCCGGGGTTTTGGCGAGCTTGATGCCGCCCGCCTTGCCGCGCCCGCCCACCGGCACCTGGGCTTTGATCGCGACCGGGCTCAGCTCAGCGCACGCAGTGGCGGCCTCGTCCGGCGTGTCGGCGACCCGGCCGGGCGGAATTGGAATGCCGAGAGCGGCGAGAAGCTCTTTGGCCTGGTACTCGAGAAGCTTCAACTCTTGGCTAAGTGTATTAGCGCAGTGAGAGCCGCCAATCGTTGCACTGCATCCAGTGCTCTTTCGGGTACTCGAACTGAACATTGCCCAACAGCTGGAAACCGAGTTTGCGGCAGATGCTGTTCGACGGGCCGTTATCGATGGACGGGAAAGCGTGGACGGCGGGCCGTCTGTTGGTCGCTCTTGCCATGTCGATGGCCTGCGCCACCGCCGCCGATGCGATGCCGCGGCCCTGGAACTCGGGCACGACGCCCCAACCGATCTCGTAGACGTGTTCACCGTTCCAGTCACGGTCCCAGAAGTTCACGCCCCCGACTTCCACTCCTCCGGGTCCGACGATCACCTTGAAAATGTAGGCTGCATACGCCTTTTCGCTATCGCTGAACGAGCCCGATCTGGCGGCAGCGACGTAGCGCCTTTGTCGGAGCTCGAGATTCTCGGGCGTTTCAGGGCCGCCGAGGTGCTCTGTCATCTCCGGCACGTTGAGACGGATCAAGAGTGGAAAGTCATCATCGGTCCAGGGCACGAGCCGACTGTGACTGCCCCGTTTTCAAAGAGGGATGTTGCCGTGCCACCGTGGATTGCGGCGCCGCTCTTTCCGCAGCGCAATCCTGAGCGCACGGATGAGCTCGCTTCGCGTTCGGCCGGGCTCGATGACGTCGTCGATGTAGCCCCTTTCGGCGGCGATGTAGGGGTTGGCGAACCGCTCTGTGTACTCGCTCACCAGCTCACGTCGTCGGGTCGGCGGGTCCGCGGCCGCCTCCAGCTCGCGATGGAACACGATGTTGACCGCGCCCTCGGGGCCCATGACCGCAATCTCCGCGGTCGGCCAGGCGATGTTGAAATCGGCCCGGATGTGCTTGGAGCACATGACGCAATAAGCGCCTCCGTATGCCTTGCGCGTGATCACGGTGAGCTTGGGCACGGTCGCCTCGCTGAACGCATAGAGAAGCTTGGCTCCGTGCCGGATGATGCCCCCGTATTCCTGTGCGGTGCCGGGCAGGAATCCCGGCACATCGACGAATGTGACGAGCGGGATGCTGAATGCGTCGCAGAAGCGAACGAAGCGCGCCGCTTTCACCGAGGCGTTGATGTCGAGCGCTCCCGCCATCACCTTCGGCTGATTCGCCACGACTCCGACCGGATGGCCGTCGAGGTGGGCGAAGCCGACGACGATGTTCATGGCGAAGAACGGCTGGACCTCGAAAAAGTTGGCGTCGTCTACGACCATGCCGATGACGTCCTTGATGTCGTACGGCTCCTTAGGGTTGTCCGGGATCACCGTCGCGAGGCCAGGCGCCTGTCGTTCCGGATCGTCGGTCGCGGAGATCAGGGGCGGCTGCTGGTCGAAGCTCTGCGGGATGAAGCTGAACAGGCGGCGAACCTGGCTGAAGCACTCGTCTTCGGATTCGGCCAGGAAATGGGCAACGCCCGACTTGACGTTGTGCACCTCGGCGCCGCCGAGCGAGTCGAACGTCACCTCTTCACCCGTGGTCACGCGGATCACCTCGGGCCCCGTGATGAACATGTAGCCGAGCTCGTGGACCATGAACGTGAAGTCGGTCATGGCCGGCGAGTAGACCGCGCCGCCGGTGCATGGTCCGAGAATGAGGCTGAGCTGCGGGACCAACCCGCTCGCCTCGACGTTGCGCCAGAAGATCTCGGCGTACCCGGCAAGCGAAACCACGCCTTCCTGGATGCGCGCGCCACCGGAGTCGTTGATCCCAATGATCGGGATGCGGTTACGCAGCGCCAGATCCATCACCTTGATGACCTTCTCCGCGAACACCTCGCCGAGCGATCCCCCGAACACGGAGGCGTCGTGGCTGAACAACATCACGTCACGGCCGTCGATCTTGCCCATCCCGGTCACCACTCCGTCGCCCGGAACGCGCTTTGATTCGAGCCCGAAGCCGCGGGCCCGATGGGTCGCGAAGATGTCGATTTCCTCGAATGAGTTGCGGTCCACCAGCCTCGAGATGCGCTCACGCGCGGTGAGCTTGTGCTTGGCGTGCTGGCGGTTGAAAGCCTCCGCGTCGCCGTGCCCCGCCTCGTACTTCCGCTGCCGCAGCTGATTCAGCGGGTCGACCTTGCGGCTCTTCGGCGTGCTGCTCATTCGGGCTCCATGAACATCCACCGATGGCCTTCGAGGTCCTCGACGCGATAGCGCTTCGCGCGCTCATCGAGGTCGATCTCGGAAAGGATTCGCGCGCCGGCCTTCCGTGCCCGCTCGTAATGCGCGGGCACATCGGGCACGTACACCAGCACCCCGTCGACGATGTAAGGCACCGACGACCACTTCGCCGCCTGCTCGCACCCTTCGCGATGTTTCTTCGGGGCTTCGTAGTCGGGGGACGGAGTGGCCAGCATGATGAGCCCTTCACCAGCCTCCATCTCTCCGTGACTCAGCCGGCCTTCGGGGGTCACCATGCGCATTCGTTCCTTGAATCCGAACGCGGCGGAAAGCCAGTCCATCGCTTTGGGACCATCCTCGTAGGCGATCATCGGAATTACTGCTGGATAGTCCGGCATCCGATCCTCCTCAGGAAATCTCTGGGGGCTGGTATTCGCCCCACACCCTGCGCAGCACCGCGCAGCATTCGCCGATGGTGACGTAGGCCGCGAGCGCGGCTTTGAGCGGCGGCATCATGTTGTCGGTCCCGCGCGCGGCACGATCGATCGCGGCCAGGCTTCGCTCTACGGCTTCCGAGTCGCGGCGTGCTCGCAACAGCTTCAGCGCGCGTGCCTGTGCTGCTTGATGTCGAGGCCCGACCTTCATGATCTCGACCTTGTCTTCGTCGTCACCGGTGTAGCGGTTGACGCCCACGACCACGCGCTCCCCAGCTTCGACCCGAGTCTGGAAGCGATAGGCGCTGTCGGCGATCCGGCGTTGCGTCCACCCCGTCTCGATGCACTTGACCGCGCCACCCAGCTCGTCGATCTCGGCCATGATCGCCAGCGCTTCCTCTTCCACCCGGTCGGTCAGGCTTTCGACGTAATACGAACCTCCGAGCGGATCGGCGACCAGTGGCACCGCCGTCTCGTGTCCGATCACCTGCTGGGTGCGGAGGGCCAGCTCCGCGGCGCTTTCGGAAGGCAAGCCGAGCGCTTCGTCATAGGCATTGGTGTGCAGCGACTGCGTGCCTCCGAGCACGGCGCTCATGGCCTCCAACGCCGTGCGCACGACGTTGTTGAGCGGCTGCTGGGCGGTGAGGGTGACCCCTCCGGTCTGGGTGTGAAAACGCAGCGCCTGGGATCTTTCGTCCTTGGCCGCGAATCGATCGCACATCACCCGCGCCCACATGCGCCGCGCCGCGCGAAACTTCGCAACCTCCTCGAAAAAGTCCATGTGCGCGGCGAAGAAGAATGAAAGACGCGGAGCGAAATCGTCGACTGTGAGGCCAGCCGCCAGCGCGGCCTCCACATAAGCGACGGCGTGGCTGAGCGTGAGCGCGATCTCTTCCGCCGCGGTCGAACCCGCCTCGCGGATGTGATAGCCGGAGATGGAGATGGTGTTCCAGTTCGGCAGCTCGCTTTGGCAGTAAGCGAACAGGTCGGTCACCAGTCGCATTGAGGGAGCGGGCGGAAAGATGTACGTCCCGCGCGCGGCGTACTCCTTGAGGATGTCGTTCTGGACCGTGCCGGTGATCTTGCCGGCCGGGACGCCCTGCTTTTCCGCCACGAGCTGGTAGAGGAGAAGCAGCATCGCCGCAGTGGCGTTGATCGTCATCGACGTAGAGACGTTGTCCAGTGGAATGCCTTTGAACAGGAGCTCCATGTCCTCAAGGGAATCGATGGCGACGCCCACTTTTCCCACCTCACCGTTGGACATCGGGTCATCCGAGTCATATCCGATTTGAGTCGGCAGGTCGAACGCGACCGACAGGCCGGTCTGACCTTGTTTGAGCAGGAATTGGTATCGCTTGTTGGACTCCGCGGCGGTCCCAAAGCCCGCGTACTGGCGCATCGTCCACAGCCTGCCGCGGTACATGTCCTTGTGGATCCCGCGCGTGAACGGGAACGCGCCGGGAGGTGGCTCGTCGCCGCTTCGATCGTCCGCGGAGTACACGGGCTTCAGGGGCAAGCCTGAGTCGTTGACGACTTCTTTCATGTTTCCACGAGCTCGGTCAGCACCCCCCCCAGGCTCCTGGGATGCACAAACGCGATGAGCGAGCCGTGCATCCCCATCCTCGGCTCGGAGTCGATGAGCTCGAGCCCGGCGTCGCGCGCATGTGCAAGCGCCGCGGCGATGTCGGTGACTCCGTAAGCGACATGGTGAAGACCGGGTCCGCGCCTGGCGAGGAACTTGCCTACCGGCGAGTCCTGCCTCGTGGCGGTCATGAGCTCGACCTCGCCGTCACCGGTGCGCAGAAACGCGGCTTCGATGCCGTCTTTCTCGTTGCGTGCCCGGTGCACCAGCTCGGCGCCCAGCGCGGTGCGATAGAGCTCGATCGACGCGTCCAGGTCTGCCACCGCGATTCCAACGTGGTGGACGCCGGTCAACGTCACGTCAGTACTTGTACCAGCCCTCGCCTGTCTTCCGGCCCAGCTTCCCGGCCTTTACCTTCGCCTCGAGTTGCGGCGAAGGCCGGTACCGCTCGTCGCCGGTCGCATTGAACATGAGCAGCCGGGCCTTGTACGTGATGTCCAAACCGCTGAAATCGCCGAGCCTGAACGGCCCCATTGGCCAGTTGAGCCCTTTTTCGACCGCGATGTCGATGTCCTCGAAGCCGGCCACGCCGGCGTCGAGCAGCCGATAGGCCTCTTGTGTTGCGGCGTGGAGGATGCGGTTGACGATGAACCCGTCGATCTCCTTGTTGATCAGGACCGGCGTGCGGCCCATCGCGCGTGCCATCGCCATGGCTTTCTGGGCCGTCTCGTCCGACGTCATCGGGCCCCTGACGACCTCCACCAGGTCCATCACCAGCACCGGGTAGAAGAAGTGCATGTTGACGCACCGCTCAGGGCGATTTGTCACATCGGCGATCTTGCTGATACCCATGGTCGAAGAGTTGCTGGCGAGAACTGCTCCGGCGGGCGCGACCCGGTCGAGCTCGGCGAAGATCGAGCGCTTGAGGTCGAGGTCCTCGAACACCGCCTCGATGACGAACTCGGCGCCGTTCACTGCC
>WNGL01023976.1_pt1 | contig 11562 bp, 9 predicted proteins | sample 5400591 | NCBI WGS metagenome assembly WNGL01 (sample SAMN13153377, study PRJNA577476) | soil metagenome | isolation source: 80 cm soil or saprolite under Garry oak tree replicate 1 | place: USA:California | collected 2016-06-15
GATGCGCCCAGCCAGAATCGGGTCGCTCCCGTTGGCGCGATCCAGGTCAGCCAGGACGATGCGCACATCTTGCATCCGTCGTGAAAACGCCGTGGCGCGAAGTTGGTATTGCTCAGGTCGCCTCCCACACCGTGCAGGTATCTTCCGTCTGGAAATACGGTACCGTAAACCTCCCAGTGATCAGCGCTGATGACGACGAACCCATGACTGGCGAGGTCCTCGAACTTCTCCTGGTTCTCCGCGCGGGTGCCAGTGAATCCAGGGACATAAATAATGACCGGATAGTTGAGTTCATTAGTCGCGATGCTCGCCGAGGGCAGAGAATGGGCCACAAAACGCGGAACGCGATCGGTGTAGCTGCCCCAGAAATTCGAATCTTGCGCGAGCGGTTTGTCTTCCCAAGCGCCCGGAAGTTCGCCAGACCCGGGCTCGGCAGGATACCAGTAAGAAACCATGAACGAACTGTTGGTTCGAACATTGTAGCGATTGGTTCGCGACGGATCACTCAGCAGAAAGGAGATTTTACCGACGGCAAAGGGGCCGGTAGGCCTGACCGTGGGCGTGATGAGGAGGTTCGCCACCGTGCGATAGAACCGGGCGGAGAATTGCGTAGCTTCGAGGTCGGAGTAAACCAAAGCATTCGTCGAAGTGTTGGTGCGGAGAAGCGTCGCCAGCGGTCTCCAGGTTGCGAGATCAGTGGACACTTCCATCCGATAGAGGTCGAAATACGGGCGGAACAAGCTGGCGACGCGCCCCGTCAATGTGAGCGAGATGGTTTGATCGCCAAGCACCGTAATTCCGGAGAAACCGTGAGGCAGCGCTGTCTGTGCCGGGCTTTCCAAAGTGGCGGCCAGTATGGCGAGTGCGGCGGTGATGCGGAAGACAGCGGAGATTGAATAGCGTTTCATAACTTTGCGAGTCAGCGTGATGGTGGGAAATGTGTTGATTCCACACTTCATACACAGGAAAATTCCGGGGAAAGGGACAAACAATCTTCAAAGTAATCTCACGTCCAGCAGGGCAGTCGGGAGTGAGACCTCACTCCGTGTGCGAATCAATTCCCACCGGAAAGAGAGCGGATTCCGGCGGACACATAGTTGAGCCGCCAGAACCCGCCATCTGCTTACTCGCGTTTACGGCGAGATTTTATTGGAGTGTTGCTTCGTGCTGGTCACGCCCGCCTGCTCATTGATTGGTTTCGCTGCGCCGGAAATCCTGTTGGCGATCACTTTCGCGTCGCTGGCGACTCCCAATGTCGGATTTGCCAACAGATTGATCCCAACCGGACTGTTGGAAATGCGATTGTTGATAGCGCCGAGGTTATTCCCGGAAAGACTGATCCCGCCCTCATTGGAAAAACTCCCGATGCCCGCGCATTCAATGACATTGTTGACAGCCCGGCTGCCGTCAGCACGAAACATATCCACACCGCCAGCATTATTCAGCTGCGTGTTGCCTTCGATCAGGACCGGCTGCGCCGTAACCGGACCGTTGGGCCGGCTCGGAGGGTTGCCCACTCCCCCCGTATCGAATATCAGGATGCCCGCCGAGCCGACAGGACCCAGGACCGGATTGGGCGCAACGGATAGGAAATCGGTAACTGTGTTGTGCTGGATCGCGCCCGATGCGCCAACGGTGACGCGGATGCCGAACTCGAAAACACCTGCACCCGGCCCGGAGCCGGTGATGGTGTTTCCCTCGACTAGAAAAGTCTGACGCAGCGCTGTCGCCACGAGTTGGTTCGCGTCGTCGCCAATCATTACGATGCTGCCTTCGTTATCGCTGAAACTGTTGTCCAGCACCTCAACGTGAGTCAGATCGGGCTGTTCACTGACCGCCACAAGATTAGCGGCGATATACGCCGCCTCGAATATAGGAGTCCGCACAACACCACGGAAGCCTTGAAAGGAGCAGTCGCTGACTGTTCCGCTTGAATTGAGATGAAAAATCCCAGTGAGCCGTGCATTCACCTGGCCACTGTGATTGCTGTCAAATGCCAATCCAGTGACGTTCGCCTCGCACAACACAATCCCCAGAATGGCTCGCCGAGATGTCACCGGGAGAGTTCTGATCATCGCTGCGGGCGCTTTCAGGATCGCTCCGGGTTCTCCGACTAGATTGAGATCTTTGCGTGAGACAAGAATCTGTTGCTCGTAAACCCCCGCGCCGATGTTGATCGTATCTCCCGAGACTGCGGCATCGACGGCGGCTTGAATCGAATCGCCGGAGTTGACGTGTATGGTCGCTGCGGAAGCAGTGATGAAGGCTGAAAGACCGAGCAAAGCGACCGCCAGCCCGGCCTTAGGATTGAAGGTTGATCTTTTCATTTTATTTTTCCTGCAAATTGGCCGGAGCACTTGGTCCTCCAATTGCCGCCTATTCGGGTGGCAGTCGCAAGACACCAGGCCGTGTTGTTTGAGTTTACGGAAGGTCGAGTGCTCAACCCTTTCCGGGCCCTTTACCAAACGGGTCCTACACGTCATACACAGGAACATTCCGGAAAAAGGGACACACAATCAGTGGTGGTTTGGAACCGGTGAAATGAGGAGACTCTGGCTCGCGATCTCCTATTGAACATCCACCCTCCAAAGCTCGTTCACGGTGGCAGGTGTCGGCCACGTCATTTCGGAGCAGCACGCGGAAAGCCGAGCTATTCTTGCAAACAGAGATACGGCTTCAGCGCACCGGCACCGTTTCGGGCACACCTGCAAAAAAGCGTCCCAGGTCCCGATCGATGTTGGGTATTGCCGGTTGGACCACGATCCAGCCGTTCATCGCCGCGATCTTCAGCGTGTTGGCTTCGCGCCAGCGCCACACTTCCGCATGTCCGTCAGCGAAACTTACCGTGCCCGCATTGCCGTGGCGCGTGGCTGGAAAGCTGATCCAGGTCCAGACCGGAGTCCCAAAAGTCTGAAAACGATTCGGCGCGTTTATGCCGAAAACGCTCTGCTGAATGCTCTTCTCGTGTTCGTCCACGAACGCCAGCGCCTGCGCCGGACCCGGCCTGCGCACGTCCGCGAGTCGATGCCAGCACTTGTCGAAATCCGAATCTGCGGCGTTGGGCCAGCGGTTCATGAACATGCTCAAGGACACGCTGCGAGTCGGGGGCAGCTTACCCTGATCCCGCACCTTCGATTTGTCCGCCGGGCATTTGTCGATGCCGACCGAGCGGTTGTATGGGAAGAGCAAGCCGTTCTCGATGTTGGTCAACGTCGTGTCGGTAAAGGCATTTCCCTGGAGCCAGGATGGAGCCCGCGTCGTCCATCCCTCTCGCGTGCCCACGCCACCGCCCAGGGTGTTGAGTGCGACGTTCGGCGGCAAGGAATCCAAGTTGTCGTCGGCATACATGAGCCAGCAAAGCTTGAGTTGACGGAGGTTGCTCAGACAGCCGGCGGCCTGCGCTTTGGCCTTGGCCTTGGCCAACGCCGGTAAAACGAGACTGGCCAGGATCGCGATGATGGCGATTACAACCATAAGTTCGATCAAGGTGAAACCGGTTTTGCACTGGCGATTGCGGATGCCAGATTTCATAACGAGGTTCTTGGTTTTCATCGGTTAGTCTTCTTTTAGTGGCTGGCGAGCGTCGGGATCCGGTGCTTCCCAGAAGCGCATCGAACCGGCTTCCCTAACCATCTCCAGCGATTGACCGTCAAGCATCGGTTTCATTTCTTGAGCGCCTCCCGATCTGCCTCCTCGAACGAAGCCGCGCGCCAGACGCGCAATTGGTCCAAGCCGACGGAGACAAGCGTGTTGCCGTCGGACAAAAAGGAAAGCGTATCGACGGTTCGTTCGTGTCCTCGAAGAGTGGCCACTTCTTCTCGGGAAGCCAGGTCCCAAATCGTAATCAGTCCATCGCCCGCGCCGATGGCCAGTCGACGTCCGTCCGGCGAGAGAGAAGCGCCATGAAACAGGGTTGGCCGCGGCTGGAAAGAGCAAATTTGTTGACGCGAATTTAAGTCCCAGAGCCGGATATCGCGGCTGGTTGATACGACGGTTCGACCGTCCGGCAACAGCGCCAGACCGCGCACTTGGTAACCATCGCCCTGGAAAGTCACTTCACTGCTGCGCCCCTGCAGGTCCCACACCTTGACCAGTCCGTAGTAGAATCCAGCCATGAGTTTTTGGCCCTCCGCCGAAAAAGTGAGCGACATGACGCAGTCGTTTGGAAGCGCGCCTTTATCTCGAAAATGAAATTCACGGAGTAAGGTTTTGCTGGCGGGGTCGATGATTCGGACATCGTGCCAGCCACCGATGGCAAGGCGCCGGCCGTCCGGGGAAAATGCAGCTCGCGAATAGTCCTCCTGCGCGGTCAGGGAGAACTGGCGCCCGCTTTTGGAATCGACGTCCCAAAGACATATTTTTCCTCCCTGCGCAATGAAGGCGGCTGTCTTCGCGCCGGAAGCGAGCGCGGCACATTGAAATCCCGAGATCGGCAGTGGCTGGCGCTCACCCTCGCTCAAGGCAAGAGTGTCCCAGATGCTGAACGTGGCATCGGCATAGACGACGAGCAGGTTGCGTCCGTCCGGACTGGAAGAAAGAGCGGGCCCGGTCCCGTCCCACTCTTTTCCTATTGTTCCGCTATAAGGTCGGCTGTCGTCCTGTTTCGGGGTGGCCTTCACCGGCCAAAGACGTACGCTGCCGTCGAGGCTGGCAGTAATTATCGTCCTTCCATCGGGTGAAAAGGCCGCGTCCGTTAACGTGTTCTCGTGTCCAATGAGTTCGCGGATTTGAGCACCGGACGGGATTTCCTGGAGCAGGACCCGTTGCAGGCGCTCCGTGGAACTTGTTGCCAGCACCGTCCCATCCGGTGACATCCGCAAATATTCAGCCTTCCGACTCAACTCAGTGAAACTTCCGCGCTCCGGACCATCGACCAAATTCCACCGTTTCACGGTTTTGTCCGCGCTGCTGGAGAGAAGCGCTCGACTATCTGGCATAAACGCGAGGCTAGTGACGTGCAGTCGATGTCCTTTGAGTTGCAGTTTGCGCGAGTGGCCGGGAACGTCCCATAAAGCAATATCGCCTTGGTCGTTTTCAGAATAGGCCAGCGTGCTGCTATTTGGCCGCACCCAAAAGTTAGTTGCGAGGACTTCGCTCTGGCCGTTCTGTAAATCCCAAAGTCGAAGCGGACCTTGATCTGAAGGGTGTGTTTCGGTGCTGGTGGCCATCCAAAGCCCATCGGGAGAACCGGCGCATCCCGTGACGGCCTTTTCGTGCGGAAGGAAATCCACCTGCGTTTTCGACCGAAGATCCCAGAGACGCACCATCTTGTCATTCCCGGCTGAATAAGCGGTTTTTCCATCGGGTAAAAAACCGGCAGCGGAGACGCCGTTCGAATGATAGCCCAGAATCACTTCGGGCTCGCCCTGGCATTGGTTCCAGAAGTACCGCCATTCCCAACCGCGCAGGTCGGAATTGTTCTCCGGCCGATTGCGTTTCAGGAATCGAAGCGCCCGGAAGAAATCACCGCCGATGATCGCCTGATGGGCGAGATTCATGTCGGAGGCGTATTGCTTTTGGCGTGCTAGCAATTCGCCGGCCTCGGCTCGTCGTAGTGCTTTGTTGATCCGATACACGGCAATGGGAGAGCCGATGGTGATTGAGAGCAGCAGGAGTGCCGTGGCGGCGCTCAGCACGGCGATCGCCGGTTTGCGACGGCACCAGCGCCACAGGCGCTCGCGGCGCGTCTCGCCGGCAGCGGGCCATTGGACAACAACTTCGCCAGGCTCCTCCCCTCCACATAATCCATCGCGAAGAACTGTTGCCCCTGATGGACGCCGACCTCGTGAATGGCCACGATGTTCGGGTGTTGTAAACTGGCCGCCGTCGAAGCTTCCGCGCGAAATCGCTTCACAAACTCCGGACTGGACAGCGGACCAAACAGCAACATTTTCACCGCGATAATGCGGTCCAGGCTCAACTGCCGCGCCCGATAGACAATGCCCATCCCGCCCCGCGCGATTTCTTCCAGCAGCTCATAATCGCCGAAGGTGCGGTTGCCCGGAAACGGGATGTGCGCGCCTCCTGCCGTAGCGGCGCTTCGGGAGAGCGCCGGTAACCTTTCGGACTCGGCCGCCAAAGGGATATCACCGGCGCTCTCACGAGACGCCGCTACGGGAATTGGATCGCCCGCGCTCGCCTGCGCAAAGAGGCACTTGGGACAAAAGCCGCCCCGTGCGTCACCCGTCAGTGGCGCGCCGCATTTGAGGCAGGCGGGTTCGTTTGGCATAGTCGTCGCCGTGCACTTTGGGTCTCGTCACTCATTACACAGGAAAACTTTTAGCAAAGGGACAACAAATTCTTCCTTTGCAGCAGCCGAGGTGAAGAGGCTCTAACTTCAAATCCGAAATCCGAAATTGAACAGTGCCTCCTAACGTCGGCTTCTACGAACTTAGTACGGCGCAGAGATGACGCAATTCTTCGTCCACCTCGGCCGGGCTGGCGACGGTCTGCGCTATCTCCTCCCGGAAAAGCTGATGGTATCGCCGGCGCATCCGCTGCACCGCTTTCTTCAACGCCTCTTCCGTCATACCCACGTTCCGGGCGACCTCGGCAAAAGTCTTGCCTCCGGTCCCTTCAACAAGAAACCCTTGCAGCCGCTCGAACAGATAGAGCTTGCCCGCCTCGGTGAATTCCTGTCCGAGACGGGCAAGCACCTGGTCAAGCAACGTCATCGCCCAGCGATGCTCGAAGATTTTCTCCGGACTGTGCTCATCCGCCGGTTCGAGCCGATACCGTTGCTCCGCTTCCTGCGCGTCGAGCGAGAGAACCTGGCGCCCGCCGCCACGCTTCTGGGCATTGGCGCGGTCTCTTTCATCGGCCATGAAGTAATTAAGCGAGGCGAGCAGGAAGGAGCGGAACTTCCCTTTCGCCCGCTCAACGCCTTGAATGGATCGCCGTTCGAGCAACTGAGCAAAAAATCCCTGGGTCAAGTCCTGCGCATCCTGCTCGCCGCAGCCGCGCCGCCGCAAATACGCGTAAATGGGATACCAGTAAGTGCGGCAGAGTTTTTCCAGCGCTTCAACGGCCTGTGGCGTGTCACTTTGGCCGGCGGCGATCACTACGCTCCAGTGCGTCGTGGTGAATTGTGCCGCGGACGGCTGGCTTGAGGGCTCAGGGTGTGTTCCGCTCACGGGTCAAAGCCTATCAAGACGGTCGAGCCGCCGCACGGGGAAAGTTGCCCCAGTTTCGCCCACTCAACCTGGTTCCTCGACGTTTTCGGTGGTACGCGCGCGCATTTAAAAACCAGCCCCGATCTTTCCTCTCCTCCGCCGGGGCGGAGGAGAGGATCAAGGTGAGGAGGTGGGGAATTTCGTCGTCATTTTCTGGGCCTCTCGCAATCCAGACGCAACCCCTCACCTTTATCCTCTCCCCTTCACGAAGGGGAGAGGAAACAAACCGCGTGGGCCAATAGCGGCTCTCGACCCACTGGAAACGTCGAAGAACCCACAACCTTTGGTGACCGCTGGCAGGACTGTATCGAGAGTAAGGTTGGCTCGAGACGGTCAGATGCCCTGTAAGGTTCGGCTTCCACCACCGACTACTGATCAGTTCATCGGAATGCTTATGACGCCAAACACCGAACTGCAACGCCTCAACGAAAGCAAATCCGGCCAGCACGATTGGAAACGCTGGGGACCTTATCTCTCCGAACGCCAGTGGGGCACGGTGCGAGAGGACTACTCGCCGCACGGCAACGCTTGGGAATACCTCCCCCATGATCACGCCCGCAGTCGGGCCTACCGTTGGGGTGAGGACGGCCTCGCAGGTATCAGCGAAGACCAGCAACGACTTTGCCTCTCGCTCGCGTTATGGAACGGCAAGGACCCGATTTTCAAGGAGCGCTTGTTCGGTCTCACCAACTCCGAAGGCAATCACGGCGAAGACGTGAAGGAGCTTTATTACTACCTTGATGCCACACCCACGCACTCCTACTTGAAAATGCTCTACAAGTATCCGCAGCGGGAATTCCCTTACGCCTGGCTCGTGGAGGAAAACCGGCGTCGCGGCAAGGACCAGCCGGAGTTTGAACTGCTCGACACCGGCATCTTCGATGACGACCGATATTTCGATGCGTTTGTCGAATACGCCAAGGCCGGGCTGGACGACATCCTGATGCTGGTCACCGTCCACAACCGAGGGCCGGAAACGGCGACGATTCATCTGTTGCCGCAACTGTGGTTCCGCAACACGTGGTCCTGGAAGAACAACCAAAGCAAACCAACTCTCCGCGCCAGGGGTGGCGACACGATCCTCGCCGAACATCCCGATCTCCGACGCTACGAACTGCTGTTGGACAATTCCATGTCGCATATGCGACACGAATCTGTCCAGGCGCAGGGACTGCTTTTCACCGACAACGAAACAAACGTTCGTCGCCACTACGGCCAGAACGACGCGCCTGGCTGCTTCAAAGACGCCTTTCACGAATACGTAATTGCCGGGAACAAAGCGGCTGTGAATCCGCAACAGACCGGGACGAAGGCCGCCGTCCTGTACAAGCTGACGATTCCCAGCGGCGGCTCCCAGCAGGTTCGACTGCGACTGGCCAGAGTGGGACAGGCTTCCAGCCTGTCGGGGCAAGAGCGAAATTCAGAATCCTCTGGCAACGGAAAACATGGGAGACAGGCTGGAAGCCTGTCCCACTTTAACGACTTCGATTCCATCTTCGCCCAGCGGCGATTTGAGGCGGACGAACTTTACGCCGACTTGCAGAAAGACATCACGGACCCGACGCGCGCAACGTCCAGCGGCAGGCGTTCGCCGGCGTTGCGTTTCTTGCGGTGGCGCTCATCGCCTGCGGCATGACGCTCATGGTTCTCTTTGTCACGAATACTCCAAGCATCGCGCGCACGCCGCCGCGGGCATTCCGCGCGGCAAGAAACAACAACCACCAACCATCACGACAAGACAAAATGAAAAAGACACTCCTCACTTCGTTCGCCGCGTTCACGCTGCTGGCCGCCATCAGCGCGTGGGCAGACGACGGTCACACCAGCAGCAAGTTCGAGGGCGGCAAGGCCAACAAGGGCACCGTCACACACACCGTCCAAAGCGGGAAGAACATCCTGACGCTCTCGGACGATTTCGTAACGCCCGAGACGCCGGCGCCGCATTGGCAGGTCGTTGACTCGCGCGGCAACACCTACCGGCTCCAGCGTTTGAAGATTAAAGGCGACAAATTCAACAAGAGCATTACGGTGCCCGCGTATGTGCGCGACATCGCGAAAGTGCAGATCTGGTGCGCCTGGGCCGAAGCGAACCTCGGCGAAGCGTCGTTCGACAAGCCGGTGCAATTGACCAGCAAATAATCCGGTTCGGATCGGCTCACGCGCGTCCGCGAAACTCGTCCATCAGCCGGAGGATGCCTTCGCGGATCTCAAACAACTCCTTCCTCGCGTCCGCAACCATCGTCTCCGGCAAAAGCTTCTTCGGCGCGACGGCTTCCAATCCGGCCTGGGACTTGTGCAAATGATCCAACGCGCGCTTCAAGTACGCGACCGTGAAAGCAGCGTCAGTAAAACCCTCGCCGCGCGCAATGTTGTTCAACGCTCCGGCCAGCTTTGCGCCGGTCGTTTGAAACTCAAAGATGAACTGACCCAAATCGTTGTCGGCTGATTTGTCGAGGCCCAGTTCGTCGGCTTGATGCCAGAACTTCATCGCGCTTTCAAAGCAGCGATGTTGCAGGGGGTGGCGCAGGTCGCCGCTCTCGGTGCGAATCCAGTCCACGCCTTCGCGGTGCGGATCGGGTTCGGGCGGCGGCTCGCTTGCCGCAGATGCACAAATCGCGTTCATCTCTTCGATGGACATTCGTTCGTCACCGTCCTCGGTCAGGTCCTCGTCCAGCCAGCCCATCTCTTTCGCGATCTTCGCCTCGGCTTCATCGGAGTCGCCATATTTGTCGAGCAACTCCATGTATTTGTCCGTGCGCGCGTCGCATTCCTTCATGAACTTCTCGTAATCATGCTCGTCCCATTCCTCTTCCGGCTGTTTCTGTCCGCGCTGCTGCTGTTCGATGGCCTCGCCGAGTTTCTGCACGAAATCGCCCATGCCCGCTGCGGCTTGTTTCGCGCGCTCCGCGTCTTCCTCCGGCGTCATCCGCCATTCCGGCGCGGAAATCGTCAGCTCATAATCCGCGCTTTCGATCACCACGCGGCCGTTCGCTTCGCTGAACCATTCCAGATAAAGGCTGTTGGCCATGTGCTCCGGCGGCTTTTCCTTCCGGCGAATCATTTCGAGCGCTTTTTCCAGCGGCACGTCAAACACGCGCACCTTCCGCGACGCCGTCAAGTCGCCGATGCTGCCGCGCTGGACCGGATGAAGCGAATTGAGATGCGGATGCGGAATGCGCTTTTGCGGATTGCTGAACGTGAGCAGGCAGCCGGCGAGATCGGGCCAGGCATTGCCATTCAGTTCGAGGCTCACCGGTTCGGCGCGGCCCTCGACCCAGACTTTGCCGCGCACGATTCCCTTCACCCGGTTGTCAATCTCCCCACGCACCACGCTGTCGTGAATTCGAAAGGCCATGCGCCAATCATGTCAGACCCGGCCTGAACGGCAACATTTCTGTCGCAGCGGCTGCCGTGCTTTGCTAGGAAATCCTCGTGCCAGACGACGCATCCGATTTCTACGATCCGGCTGAGGACGGTCCGTGGCGTTCGCCGCGCGAAATCCTTGCGCGCTTCGGTTACGCGCCGTTGCCGCCGTCCGAATTGAACGACCGGCAATTGCCCGGCCGCCTTTGGGAATTGCTGTACGCCGCCGCCGCGCGCCGGTTTTTCCTTTACAGCACCGATCACTTGAGCGACCGCGAGTTGTACAGCCTGCTTTGGGAACAATGGCTCGATGAACCCACCGCCGACATCCCGCTCGAGGCCGAGACCAACACCACCACGATCATCTCCGAGTTCAACGCTCGCGGCATGACGCATGAAGAAATCTGGCTGCGCTATTACGCCGACGAAGCCGATCACGAGCTTTGGCATGCCGACGATCCTGGCTTTGTTTTCCCGCCCCACGAAGACCCGCCTTACGACCGCGACCGCTTTCTCCCCGTACCACCGATTCCGCTCGAAGCCCACGCTGGCTGGCTGCCTGGAGACGAATCACCGGAAGCCGATTCGGACGACGAAGATGACCCGCTCGGTCTGGCGGACGTGGACCGGGAAATCGCCGAGGCCACACACGAAGGCAGCGACAATCCTTCGCTGATTGACCCGCCAAATCCCGCGCTTGAAGAGCAGCTTCGTGCCGCTGAACCGGAAAACTGGACGCCACCGGCGAAACAGCTGGCTGACGAAAACATCCCGCTCCTGCCGCCTGATGAAATCACGGACGAGACGCTCACGCCCATTCTTTGGGAGTTGCTGCACAACCTCGCCCTGCGCGGCTTTTACGTCCTGCACACCGACCACCTGAGCGACCGTGAACTCTACGCCGAGCTTTGGACCCGCGGCCTGCGCGAGCCGGCGCATCTGCCCGGCCGCAACCCCCGCGGTGGCTGGTTTCACGATTTCCTCGGGAGCTGGGGCGAGGACGACATGCAACTCTGGCTGCGTTACT
>WNGL01009066.1_pt1 | contig 11557 bp, 10 predicted proteins | sample 5400591 | NCBI WGS metagenome assembly WNGL01 (sample SAMN13153377, study PRJNA577476) | soil metagenome | isolation source: 80 cm soil or saprolite under Garry oak tree replicate 1 | place: USA:California | collected 2016-06-15
CCGACGAGATCGCCCACGCCACCCGGGTGGCCACCGCCCAGCTCAACGCCCGCGCCCGGCCCTGGATCTGGGGACGGCCCCAGCCCAAACCCCGCTCCTACCGACGGCGCTTTACATACACCCTTTAAGGAACGTAGCATTAGGACGCGCGGCAAAATAACCCGCTGGTTCCCGGATTACGGCATATTAGTGTGGTATGGGCGCTAGAGAGGTTACCCGGGAGATGCTGGCGGCGAAGTTCCAGGCGATTTTCCCGCATCTGGAGTCACGCGGGGCACGTGGGGTGTGAGATGCACGTCACGTAGAGGTACCGCGACGGCAGCAGTTCCGAGCCGCCCAGCTCGACGTGATCATCGGCGCCGGCGGCGAAGGGGCGGCCCGCGGTGCTGACAACGGGCGAGGGGGCAGCTTGGATGGGGGTGTCGTGCGATACCCGCGGGAGGTGGCGGTGGAGGGCTGGCGTCCGGTGGAGGAACTGGTCCGGTGGGGGTTCGGGCACGCGCCGGTGGTGATGGCCAACGAGGCGCACAACGGGCTGGCGCGCAGCGTCCGGACCCGTGAGGTGGGCATCCGTATGATCAGGGCGGCGCACGAGGCCGGGGTGCGGCGGCTGGCCATTGAGGCGCTGCACTGGCCGGCCGAGGACACTCCGGGGCCGGTCTCGGCCTTGCCGTCCGCCGTCGAGGGCTACCTGGCCCAGCCAGACATGCAGCGGCTGATCGGAACGGCGCTGGACCGGGGCTGGAGCCTGTGGGCGTACGAGGCCGTCTTCGAGCGCACCGCGGACACCGACCCGGCCGAGATGCTGACCATGAGATTCACCAACTGGCGCGAGCGCGAGCAGGCCAGCCACCTGTGCCAGCTGATGGCCGCGGACCCGGAAGAACCGCTGCTGGTCTGGTGCGGCAACAGCCACGCCACCAAGGAGAAGGCCGGGGAGTGGGTCCCGATGGGGTGGCACTTCCGCGCCATGTCCGGCATCGACCCGTTCGTCATCGACCAGACCGTGACGGTCACGTTCCAGGACGAGGCCCGGCCATGGGTGGCGGAACTGCTGGCACCCCTGGGTGAGATCCTGGCCGCCTACGGCGGCACCCCCGGGATCCTCCGGGAACAGGCGCCCGCGCCGCTGGGCGACTGGTGCGGCGTCGACGCCCTGGTCGTCTCCGCCGACAACGCGCTCACCGAGGACAGCCGATGATCAAGCGGCTGCTCGTCGCCAACCGGGGCGAGGTCGCGGTCCGCATCATGGCGACCGCGTCGGTGCTCGGCGTCGAGACGGTCGCGGTCTACCCCGCCGACGACGCCGCCTGCGGGCACGTCGGCCGGGCCGACACGGCGGTCGAGCTGCCCGGGACGGGCGTGGCCGCCTACCTCGACGTGGACGCGATCGTCGCGGCGGCCGCCGGCGCGGGCTGCGACATGCTGCACCCCGGGTACGGCTTCCTGGCCGAGCAGCCGCGCCTGGCCGTGCGCTGCGCCGAGGCCGGGGTTCGTTTCGCCGGGCCCGGGCCGGGCGCGCTCGCGCTGTTCGGCGACAAGGCCGCGGCGCGGGCGCGGGCACTCGATCTCGGCGTGCCCGTCCCGGCCGGCACCGGCGTCGACCCGACGATCGAGCAGGCGCAGGCGCTGCTACGCGAGCACGGCGCGGTCATGGTCAAGGCGGTGGCCGGCGGCGGCGGGCGCGGCCTGCGGCCGGTGACCCGAGCGGCCGAACTCGCCGGGGCGATGCGCCGGTGCGCCGCCGAGGCGGCGGCGGCCTTCGGCGACGGGAGAGTGTACGTCGAGCGGTTGCTGACCGCGGCCAGGCACGTCGAGGTCCAGGTCATCGGCGACGGCACCGGCGCCGTGGCGGTGCTGGGCGACCGCGACTGCAGCCTGCAGCGGCGCCGGCAGAAGCTGGTCGAGATCGCCCCGGCCGCGGTCGGCGACCCGGTCCGCGTCCGGCTGTGGAAGGCCGCGCTGGCTACTGTTTCGCCGGCAACGCGGCGCTGGCCGGCGCCTGCGACGTGATCATCGCGACGCCGGAAGCCAGCCTGGGCATGGGCGGGCCGGCCATGATCGAGGGCGGCGGGCTCGGCGTCGTGGCACCAGACGACGTCGGACCCATGTCCATTCAGGTGCCGAACGGAGTGGTGGATCTGCTCGTCCCTGACGAGGCTGCCGCGGTGGCGGCGGCGCGGCGTTACCTCTCCTACTTCGGCGGGCGGCACGCTGATCCCCGGGCCGGACACGGCGACCAGCGGGTGCTGCGCCATCTCATCCCTGCGAACCGGGTGCGCAGCTACGACGTGCGGCCGGTCATCGAGGCCCTGTGCGACACCGGCAGCGTGCTCGAGCTGCGGGCCGGGTTCGGCACCGGGATGCTGACCGCCCTGGCCCATGTCGGCGGGCACGCGGTCGGGCTGCTGGCCAACAACCCGCTGCACCTGGGCGGGGCCATCGACGGCGACGCCGCCGACAAGGCCACCGCGTTCCTGCGGCTGTGCCAGGCGCACCGGCTGCCGGTGGTCTCGCTGGTCGACACCCCCGGCTTCATGGTCGGGCCGGCCGTGGAACGGACGGCGGTGGTGCGGCGCTTCGGCGCGATGTTCGTGGCCGGCGCCCGGCTCACCGTGCCGGTCTGCGCGGTGGTACTGCGCAAGGCCTACGGCCTCGGCGCGATGGCGATGACCGGAGGTGACCTGCGCCGTCCGGCCATCACCGTCGCCTGGCCGACCGGGGAGTTCGGCGGCATGGGGCTGGAGGGCGCGGTGCGGCTGGGATACCGCAAGGAACTCGACGCGATCGAGGACCCGCAGGCCCGGCAGGCGCGCTACGAGGAACTGGTCGCCGAGCAGTACACCCGCGGCAAGGCGCTCAGCACCGCGGCGGCGTTCGAGATCGACGACGTGATCGACCCGGCCGACACCCGCGCCGTGCTCGCCACCGTCCTCGGCCGGGGCACGGACTAAGGCCTGCTCCTGCACGGGAGCGGCAGCCTGGCGCGGACGCTCAGCCAACGCCATGAAGCGTCCGTCGCCGGGGTGGCGGGTGTCACGGCTCGGCGGCCTCGGGCGGATCTGGCACGAACGGGACCGGCCTGGCCTGCGCCTCGACCGTCTGGGCCGGCGGCAGCTGCGTCCCGTGCGCCAGGATGCCGAGTTCCTCGAGCCTCCTGAGCTGCGGGAGCACCCGGCTCTCCAGCGAGCCGACGAGCGCGTTGTAGGAGTTGACCGCCGTGCTCAGCGAGCGGCCGGTCTTGGTCAGGTGCCGCATCACCTGGGCGACGCGCTGGTGCAGGTCGGCGGCGACGTCGCCGATCTGCTGCGCCTGGCGGACCCGGGCGTCCTGCTGCCAGCCGTAGGCGACTCCCCACAGCAGCGCCATCAGGGTGGCCGGCGTCGCGATCAGCACCCGGTCCCGCACCGCGTCGTAGAACAAGGCGGGGTGCTCGGCGTAGGCGGCGGCGAGGAGGTCCTCGGCGGGCACGAAGCACACGGTGAAGTCGATCGAGCCGCTGATCTTGGCCGGGTAGTCGCGCTTGGCCAGCGCGCTCACGTGCCCGGCGACCGCCTTGGCGTGCGCCGCGAGGGCCTTGCGGCGCTCGTCCTCGCCGGCCGCGGCCGCGGCGCGCTGGAAGTCATCCAGCGGGAATTTGGCGTCGATGACGAGCCGGCCGCGGCCCGGCAGGTTCAGCACCACGTCGGGCCGGGCGCCCTCGGTCGCGACCTGGAGCTCGAAGTCCCTGTGCCGGTCCATGCCCGTCGCCTCCAGGAGGTTCTCCAGCACCAGCTCACCGGCCCGGCCCCGCTGCGCGGCGTTGGCGAAGATCGCGCCGATGCGCTGCACCTGGGTCAGCGCGTCGTCGAGCCTGGCCTTGATCTCGCCCTGGGACTGCAGGACGGCCGGGCTCCCCTGGGCCTGGCCGCGGGTGACCAGCCAGACCACGAAGGCGCCGGTGAAGACTCCGATTACCAGTGCGATTATGATCGCCGACATGGCGTTCCTTCCCGAGAGCTACCTCCTACTTTAGCGACGGGGTCTGACATTTCCCGGGCGGAACTTGTGGCCTTCGGCGCATGGCTCGCGGGGTTCGCCGTCAGGTCAGGCTCGCGGCTCGCAGGAACGTCCGGGCGATGACCTGGTAGCCGGCCTGGTTGGCGTGCTGGTTCGGCCCGCGGGGCGGGGCGGCGCACTCCCAGGTCCACTGGCACAGCCGGGCGACGTTGAGCGGAAGGGCGCCCTGGCTCGTGAAGTCGGCGGTGCCGAAGGCGCCGAACACGTTCGCCACCCGGGCGCCTGAGTTGACGTAGACCCGGTCCAGCAGGTTGTTGTAGGCGGCGGCCAGCCGTTCCGCGGCCCAGGCCACCATGTGGCCGGGCAGCCCGTTGCGCCATTCGGCCAGCGCGGGCAGGTAGTAGTTCATCCCGACGACGCGGACGCCCGGCCCGGCGGCGGCCGTCAGCCTGGCCATGATGGCGGTCAGGTGGGTGACGGCTTCCGGGACGCCGATCACGGCGCACTTGGCGAGCTGGCCGAGGCCGGGCTGGCCGCCGCAGTCCTCCGGGTCGTTCGCGCCGATGTCGATGGTGACGAGGAACACCCGGCCGCGGTGGGCGCGCAGGAAGGCGTCCGCCGCGGCCAGCTGCGATCCGCCCTGGTAGCGGCATATCCCGCCGTCGATCATGGTCGTGGTGGTCTCGCTGGGGCAGCCCAGCTTGACCAGCGTCAGCCCGGGGTGGCTGTTGTCGTGGCGCAGGGCGGCGTAGAGCTGATCGGCGTAGCCGTCGCTGGTCTGCACGCTGGCGCCGGCCGCGTCGGGCTGGACCCCCTGGGACAGCGAGTCGCCCAGGGCGAGGTAGTAGGTGGCCGGGGGCGCGGCGGGTCCGGAGCACGCGGTGAGGGCGGTCGCGACGACGGTGGCGGCAGCGACGACAGCGGCCAGGGAGACGGCGCGGCGCATCGTCACCTCCCTGAGTCGGCAATAACAGCCTAAGCGCCCGCATGAATGGCCGGATCGATGTGACAGCGGGGCGGCGGGAGGCCGGGGCGGGGGCGGGGAACCAGGCCCGTTCGGGATAAATACTGGCCCCGGATCCGGTCGCCTGCCGGGTCGAACGGGGGGCGCAGGCCGACCGCGGCCGGGTAGAGCCGGCCGCCGACGTTCACCTGGTACTCCCCCGCCCGGACCGCGCCGGCGGTGAGGACCTCGCCGGCCGGGTGGCGGACGTAGGCCAGGCCGACGCAGCCGCCGACGGTCTCGCCCCAGGCGCCCGAGGTCACCTGGCCGACGGCGACGCCGTCCCGTAGCACGAGTTCGCCGCCCCAGATCATCGCATCCGGGTCGGCGAGAAGCAGGGAGACCAGGCGGCGCCGGGGGCCGGCCGCCCTGGCCCGCTCGACCGCCTCCCGGCCGAGGAAGCCGACGTCCGTCTTCAGCTTGCAGGCGAACAGCAGGCCGGCCTCGACCGGGTTGTAGTCCGGGGTCAGCTCGCGGCCGAAGGCCCGGTACCCCTTCTCCAGCCGCAGCGACTCGATCGCGTAGTAGCCGGCGTTGGCCAGGCCGAGGTCCGCACCCGCCCCGATCAGGTCTTCGTAGGCGCCGACGGCGAACTCGGCCGGGACGTACAGCTCCCACCCCAGCTCGCCGACGTAGGTGATCCGGGTGGCGCGGACCGTAGCGTAGCCAAGGTCGATGTCACGACTCGAGCCGAACGGGCTGGCCTCATCGCCGAAGCCGGCGCGGGAGAGCCTGGACAGCAGGTCGCGCGACCGGGGCCCCATGACCCCGTAGACGGCGTACATCGACGTGACGTCGACCAGCGCCGCGCGGGCGCCTGCCGGCATCCGCCTGGCGATGTGGTCCTTGTCGCGTTCGGTGGTCGCCGCGCTGCTGACCAGGAGGAACTCATCGGCGCTCCGCCGGGTCACGGTGATGTCGGCCTCGTAGGTGCCGTGCGCGTTGAGCATCCCGGTGTAGACGGTCCGGCCCGGCTCGACGGCGACGTCGGCGGTGCACAGCCACTGCAGGACCTGTTCGGCGTCCGGGCCCGTGATCAGGTACTTGGAGAAGCTGGTCTGGTCGAAGACGGCGACGGCGGTCCGGGCGGCGCGCTGCTCGGCGCTGGACCAGGGCTGCCAGTTCTGCTGGCCCCAGCCGTACTCGATGACCGGGCGTTCGCCGGGGGGCGCGAAGAAGTTCGCCCGCTCCCAGCCCATCCGGCTGCCGAAGCACGCGCCGGCCCGCTCGAGCAGGTGGTACGCCGGGGACCTCCGGAACGGCCGGGCGGAGGTCAGCTCGCGGTTCGGCCACGGCACGGCGTAGTGCAGGCCGAGGACCTCGGCGACCCGGTCGTGCAGCCACTGGTTGTTGCCGTTGAAGGCCGCGAAGCGGCGGATGTCGACCGCGGACAGGTCCAGGCCGGGCTCGCCCTCGGTGATCCACTGCGCCAGCGCTTGCCCGGCGCCGCCCGCCGTCGCGATGCCGACCGAGTTGAAGCCGGCGCCGACGAAGAAGTTCCGCAGCTCCGGGGCCTCGCCGAGGATGAACTGGTTGTCCGGGGTGAAGCTCTCCGGGCCGTTATAGAACATCTTGATCCCGGTCTCGGCGAGCACCGGGATCCGGTGCACGGCGCTGTCCATCAAGATCTCGAAGTGGTCCCAGTCCTCCTCCAGCAGCGCGAACTCGAACGGGTAGGGCAGCGCGTCGGGGGCGACCCAGGGCTTGGCGTCGGGCTCGAAGCCGCCGACCACCAGGCCGCCGACCTCTTCCTTGATGTAGGTGTAGCCGTCCGGGTCGCGCAGGATCGGGTAGTCCCGGTGCACGCCGTCGATCTGCTCGGTGACCACGTAGAAGTGTTCGGCCGAGTGCAGCGGCACGGTCACCCCGCACATCGCGCCGACCTGCTTGGCCCACTGCCCGGCGCAGTTGACCACTACCTCGGCCTCGACGTCGCCCCGGTCGGTGCTCACGCCCTTTACGGTGTTCTTTTCCGTGAGGATGCCGGTCACCCTGGTCCGCTCCCGGATCGTGACGCCCTTGTCGCGGGCGCCGCGGGCCAGGGCGGCGGTCAGGTCGGCCGGGTTGGCCCGGCCGTCGCCGGGCAGCCAGATCGCCCCCTTGAGGTCATCCACCGCCATGATCGGCCACAGCTCGCGGGCCCTTTCCCGGCTGATCAGCTCGCACTCCAGCTGGTAGGCCTCGGCGGTGGCGGCGGTCCGCTTGAGCTGGGTCATCCGGTCGTCGGTGCGGGCGACGGTGACGCCGCCGCAGCGGCGGAAGCCTGTGCCCAGGCCGGTCTCGGCTTCGAGCCGCTCGTACAGCTCGGTGGAGTACTGGACCAGCCGGGTGCCGTTCTCGGTGGCGCGCAGCTGGCCGACCAGGCCGGCCGCGTGCCAGGTGGTGCCGCAGGACAGCTGGCCCTGCTCGAGCAGCAGCACGTCGGTCCAGCCCAGCTGGGCCAGGTGGTAGGCGACGCTGGCGCCGATCACGCCGCCGCCGATGACCACCACGCGGGCCCTGGGGGGGAGGGCTGGGCTGGCGATGGCGCCCGGGAGATTCTTGCTCGTGGTCTCAGTCATCTCGCTGGACGTCCTCGAGGAGGTCCTTGAAGCTATCGGCGGTGAAGCCCCGGGCCGCGCCCTCGAACCGTTCCATGGCCCAGCCCCAGAAGTCGATGTCGAGCGGGCTGGCCCCGTTCTGGATCGCGCCCCACAGCGTCCAGCCGTACATGCCGACCAGCCCGCCGAGCAGCCAGGCCCGGGCGATCTTGCTCCGCCGCGGCCGGCCGTAGTAGGCCGTGACCAGGTCTTCCAGGGCCTGGCGTTCCAGGTGCGCCTCGGCCGCGATGTTGCCGAGCTCGAAGCAGGCGTCGTTGTTGCCGGACAGCTCGTAGTCGATCAGCCAGATCCGCTCCCCGTCGTCGATGAGGTTCGCGGGCAGCAGGTCGTTGTTGCAGGGCACGGTGCCCTCGGCGCGGACGGCCAGGGCTTTCTCGGCCGCGGTGAACTGCGGCGTCAAGTCGTCGTAGCCGACCGGGATCGTGAAGCCACGGGACCGGGCCACCGACCGGTACAGCCGCTGGATCTCGAACATGTCGAAGTCGTTGCCGAACAGGGCGCCATCGTGGAGCCGATGACACGCCGCGGCGATACGCGGGATGTTCTCGGCGGCGGCGACGTCCGGCGCGCCGAACGTCCGGCCCTCGATGTAGCCGATGACCAGCAGGCGGTCCTGGGGGCGGTACTCGATGACCGGCGCCCCGGCGCCGGCGGCGGCCGCGGTCACCGAGTTGCGGTACTCGCAGTCCCGGTCGATGGCGAGCAGTTCGCTGCCGGTTCCGGCGATGCGCGCGACGAAGGTCCCGTCCGGGGTGGTCACCTGGTAGTTGCGGTTGGTCAGCCCGCCGGACAGCTCGCGGACCGTGCGTGGCTTTCTGGCCAGGCTCTTCGTCTGGTCGAAGAGGGCGTCGAGCCCTTCCTGGACGGACATCCTCCCGGCCCCCATCCCTAAGGTCTAGACCGTAAGGGTCACCGTATGCCACCTGGGCGTAAAGGGTCTAGACAGTTAGCCGGGGCGGCCGTACATTTAGCGCTCAGTTGCCAGCCCTTCGGGGCGGGTCCCGTCGGTCTCGAGGGAGGCCATTATCATGAGCACCCAGACAACCGGCGGGCAGGAGCGGGACTCCGCTGACCTCGCCCGCTTCGGCTACAGCCAGGAACTCAAGCGCACGCTCGGGCTGTTCAGCTCGTTCGCGGTCGCGTTCAGCTACATCTCGCCGTCCACCGGCATCTTCACGCTGTTCGCGCTGGGCCTGACCACCCTCGGCGGGGTGTTCATCTGGACCTGGCCGGTGGTGGCGCTTGGCCAGTTCATCGTCGCGCTGAACTTCGCCGAGGTGTCCAGCCACTACCCGGTGGCGGGTTCGGTCTTCCAGTGGACGAAGTACCTGGCCAACCGGAGCTACTCCTGGTTCACCGGCTGGATCTACCTGTTCGCCGGCATCCTGACCGTCACCGCGGTGGTAGCGACGCTGCCGCTGGCGCTGATCCCGGCGCTGAACGGCCTCGGCTGGCACTCGCTGAATGCCGCCAGCCTCAACACCCAGCTGGTCGTCGCGCTGATCACGCTGATCGTGATCATGGTGCTGAACATCTACGGCGTCCGGCTGGTCTCGATCATCAACAACACGGGCGTGGTGTTCGAGATCCTCGGCATGTTCGTGTTCGCGCTGGTGCTGATGGCCTTCCACAACCACCAGGGCTTCCACGTGGTGACCAACAGCGCGGGCTTCAAGGTGCAGCCGAGCTCGTTCCTGGCCGCGATGTTCATGAGCCTGTTCGTGATCTACGGCTTCGACACCGCGTCGACGCTGTCCGAGGAGACCAAGGACCCGCGCCGGGCCGCGCCCAAGGCGGTGCTGTACTCGGTGATCGGCGCGTTCATCATCGGCGGCGTGTTCCTGCTCGGCACGCTGGTGGCGATCCCGAACATGGGCGCGGCGGTGAAGGGCGCGTTCGGGCCCGCGGCCATCATCGAGGCCAACTTCTCCACCCCGTTCGCCACCATCTACCTGCTCGTGGTCTCCGCCGCGGTCTTCGTCTGCTGCCTGTCGATCCTGGCCGCGACGATCCGGCTGTGCTTCGGCATGGCGCGGGACAACCAGCTACCGGGCTCGGCGTTCCTGGCCAAGGTCTCCCCCCGCCTGCACACGCCGGTGTGGAGCTGCGTCGCGGTCGCGGCGATCGCCGCGATCCCGTTCTACCAGTACTCCGGCGCCGGGATCATCGCGATCGCGGCCACCGGCATGATCTACCTGAGCTACTTCCTCGGGAACATCGTGATCATGCGGGCGCGGATGCGCGGCTGGCCCAAGGTCAGGGCGCCGTTCCGGCTCGGCCGCTGGGGCCTGCTGGTCAACATCGTGGCGCTGCTGTACGGCGGGGCCATGCTGGTCAACTTCGCCTGGCCGCGGCTGGCCAGCAACCCCAAGCCCAACCAGGAGGGCGGGCTGCTCAAGCTGGGCTTCCTGGACGGGATCCCGATCCTGTGGACCGTCGTGATCTTCATCGCGCTGATCGGGACGATCTACTACCTGGTGGTCGGGCGGACCAAGGCGTTCGCGCCGGTGACCGCGCCGTCCCAGGACGACGCGCCGCTGGCAGGAACCGGAGCTCCGCTGGCTCCAACTCTCCCGGGGGGACCCATCCCCCCGGACCCCCCTTGGGAAGGGACGACCCCCCCGAGCCCCCCGGGGGCTGAGCCGACCGCATGACCCCCCTGCCTGTATGACTCCACCGCGGACCGGTTCCCGGCAGCCACCGCGAATCGTGCGCGAGCCGGGCACCACGCTCCACGCGCAGATCGAGGACTGGCTGGCCGGGCAGATCGCCACCGGCGCACTGGTGCCCGGCGACCGGCTGCCGACCGAGCAGGACCTGGCCGCGTGGTTCGGGGTCACCCGGATGACGCTGCGGCACGCGCTGGCCGAACTGGCCAGGCGCGGCCTGGTGACCAAGACGGTGGGACGGCACGGCGGGACCTTCGTCGCCGCGCCCAAGCTGGAGCAGGATCTCACCACCCTGGCCGGGTTCTCCGAGCAGCTGCGGCGGCACGGGATGGTGGCCGGCGCCCGGGTGCTGTCCGCGCGCTCGCGTGCGGCCGGCCCGGCGGCCGGCGCCGCGCTGCAGATCGGCGAGGACGATCTGGTGTACGAGGTGCGGCGGGTCCGGCTGGGCGACGGGCGGCCGATCGCGCTGGAGCGGTCACTGTTCCCGGCCGCCCGGTTCCCCGGCCTGCTGGAGCTGCGGCTGGACGGCTCGCTGTACGAGCTGCTCGAGGTCAGGTACGGGCTGCGGCCGCACCGGGCCAGGGAGAGCCTGGAGCCGGTGACCGCGGGGGTGCGCGAGGCCGAGGCACTGGAGGTCGCCGAGGGCGCCCCGCTGATGCTGGTCGAGCGGACCGCTTACTCCCGTTCGGGCGAGCCGCTCGAGTTCGCCCGCGACCTGTTCCGCGGCGACCGCACCCGCGTCGTCGTCTGGACCTCCGAGCTGCCCGAGGATGCCTGAGGGCACCCCTGGTTTTCACGTGGATGTGACACCCTGCGGAAAAGATCCTTCGGCCGGCTAGTTAACGAACGGCCGGTTTAGACGCACTATGGACAGTATGGAGCGTGGTGCGAGCGCCGGAGCGGATGGCCCGGCCCGTTCGGGATCACTTATCTCACCGCCACCGAGCACGGAGCTGTCCTGTTCGGCCATTCCCCCGCCACCGCGGACCGCCCTTTCCTCGTGCTCGGCCATCCCGCCGCCGCCGGCCACCAAGCTGGCGTCCTGCTCGGCGATCCCGCCGCCGCCGGCCACCAAGCTGGCGTCCTGCTCGGCGATCCCGCCGCCGCCGGCCACCGCGCTGGCGTCGTGCTCGGCCGTGCCGCCGCCGCCGGCCACCGCGCTGTCCTCCTGCTCGGCCATCCCGCCGCCGCCGGCCACCGCGCTGGCGTCGTGCTCGCCTATCCCGCCGCCGCCGAGCATCGCGCACCCCGGCCCGGAAGAGTAGCGAGGGCGAGTACGTCGTAAC
>WNGL01018495.1_pt1 | contig 11557 bp, 12 predicted proteins | sample 5400591 | NCBI WGS metagenome assembly WNGL01 (sample SAMN13153377, study PRJNA577476) | soil metagenome | isolation source: 80 cm soil or saprolite under Garry oak tree replicate 1 | place: USA:California | collected 2016-06-15
GAGACCATGCCCGATGTCGTCGTGATGGACATGATCATGCCCACAGTCGGCGGTGCCGCCGCGACCCGGCGAATCATCGAGCAGCTCACCTACGCCAAGGTTCTGGTGGTCTCCGTGTCTGGCGAGCGGGAGGACGTCCTTGATGCGATCAAGGCCGGCGCCAGCGGGTACGTCCTGAAAAGCGAGCCGGCCCAATCGATCGCCGACGCGGTCCACGCCACCTCGAGAGGCGAGCCGGTAATTACGGCGGCGCTGGCGGGCCTGGTGCTCAACGAGTTCCGCGCCCTCGCGGGCAAGGACCCGACCGAGCCGCTGCTGACAAAGACCGAAAGCGAGATCCTCCGCTTGGTCGCCAAGGGCTACAAGTATCGGGAGATCGCCGAGCAGCGGTTCATCGCAGTGAAGACCGTTCAGAACCACGTCCAGAACATCCTTGGCAAGCTGCACATGCACACGAAATACGAGTTGATCGCCTATGCGATCCGCCACGGGCTGGACCGCGCGGCTGACCAGCCAGCACCTCAGGTGAGTCCGAACAAAGACTGACCACCCGGCCGAGCAAGAGGCCGGCGCCAGCTCGAGCGAGCTGTCCGGCCTCTTGCTCGCCCTCGTCTCCTCGAAGCCCGAAGGACGCCGTCGTTGACAAGCTTCGAATCCTCCCTCCGACACGAATCCCCACTGTGACTGGAACGACTCCAGCGAGGATTGGGTCCCGCATCGTACTGACGATCGCCGCGGTGCCGCGGCAGCAGATCGATCTCCGCCGTGAGGCGTGCTGATGGCCCTTCTGGACCTGCTCTGCTCGTGCCGCCGCTACCCTTGAGCTTCATCGCGTCGCTCCAACAAGCTCCCCGGCCATCAGCGCCGTTGTCAGCTCTGACGTCTAGGTTCCGAGCGCTGTCACAGCGTCAGCAGCATCGGTCGGCGGGCCCCGTGGCGGCAGCTGACAGCATCACCGGCGGTCCGATGACCGGTCATCGCAGGAGCGCAAGCCGGACAACGCCGCCCAGCGCGCGGGCCGCATGCGCTGTGCCGACGAGGTCAGGGGATGCCCAGCCGATACATCTGGCCTTTCAGCCAGGCGGAACCAACCTGCAGCTCGGCGAGCATGCGCCGCAGCGACCAGCCCTGCCCGACCCGCCGCACCCGCAAATACCCCTCCACACCGGCGAACCCCAGGCCGACCAGGCGGGCCTGCCGCTTGGCCGCCCAGCATTCCGTCTGCTGCTGGATGGACCGGTGGGGCCGGATGGTCGCCCGCCGGCGGGGCAGCCCGTGCTGGTCGAGCCGGTCACGCACCGTGGCCGGCTGGACACCAAGCTCGCCGGCGATGCTGGTGCCTGGCCATCGCCGGGTCACCGCCCGGTCGGTCAGATAGTCCTGAAGCGAGACGAAGCCCAGCACCGTAGCTCGGACGGCGAGATCCTGGTCGGTGCTGCTGCGACGTCGGCGGGCGGCGGTCACCCGGCGGGGGGACGGAGTGATGCCCGCGGTGTCCAGCAGGCGGCGGACCACCGTAGTGGTGGTGCCAAGCTCGCTGGCCAGCTGCGCGGGACTAGCCTCAATGCCGTTGTGTTAGGCGGTTGGTGAGCTGGTAGTGTCCGGCGTCCGGAGGTGAGCACTCTCGGATGCCACGCGCCGGCCAGAGCAAGCCACGGTCATACCCCGCCTGTCGGATCGGATCGCGATTGGGGTGCTGACCAGGACCTTCCCGCCCGAGCTGGTGGATCGGGTGATCGCTAAGACCGGCCGGGGCGAGCGGCGCCAGCGGCTGCTGCCTGCCCGGGTGGTGGTCTACTACACGCTGGCGATGTGCTTGTTCGCCCAGGCTGGCTACGAGGAGGTCATGCGGCTGCTGGTAGACGGGCTGGCCTGGATGCGCTGCTGGCGGGGCGTCTGGCAGGTGCCGGACAAGAGCTCGATCGCCCGGGCCAGGCAGCGGCTTGGACCCGGGCCGCTGCGTGAGTTGTTCGTGGAGGTCGCCCGGCCGCTTGCCACCCAGGCGACGGCAGGGGCGTGGTATCGGGGGTTGCGGCTGATGGCGCTGGATGGCACGACCTTCGACGTGGCGGACACCCCGGCCAATGTGGCGGCATTCGGCCGGCCTGGTAGTGGCCAGGGGCAGGGGGCGTTCCCGCAGGTGCGGCTGGTGGGGCTGGTGGAGTGCGGCACCCATGCGATCGTGGACGCGGCCATGGGCGGGCTGCATCTTGGGGAGGCCACGCTGGTGCCGTCGCTTGCCCGTTCGCTTGGCCCCGGGGATGGTGCTGCTGGTCGACCAGGGGCTGTGCGGCCTGGAGCTATGGCGGACCTTGCAGGCAACGGGGGCGGAGCTGGTGTGGCGCTGCCGCCAGGACGTCAGGCTGGAGGTGCTGGAGGTCTTCCCCGATGGGTCCTGGCGCAGCGAGCTGGGCCACAGCCAGCCCGCGAGCAGGCGGATCGCGGTCCGGGTGGTGGACTACCACCTGGACCACCCCGGCCGCCCCGGCCAGCCGGAGGGCTACCGGCTGCTGACCACGATCCTGGACCCCGAGCGCGCCCCCGCCGCCGAGCTGCCCGGGTTGTATCCGCAGCGGTGGGAGCACGAGACCGCGCTGGATGAGCTCAAGACCCACCAGCGCGGCGCCGGGGTGGTGCTGCGCAGCAAGAATCCTGACGGGGTCCGCCAGGAGCTCTGGGCGCACCTGCTGTCCACTACGCCATCCGCCGGCTCATGCACCAGGCCGCGCTGCAGGCCGAGGTGGATCCTGACCGGCTGTCGTTTACCCGCAGCCTGCACATCACCCGACGCCAGGTGACCAGCCCGGCCGCGTTTTCCCCCTCGCCGGCTGGCCAGGGCCACCCGGCAGGCGATCGCCGAGGTGCTACGGCACCTGCTGCCCCCACGCCGGCTGCGCGCCTGGCCACGGGTGGTCAAGCGCAAGATGAGCAACTTCCCGCTCAAGCGCGACCCCCATCGCCACTGGCCGCAGCCGACCAAGCCACCAGATAAGGCCGCGGTGATCGTGCCCCGCACCGCCCGTGGACCCTGAGGGATCCCCGCTTGACTACTTTGGCCAGTGGTGACCGTTGGAGTGATCAGGGCTGGTGGGTTGGCTGCCCGGCGTGAACGCGGCACGACTCAGCGAGGCCGCCGCTACTCGTGATCCGGGACGATCGAGCAGCACCGCACCGCCTGACGGACGGCTTCCCAGCGAGCGGCCTGAAACCGTGTGCTGGGCTGGAGCGTCATAACCTATGCGAGACGCTGGCAGAGGAGGCGCCATGCGAGCGGTAGCCGTTGCGATCGTCCTGGCGATGCCGCTTGCCGGGTCCGCGAGCGCCGCTCCAGCCGCCGACCCGGTGGGCTGGCAGCGCCCGCTGGTCCGCATCGCGACGGAGGCCAGGCGTTGGTTGGGCGATCCGCACGTCGCCATCGTGGGCGTCTACTCCACGACCGCCCGGGCATTGGCCAGGGCCAGTAACCAAGCCGTCCCCCCGGAACCCGACCAGGACGTCTACGTCCTGGTCCTGCACGGTCACTTCACGTGCCGGCTGTGCTCGCGCCCGCCCGGCGCCCCTGCCCAGCGGGGGATGGTGGCGGCGTGTGTCTGGAGCGCCACACGCTGCGGCTGCTGGAGTTTGGCCTTAGCGACCGCTTGGACGTCGGCTTGTTGGGTCGGGTCCAGACGCTTGCGCTGCCGTGACCGTGACGCCGACGTGCGTTGGAGGATTGCCAGGGCCGCCGAAACGTTCCCGCGCATAGCCAGACTGGCAATCAAGCTTGTCGTGCGGGGACTCCTAACCCAACGGCCGTGGCCTTGGCGGGCCCTCAGTCCTCGTCCGGCTGCTCATCGGGCGGAAGCTCGGGCGTCTGGCCCGTAATCGCCTCGGCAACCTGGAACCAGCGAGGCGCAGCCCGGTGCGCCGTGTCCTGGAAGACGAAGCTGACCGGGCGCTGTCCGTTGGCGAGATGAAAGGCCAATCCGAACCCGGTGAAACTGAAGCCGGTGACATCCGCAGCGGCGAAGCGGTAGCGCCGCAACGGGTTACGCACGGTCACCTGTCCATCAGGCGATAGCCGCACGCTGGGATGGAAAGCACACCGCCAGACCAACAACGCGACGACAGCAAGGACAACGAGCCCATCGCGTGCCTCGGTACCGGGCAGCTGACCGGATGCGACCCGACGCACGGTGTCGGCATACTGCGCAAGCAGGCCGGCCAGTACAAGCACCGAAGCCACGCGGATCCACCGCCGGACACGCCAGACCCTCATGGTGTACTCCAGGTGCTCCTCGGATTGGTGACCAGGTCGGGCCGCCGTACTGCCGCTCCAGGCATTCAGTGTGTGCCCGCGACCAGGGTGGGCGCCACGGGTTGGCCCCGCCGGGATACTGCGGGCATAGAACCGTTGCCGGAGTTCGCTGCCGTGCAGCTGGCGGACCAGTCCGACCTGAGCTGGCTCGAGGTGCGCCTGGTGGACCCCGACGGCCAGGTGGTCACCCGCTTGCCCCACCCCGACCCAGCACGCGACCACCCCGGACGGTCACATCACGTTGTGGCGCGCGCCTGTCCCGCCGCTCACCGGGCTGGCTGACGTTCGCAGCCGAACTCGACCGGCCGGCGGACAACCTGCTCCCAGATTCCGGAACATCCAAACACAACGGCATTGAGCGTAGGCGGCGGTGCTGCTGGTCAAGGGCATCAATGATGACGTTGCGCGTCGACCGCGGGAGGCATGCGCATGGGCAAGACTGCTGGCCGCCATCCCGGAAGCGCAGGCTACGACCGAATTCTGGCACCCACAGGCCAGGAGATTGACTCAGTCTTCGACGCCTAGTCGAGGCTTGAGCATCGCTACATAGCCGGCTGCCAGAATTCCAACAGCTGCGATGACCAGGAAGGGCGAGCCGAGGTCGCCGAAGCCATGGGGCGTTGCAAGTACTAGGACCGCGAACGTTGACAAGGCGATCCCAACGACCCACATCGCTACCACAACCAGGCGACTCCAGATGCGCATCATGTTTTGTTGCAGAATCCAGGCAGCCGAGGAAGGGGGGCGTTGTACCAGCCACCATGTTCGTGGGGCCCCATCGGAGGTGCGCCATCGCCGAAGCCAGCCAGGGCGGATGGACGACGCCCAGAAACGGGCTGGCATCAATAGCGAGTCGTAGTAGAAGACAGCGGCGTAACACAGCAACGCGGCTACGCCGAGTGCCGCGATAGTCGCTACCCACAGCCGGTCTTGCATGGCCGGAAGATCGACCGGGGTGCCCGCACTGCTCTTGGTGGCGTCGAACCGTTTGCCGAGCACGAATGTGGCCAGCGCGGTGATGAAGGTGCCCAAGAACTTCGCTGAATCCATCTTCGAGCGAATCTTCTCGCGCAAGTCGTTGATCGTCGATTGCTCACCGGGTCCAATAGTCCAGAGCAAGTCGTGGTGCTCGCGGACTGACCAGCGCGACCGTCGCGCGGCTCGGCCGACGCAGATGATCTCCCCGCGGCCGATAGCGACGGGGCGTCCTAGCAGCTGCTCGGCGATCCAATCGACCTGTGGTGAGTTGCCAACCACGAGCAGCAGTCCCTGGTCGCGGTTGCCGGTCGCGCAGCGCAGCACCCGTGCTGCCTTGACGACGGCCGCCCGATCAGGGCCGACGGGTGGAATTCGCTCTGGCAGAATGCGAGGCCAGGGCTTGGGAGGTCGAGCCTCAATCTCCGCTTTTGTGAGCCGCTGAACGATCACCCGCGCAGTGGCTGCCGGCTCGCCGTCGAGTGCCCGACTGGCCTGCCATGCCCAAGCCGACGTCGACGCGGGGGTTATTGGGCCGGCGTACCGGACAACAACCTTGTTGTAGCCGGCATATGAGTTGAGTGTTTCAGCCAGGATGTCTCCTACAGCTTGAGCCTCGCGGTAGCCCTCGGCGGTCAGCACATCGTCTGGTCCAGGCGGATCCTTGGCGGGGTTGTGCCACGGCTTGACCCCGGCACCATGCCGCATCAGCAGCAGTTCAGGTGTCACAGCTTCCCTCTTCCTCTTGCCAACCATGTCAATCTCCTACATGCACAGAGACGGCTCAGATTGCAGCATGAGGGAAAGCTGTCGGGCGCGGAACCACTGATGGCCGTTGACCCTTAACAGTGGCATGAGAAAGGCGCAGGAGAATGGGCAGGCGGACGACCATCGATCTGACGTCCTGGCTGTGTCCCGAGCTATGGTCGGAACCTGTGGATGAGCCCTCGCGTGAGTACGCGGCGTATCTTCCACCCTGACCGGTGGGGAGGACGTCGGCGCGGTGAACGCCGGCAAGGAAGGAACGCCGCGACATGTTGAGTGTCGTTGCTGACGGGCAGGCACGGGCTGAGCTGACCCTGGACCTGGACGAGTTGGTCCGCGAGGGTGCCCGGCGGATGCTGGCCGCCGCGCTGCCTTCTCACAGGAGCAGGCGGGCGAGCGCGGTGGTTGCCGTGGCTGCGACGAGGACCAGCAGGACCGGGGCGCGGACGGCCAGCGCGACAGCAGCCGCTGCCAGCCCCAGCAGGCGCGGGTCGAGGGTGAGGTGACACTCGTCACCCAGCGCCTGAGTGACGATCAGCGCGGCCAGCAGGGCGGGTGGGAGGTGGTCGAGCATCCCCTGGAGCCGGGGAGGGAGCTGGCGGCCTGTGGGGCGCGGAAACCCGGGTTCGCACCCTGAGCTGGGACTTTGTACCATCCGCCGATGCTGTTCGTGCTCTTGTTACTCGTCCGCGTACTCGCTCGCCTGCTGGTCCTCCAAGGCACTGATGGCGGCACCAAGGACCTGGAGATCCTGGTACTCCGGCATCAGCTTCGGGTGCTGCGCCGCAAGACCGGCCGCCCCCGGTTCACCACGCTCGACCGGATCGTGCTCGCCGCCGCAAGCCGCGTGCTTCCCCCAGACCGCTGGGCATCATTCCTCGTCACGCCCCAGACGCTGCTGCGCTGGCACCGCATGCTCGTGCGATCCAAGTGGACCTCCCCGAGGGGACGCAGGCCCGGCAGGCCAGCGATCGACCCGGAGGTCGCGGCCTCATCGTGCGGATGGCAAGGGAGAACTCCCGATGGGGCTGCGTCAGAATCGCCGGGGAGGTCCGCAAGCTGGGCATCCGGGTTAGTGCCACGACGATCAGGACGCTGCTGCGACGCCACGGCCTGGGTCCGGCGCCAAGGCGCTCGGGGCCCACTTGGACGCAGTTCCTCAAAGCGCAGGCCGAGGGGATCGTGGCGTGCGACCTGCTTCACGGTGGAGACGATCCGGCGCAAGACGCTGGAGGTGCTGTTCTTCATCCACCTCAGCAGCAGGCGGGTCGTCCTCGCCGGGATCACGGCCAACCCTGACGCGGCATGGGTGACCCAGCAGGGGAGGAACGTGGCGAGGCAGAATCGAAAATCGACGGTGAGTGGACAGGCGTCGGCGAGCGACCCGCCCCGATTTTCACGCCTGCAGGGCGTCACCGCCGGGACACCCACGACACTGTTGCATCTAGCTACTTCCCCCGGAAATAGTCGCGGCTGAGCGGGCGTGTTGTCCCTGGTCAGAGGGATAATCCGGTCGTCGGGCGGGATGGTGGGAGGGCGGATGCTGCGGTTGGCGGGTGGTCAGGTCGAGTCGTTCTTCGACGAGTTGCTGCCGGTGGAGGTCCGTGAGTTGCCAGCGGATCTGGCCGCGCTGGACCGGCTACTGGCCGATCGGCTGCTGCTGGCGTCGATCGAAGGGGTGTGGGAGCCGTCGGCGCGCGGGCACGGTCGGCCGAGATGGCCAGCTTCGTGCGGCTGATGGTTGTCAAGCAGCGCACCGGCTGGGGGTACGAGACGCTGCTGCGGGAGGTATCCGACTCCCTGCACCTGCGGCGGTTCTGCCTGATCGCCCTGGGCCGAGCGGGTGCCGGATGAGTCGACGGTCCGCAAGCTGGTCCGCCGGCTGGGACCCGAGGTCGTCGCCGAACTCACCCGCGTGGTGATCGGCAAGGCATGCCGAGAGGCCCGGTTTGCCCGTGGGGTTCAGAAACTCGGCCGTGTGCGTGAGCAGCGAGGATCGAGCCAAGGGATAATCCGCCGATGGCCGTGTCCTTCCTCTACCTCATGGCACGCCGAGTCACCGGCATGTTGCTTGCCAGCCTCCGAAGCGCGCACGCCAAAGACGTCGAGATCGCGGTCCTGCGCCAGGCACCAGCGGCGACGTCCCTGTACAGGCCTGTTGTCGGCCGCGTCATGCTGGCGCTGACCAGGACCTGCTTCGGCGCGGTGGGCCGCGTCCCGCGCTGTACGGGCAGTTGCTCAACAGTCTGTGCACCGACGGCAGCAGCTGCGACCCCGGGACGACGGAACGAAGGGGCGTCTGTGGGTGGCCACCTTGGACATGGATGGGTTTCTGGCACACGATCGGGATGCAGCTGGGCGGTGTGGTGCTGGACATGGGGCACGCGGCGTCGAAGAGCCGAAGATCACTAGGCAGGGGAGTGGAGCGCGATGCGAGCGGTCCGGTTGCGGACGCCCGACGGGGCGGCGGGGTTGGTGCTGGAGGAGCTGGATACCCCGGCACCTGGGGCCGGCGAGGTTCTGGTGCGGGTTCATGCGGCGGCGATCACCCGCGACGAGCTGGACTGGCCGGTCGATCGGCTGCCGGCCACACCGTCCTACGAGCTGTCCGGTGTGGTCGCCGCGCTGGGCCGCGACGTCGACGGCTTTCAGGTCGGCGAGGCGGTCTACGCGTTGACGGGGTTCGACCGTGACGGTGCGGCGGCGGACTATGCGGTGGTTCCAGGCGCTTTCCTGGCCCCCAAGCCTGGCACGCTGGGGCATGTGGTGAGCGCCGCGATCCCGCTGGCGGCGCTCAGCGCCTGGCAAGGGCTGTTCGATCACGGCCGGCTTGCCGGCGGGCAGCGGGTGCTGGTGCATGGCGCGGCTGGCGGGGTGGGCGGCTTCGCGGTGCAGCTGGCCCACTGGAGCGGGGCCGTGGTGATCGGGACTGCCTCGACCGCCAATGTCGAGGCCGCCCTCCAGCTTGGGGCCGACCAGGTCATCGATCATGCTTCGGCCCGCTTCGAGGATCTTGTCGAGCCCGTCGACCTGGTTTTTGACACCGTCGGAGGGGACCGGCTCGAGCGCTCGCCGGCGGTGGTGCGCCCGGGCGGCAGGCTGGTGTCGATCGCCAGCGAGCCGCCGGCGGAGGCCGCGGCGGGACGTGGCATCGCCGCGGTGTACTTTGTGGTCGAGCCGAACCGCGAGCAGCTCGTCGAGATGGCCCGGCTGGCCGATCGCGGCGATCTGCGGGTGAGTATCGACGAGGTGTTCCCGCTCAGTGCCGCCCGCGCCGCGTTCGAGCACGTCCAGGGGAGCCACGGGGCCGGCAAGGTCGTCCTCCGCGTCGCCGAGCAGGACAGCTGACAGCGGGAGCGGGAAGGCTGGTGCGAGCCAAGCAGACCTGCAAGCATGCGCCCCAGCAGATCGAGTTTGGGTGTGGCGCGACGGGTGCGCTGGCGCCAGAACTCAGGCCGAGGAACCAGTGCTATGAGCATTCCAGGCGGCGGCCGGCGGTCGTTTCGCTCCACCTTCGCTCTGCCCGACGCCATGGCGCAGGGGACGGGGCGCAACGGGCGGGGACGCCCAGGGACGGCCGCGGCTGTCGGTCGGCCGTTTGCGCACGTCACGGCCGATGCTGGGGACCGGGAGGGGATGGCAGGAGACCCGCGGGGAGACGGCGGTGCGACCTGTAAAATCGCCGGCTAGCGCCTACCCAGGTTCGAATCCTGGTCCTGCCACACCATATCTGACCCGCGGAAACGCGATTGCTGTCCGGCCGGTCACGCCACCCCACCGGGCCGGGATTCGCTCCGATTTCGCTCCGCCCGACGCGAGCCGACGCTGCCCGCGCGTCCCGCGCTGCTCGGCCGAACCACGCCCTCGATCAGCCCGGCCACTTGGGTGCGGTCCGCGGGAGCTCATGGACGTAGACGCGATGGTCGGTCCTGGCCTGCTCGCCTGGTGCACCAGGCCACCGTGTTGGGCCGCTACGTGGTCGGGTTCACTCTTGACTCTGTCCGTGCTCGCCAGACGAGCCCGCGGCAGGGCATGAGAGGCACCGCAGGGGCGCGTGAGGGGCAGAGCACGGGCAGGTCTGGGGCGGGACGACAGCGCGCACAGCTTGCGGGCCGAGCCGAACCGGGAGATGTCGCCGATCTCGGCGAGCAAGGTCATGGCGGTGAGCCGGCCGACGCCGGGCAGGGCCATGAGCGCCTCCATCCGCGGGTCGGGCTTGGCGAGCTTGCCGATCTCTCGCTCCAACCGGCCGATCGGCTCGGCCAGGGCGTCGATCAGCCCACAGCAGTCGTCCACGATCGGTCGTGGCACGGGTGGGAGCTCCAGGGCGGCCAGCCACGCCCGCCCGGCAGCGGTCCACAGGCTGGTGTGCTGGTGCACGCCGCGGTCGGCCAGCACCGCGTGGACCCGGTTCTTGGACGCGGTGGACAGGCGCACCAGGCTGACGCGGTGGCGCAGCAGCGCGCGCAGGTCACCGACCGGCTGTGGCGCGATCCACGCCTCCGGCAGCAGATCGCCGCGCAGCAGCTGTGCCAGGGTCTCGGCGTCGACCTTGTCGTTCTTTAAGCGGGCGGAGGCAATCGCCTTGCAGCGGCTGGGGTGGACCAGGTGTGGTTGGAGCTGGAGCCCCTCCAGTAGCTCGACCAGCCAGCCCCAGCCGTAGGCGGCCTCGAAGGCCACCGGGGTGCTGGCTGGCAGCCCACCAAGGATCGGCTGGAGCTCGGCGGGGTCGTTGGGGACGTTGCGGTTGCGCTGGACAGCGCCGGCCTGGTCGAGGATGGCGACTTGGGAGCGCTTGCGGTGGACGTCCATGCCGACGTACACACTCATACGGGCCTCCTTCCCTGCGCTCGTTGATCCCGAAGCCTATGGCTGTCGGGCTGAGCAGGGGACGGGGGCCCGACCTACATAGCGTCGGGTCAGATATGGTGTGGCAGGACCAGGATTCGAACCTGGGTAGGCGCAAGCCGGCGATTTTTACAGGTCGCAGCGCCGCCTCCTCGCGGGTCCCGTCCCATCCCACCTGGTCCCGATCATCGCTGGTGACGTGCGCAACGGCCGGTCGACAGCCTGCTCCGTCACCCGGCGTCCCCGCCCGTTCCGCCCCGTCCCGCGCGGCCTGGCGTCGGGTGGAGCGAAAGTGGAGCGAAATCCCCGCCCGTGGGTGCCGGGTGCACCGGTGGGCGAGGACCTCTGCCGCGCCCATTGCCAGGGCGCTGCCACCGGCCGTGACACGGAGCTTCGACCAGGTCGGGGCGACCACCAGCTCCGGCGTCGGGGCCTCGATCACCTGGCGATCCGGGGTGGCGGCGGCCTGCGCCGCCGCCCTCCTCGACCGCGACTCGGCTGCCTGAGACAGCCGTTGACGACCGCGAACGCTCCCTCGACGGCCGGCTCCCACGCGGCGGCCCAGCCGTCGGCCACCAGCAGCCAGCACGGGTCCGCGTCGAACAGATCACTCAGGGCAACCGCGCCGTCTCTCCACCGCCCTCACCGTGCGCGACGGCGCCCGCGGCGGAG
>WNGL01009072.1_pt1 | contig 11556 bp, 13 predicted proteins | sample 5400591 | NCBI WGS metagenome assembly WNGL01 (sample SAMN13153377, study PRJNA577476) | soil metagenome | isolation source: 80 cm soil or saprolite under Garry oak tree replicate 1 | place: USA:California | collected 2016-06-15
CCGACTCGACCTCCGCCGGCCCGAGCCTCTTGCCGGCGATCTTGATCGTGTCGTCGGAGCGGCCGAGCACGTACCAGAGCTCGTCCTCGGGGTCGATGTAAGCCCAGTCGCCGTGGACCCACACGTCCTCGAACCGAGACCAGTAGGTGTCGATGTACCTCTCGCGGTCGCCCCAGAAGCCGCGCGTCATGCCCGGCCACGGGTTGCGGATGACCAGCCCGCCGACCTCGCCGCGCACCGAGCGGCCGTCGGCGTCCAGCACGTCGGCGGCCATCCCGGGGACAGGGCCGGCGAACGAGCATGGACGCAGATGGGTGATGACGTTGCCGCAAAGGATCCCGCCTGAGATCTCCGTGCCGCCGGTGTAGTTGATGATCGGCACGCGGCCGCCGCCGACGTGCTTGAAGTACCAGAGGAACGGCTCCGGGTTCCACGGCTCTCCCGTCCCGCCGAGGATGCGCAGGCTCGTCAGGTCATGTCGCGCCGGCACCTCGTCGCCGTGCGTCATCAGGCTGCGGACGAGCGTGGGAGATACGCCGAGGACGGTCGCTCTGTGCTTCTCGACGATCCGCCACAGCCGGTCGGCCGCCGGATGGTCGGGGGTGCCCTCGTACAGGAGCATCGTCGCGCCGAGGGCGAGCGTGCCGAAGATCAACCAGGGACCCATCATCCAGCCGAGGTCCGTGTACCAGAAGACCGTGTCGTCAGGGCCGACGTCGAAGCAGTGCGCCATGTCCTGCGCCGCTTTCACCGGGAAGCCGCCGTGGACGTGGAGGGTGCCCTTCGGCTTTCCCGTGGTGCCCGACGTGTAGATGATCATCAGCGGGTCCTCGGGGTCGAGCTCCTCCGTGCGCGCGCGGTCCGGGTCGTCCTCGAGCAATACCTCCCAGTTCTCGTCGCGGCCGTGCGTCCACGGAATCTCGCGCACGACGCGGCGGTGGACGATGACCTTCCTCACCGTCGGGCAGCTGACGAGGGCGCGGTCGGCGGTCTCCTTCATCGGCACGACCTGGCCGCGGCGGTAGAAGCCGTCGGCGCAGATGAGGACCTTGGCCTCGCCGTCGCGCAGTCGTGTCGCGATCGCCTCGGGACCGTAGCCCGAGAACAGCGGGATCATGATCGCGCCGATCTTGGCCGCGGCGAGCACCGAGACGGCGACCTCCGGGCACATCGGCATGAAGATCCCGATGCGTTCGCCCGGCCTGACACCGAGCCGGCGCAGCGCACCCGCCAGGCGCGATACCTGCCTGTCGAGCTCGCGGTAGCTGAGCTCGCGGACCTCGCCCGGCTCGCCTTCCCAGATGATCGCCTTCTTGTCGCGGAGCTCGGTGTCGCGGTGTCGGTCGAGGCAGCTGTGGACGATGTTCATTCGCGCGCCGATCCACCACCTCGCCCACTGCTTGCCGCGCGAAAGATCGACGACCCTCTCGTACTCGCGATAGAAGGCGACATCGATGTCTTTGATGGCGGCGTCCCAGAACCACTCGACGTCGTCGTCGGCGCGCCGCAGGAGCTCGGCGAAGGTTTCGATTCCATGCCGGTCCATGAAGCGCTTCAGCCGGCTGCGTTCGATCACCTCGGGGCTCGGCTCCCAGATCACGTCGCCGATGACCACGGGCTGCATGCGTTTATTGTCACCTCAAGGCAATGCGCGAGATTCCAGACGACTTCGCCGGCACGCTTGCGCGCGTGCTCGATCCTTCGCAGCGCGACGCGGCCGCCGAGATCATCGAGGCGGCGACGATGCTCGACGACGCCGGCCTGCGCCGCTTTCTACAGCTCTTCGCGGAGCGCGTCCGGGCGTCCCGCGCGCCGATCAGGGCAGACGAGCTGCGACAGATCCTTCAGCAAGCCGCGACCTGATGCGCTCGGCGTCCTCGAGCAGCATCCAGTAGTTGTTCCACGCGACCTGCGCAACAGCGACCGCAAGCATCGGCTTGATGCGCAAGCGCACCGCCCGCAAGGCCTGCTGCTGCGCGTAGCACCACCGGTCCCAGGCGCGCTCAACCGTCGACTCCACGAGCTCGAGCCAATCCTGGTCCTCGCCGCTGATCGGCGGGGGAGGAAGCGTGAGCACCTTCCACCTGCGGTCCTCGCGCACGAGCGTCATCAACGGCTGGCCGCTCGCGCGGCCGGTGTGACGGGCCGGGCGCGGGTTGTTGGGATTGGCGGCCATCAGCCGCTGCTGCACCGCGAAGACGAGGTCGTGGACGGCGTCGATGGTCGCGAGCGCGACGGGAGGGTTGCGCCGGCCGAGACGGATCTGGAGGGCCCGGATCGCCTCGCGCAGCCTCGGCGGCGCCTCCGAGGCATCGCACAGGCGGAGGTTTTCAACTTCGTCCAGCAGTAGGTCGGACTCGGCGAGGAGGAAGCGACGGTGAAACTCGGCGGTTGCGGCCACGGTGTTCACGATCAGCCGCGCATGGCCGTGGTGTCAAGTAGGGGTTTACACGTCAGGCAATCCCGAGTAGCCGCTTGCCGTTGCCGACGAGCACCTTCTCCAGCACCTGCCCGGGTATGTCCAGCGTCTTCAGCTCATCGAGGCATCGGTCGGGCTGGATGAACGGATAGTCGCTGCCGAAGAGAAACTGGTCCTGCAGCCGGCCCCTCATGTCGCGGAGCACCTCGGCCGGGATGTAGCGCGGCGCCCAGCCCGAGATGTCGATGTGGATGTTGGTCTTGTGCAGCGCCATCGCCAGCAGCTCGAGGTGCCACGGGTAGCCGAAATGCGCGGCGATGATCTTCAGGTCGGGGAACGCAGCCGCGGGTGCGTCGAGCAAGATCGGCCGGGCGAAGTCGATGCGGATGCCCTGGCCGCCGGGCTGCCCCGCGCCGATGCCGCTGGTGCCGGTGTGGAATAGCGTGATGAGCCCGAGGTCCTGGCACTTCTCGTACAGCGGCCAGTGCTGCTCCTCATTGGGCGCGAAGGCTTGCAGCGAGGGGTGCAGCTTCACGCCCTTCAGCCCGAGCTCGGCGATGCCGTCGAGCTCCGCGACGGCGCGGTCGCCCTTCAGGGGGTCGACGCTGCCGAAGCCGACGAACGTCTTCGGGTAGAGACGGCACGCCTCGGCGACCAGGTCGTTGGGCACCCGCGGCCTTCCGGTCGCGGTCTCCGCGTCCCAGGCGAGAATGACCGCGACCACGTCGAGCGCCTCGTATTCCGCGGCCAGCTCGTCGAGCGTCTTGCGCGCGACCTTGGAGCGGAAGTAGTTCTCCGCCGCCTCCACGTAGCCCTTCATCGAGACGTCCAGCCACTGCGGAGTCGGAAGGTGGACGTGAAAATCGATGGCCTTCACAGCGAGACTCATAGTTTCACGGCTCCGAGGTGCACGGAGCTTCGGGGATCGTGAAACTAGGCTGATGGAAGCCACCCTCCTGGTGCTCGCGGGCGGTGAGAGCCGGCGCATGGGCCGGCCCAAGGCCTGGATCGAGGCGGGGGACACGGTCTTGCTGCGCTACGTGGTGGAACGCCTGGCTCCCGCTTTCTCGGAGGTAATGGTCTCGTTCGCCCAGCCCGAGCAGATGGAGCAGCACCTGCCCTACCGGGTCGTCTTTGACCGCAAGCCCGCGGCGGGTCCTCTCGCGGGCCTGGAGTCGGGCCTGATCTCGAGCCGGCATGACCTCGTCTTCGCCGTCGCCTGTGACATGCCATACGTGACGCGCTCGACCGCGGAGCTCGCGGTCGCCGCGGCGCGAAGCTGCGATGCCGCCATCCCGCGCCACGACGGGTTGTTCGAGCCCGTGTGCGGTGCCTATCGCAAGACGGCACTACCCGCCATCGTCGGCGCTCTCGATGCCGGCAACTACACCGCCCACGACGTGGTCATGGACCTCGACGTCACCTGGCTCGAAGGCATCGACCCGGCAGAGTTCGAGAGCCTCAACACGCCCGCCGACCTCGAGCGTTTCCACGCCTCACTTTCGGCGCAGCGATAATTGAGCGACACCCTTTGAAGATCGTCGTCACCGTCAAGCAAGTACCAGATCCCAACTCGACTCTCACCCTCGAGGGCGACAACACAATCTCCCGCGAGAAGGAGGCCGTGCTCGATCCAGGCGACGAGTGCGGCGTGGAGGAAGGTCTCCAGCTGAAGGAGGCGCACGGCGGCGAGGTGGTCCTCGTCTCGATGGGTCCAGAGCGTGCGAAGGACGCGATCCGCAAGGGACTCTCGATGGGCGCGGACCGCGGCATTCTCATCTCCGACGCGGCGCTGGCCGGTGCCGACGCCCTGCTCACGGCCCGTGTGCTCGCGGCCGCGATCAAGCAGGAGTCGCCGGACCTCGTGATATGTGCCACCGAGTCGTACGACGGAAGCACGGGCACGGTGCCGCCGATGCTCGCGGAGCTGCTCGGCGTTCCCCAGCTGACCTTCGCCAAGAGGGTCGAGATCGACGGCCCGACCGTCAAGATCCACCGCCAGACCGCGGACGGCTATCAGATCGTGGAGGCCGCGACCCCGGCGCTGGTCACCGTGACCGCGGCCATCGCCGAACCGCGCTACGCCTCGCTGAAAGGGATCATGGCCGCGCGCTCGAAGGAGATCAAGCAGGTCGCGCTCGCCGACCTCGGCGTGGAGAAGAGCGAGCCCGCGGAGACGATCGAGGGCGTGGTCGACGCCGAGGCGCGCAAGGCGGGCGAGGTCATCGAGGACGACGGCACCGCGGTCGACAAGATCGTCCAGGTGCTTACGGCGGCGAAGGTGCTCTAGAGCTTGGCGAGCATCCTCGTCTACGCGGAGCTGAGCGACGGCAAGCTCGCCTCGACGGCGCTCGAGCTGATGACCAAGGCGCGCGAGCTGGGCGACGTTTACGCGGTCGCGCTGGGGACTGGTGCGAAGAACGCCGCGGCCACGCTCGGCAAGCACGGCGCGAAGGCGGTGCACGTGAGCGAGGACAACGCTTTCGACGACTACATCGCCGAGCCCGCGACCGACGTGGTTGCGGCGCTTTACGAGAAGGAGAAGCCCGACGCGATCCTGTTCGCATTCACGCCGGACTCGCGCGAGGTCGCCGGCCGGTTGGCCGCGCGCCTGGGCACGGGCCTCATCTCCAACGCAACCGACCTGGACGCCCAGGACGGCGGTTTTGTCGCCAGGGTGCCGTACTTCGGCGGCGCGAAGGTCGCGTCGATGAAGGCCAACGGCAAGCCGGCGATCGTGCTCCTACGTCCGAAGTCGTTCGAGGCATCAGAAACCGGCGGCACCGCCGAGGTCAGGATGCTGGACGCGGCGGTGGCGGAGGGATCAAAGCGTGCGCACATCACCGAGCGCGTGGTCGAGGCCTCGGAGAAGGTCAAGCTCGAGGACGCGAGGATCGTCATCAGCGGCGGTCGGGGCATGGGCGGACCGCAGAACTTCCCGATCCTCGAGGACCTCGCGAGCGCGCTGGGCGGCGCGGTCGGTGCGAGCCGCGCGGTCGTCGACGCGGGCTGGGTGCCGTACTCGATGCAGGTGGGGCAGACGGGAAAGTCGGTGAGGCCGGGCGTCTACATCGCGGTGGGCATCTCGGGCGCGATGCAGCACACGGTCGGGATGAAGACGTCGAAGATCATCATCGCCATCAACAAGGACGCCGAGGCGCCGATCATGAAGATGGCCGACCTGGGCGTGGTCGGCGACGCGTTGAAGATCGTGCCGGCGCTGACCGCCGCGGTCAAGAAAAAGAAGAACGGATAGAGCAGAAGCCGAGGAGCTTCTCCACCGCCGCGTCCACCTGAGACGCGAGCGCAGCTTCGCCGAGGCCGACGCGATCCGACAGCGTTTGCACGAGGGCGGCTGGGACGTCGTCGACAGCGCAAGCGGCAGCGAGCTGCTGGCGATCAAGGCCGCTCCGCAGACCGCGCCTGCCACGCCTCGCGCCGTCACCCTGCTCACCGTCGTCCACGGGTGGCAGGTCGACGCCGAGCGCTGGCTGCTCTCGGTCTTCACTCACACCAGGGCAGATTTCGAGGCCGTGGTCGTCGACAACTCGGGCGATCCCCGCATCGCCGGATGGCTGAAGAATCGTGCCGCCGAGAGGCTGCGCGTGGTCGCCCTCGACCCGCCTCTTGGGTTTGGCGACGCGGTCAACGCCGGAATCGACGCCGCGGCCGGCGAGGTGATCGTGCTGTTCGACCCGGGCGTGGAGTTGAAGGGCGACGTTGTCTCCCCGCTGCTCGAGGTCCTGGCCGACCCGGCGGTGGTCGTCGCCGGGCCGTTCGGGCTGCGGGCCACAGGGACGATGAAGGAGTTCGAAGAGAGCGCGGGCCCGGAGGTCGACGCCGTCGAGGGCTACTGCATGGCCTTCCGTCGCGAAGACGTCAAGGCGGTGGACGGCTTCGACCCCAGGTTCCGCTTCTACCGCATGGCCGACGTCGAGCTCAGCTTCCGGCTGCGCGCCCGCGGCGGCCGCGCCATCGCGGTCGCCGGGCTTCCGCTGGAGCGGCACGAGCACCGACTGTGGGAGTCGACCGAGCCGGCCGAGCGTGACCGCCTGTCGAAGCGCAACACGTACCGCTTCCTCGACCGGTGGCGGGACCGGAATGACCTCCTGGTCGGCAAATAGAATCGGAGCAACCCCCAGATGACAGACGACTACGAGGCCCGGGTCGCCGACCTGAAGGCGAGGCGCAAGAAGAATCTCGCCATGGGCGGCGACGAGAAGGTCGCCAGGCAGCACGAGAAGGGCAAGCTCACGGTCCGGGAGCGGATCGACCTCCTCTTCGACGCAGGCACGTTCGTCGAGCTGGGCTTGCTGGCCCAGAACCGCGACGGATCGGACACGGCGCCCGCGGACGGCGTGGTCACCGGCCACGGCGACGTCGACGGCCGCCAGGTCTGGGTCATCGCCTACGACTTCACGGTCATGGCGGGCTCGATGGGCGCGGTGGGCGAGCAGTTCAAGGCCGCGCGTGTGCGCGAGCTGGCTCTGCGCTACCGCAAGCCCATCGTGTGGCTGCTCGACTCCGCGGGTGCGCGCATCCAGGAAGCAAGCGGCTCCACGTTCGCGGGCACCGGCTGGCTGTTCGCCGACCAGGTGGTGATGTCGGGCGTGATCCCGCAGGTCGCGGCGATGCTCGGCCCCTGCGCGGCGGGGACCGCGTACATCCCGGGCCTGGCTGACTTCGTGCCGATGGTGAAAGGCACCTCGTCCATGGCGCTCGGCGGTTCGCGTCTCGTCAAGGCTGCGACCGGGGAGGACGTGACCGACCACGACATGGGCGGCTCGCAGGTCCACTGCTATGAGTCGGGCGTCGGCGACAACGAGGTCGACAACGACGCCGACTGCATCACCACCGTGCGCCGGTTTCTTTCGTACCTTCCGTCGAGCAACACCGAGACCCCGCCGTTCGTCGAGACCGGTGACCCCGCCGACCGCAGCGTCGAGGGCCTGGAGAAGCTCGTCCCCGCCAACCCTCGCTCCGCCTACGACGTGCGCAAGGTCATCAAGGCGGTCTTCGACGGCGATTCGTGGTTCGAGATCAAGCCCACGTGGGCCAGGAACGTGGTCGTCGGCTTCGCGCGGATCGGCGGCCACGCGGCCGGCGTCGTCGCCAACCAGCCGATGCAGAAAGGTGGCGTCCTTGACTCCGACGCCGCGGACAAGGCCGCGCGCTTCATCCGCATGTGCGACGCGTTCAACATGCCGCTCGTCTACCTGATGGACGTGCCGGGGTTCATGGTCGGGTCGCAGGTCGAGAAGGAAGGCATCATCCGCCACGGCGCGAAGATGCTCTACGCGACGTCTGAGGCGACGGTGCCGAAGGTCACGGTCATCATGCGCAAGGCGTACGGCGCCGGCTACTACGTGATGAACGGCAAGGGCTACCAGCCGGACATGATCGTGGCATGGCCCTTCGCGGAAATCTCGGTCATGGGGCCCGAGGGTGCGGTCAACATCATCTTCAACAAGCAGGTCGAAGCCTCGGCCGACCCGGAGGCAACGCGCGCGGAGCTGGTGGCGAAGATCCGCGAATCGATCAACCCATACCTCGCCGCCGGCTGGGCGATGATCGACGACGTGATCGATCCGGCGCAGACGCGGCGAGTGATCTTCAAGGGCCTCGAGCAGGCTCGGGACAAGAAGGTCGACCGGCCCTGGCGCAAGCACGGCAACATTCCCGTATGAGCGACAAGGTCGTCATCAGCGCCGCGTTGACCGGCGTGCTGGCGACCCGCGAACAGTGTCCGGCAATCCCTTACACGCCGGCCGAGATCGCCACGGAGGCACAGCGCGCCGCCGAGGCCGGAGCGGCGATCGTGCACATCCACGCCCGGACTGCGGAAGGCGGCCCTGAGTGGCGAGTGGAGACCTTCGCGGCGATCATGTCCGAGGTCCGCGCGCGGACCGGCGTGATCATCAACTTCTCGACCGGCGCGATAGGAATTCCGGTCGAAGACCGGATCGCACACATTCGGGAGCTCAAGCCCGAGATCGCCGCCCTGAACATGGGCTCGATGAACTACGCGATCTACTCGGCGAAGAAGAAGGCCTTCTACCAGGACCACGTGTTCGCCAACCCGTTCCGCGACATCCAGTTCTTCCTGGAGGCGATGAACGGCGCGGGCGTCCGGCCGGAGCTCGAGTGCTTTGATGCGGGCCACATCGCCAACACCGCACCGCTCATCGACATGGGCGTGCTGCGACCGCCCTACCATTTCAGCCTGATCATGGGCGTGCTCGGGGGCATCCCGGGCACGACGCGCCACCTGACCAACCAGGTGGAGACGCTGCCCGAGGGAGCGCACTGGCAGGTGATCGGCATCGGTCTGAAGCAGTGGGCGCTCGTTGCGGCCGCGATCACTATGGGCGGCAACGTGCGCGTTGGTCTCGAGGACAACTTCTACGTCGAGGAGGGGCGGATGGCGAAAAGCAACGGCGAGCTCGTCGAGAAGGCGGCTCGGCTGGCGCGTGACCTGGGCCGGGACGTCGCGTCGATCGACGAAGCACGCAAGATTCTTTCCCTCTCCCCTCAGGGGAGAGGGTCAGGGTGAGGGGCAAGGAAGAATGACGGAGGTGAAGGCCGAGCTCGTCGGCAACGTGTGGAAGGTGAAGACCACTCCCGGCGCGGAGGTCGCCGAGGAGGAGGAGCTGCTCATCCTCGAGTCGATGAAGATGGAGATCCCGGTGACCGCGCCGCGGGCCGGCACCGTCCGCGAGGTACGCGTCAAGGAAGGCGAGGTGGTCAAGGAGGGCCAGGTCCTGGTCGTCCTCGAATGAAGCCGGCGCAGCTGCTTCTCGCCTACCACCGGCTGGTCGAGAAGGAGCGAGAGCTGCGCGACGAGATCGAACGGCTGGAGACCCTCCTCGCCTCCGACCCGAATGTTGCCCACGCCGAGGCAACGCTCCGGAGCACGCGCGAGATGCAGCAGGCGATCCAGCTTCGCCTGCGCGACTCAGATCGCGACCGGGAGGCGCACCGCACTCGTCTCCGTTCGCGAGAGAAGGAGCTGATGAGCGGGCGGATCCGCAACCCGACCGAGCTGATGCAGCTCAACAACGAGGTGCAGCACCTCAAGACGAGCTTCGCCGACGCGGAAGATGCCGAGCTGCTCTTGATGGAGGAGGGAGAGCTCGCCGACCAGGCGGTGGTCGAGGCCTCGGAGCGGCTTCAGGAAGCGCGCGAGCGGTCGGCCAACGACGAGCCGCAGCTGCGCGGCGACCTGGAATCGATGCAGGCGGAGCTGGCGGCGGTGAAGGCCGACAGCGAGGCGGGGTGGGCGCAGATCCCGCCGGCGGCGCAGACCGCCTACCTTCGGATTCGGGTGCACCCGCCGGTCGCGGAGGTCGATCACAACCAGTGCCTGGCGTGCCACGTGACCGTCACGTCCTCGGGCATGCAGGTGCTGCGCAAGGGCGACGAGATCGTCCACTGCGAAAACTGCGGGCGCATCCTGGTGATCGCCTGAAGGTCCTTCGCCTACGGACTGACGGAGCGGCGCGAGGCAATCCCGGGCCGGCCGCCGCCGGCATCTTGATCGAAGACGACCATGGCATGCGCCTGCAGGCGAGGCACAAGTGGCTCGGCCACATGACGAACAACCAGGCCGAGTACCACGCCTTGATCGAGGGTCTCAAAGCGGTCAAGGAGTGGAACCCGGATCGGGTGGAGATCTTTCTCGACTCCAAGCTCGTGGTCGAGCAGGTCAAGGGCCACTACAAGATCAAGGAGCCGTCGCTGCAGCAGCTGAATAAGGAGGTTGTGCGCCTGCTAGACGGTGTGCCCTACGAGATCAAGCACGTCGCGCGTGAGGAAAACCGCGGCGCCGACCACCTTGCCAACATGGCGATCGACGAAAAGCTCCCGAAGAAGAAGTTCGGTGGCTAAGGTCACCTACGTGGTCGAAAGTCGGCTGGCGCCGCAGGTGGTCTGGGAGGCGCTGACCGAGTTCGGTCCGCGCCGCGCCGAGCTGTGGCCTGACCTTTCACCGTCTTCCTTCAGGGTGCTGGAGCGCGGCGGAAGCTGGGCGCGGGTTCGGGAAGGCACGGCGAGCCTTGGCATCTGGTCGGTCGAGCGTTACGAGTGGGAGTATCCGGTCATCACCGCGACGGTCGAGGAGGCCAACGCGGCGCAGGCGGGGGGGACGTGGCGGATGGAGGTCAGCCCGGGACCGAACGGAGGGTCAGTGCTGACGGTCAAGATGGACCGAAAGGCCAAGGGCTTCGCCGGCCACGTCATCCACGGCCTGTTCCAGGTCACAAATGGGCGCTTCCTGGCGGCGCGAACGCGGCGCATGCTCGCGAACATTCGTGGGTAGACTTACCGGCGGGCCGAGGCGGACGGGTGACCGCCGGCGAAGTGAATAGCGTTGGAGGAAAGTCCGGGCTCCACAGAGCAGGGCGCTGGGTAACACCCAGTCGGGGCGACCCGAAGGAAAGTGCCACAGAAAACCACCGCCGGTCGAGGTTGATCTCCGGAGAAGCGTCGATCGGTAAGGGTGAAAAGGTGGGGTAAGAGCCCACCGGCGGCCGGGTGACCGGCCGGCCAGGTAAACCCCGCCCGGAGCAAGACCAAATAGGAGGACGTTTTAACGGCTGCTCGCCCAGTCCTCGGGTTTCGGTCGCTAGAGACGCGGCGCAAGCCGCGCCCGAGACAGATGGTCACCGTCCCGCGAGGGATACAGAACCCGGCTTACAGTCCGCCCTCGGCCCACCTTCTGTATCCCCAAAACCGCAAGTTGCGGGCGGCAGATTGCGGTCTCTGATTCACATCTGGCAACGGCGCGAGGCTTGGCGGACTCGATACAAGGGTGCCGCCTCACAGTAAGTCGCTGGCCAATCTTCTGTGCACCCACGCGCAGTAGTGCCCGAGGACGCACGGGCCAGGGCCATGAGGCACGCGGTTCGAATCCCGGAGCCCGATTTCGCCCTTTCTAAGCGATGGAGCCCGGCCGATGCCGGGCTCCAAGTACTGCAGGACGGAGGCGGGAAACTCTATGGAGCAGCCGCCACAGGGGCCAGGGAACCGTTGTCCACACCGGCAGTTCGGCTGTAAAGGGCGGTGATGGCAGAGGGCTTGAAGCCTCTGACGACCAGCCAGACGCCCAGCGAAAACTCCCAGAGAGCGATCGGGAGTGC
>WNGL01009073.1_pt1 | contig 11556 bp, 9 predicted proteins | sample 5400591 | NCBI WGS metagenome assembly WNGL01 (sample SAMN13153377, study PRJNA577476) | soil metagenome | isolation source: 80 cm soil or saprolite under Garry oak tree replicate 1 | place: USA:California | collected 2016-06-15
TTCTTAAGTTGGCCGGTTAAGAGTGACAGGCGGACACGCAGGTCCACCCGTACTGAAAACCTCGAATGACATACGTTAAGATCTGCGGCATCACGAATCTCGAGGACGCGCTCTCCGCTGTCGAAGCCGGCGCAGACGCGCTGGGTTTTAATTTCTACTCCCCCAGTCCGCGCTATATTGAACCCAATACAGCGCGCGCGATCATCGATCAGTTGCCCGCGACAGTCTTGACCGTCGGAGTTTTTGTTAACGAGGCCTCGCTGGAGAGGGTCGAGCAGATTGCCGACGACGCTGGCGTGGGGGCTTTGCAGTTGCACGGTGACGAGTCGCCCGAGTACTGCCACGCGATTGCGGATCGCTACGTGATAAAAGTGCTGGCCGTGGACTCTGATTTCGATCCTCAACGCGCCCTCAATTACAGGGTCCAGGCGATTATGCTCGACGCCGCTGACAGAAAGGCGCGCGGCGGCACCGGTCGTACGATTGACTGGTCCGTTGCTCGTCGGACAGGCGAGCTTGTGCACAGACTCTTCCTGGCCGGCGGGCTTTCGCCGCAGAATGTCGCGGAAGCAATCGCTGCCGTCAGGCCCTATGCCGTCGACGCTTGCAGCGCGCTTGAAACTACGCCGGGCAAAAAAGATCCAGAACGCGTCCGAGCGTTTGTTACAGCCGCGCGACGTGTTAAACCTTGACCAGCCTCTGGGTAACAAGGTTATCCTTCCTTTGGCCTCGATAAAAAATCTTCGCTTAAAGATTTGGCGCTGCAAGTCTCCCTCCAATCTTCGCGAGATGTGGGTCTCAAAAGACATTCAGCTTCCATGTCAGCACCAGGTCCAGACATAAGGGTGGTTGATACAGGCACGCGCGAACGCGGTCGCGTGCTGTTGATTTCCGAAGAGTCGGATCAGCTTCTTACCAAAACCCTCGAAGCAATCGGGCTCGAAATCGTTGGCGTTTCCAGAGGAAGCGCCGCGCTCATATCATTGCAGCGTTCGCGTCCGCACATAGTCATCGCCAGCGCGTCCGTCAAAGGGATTAGCACGGCGGAACTGGCACGCACGCTGGCTCAGACGCAGGATGGCTTGCCGTTGATCGTGGTCGGTTCGGAGCCTGCAACGGTTGAGCGGCGGCGCGACGCTCTTGCCACCGGCGCTTTCGATTATTTTCACATCCCGGCAGAACTGCCATTGCTGGCTGCGCGCGCGTGCCAGTTGGTCGCGCTCAGACAGATGATTGATCGCCTGAGGGCGGACGCCGATTTGGATTTCCTTACTGGCGTAGCGAACCGTCGCCGATTTCGTCAGGCCTTTACACGAGAGGTTGTAAGGTGGCGCCGTTACGGTGTACCGTGCGCACTGCTGCTGCTCGACATCGATCACATGAAAGCGATTAACGATACTTACGGTCACACGACCGGGGACCTGGTGATTCGGGCGGTAGCTGATACGCTGATCGCCGTCTCGCGCCGTAACGACACGGCGGCACGACTCGGCGGTGAAGAATTTGCGCTGCTCCTGGCAGGCACCAGCGGGGAGAAAGCAGAACGGGCGGCGGAACGCTTGCGAACGATTCTGGCCGAGAGCAACATTGAGGGCGCTGGAACGGTAACCGTAAGCATTGGGGCCGCCGCCTGTCCCGAACATGCTAATTCCGAAAGATCGCTTTACGCGGCGAGCGACCGAGCGCTTTACGTCGCCAAGAATGCCGGAAGGAATCGCGTGTCGGTGGCGCCGCTAATTCAAGACAAGCTGCCTGGTGTTTAGCGAGGGACAGCAATTGAATTCCCGTTGACTTGAATTTGCTGAGGAGAATCAATCATGCGATGCATTAGAAGGGTCACAAGCTTCAGTCTTTGGACGTTGGGAACAATCGTTGTGCTGCTCGCACTGTTCCTCTTACCGGCGATTGCATTTGCCCAGACCAATTCACCGACAGCCTGGACGCCGGAGCTGGCGATGAAGGTTAAAGGCGTCGGTGCGGTACGTGTGTCTCCTGACGGAAAGAAGGTTGCGTATACCGTTAATGGTGCCGTGATGACCCCCGAAAGGAGCGAATATGTCACGCAGATCTGGTTGGCAAACGCGGATGGCAGTAATCCGATGCAGTTGACGTTTGCCGAAAAGTCCTCGGAGAATCCGCGGTGGTCTCCGGATGGCAGTCTGCTCGCTTTCACGTCAAGTCGCAGCAGTAAAAGCAATCTCTACGTCATTCACCTGGTCGGCGGCGAGGCAGAACAACTCACTGACGTGAAATCAGGAGTAGGCAACTTTGCGTGGCCCCCGGATGGTAAGTCGATCGTCTTTCTCATGCGCGACGCGCCGAGCGATGATGAAGAGAAAGCCGCGAAAGGAAAGGACGATTCACGCTGGGTTGACGAGAACGTGAAGATGAATCGTCTGTATCTGATGAGTCTGGAGAAAGACGCCAACGGCAAACGCGAGCCAAAGAAATTGACTACGGGCGACTACAACGTCGAAGGCGACTTTGACTGGTCGCCCGATGGCCGAACGATCGCTTTCACGCGCACGAAAATGCCGAAAGCGGATTACTGGCCCACCTCCGATCTGCTGAGTGTCGACGTCGCCGGCGGCGAAGTGAAAACCCTGGCCGCGACGGCCGCGTCGGAATCGGATCCGCATTATTCGCCTGACGGCAAACAAATCGCCTATCTGATTAGCGAAGATCCGCCGCGCTGGGCCGGCTATCGCAGAATCGCAATCATTCCTGCCGGCGGGGGCAATGCGAAACAACTGACCGAGACCTACGACGGCCAACCGGGCTTGATCGATTGGTCGGCGGATGGCCGGCAGATCTATTTCGTAGAGACACACGGCACGGTGCCGCGCCTCTGTGCGATCGACGTGAACACAAACGCGGTGACCGAGCTGAACAAAGGGAATGAAGTGATTGGCGCCCCAGCATTGAATAGCTCGCGCGCGATTATTGGGTTCACCTTGCAGGCGCCCGATAGAGCGCCCGAGGCTTACGTTAGCAGCATGAACGCGTTTGCTCCGGTACAGGTAAGCCGCGCGAACGCCGATCTGCCGAAGTTGCCCGTCGGAAAGACAGAGGTTGTCCGTTGGAAGAGCAGCGACGGGATGGAGATGGAGGGTCTATTGACCTATCCGGTTGGTTATCAGTCCGGCAAGCGCGTGCCGTTGTTGCTGAATGTTCACGGTGGCCCAGCCGGCGTCTTCACCCAGTCGTTTTTAGTCAGCAGCCGTTCGCCTTATCCGCTCGAGGTGTTTTCCTCGCGCGGCTTTGCGATTTTGCGCGTGAATCCGCGAGGTTCGTCCGGCTACGGTCAGAAGTTTCGCTACGCGAACATCAAGGATTGGGGCGGCGGCGACTATAAAGATCTGATGACGGGAGTAGACCACGTAATCGAGATGGGTGTTGCCGATCCAGATCGCTTGGGCGTGATGGGTTGGAGTTACGGAGGCTACATGACTTCGTGGATCATAACGCAAACGCATCGATTCAAAGTGGCATCAGTGGGCGCGGGTGTGACAAACCTGATGAGTTTCATTGGTACCGCGGACATTCCTGGTTTCATTCCAGACTATTTTGGCGCGCAACCCTGGGAGAACCTGGATATTTATCGTGCGCACTCGGCGATGTTCAATGCGAAGGGAGTAGTGACGCCAACATTGATTCAGCACGGCGAGGCTGACGAGCGCGTGCCGATCTCGCAGGGGTATGAACTTTACAACGCCCTAAAGGTGCAGAATGTGCCGGTGAGGATGATTGTGCTGCCACGGATGCCGCACGGTCCCAACGAGCCGAAGATGGTATTGAAGGCGAAGCAGACGAATCTTGAGTGGTTCGAGAAGTATATTGGAGGGCATTGAACTTTTGCTTTCGCGCAAAGGCGCAAAGACGCAAAGCAAAACTTAAGAACCTAGATAATCTGCTTGGCGATCTTCAGCGCTGGACTCTCTATCTTTGCGTCTTTGCGCCTTTGCGAGAAGCCCGCTTTTCGGAAATCTTCTCTTCGAAAATTGATGAAGACAAATGCTCAACAACCTGACGCGCTCGGCCACTGGGGCTCGTATGGCGGTCGCTATGTTCCCGAGACGCTGATGGCTCCGCTTGAAGAGCTGACCGAAGCGTTCATCGCCGCGCGCGACGATCCGGAGTTTCATTCGGAACTTGAAACGCTGCTGCGAGACTATGCCGGCCGCCCAACGCCCCTCTTTCATGCCGCGCGTTTGAGTGAGTTTGCGGGTGGCGGAAGGATTTATCTTAAACGCGAGGATCTGCTGCACACCGGCGCACATAAAATCAATAACACCCTGGGCCAGGTGCTGCTCGCGCGACGCATGGGCAAGCGCCGGATCATTGCTGAGACCGGCGCCGGCCAGCATGGTGTCGCTACGGCGACTGTTTGCGCGTTGTTTGGTCTCGATTGCGTGGTTTACATGGGCAGCGAAGATATGCGCCGCCAGGCATTGAACGTTTTTCGCATGGAACTGCTCGGCGCGGAAGTTCTTGAAGTGAATGCCGGCTCACGCACTCTGAAGGATGCGATCAATGAAGCGCTGCGCGACTGGGTGACAAATGTGGCCGACACTTACTATCTGCTGGGCAGTGCACTGGGGCCGCATCCTTACCCGCTAATGGTACGCGAGTTCCAAAGTGTAATTGGTCGCGAGACACGCGCGCAGATTCTTGAACGTGAAAATCGCCTGCCGGTCGTTCTGGTTGCTTGCGTTGGCGGCGGTTCGAATTCGATCGGATTGTTTCACCCGTTTCTCAACGATCTCGCCGTGCGAATGATTGGCGTCGAAGCGGGTGGACGCGGGGACGAATTGGGTCAACATGCCGCGCGCTTCAACCAGAGCGGCGGCGGCCGGCCCGGCGTTTTGCAGGGCACGATGAGTTACGTCTTACAAGACGGAAGGGGCCAGATCGCGACCACGCACTCGGTCTCCGCCGGACTTGACTATCCATCGATCGGGCCAGAGCACGCGTTCCTGCACGATAGCGGCCGCGTCGAGTACACTTCAGTCACTGATAACGAAGCGCTCGAGGCCTTTCAGACTCTTTCGAAGTTGGAAGGTATTATCCCCGCACTCGAATCCGCGCATGCTGTGGCCTATGCGATCAAAGTCGCGCGCGAGATGCAGCCAGATGCGGTCATGATCGTAAATCTCTCCGGGCGCGGCGACAAAGACGTCGATACCGTAAAGGAGAGTCTAAAAATCGAAAGGCCTCGCTAGAGGCCAAATGTTTATAGATCAAGATGGTTCTAAGTTCTTGCAACCCGTGAAGGGGCGAAACATCAACATCACGCTCCTACGGAGCTTCATTCTTCGCGAGCGACAGGAGCTATAAACATTCTGCTCCTACGGAGCGGTGGCATGTCTCGAATCGCGAAAACCTTCGCCAACCTGAAACATGATAATCGGCGCGGCTTCATTCCTTTCATCACCGCCGGCGATCCTGATCTGCGGACGACGCGCGAGTTGATCGTTGAGCTGGCACGAATCGGCGCGACCGTGATCGAGTTGGGCGTGCCGTTTAGCGATCCAATGGCTGACGGGCCCGTGATTCAACGCGCTTCAGAGCGCGCACTGCGGCATGGCTTCGGCGTGGCGGAAGTCGTCGAGACCGCTGCGAAGGTCCGCGAAGAAACCGACACTCCGATCGTGCTGTTCAGCTACTTCAATCCTCTGTTGCAATTCGGCCTCGAGCGTTTGGCGCAAGAAGCAAAGCGCGCCGGCATCGATGGCGTGCTGGTAACGGACCTGGCGCCAGAAGAGGCTGAAGGATTTGCGTCGACGCTCGGCGCCAATGATCTCGACATGATCTTTCTCGTCGCGCCAACGTCGACGGACGCGCGGTTGCGGATGATTGCCGAACGCGCGAGTGGCTTCATCTACGCCGTCTCGCGCGCGGGCATCACGGGAGCACGCGAGAGCGTGAGCGCTGAAGCCGAAAAACTAGTTAATCGCGTTCGCACGTTTTCTGATCTTCCCGTTGCCGTCGGCTTTGGCATCTCCAACGCGAAACAAGTCGCCGAAGTCTGGCGTTATGCGGATGCAGCGGTGGTTGGCTCGGCCATCGTGGCTGAGGTTGAAAGACTTAACCAGTCACCGGAAATCGTGAAAAGAGTTGGCCACTTCGCCCGGCGGTTCTTACCTGACAGGGTTTGATCCACCCACGAGGCGCAAATTGTCCTCGACGAAATCAACCCGGGTGCGGTATGCTTGCGCAGTCCGGACTTAACAAAGAGTTTTGTCAGTACATACTGCATAGGAACTGGCAAATAGTTTGCGCGTTACTTCACCTTTAAGGGCAGGGAGCAGAGGGGGCTGCCATGACGCGCAATCGGTCTTAAACCTCAAACCCTCCGGGAAAACAACTGCATTGCACGTATGAAACACTGTTCCATTCTCGCGTCAGGTGTGTTATGCTCGCTCGCAATCTGCGGCCCGGGACCGCAAAGAGGTTTGCACACTTTCGGTTGAGAAGAGGAGCGGAAGAAAGAGATGTTAGCCATGAGTGATGACCGTAGCAAAGCAATAGAAGCCGCGCTGTTGAATATCGAAAAGAAGTTTGGCAAAGGATCGATCATGCGTCTCGGTGAGCGTGAAGTCTCGGACATTCCCGCAATCTCGACGACTTCGCTGAGTCTCGACGCGGCGATCGGCGTGGGCGGCGTCCCCCGCGGACGCGTCATTGAGATTTACGGCCCCGAGAGTTCGGGCAAAACCACGCTTGCGCTCCACATCGTGGCCGAAGCGCAAAAGGCGGGCGGCGTCGCTGCTTACGTTGATGCGGAGCACGCAATGGACGCCGAATATGCCGGCAAGCTCGGAGTTGATATCGATCAGCTCCTGATCTCACAACCTGATTCCGGCGAGCAGGCCCTCGAGATTGCTGAAGCGCTCGTGCGTTCGAACGGTGTTGACGTAATTGTGATCGACTCGGTGGCGGCGCTGGTGCCGCGCGCTGAGCTTGATGGCGAGATGGGCGATTCGCTGCCGGGCTTGCAGGCGCGCCTGATGTCGCAGGCGTTGCGCAAGCTGACGGCGATAGTGGCGCAGTCGAACACCTGCTTCATCTTTATCAATCAGATCCGCGAAAAGATTGGCGTGATGTTTGGCAATCCTGAAACTACATCCGGAGGCCGCGCGTTGAAGTTCTATGCCTCACTCCGGTTGGACATCCGCCGCATCGGCGCGATCAAGGATGGCGACCGCACAGTTGGCAACCGTACCAAAGTCAAAGTTGCCAAAAACAAAGTCGCGCCGCCTTTCCGCGATTGTGAATTCGACATCATGTATGGCGAAGGCATCTCTCGTGAAGGCGACGTGCTTGACCTTGCGGTGGTGCAGCGCGTGGTCGAAAAGAGCGGCGCGTGGTTCTCGTATAAAGGCGACCGCCTGGGCCAGGGGCGCGAGAATTCAAAACAATCGTTGAAGGAGAACCCGGAACTCCTGCGGCGCATTGAGAACGAAGTGAAAGTGAAACTCGGAATGCCGGTGCGGCAGGTTGAGGAGAAGCCGGAAGCCGCGAACGGCGTCAAGGCGGCAGCGGCGGCAGAGAAGAAGTAGGGGTCTCTCGCGCAAGACGGCTAAATAGAAAGCGCTCAACGTAAAAGGGTTGGCCGCCAGGCCGGCCTCGCGTCGTTGGGCGCTTATTTACTGCTTTACAGCATCTTTTTCTCAACGCATAATCCGCCGCGGAAGAGCGTCTCGTACGATGAAAGAATCGATTCTCATTAAAGGCGGAACACTCGTGACGATGGACAAACACGACTCCATCGTCACTGGCGATCTGCTCATACGTGATGGTCGTATCGCGAGCATCGGCGAAGCCGCCGACGGCGCCGACGAGATCGTTGACGCAAAAGACTGTGCGGTCTTACCGGGCTTTGTGCAGACGCACGTGCATCTCTGCCAGACATTGTTTCGCGGCGCGGCAGACGACCTTGCCTTGATCGACTGGCTGAAGAAACGAGTCTGGCCAATGGAGGCGGCGCACACGGCCGCGTCAGTGCGCGCGTCGGCGCGTCTGGGGATTGCGGAGTTGATCAAAGGCGGAACGACATGCGCGCTAACAATGGAAACCGTCAACCACACGGCGGAAGTATTCAGAGTTGTCGAAGAGACAGGGTTTCGCGCCACAGTCGGCAAGTGCATGATGGACAAAGGCGAGGGTGTTCCTTCTTTACTTCATGAAAACACTGAGGACTCAATTCGAGAATCACTCGATTTGCTGGAAGCCTGGCATGGCAGAGAAGATGGGCGCATTCGGTATTGCTTTGCACCGCGCTTCGCAGTTAGTTGCACCGGCGACCTGTTGCGTCACGTTGCGCGGCTGGCACGCGAGCGTGGGGTGATGGTCCACAGCCATGCTTCTGAAAACGAGACCGAGTGCGATTTAGTCGAGCGCGACACTGGAATGCGCAACGTCACCTATCTCGATTCGCTTGGTTTGACCGGAGAGCACGTCGCGCTTGCTCATTGCATTCACGTCGATACGGCAGAGCTTGAGACGCTGAAACGCACACGCACTAACGTTGTCCATTGTCCGTCTTCAAATCTGAAGCTGGGTTCTGGCATCGCGCCCATCACGCGGATGCTCGCAGAAGGTATTCCAGTATCGCTCGGCGCTGACGGCGCGGCTTGCAACAATCGCCTCGACATGTTCACCGAAATGCGCACGGCCGCATTACTGCAAAAAGTCATGCGCGGCGCCGAAGCACTTCCGGCTCGGCTGGTTTTGCGCCTGGCCACGATCGAGGGCGCCCGCGCGATGGGACTTGGTGACGAACTGGGAAGTCTTGAAACCGGCAAACGAGCCGACGTGATTGTTGTCCGGCTTGATTGCTTGCACTCGACACCTCATCCCACGGAGGTCATTTCCGCAATCGCTTACTCAGCTCAACCAGCGGATGTCCAGACGGCGATAGTTGACGGCCAAATCGTAATGGGTGATCGAAAATTGTTGACGCTAAACGAGCGGCAGGTAATTGACGACGCAAACCGCGAATCGGGTTTCTTGTGGGAGCGGGCCGGGTTTGTCCGGTAAAAGCCGTGCGACCTTTACGTCGACGTCCGAGAAATCAGGGAAATCAGTGGCCCAAAAATGGCTGTGCCAGCTCGGAGGTAGCGACTGCGGGGGGCGCGATCGGCGGCCGAGCTGGCACTGGCGGGCACTATCAACTTGAATCGGATGGCTTGTCTTGCGACTGGCTGACGTTTGGGCGTTAGCCCCACCCTCAACGCGAGGGATTATACACCTCTTCGGAAACCAGTCAACGACTTTTTGTGACCGGTTCGACAAGAACCGTTGGGGCGATTCTCACGTTGACACTGGTTTGGCGCACTCCATATACTACGCCGTCCTGCCCCGAGGCTACGGCCAGGTAGCTCAGTTGGTAGAGCGCGGCCCTGAAAAGGCCGGCGTCGGCGGTTCGATTCCGTCCCTGGCCACATCTTTTCGAGCACTTACCCGTTCGGTCATCACCCGAATACGTTCCAATACGTTCCAAAAACCTAATTGCGTGCAGAGGCTTGTCTTGTTTCTGCGAGCACAATCTCTCTCGTTTCAGCATAACTATGTTCGTGAGCGGGCCAGTCGATGGCTATCAGCTAGCGCCGAAGTGGACTGACCTCCGCATTGCGAACGCCGCTCTGCTCATTTTCTTAACGAGAGTAATGAGTCTCTGTTATGCTCATAGCCGCAGGGCGTGAACCAGTCAGATCGTATTAGGTGTTAATGCGTATCTTCTCTTCCGGCTTCCGCGCGGTTGGTGTTGTCTGCTTTTTGAGTGTTGTTGGTAGCAACTATTGTTTTAGTACCGGCGTGATGATTTCAATCAACTGTCGGGCATTCACAACTCGCAATCCTTTATACTTTGCAGGAAAATGCCTCTATTTCCGGTCACCAAGTAATCGGCGCTAGCGGCTTCCCCGCATTCCAAGAATTTGTTGTCATCTGGATCAGGCAAAACCAAGATCCAGTGGTTTCTTTTTGATAAGCTTGCCGTGTTCTAGCGCGCCCAGGCTAACCCGGCTAGAATAAGGGTCTTTCTCTTTCTGCGCGACGGTTCTGAATCGCGCTTTCGCTGTTCCACAGACATGACTATTCCTTCCGGCACAAAACTCGGTCGTTACGAAATTCGCTCGCAGCTCGGCGCGGGCGGGATGGGTGAGGCTTATCTCGCCCGAGACACGAAACTTGATCGTAAAGTTGCGCTGAAGATTCTGCCCGCTGACCTCGCCGCGAATCAGGACCGCATGCGGCGCTTCACTCAAGAAGCAAAGGCCGCGGCGGCGCTCAATCATCCGAACATCGCCACCATCCGGGAAATCGGCGAGAGTGACGGTGTGAACTACATTGCCATGGAGTTTATCGATGGCGCTATGCTGCGCGAGAAGATTCATCAGGAGCAAACCGATTTAAGAAAGCTGTTGCGATATCTGCAGCATGTCGCGGAAGGTTTAGCGAAAGCTCACGCTGCCCGTATTGTTCATCGCGATTTGAAACCCGACAACATCATGATCACACGAGATGGTCACGCGAAGATTCTCGATTTCGGCCTCGCAAAACTAATCGAGCAGCCACCAATGTCAGACGGGGATTCAAGTGAAGTGGCCACGGCAGTAATGCCGCAGCATTCATCGCCAGGCACGGTCATGGGGACGGTCGGTTACATGTCACCAGAGCAAGCACACGGCAAGACCAAAGAAATAGATCAGCGCTCCGACATCTTCTCGTTCGGCTGCATTCTGTTTGAAGCAGCCACCGGCAAAAAGCCCTTCGAAGGCGAGTCAGTTATTAAGTCGTTGCACATGGTCGTGTACGAACCGGCGCCGCCCCTCGCCGATTTCAATCCATCTGCCCCGCCGGAACTACAGCGCATTGTGCGTCGCTGTCTCGCGAAAGATCCGGATGAGAGATATCAATCGATTAAGGAAGTTGCGATCGAGTTGAAGGAGTTGCGGCGCGAGTTGCAAGGACCTGGCATTAATACAACGGTGACGCCGCCAACCAGAAGCGAAACAGCAGGATCAACTGGAGGTGGAGGCACGCGCAGCCAGAGTTTCAGCCCGACAACGATACACCATCACTCTCGACCAAAGCCTTCAGCGCGGAGTATGTCGCTACCGGAATCAAGCAGCACAAAATCGCGGCGGCCGTAGTCTGGTCGTACTTGTCGCCGGCATTACGACCTTCGCACTATATCTCCGCGGGCGGAACGCCAACACCGCCATCAAGTCAATCGCCGTAATGCCGTTTGTTAACGAAGGCGGCAACGCGGAACTCGAATATCTCTCCGATGGAATGACGGACACGTTGATCAGCAGTCTGTCACAATTGCCGAATCTGAATGTGAAGGCGCGCTCCTCCGTCTTTCGATATAAAGGCAACGAGAAAGACCCGCAGACGATCGGGAAAGAGCTGAACGTGCAGGCAATTCTCGCTCCAATTGCTCCAGAGATGAAACGACTTCATCATTATCTGTCCTCATACAAAACCCCCAGCCACAATTTCATTCGTCTGTGTCGACAGATCTGATTGTTGCGAAGTACCAACTTG
>WNGL01009075.1_pt1 | contig 11556 bp, 14 predicted proteins | sample 5400591 | NCBI WGS metagenome assembly WNGL01 (sample SAMN13153377, study PRJNA577476) | soil metagenome | isolation source: 80 cm soil or saprolite under Garry oak tree replicate 1 | place: USA:California | collected 2016-06-15
TGGCTCGCCGCCCGGCCCGAGGTCTGTAGCGTTATCGCCGGAGCAAAGACTCCGGATCAGGTGCGTGCGAACAGCTGCGCAGTCTCGTGGAAACTCACACCCCGGGATCTCGCTGAACTGGATGGAATTTTGGCGTGAACCATCGAACCATTTACTTCGGTGTAGGCAAACGATCCTTGCAGAGAACGCGGAGTGTTGTTGATGAATGATATTGACTTGACCGGAAAGCCACACTCGAGAAGTATCCGAGTGTTCGATGACAGCCTTTTTATCCTGATCGATTTCTCGAGGAAACAGCGGACCCGCATAGAGAATCGCAAAACCGGCAGCGCAGGAGATTCTCCGCAACCGCTTCAACATTCTTTCTTTGTATCATGGTTAGCCAAGTCACATGGGGCCACTCTCTTCTGATCTTGCCGTGCGATCGCAACGATCACGCCGGCGGAAATCTCTCAAACGGAGTCACTGCTGAGGTCACTTGGTTGGCAAACCACAAATGTAGCTGCGCGGCAGGCGACGTATCCGATTTTCTGGGCTTCCAGCAACTTGTCAGCAAACGGGTTCCGTGCCCAAGGGATCTACGCCGGCGCCAGTTCAATTTTCTTCCCTGACGCGTCCATTGCTTTGATCGTGAACGAACGCACTTGACCCTCGCGGTATGGCTCGGAACTCGCGGCCGCCGCGGATTTCACGCCGCCCTTCCAGGCCGCCGCCAATTGTGCCGCCAGCGATCCGCCCGACGCGGGCGCGAGCGCGCCAGGCGCGGCTTCTTCGACGATACACACGCCTTCGACGCCCTCGCCCAACTGTACCGTCACCGTGTTTCCCCGTACGTGTAGTACGCGTCCGCTGACGCGGTCGCCTACCGCCGCCGCTTGCGCAAACTGGCCGGCGGAGGTCGCCTCAAGCTGCTTCATGCCCAGCTTCAAGCGCTTCGTTTCCGGATCGGCCGACAAAATCACCGCACGCACAACTTGTCCGACTTTCACCACTTCGCTGGGATGCCCGATGCGCTTCTCGTTTGTGAATTCGGAAACGTGGACCAGGCCGTCGATGCCCTCCTCCACCTCCACGAACGCCCCGAACTTAGCAAGTCTTGTAACCTTGCCCTCGATGACTTTTCCGGTCGGGTAACGCTCCTTAATCGTCTCCCAGGGATTCCCCAGAACCTGCCTCAGCCCGAGGCTCAGACGCCCCGCCGCGCTGTCCACCTTCAGGACCACGGCCTCGACGCGCTCGCCTTTCTTCAGCACGTCGCTTGGACGCTGGATGCGTCTGGTCCACGACATCTCCGACACGTGGATCAATCCTTCCACGCCGGGCAGCACTTCGACAAACGCGCCGAAATCCGTCAGCCTGGTGATTTCGCCCGTCACGCGATCGCCCGGATTCAGGCTCGCAACCGCTTCTTTCCACGGGTCGGGAGACATCTGCTTCAGGCCGAGCGAAATCTTGCCGGCCTGTTTGTCGAGCTTCAACACCTTCAGATCAAGCACATCGCCGATCGCCAACTCCGTCGAAGGATCGGCCACGCGCGACCAGGAAATGTCGCCGACATGCAGCAGGCCGTCGACGCCACCAATGTCGATGAACGCGCCGTAACCGGCAAGAGCCCGCACCGTGCCGCGCAATACCGCGCCTTCTTCCAGAGCCGCGAGCGTGTTTTGCCGCACCTGGTTGGCTTCCTCTTCCACCACCAGGCGACGATCGACGACTACATCTTCTTCGTCGACGTCGAGCTTGATGATGCGGCATCGGATCTCCTGCCCCACCAGCTTTTCCATCTCCTCGGCGTCGCGGATGCCGCTGCGCGAAGCCGGCATGAACGCGCGCGTTCCCACGTCCACCGTGAAGCCGCCCTTCACCGTGGCGGTTACGCGGCCGGCCACAATTTCCTTGTTTTCGAAGGCGCGCGTCAGTCCTTCCCAATCGCGCGGACGCGGACCGGTGATGCGCGAAAGCGTGACCATACCCTCGCTGTTGTAGCCGGTGATCGCCACGTCAAAGCTGTCGCCGCGCTTTACGCTAAGATTACCCTCCGCGTCGAGAAGATCGGCGGTTGCCATCACGCCCTCGGCCTTCTCGCCGTAGTCGATCAGGACGAAGTCGCCGGACACACCAACGACGGTGCCGCGATGCGGTGGGGGGCCGGCAGGCTTTCTCTTGCCCTTACCTTTGGCGGCACGCGCTGCGGCGCTCTGGCGAGCGACGCGGCTGGTGCTTTCGAACTCATTGAGAATGTCGGCGAACGAATTCTCCGCCCTCTCCTCACCCTGTTCCCGAGGATCGTCTACCATCGTTTAATACTATATCAACGCCGCCCGGAAGAAGTCTTTCCAGCAGAAGGGCCGTAACAAAAGGGCACAAGGCTCAAATGAAGCTCTCACTGCACAGGCTTCCACATGGTCGAGTAACACGAGGTCCCTGAATTTGCGCAAACCATTGACATGAGTGCGTCAACTCGAGAGTTTTGGCGCGCCGAATGCCATACAGGTCCGCAAGAAAAGAGGTCCGATATGGCGAAGTACAGCGCAAGCTGTCCATGACCGGAAGCTGGACAAGACTCACCGAATAAATTAGCCTGAGTCTCGCAGTTCTCGCGGAGGTGCGGATGCGCACATCAATAATTCTTCTTTCTCTTCTTGTAGCTGCCTGCTCTGTGCAGCAGCCGCCCGACCCGGAGGCGAACGCAGGCTCTGCTTCGAACGTTCCTTACAAAAAGCTGGATCTCACGTATGACAAGCCGGTCGTCGGGACCCAGGTTCGTGTGGCGGCTACCGATCTGCCTGCGGGAAAGACGGCCGAGCTTCAATGGGGAACGGTAGCCGGCGGCTGGATCGTTGAAGACTATTATCATTTCAAAGGAAAGAAATACACGGAAACCACGTCATCGCTCGGTAAATTCAACATCGATTCCAATGGCCGTCTCGATGCGCGCTTCGTCATTCCCGAAGATTACGGCGGAGTACACGAGGTAACCGCCCTCATCGATGGCAGACCGGTCGCACAAAACGGCATTGAAGTGACGCAGAGCTTCCTGATGAGTCCGGCTTCCGGGCCGATCGGAACACCCATTGAGCTTAGGGTCAGAGGTCTCGGCTGGCGAACAATGGAGAGCACATGGGTCGTCAACTGGGACAACCATGCCGTGGGTTTTGTGTCTGCAGCCGGAACGCGCGGATCCGCTGTAGCGCGTTTTCGGGCCGCAGGGCCGGCCGGCGATCACCCGGTGAAAGTCTATTCGGGATATCAGGCTCAAAGTTATTTGAACTACGAGCAGGCGCCAACGGCGTATCTGCCGCGGCCCGAGTTCACATTTCGTACCACAGCCGGCCGCACGGCAGCGCCGGCCGCCGATATCGAGCCATATCCGGCGCAGCCGGTGCCGGAAACCGAGGTGCAAATTGCGAATGCCAGGCTGGTCCTTAGCCCGACGCAGGGCCCCGTCGGAACGCGCGCGATGCTGCGGGGTGAGGGTTTCGCCGGTGTTGGAGCGCTCCAACTGGTGTGGCAAACGTTCGCGGGTAGCCGCGTCAGTGGCAATGGATTCGAACCACGAGAAAGCGTCATCGCCGAAGTGAAGGTTAGAAGCAATGGCCAGATCGAATTCCCGTTTATCATTCCCGATGATCTTGGCGGATTGCACGGACTCGCGCTACGCGACGGCGAAAAGACGGTCGCGCGCTCTCACTTTGTCATCGAGACCAGTATCGTCAGTATGACTCCTGCTTCAGGACCGGTTGGAACGCCCATCACGATCCACCTTAAAGGCGTCGGCTGGACCGAGTACGACAACATCTATGTCGCCACTTACGATAACGCGTACATGGGATACGTATGCGGCTTCAACAGTCATGGCGACGTCGTTATGAACTTCACCGCATCGGGCGCTCCCGGCGAGCATTTGATCGACCTGTTTCCAGGTATCTATCAAGGACCTTCCACCGAACCACAACTGCTTTACCGGCAGCCGCAGCTTACCTATGCAGAGGATCATCCGGGTAACAAGATTCCAGCTTTGCATTTCAAGTTTGAAGTGACCCCGGGCGAACGTCGTAAAACCGGCCCGGCCGTTACGACGAACTGAAGTGACCTGTGGCAAGTTTTTATTCGATTCCCTCCGGGGCATTCAACGGAATGATTGGGCACATTTAATTAACATGAATCTGGACGAAAGCCTTCGATTCGGGTAATCTTCACTTCCATGAATAAAGTCTCTCGAATTTTCGCAATGTCGGCAGCCGTGGTGATGATTGCGATTCTCGCTGCGGCCTCACCCATTCCAGGCCTGGCGCAACATGGCGGGGAACGGCTGATCCTGTCCGGAGATCTCGCCTACTTCTTCGGCCCCGGCAAGCCCCTCAACTGCACGCTGAACAACCGGTACAAGAGAGGTGATCCGGTCGGATTCCGCATGACCGCAGTCGACCCCGCGACCGGAAAGCGAGATCGCGCGACCCAACTCGTCGTGCACCTGACCTACGGCGGCAAGACCATGGATCTTCCGATGCGCGACCGTCAGACGGCACAGCAGCCGGAACGCGAGTTCTGGGTGCTCAAGTGGGTTGTGCCCGCTGACGCACCCATCGGCATTGTGCGCTACTCCGTGACAGCGAAAGACCCGCAGGGCCGCACCGGCGAATGGAAGCCGTTCGACGTCGAGGCGTCCCAGCTGACGATCGTCGAGTAACGCCTTGTCCGCTGACGAATGCCGACAGGCAAGACGGTCGCTTCCCGGTTTCTTGTTGGACCAACGCGGCAAGCCGCCGGGCTATGTCACCTGCCTTTTGGACGCTCGGATTGGTCGCCTGTATCGACGCGCCACCATCGTATCGAAACCGTCTTCATCCGTTAGAGCGTTGGGCTCTCTGGCGTAGAGGGTTTCGCGCCCCCGCAGAGCTTCCCACGATCCGGCATTCCCCATGATCACGGTATCCATCACCCGATACGCGTTAAAGGTGAATTGATCCTGTCGCGGCACTCCCATTTTCTTTGGCCGGGCCACCGAACCTTCTCGGAATCGATTTCACCGGTCTGGATCTTCATCAGCGTGGACTTGCCGGCGCCGTTCGGCCATCGTCCAAATGGGAAACTTGTTACGAGAGTAAAATAGCCAGCCTACGGTGGATGATTTAACGGAACTCGCGAATACACGCATGCCCTTTGGAAAGTACAAGGATCGTTATCTGTCCGATCTTCCGGAGACATACCTTGTATGGTTTTCCCGCCAGGGTTTTCCTGCAGGAAAGTTGGGCCGGATGCTCGCATCAATGCTGGAGATCAAAGTGAATGGTCTGGAGAAGCTCCTTGTTCCGTTGCGTCGCGATGCGAAGGAGCCGCGATGAATTTGCCGCTCACCCATCTTGGCACAGCCGGTCCACGGGTAGTTCATTTTCTTCATCTCGAACGCTGCAGTACGAAGCCGGCGGTAATAAGAAGGATCTTCCGGCCGGTCGTGAGGACGAACATCCATGAAGTTCTGAACTACCGAAAGGCGATGCGGCGCGCAGAAGAATTGATTCGCGAACTGCCGCTTTGCCAACGTGTTGTTTGTGAAGCGCACAAAGTATTCATGAGCGGCGTTCGGGGACACAACAAAGCACCGGGTGAGTATCGGCGAATCCCGAACTGAAGTGGTCCGCCCGGTTCCAAGCTCGAAGATGCAACGTATGTTCCGATATCTGCAGACAGATTGCCTGACGCAATGAGCGCCTGGGAAAAGTTTGCCAATAACGAAGCCCCGGATCGGCTTGTTCAACTGGCCATTCTCCACGCGGAGTTCGAAGCGCTTCATCCATTTCTTGACGGCAATGGCCGATTGGGCAGGATGTTTGTGCCGCTGTTCATGTGGCAGGTAGGCCTGATCCAGTCGCCGATGTTCTACATCAGCGCGTACTTCGAGAAGGACCGAGACGCTTATTACAATGGGTTGGCGCTCGTATCAAAGGATAAGAACTGGACAGGGTGGTGCCGGTTCTTTCTCGAAGCCGTGCGGAATCAGGCGGAAGACAATCCCAAAAAGGCCAAAGGAATTCTGGACCTGTACAATTCGATGAAACCGAAGGTGCTTTCGGCGACTCGGTCGCAGTATGCGATTCACGCGTTGGACTGGATTTTTGGCCAACCGATTTTCAAGAGTTCAGATTTTGTGGCCAATTCTAAGATTCCACCGCGAACGGCAAACCGTATTCTGGCGGTCTTGCGCAGTAAGGGGATCGTGAAGGCATTGAGCGAGGGCAAAGGTCCGCGAGCGCCAGTTTTTGTCTTTGCCGAACTTCTAAACATCGCCGCGGGCACACCGCTTTCTGACGTCGAGTTTTAGTCTGACGTCCGTGTCAGGCTAAGGTCGTTTGTCTGACGTCCGTGTCAGGCTGAGTGAGATCGATCGATGACGTAGTTTAATTCTTCGACAATGCCGAGGCGGCGGGCCCAACGGCTGAGATACCGCAGGTCCAAGGCGTCGTCAACCCGTTCGAGGATGCCTGCAACATCATCAAAGTCCGTGTGGCGTCCCGCTCTCAGCTTCAGGAGGATGAGGTCCTCGGCCGATGGAAACCAGATATACCTACCGCGGTGATACTTTTTGCACCGGCGCCGAAAAGCGTCTTCATGATGTTCATCTCTGCTCAAAAGGATGTCCAACGTCAGAGTCTTCGAGCGGAATCGGGTATGAACCCCTTGAAGAAACGGATTCAGCCTTTCCCATTCAAGGTCACGATCGAATCCAAGAGCGGACAGCCGCGTGATCAGCCTATCCGGAATTTCGGCCTCCAGGATCATGAAGTCGATATCCAATGTGGCGCGCGGACGACCCCAAACCGGCAGGGCCAGCGCGCCGATCAGCATGTAGGGAATCCGCACCTGCCGGAAGGCCAGCACAATATCGCGAAGCGCGGCCTCAAGATCTTCGGCGCGGTTTCGTCTCTTTTTTCCCGTCATCGAATTGTCGGTACAGCGGGAGGCTGCCGCAATGATCTGGAAGCCGCCGATGCTCCGACGCCGAAGTGAAAGACGCCGTCATGTCGATCAATAGGGCCATCATCGACAGTGTGTCGTGGAACGCTTCGGTGAATTTAAGCTTGTGAAGCTGCTCGGCCCGCATCATCTGGCGAGTGCGCCGCAGCCGCTGCTTGTCGAGCACCTTGAACATGATTCCAATTATTTCATGCCCGAGTGCAGCTTCGTAACTGTCATTAAGGTTGGATTCCCTTGAGGCATGGTGTGGGTTTCGCAAAGGGGCCGACGCGGTCGATGACCGCCCACGATTCTGAGGCGAGTCGCTTATGCCTTGGCCGATAACCGTTGCAGACGGTCAGTACAGAGTTGGCGGTGGTCCGGTGCGAAAGGTGTAGATTGTAATCGCTCGCGGATGATTTCGATTTTTGCTAGACGGTGTCGAACGAGACCACCGACAAAATCCAAATCTTTTTCACGCCCAGCAACGAGTTTGGATATAGCGAGGTCGTGTACTTCCAGGCAAAGACCCGTTCCGCCGCCAGTGTTCTCATTGTGAATCGGAATGAGGCGCTGCTTCCATCCTTCCGGCAGCACAGCAGTTTCTTCGCCGACGCCATGCGCGTAATAACCGAAAGTTTGGTGGAAAGGAGAGGCTTCGCCGATACTTCCGTCGATGAGATCAGCATCAGTCGAACTGCGAAGGGTAAACAAATCGGCTTCGATCGAAACAGTGAGTTCATCGGGCGGATCAGGAAATTGACCGAGCACGGCTTGACTGCCAATCACCACAAACTCATCGGCTCCAGTGATGGCAGCGGCAGCCCGAATGATGTGCTCAAGCTGCGGGCGTCGCATGACGTAAACGGGCTTTAATTTCCCAGACTTCGGAAGCCGGCAGTGCGCCGGCAAACGGTGAGTTATGGCGCAGTCGGTCGCTTTCCTCAGTCTCAGCAGTTAGGACCGCGCAGATTTCGGTTACCGGCCTCTGGAGCAAGACCCGCCATTCGTCGTAACACCGGAGCAAGGACGGTGCGTTGCTATTCTGGCGCGTCCAACGGTCAAGATTGCCGCGCGCAAGATCGAGCCACTGCGGGTGCGCGGGAAGTCCGTTTGCAATTCGTCGCGCCAGTTCAAGGCTGACCAAGTCTTGCAATCTGTGATTCATGGAACGAAACTACCACAAACGTTCAGCCGATGCGAGGCTGCCAAAGAGTAATAGAATGTGGGATCAAAGTGACGGTCGAAATCGCATCGGCCAAATGACTCCAGGAATACCACCATGATCTACAGAGACCTTGGCAGCACGGGCCAGAAAGTTTCCGCGATCGGAGTGGGTGGATGGCATCTTGGGCTGAAACGCGTTGATGAAGCCCTGGCCATTCAAATCGTTCGCACGGCCATCGACAGAGGCATCAACTTCCTCGATAACTGCTGGGATTACAATGACGGAGCCAGTGAAATCCGGAAGGGAAAAGCCCTGCGTGATGGATACTGCCACAAGGCGTTCCTCATGACAAAGATCGATGGCCGGTCGAGAAGAGAAGCCTGGCGGCAGTTGGATGAATCGCTCAGGCGCTTCGGCGTCGAGCACATCGACTTAGTCCAGCATCACCAGATCCTGCGTTATGAAGATCCTCACCGTATTTTTGATCCCGACGGAGCGAATGCGGCTCTCGTTGCGGCGCGAGACGCAGGTAAGATCCGGTACATCGGGTTTACGGGACACAAAGATCCGCGCATTCATCTCTACATGCTGGAAGTTGCCGAACAACACGGTTTCGTTTTCGATACCGTACAGATGCCGCTCAACCTCTTCGATGCCCACTACCGAAGCTTTGCGAAATCCGTGTTGCCGGAGCTTGTGAAACGGGGTATCGGTGTGCTTGGAATGAAGAGCATGGCGAACGGAATCCTGTTGAAGTCGAACACCGTGACCGCCATCGAGTGCCTTCATTATGCGCTGAACCTGCCGGCCTCGGTCGTCATTACGGGAATCGACAGCATGCAAATCCTCGATCAAGCCTTTGAAGCCGTGCGTACGTTCCGCCCGATGAGCGATGCGGAACTGGAACCGTTGCTCGCAAGATCCGCGGCTGCAGCGGCGACAGGAAAGTTCGAACCGTTCAAGACAACATCGATTTTCGATGGGACTGCAGGCAACCCGGAATGGCTGGGAGAAGAACCGGAGCACGTTCGCCACCTCGTGCCATAGCGCCTGCTGACGTTTATGAGCAAATAACCCAACGTGTGGTGGAGATCAAGCGCATGCTCGGCTCTGTGGTGTCGATCCATCCGGCCTCGTCCCGAAGTTTCTCCAAGATCGATCCAGTTTACCGCGCGATAGCAGGTTCCATTGAATCGTGGGGTGTCCACGAGTGTTTCCAGTAGCAGCGGCGAATATCCAAAAAAGTCTTTGTCTTGTTGACGGCATGTGGTGAGGATACTGATCAAGATCTGCTGGGTCCTGGCACCGTTTTCCGTGCGATTTCCACCCCAGGTTTTCCGCGCAACCCATTCCAAAACCTGGGCGACACGTTCGTGAGAGATCCCCATCTGTTTGATCAAATGCTCGGCCAGCGTCAGTGCCTGAGGCCCCACTTGCACCTGCGCCGCTCCCAGAGCGTCGGAAGTTTGCAAGGGGTGCCGCCCATGAACGCGTCTATCGCAGTCGGTGCAGTGACCGGTCTGGACATCGAAGCGCCGCACAATCGTTTGCCGCACGATGTCTTCTTGAAACTGCGGCTGCGTGTCGTCATGAACGATCCGCCCGCCGCAGTCGGGACACGCCTTTGCAGCGGAACCGCAATCTGTTCATCGACGCGATCCCGAATCGCACGGAACGCGCGCGCCCCGTAATCGCCGCCGCTCTTCCGTCCCGGCCGCTTCGGGTCGGACAAGATACCCAACAAGTAGCCGCAACTGTATGTACGTTGGAGAATCGATCCGTTTCAAGCCCATTCTCTGTTCACGAAAAGCGCTGGTAATCGGCAGCCTGAAGTAGCGTGGGGTCGTTACTATAGGTTTATCGTTGTAATGAAAACAAGTTATCCGTCAGCTTTGCGTGGATTCGAGCGTACCTGATGTGACGAATCTGCATCAACTCTGATCTCATCCTATCAGGGTGGCGTTCCAAGGCGGCTGGACTGATCGAATCAAGAACGACTCTACAGTCCTCGATTCGACGGTTTGCAGGAACCAAACGAAAAGGTAATTATTTACCGGGTCTGAGGAGAGGCACCTTGGTTTGCGGTGCTGCGAAAAATGGACGGCGATCTCGTGTCACTGGCCATCCGGCTTTTCATACGCCCCAGGTAGTTCCAGTTCGCAACGCGTGTCAGAATCTCAACTTCACACGCAACTGAATCTGGCGTAGATCGAAAGCGGACGTAAAGCCCAGCGAGTCGGCAGGTGGGGCATTTCGGTCTGCTCGGACGCGAAAGTCATTCAAGGCTAGTGTCCCGACCAGGTTGACACCTCTTGTAAGGATGCAAAATCCGGTAGTGGTCTAGTTTGGAACAAAGTTGCCGAAACGTTCTAGTAAGCTCGTAGCCGCGGGCTTTATGCCCGCGTTCAAGTTCCAGCAGAATAATTCTTTGATTGTGCTTGGACGCGGGCATAAAGCCCGCGGCTACGAGCTTGCCTTGGGATTTTCTCCAAACTAGACCACTACCCAAAATCCGAATGTGTTTGGACGTGGTCTTTTCTCCTATTGTTGATGGTTCATTGTTGATGGTCTGGTGAAACGAGAGGATCGCCGGCACAGCGCCGACGATTTTCTCTGCGACGGACACGCGTGTCGGGATCGCAAAGAAACTGGTGTCCGTGACAAAGAGGACGCCCTGAGCCAGGAAGAGATTTGTCTCCGTCGCCGAGACGATGGTGTCCGCGACGGAAAGAATTCGAACGGTGAAGAAGAGGATCTTCTTGGACCCTATGAGAATTGGGTCCGATGTTCAGACAACGCTCATCGCTTTGGAGAGCATTGTCTGGATCGCGAGGAGAATCCTCGACGACGTCATGGGAATGCTCTCCATCGCAAGGAGCATGCTCGTTCTCACAATGAGCATGCGCAAAATCAAAACGACAATGCTCAAAGCGACGATGAGCATGCTCAAAATGGACCGGGTCTGCAACCATTGAAATGACTGGACCTGCATGGCGTTGCCGACAATGCTCAACATGACAACGACAATGCTCAGCGTGACGAAGCCGGTTGTCGATGTAACGAAGACCCGGGTCGAAGGGACAAAGAGCGTTGTCAACGTCCCGAATCGAACGGTCTCCCCGGCACTGAGCGATCCCCGAGCGACGAAGACAATGCGCTTTGAGCCGGAGACGATGCTCGACGTACCATCGAGCATCGTCTCGGCCTCATTGAGGATGGTCGTCGTCACGTCGAGGATGCTCTCCGCCGTCTCGAGCACGGTCTTCGTCACGACGAGAATACTCTCTGTCCCGTCGACCGTGCTGACGATCGCGTCGAGAATGCTCTTGGTCTCGGAGACACTCGTCTGGTTGATGGAGCCGATACTCAGCGTGACAAAGACCGTGTTGTCTGAACTCCCCTCTCAAGGAGGGTGACGGGTGGTTGGTTCACTT
>WNGL01012454.1_pt1 | contig 11555 bp, 8 predicted proteins | sample 5400591 | NCBI WGS metagenome assembly WNGL01 (sample SAMN13153377, study PRJNA577476) | soil metagenome | isolation source: 80 cm soil or saprolite under Garry oak tree replicate 1 | place: USA:California | collected 2016-06-15
TCGACTTCGGGGTGGCCATGCTGCCGGCGGGCAAGCGCCGCGGGTCACCGACGGGTGGCGGCAACTTCCACATCTTCAAGAAGAGCACGCCCGCCCAGCAGGCGGCCTCGCTCAAGTTCATCAAGTGGATCAGCTCGCCACAGCGTGCGGCCCAGTGGGGCATCGACACGGGCTATGTCGCCGTGCGACCCGACGCCTGGGAGACGCCGGTGATGAAGCAATACGTGGCGGGCTTCCCGGCGGCGGCGGTGGCGCGCGACCAGCTCCAGTACGCGGTGGCGGAGCTGAGCACGCATGACAACCAGCGCGTGACCAAGGCGCTCAATGACGGGCTGCAGGCGGCGCTGACCGCGGCCAAGACGCCCGAGCAGGCCATGAAGGACGCTCAGCGCGAGGCCGAGCGCATCCTCCGTCCGTATCGACGCTAGGGTCGGGGCGATGCGCGAAGAAGCCCCCTCACCCTGCCCTCTCCCCCAATGGGGGAGAGGGATCACGACAAATCCCTCGCCCCCGGAGGGGGAGAGGGTAGGGTGAGGGGGAGCGTCGTCGGGCGCCCGGTGTCGGCAAACGTGCACGGGTGGTTACTCCTGCTGCCCGCGGCCGTCCTGCTCGTTACCTTCACGCACTACCCGACGGTGGCCACGCTCTACCACAGCTTCTTCTCCACATCCAAGCCGGGGCGGCCGACCGCGTGGATCGGCCTCGACAACTACCGCAGCATGGTGGAGGACCCGGTCTTCTGGCAGGTCCTCGCCAACAATCTCTGGTACGCGCTCGCCACCATTCCGCTGTCCATCGCGCTCGCCATCCTGATGGCGGTGTGGGTCAACGGCAAGATCGCGGGCCGCGGCCTCCTCCGCCTGTCCTTCTTCACGCCGACCGTGCTGCCCATGATTGCCGTCGCCAACATCTGGCTCTTCTTCTACACGCCGGGCTACGGCCTCCTCGAGCAGGTGACGGGTCTCTTCGGCCTCCCCAGCCACAACTGGCTCGGCAGTCGCAACACCGCCCTCGGCTGTCTCGTGGTCGTCACCGTGTGGAAGGAAGCGGGCTTCTTCATGATCTTCTACCTGGCGGCCCTCCAGTCCATCTCGCCGCATCTGACGGAAGCGGCGTCCCTCATGGGCGCGGGCCGCTGGTACTTCTTCCGGCGCGTCACCTTCCCGCTCCTCATGCCCACCACGCTCTTCGTGCTCGTCAACGCCGTCATCAACTCGTTCCGGCTCGTCGATCACATCGTGGTGATGACCAAGGGCGGGCCGGACAACACGACAGCGCTGCTCCTCTACTACATCTACGACGTGGGCTTCAAGTTCTGGGACTCGGGTTACGCGGCCGCCCTGACGCTCGTCCTGCTCGTCATCCTGGCCGCCTTCGCCATGGGCCAGTTCCTCTTCCTCGACCGCCGCGTGCACTACCAATGACCCGCACGTTCACCGCGCTCGAGACGGCCGGGGCCTGGATGCTGGGCCTTCTCTGGGCCCTGCCCCTGGCCTATGCCGTGTGGACGGCCTTTCATCCGTCGGAGTTCTCCACGCACTTCGTACCCATGGCGCCCCTCACGCTCGAGAACTTCGTCAAAGCCTGGGCGGCGGCGCCTTTCGCGCGCTACTTCGTCAACACCATTCTGCTCGTGACGATGATCCTCGCCGCCCAGCTCGTCCTCTGCACGCTCGCCGCCTATGCCTTCGCGCGCTTCACCTTCCGGGGGCGCGAGATCGCCTTCCTCCTCGTCCTCGTGCAGCTCATGATCATGCCCGACGTGCTCATCGTGGAGAACTACCGCACCATGAGCCGGCTCGGGATCCTGGACAGCCTGCTCGCCATTGGCCTGCCCTACATGGCCTCGGCCTTTGGTATCTTCTTGCTCCGTCAGACCTTCAAGACCGTGCCCAAGGAGCTCGACGAGGCGGCACGGGTGGAAGGAGCGGGAGCCCTCGAAGTCCTCTGGAAGGTCTACGTGCCGCTGGCGCGGCCCGTCTACGTCGCCTATGCCCTCGTCTCGGTCAGCTACCACTGGAACAACTTCCTGTGGCCGCTCATCGTCACCAACTCCGTCAACTCGCGGCCGTTGACGGTGGGTCATGCGCGCCGGCATCCGCTGAGCGCTCAGCGGGTCTTCCGCTTCCGCTTGGCCGCCTTGCCCCCTTTCTCCCCGAGGGCGGTGCTCGACCTTTTCGGCAGACGCGCGATGGTGCGCTTGCTCCGCGCTTTCCGGGCGGCCTTCTTGATGTTCTGTCTCGCCGCCGCGCTCTGCTTCCGACTCATCGCCGGTCCTCCCCTGGACCCTTCCTCTTGCAAGTCCAGCACGTAGCCCTTGATGGTCACCTCGGGCCGGGGGCGAAAATCGAGCTCGGGCTCGCGTTTAAACCCCATGCGCGTGTAGAGCCGCATGGCCGCCCGCATGAGATCGGTGGTGTGCAGCGCCAGCGACGTCGCGCCCGATCGACGCGCCCGCCTGATGCACTCGCGCATGAGCGCCTCGCCAATCCCTTTGCCCCGCGCCGCGGGCGCGACGGCGAGCAGCCGGACCTCCGGATAGGGACGCGGAAATGGCGTGCGTCCGTCGCCATCGGTGGCCACCGGGTACAGCAAGACGGCGCCGACGATCCGACTGCCCTGCTCCGCTACGATCTGCGTGGCAGGCTCGGGAGCGGCAAGCGTGGTCACGATGTTGTCTCGATAGGCGCCCCAGAGCGAAGGCATCAACGGCGCGTACTCCTGATAGGCGGACAGCGTCACCGCCGCGACCGCGCTGCCGTCGCTTTGCCGCGCATCTCGGACAAGCAAGGCTTCCATGCGCTCGGCACGTCCTGACACCTTCATCGTACGCCCGGCGTCGATGCCGGCTCCTTCGCGCTTCCCGCCCGCGTGAGGACATTGCCATCAGGATCACGAAAGGGGGCGAGAATGCCGCCCCGCGGCTGCTTCTCGGGCGGCTCGATCCTGACGATGGACAGCTTGTAGCGCATGTGCCCCTCGGGCTCGCGGTCAGAGCCAGCCGGAGCGCTTGAACCTGTAGTAGAGATAGCCGCACGACGCGAGCATGAGGATCATGACGGCGGGATAGCTCCAGGTCCACTCCAGCTCCGGCATGTGCTTGAAGTTCATCCCGTAGATGCCCGCGACCATGGTGGGCACGCCGATGATGGCTGCCCAGCCCGCCAGCTTCTTCATGGCGTCGTTCTGGGCCACCGCGGTCAGGGAGAGGTGGGCCTCGAGGGCGCCCGTGAGGAGCTCGCGCAGCGTGTCCACGTGCTCGTTGATCCGGATGGCGTGGTCGTAGACGTCGCGGAAGTACGGCCGGGTGTCCTCGGGGATGAGCGGCTGGTCGAAGCGCATGAGCCGGTTGCACACATCCACGAGGGGGGAGACGGCGCGCTTGACCGTGAGCATGTTGCGCTTGAGGTCGTAGATGCGGTGGACGGTCGCGCGATCGAAGGTCTGGCTGAAGATCTCGTCCTCCAGACGCTCGAGCTGATCACTCAGGGTATCCATCACGGGAAAGTACTGGTCCACGACGAAATCCATGATGGCGTAGAGCACGAAGCCCGGCCCCTTGGCGAGGAGCGTCGGCGTGCTCTGGCAGCGCGTCCGCACGCCGGCGTAGGAAGGCGTGGCCCCGTGCCGGATGGAGACGACGTAGCGGGGCCCGACGAAGATGTGGGTCTCGCCGAGCTCGACCTGCTGCTCGTCGGAGGACAGGATGGCCGGGCGCAGCACGACGAAGATGGAGTCCCCGTACTGCTCGAGCTTGGGCCGCTGGTGGGCGAGCTGGGCGTCCTCTACCGCGAGGTCGTGGAGCTCGAACTCCTGCTGGATCTGCTTGAGCAGCTCGGGCGAAGGATCGTGCAGGCCGACCCACACGAAGACGCCGGGCTGCTTGAGAGCCTCGCTGATGTCCGGAATGGCGACATCGCCCAGGCGCTTGCCATCGGCATAGGCGACGCTGGCAACCACGCCTTCCATCGGAGCGCTAGGGCGTGCCGCCGTCGCCGACAAGGACAAAAGGCGCCCACAGGGCGGGGTGGGACATGGCGGGATCGCCCAGGAGCTTGAGCTGGGCCGAGCGCAGCGCGGCCGCGCGGCCAAGCGACTGATCGCGTCCGTAAGCCTCGAAGAGACTCGTGGTCAGGAGGGCCGTCGGCTGGGAGGCCACCGCCCAGTGCGAGACGAGCAGGGCGCGCGCGCCCGCGTAGAAGAAGGCCCGCGCCAGGCCCGAGAAGCTCTGCCCGCCCAGCTTGCCGTCCGGGGCCGCCGTGTTGCAGGCCGAGAGCACGACCCAGTCCGCGTCGAGCTTGAGCTGGGCGATCTCGGCCGCGTCGAGGAGCCCGTCCTCGTCGGCCGTGGACGTGGCGGGCGGCGTCAGGGCCAGCGCAGGCTCGCTCTTGCACTTGAGCTCGCCGGGCAGGATCCCGTGCGTGGCGAAAGCGACCACGCGGAAGCGGGAGAGATCCGTGCTCCGCACCTTGGCCTCGGTCGCCTGCGCGCCCAGGATCACGTCGGAGTCCGATGCCTTGAGCGTCTTGGCGATCTGGCGAATCTCCCCCGCGGTGTCGCGCAGGCGGGGAAGACCGCGCACGAGCTCGCTGTCCACGGCCGCGCCCTCGCGACAGAGCGAGGCGATCGTGGCCATGCTGCGCGTGTCGCCGGGCGCGCCCGCGAAGGCGGGATCCCCGAAGCCGATGAAGGGCTGCGGCGCCTTGGAGCGGCCGGCCGCGCGCAGGCTCTTCAGCGAGGTCAGGGCGGGCAGCACGCTGATGGCCACCTGCTTGCCCAGCCACGGCACCTGGCGATAGTCGGCCTTCTCGGGCGGGCCCGCGGGCGCCGGCGTGGGCTGCGTCACGAGCAGGCCGGGGGGCAGGCTCAGGAGCGGGCCCGCGGGCACCACGATGAGATGCGTGGCGCCCTTGAGGGGCGCCGCCACGGGGGCCACGAACTCGGCGTAGAGCTGATGGGCGGCGGCCACGTCGAAGGCGCGCAGCTGGCCGTCCGCCAGATCGAGCCCCTTGCGCAGATCGCGCACGGCCTTGTCGAGGCTCGCATACGTCACGGCCGCGCGATGCGCGTGGACCTTGCCGTCCCGGACCAGGAACACGTAGGTGGCATTGCGCGTGGCGAGGAGGGACATCAGCGCCTCGCCCGGCTTCAGCAGGGCGGTGACATCCTTGGCGGACAGCGGCCGCGCGGACACCAGTCCCACATAGCGCGGGAAGTCCGCCTGGAGCTTGCCGTCCAGACGAGCCACGTCGCCCTCCGCGGTCTGGAGATCCTGCTTCAGCTGCGCCTCGCGCGCGGGATCGCGCTTGTCGGGCGGCTGGAGCGTCAAGAGGGCGAGCTCGCGGCGAGCCGTATCCCGCTTGCGGAGCGCTTCCTGGTACTCGCGCGCGGCGGCCCGGAGCGCGGGATCAGCCGTGTCGAGCCGGGCCGCCATGTTCGTGATCGCCCGCGCCGTATCTCCCTCGCGCGGAATCTGCGAGGCGGCGAACGCCTCGGCCAGCAACGCGTCTCGCTCGCCGGGCGTGGCGGCGGCCGCGGCGAAAATCGTGTCCAGATAGGGCGCGAAAGTGTTTGGACGCGCCACGCTCTGAGCGACCGCGTCCGTCCTGCGGATCTCGGCTTCCTTGCGGAAGGAGTCGAGGGCGGCGCTGAGGTTGCCTTCGGTCAGCGAGAGCTCGCCGAGCTGGCGATGGGCATTCGCTACCGTGACCGAGTCGCCGAAGAGCAGGCGCCGCCTGGCCAGGGCCAGCTCGAACTGCTTGCGGGCATCGGCATACCGCTTCTGCTCCTTGTGGACCAGGCCCAGCCACAGCTGCATCTCGCCCGTGTACCAGACGCGGAATTCGAAGTCCGGCCCGGGCTTGTCGACGAGGGAGATGCCCCGCGAGATATTGCGCTCTGCCTCGTCCAGCCGCTTGAGATAGAGCTGGGCCCGGCCCACCTGCATGAGCGCGTGCGCGAGTCCCGTGGCGTAGCCCGAGGACGCTTCCATTTCCCTGCGCTGGTCGCGCAACCGGACGGCTTCCTCGCCCAGAGGCAGAGCGATCTCGTACCGTCCGCGTTGTCGCTCCACGGAGCTTCGATTGGCCAGGTAGAACGGTCGATCCGACCACGACAGGGACTTCGTCACCAGAGGCTCGGCGCGATTGAAGAGCTGCTCGGCTTCCTCGAAGCGATTCAGAAAGCCGACGTTCAGCGCGATCCAGACGATCGTCCGTCCCGAGCCTGGCTTGTCGCGGCCATTCACTCGCTCCTCGATCTCCCAGGCCTGGCGGAAAGCGGTCTCCGAACCTGCGTAGTCTCCCGCGTAGAAGCGAAGCGTTCCCACGCGGTATAGGAGGGCGAACGCGCCGACGTCCCTGATCCCCGTGAGCTTGCCGGTGGCATCCACCATCGCCTCGGCGCGGCGGATGGCTGCTGACAACGAGCCCGACGCCTTGCCGGCGTCGGCGGGCGCGCGCTTGCCTTCGAGCACTTCCACGGCGGCTTCGAGCACGGGCAGGTTGGTCGGGAAGGTCTCGAGCCCGTAGACGCGCGGGCCGGCGACGACACCCACGACCACGGCGCGGAAATCACCGTCCAGTCGACGGCACTCGCGCAGCGCCGCCGGCAGGCCGGAGCTGACCGTGGTCGGTTCCACCGCCCCGCAGTCGCCCAGGCGCGTGGCAAAGCTCTTCTCCCACAGGCTGTCGGTGAGGAGCTTGTCCACCTTGAAGTCCTTCCTGATGCCGAACCGGCGGATTTCCCCGCTGGGCTGGGTCCAGCCCTCGCACAAGAGGCTGTAGCGCGTGTAGCCGCCGAAGTCCGTTCGGCTCTCCACGAGCCTGAGCCGGCACGTCTCGCCCGTCCGGTTCTTGCCCACGGCCAGCTCGTCACCCACGGCGACCAGGGCGTCGGCGGCCCCAGCGCGAGAGGGGGCCCCGGCAACCAGCGCGATGAGAATGCCCCCCAGGACGGCTCCGCGAGCGAAACAGGTCGTTATCATGGCCCCTCAGCCTACATCAAGACGCCCCTCGGCCTCTACCCGAAGAGGATGAACCGCCCCTCACCCTTACCCTCTCCCCCAATGGGGGAGAGGGATATGTCTGTGCGCGCGTTGCGCCGCGGCTTGCAGGAGCGCGGCGGGTCGTCTATGCTCGGCATCCCCAGCCCGGAAGTCCTGGTACCGGCACCCCGATGGTCGACCCGGCTGGGCGGAGTTCAACGCTACCACTGAGCAGTAGGCGGGCCGCACCCGCCCGGAGGCTCTTATGGGCAATGCCCCGAGTGCAAGCTATAGCCTGACCATGCGTGTCCAGATCGCCAACAAGCCCGGGATGCTCGGCAAGGTCACCTCGGCGATCGGCGAGGCCGGTGGCGATATCGGCGCCATCGATCTGGTGGAGGCGGGCTCGCAGTTCATCACGCGCGACATCAGCTGCAACGCGAGCGACGAAGGGCATGGCCAGAGGATCACCGCCGCCGTGAAGGCCGTGGATGGGGTGACGGTGAAGAACGTCTCGGACCGCACCTTCCTCATGCATCTCGGCGGCAAGATCGAGGTCAACGGCAAGGTCTCCGTCAAGACCCGTGACGATCTTTCCATGGCGTACACGCCGGGCGTGGCCCGCGTGTGCATGGCCATCCATCACGATCCGGAGAAGGCCTACACCCTTACCATCAAGGGCAATACCGTGGCCGTCGTCACCGACGGCACCGCCGTGCTGGGGCTGGGCGACATCGGCCCCAGTGGCGCGCAGCCGGTCATGGAGGGCAAGGCCCTCATCTTCAAGAACTTCGCGGGCGTCGACGCCTTCCCGATCTGCCTCAATACCAAGAACGTCGACGAGATCGTGACCATCGTGAAGGCCATCGCGCCGGTCTTCGGAGGGATCAACCTCGAGGACATCTCGGCGCCGCGCTGCTTCGAGATCGAGGAGCGGCTCCAGAAGGACCTGGACATCCCCGTCTTCCACGACGATCAGCACGGCACGGCCGTGGTCGTGCTGGCCGCGCTCACGAATGCGCTCAAGGTCGTCAAGAAGAAGCTCGAAGACGTGACGATCGTCTTCACGGGCGCGGGCGCCTCCGGCATCGCCACCGCCAAGCTCCTCATGAAGGCCGGGGCCAAGCACATCATCGGCTGCGACCGCGCGGGCACCATCTACAAGGGCCGCACGGAGAACATGAACTCGATGAAGCAGTGGTTCGCCGAGAACACCAATGCCAAGGGCCTCAAGGGCTCGGCGGGGGATGCCCTGGCCGGCGCCGACGTCTTCATCGGGCTCTCCGGGCCGGGCGTGGTGTCGCTCAAGGACATCCAGAAGATGAGCCGCGACCCCATCGTCTTCGCCATGGCGAACCCGACGCCGGAGATCCAGCCCGAGGAAGCCGGAGCCCACGTGCGAGTCATGGCCACGGGGCGGTCGGACTACGCGAACCAGATCAACAACTCGTGCTGCTTCCCCGGCTTCTTCCGCGGCATGCTGGACGTGCGGGCGAGCCGGGTCAACGACGAGATGAAGCTGGCCGCCGCCTATGCCCTCGCCAACATCGTGGCCCCCGGCGAGCTCAGCGAGGAGTACATCACGCCGTCCATGTTCGACCCGCGCGTCGTGGCGGCCGTCTCCCAGGCCGTGGCCGACGCGGCCGTGAAGACGGGGGTGGCCCGCCGCAAGCCCCGAGCCTAGTTTCGAAGCACACCCTCACCCTGCCCTCTCCCTCAAGGGAGAGGGTTGGTGTTTAAGCTGATCCCTCCCCCCGCTGGGGAGAGGGTTGCAGTTCGAGCCGAGACGCCCGCCTCTGGCGACGAGGCGAGGGCTGAGTAAGGGAGGGGCCCTAGCCCCGCTTGAAGCCAACCGCCTCTTCGACTACCATCCGCCGCAGACACGGAATCGTAATAACGTTGCCAAGCGAGGTCAGAGGATGGCGACCCTCCTGGTTGAAGCCGAGCCCACTCCCGCCGATATCCGATTTCTCCAGGACAAGCTCTACGAATACAACGTCGAGCAGACCGGCTCCCCCGACGGCAAGTGGCTGTGCATCTTCGTGCGCGACGACAACGGCAACATCGCGGCGGGGCTCCACGGCTGGAGCTGGTCGGGGTCAGCCAAGGTCGAGAACCTGTGGGTGCGCCGCGACCTGAGACGGCAGGGCTACGGCAAGCGTCTGCTCGAGGCGGCGGAGCGGGAGGCCGCCGCCCGGGGCTGCCGCCAACTCTTCCTCGACACCTTCAGCTTTCAGGCCCCACTCTTTTACCAGAAACTGGGGTACGAGATCATCGGCACCGTCGACGACTTCCCTTCCCCACCGCACAAGCAGTACAACCTGAGGAAGCGTCTGGAGGGCCCTCTACGCTAATCCGCCAACCCGGGATCGCACGTAGTGAGGGGTAAGGTGATGGCCATCTTTCGCCCTTCTCTCGACAGGCAGCCGGACAGGGAGCCCAGCGCGGCGGTCCCGCCCGCGAGCAACACGCCTGCTTTTGACCTCGAGGCGTACGTGGCCCGGTCTCGCGCCGTCGACCTCTCGGCCATCCCCTGGGACGAGATCCCGCGTCATCCGCTGTCCACGGAGACCATCCGCACGCTGCGCTACATGCAGGACATCGAGAGCCACACCATCATCTACCTGCGTTCGCTCCTGGCCACCCGCGCCATCGACGACCCGGACGTGGCGACGTTTCTCTCCTGCTGGCTCTACGAGGAGACCTTCCACGGTATCGCCCTCGCCCGCTTCCTGGAGGCGGCCGGGCATCCGGTGGGCCCACGCCTTCGGCCACGGGGGCGAGAGCCCCTCTCCCAGCGGATCGAGGCAGTGGCGACGGCCATGGTCTCCAAGGCCTGGCCGGATTTCTGCGCCGTGCACATGACCTGGGGCGCCATCAACGAGCTGACCACGCTCACCGGCTACCGGCGCCTGGTGGCGGTGGCGTGCCATCCCGTGCTCACGGATCTCCTCGAGCGCATCATCATCGACGAGTCGCGCCACTTCTTCTTCTACTATCGCCAGGCGGAGATCCGGTTGCAGCGGCCCGTGGTGGCGCGGACGGCGCGCTTCCTCGTGGATCGCTTCTGGGCGCCCGTGGGCAGCGGCGTGCAGCCCCGGGAGGAGCTGGGCTTCATGGCCCGATATCTCTTCAGCGGCGCGGAGGGGCGCGCGGCGGCTCGCAAGGTCGATGACACCATCCGGCGTCTGCCCGGATTCGCCTCGGTGCAGCTCCTCGAGGCGTGGATGAACGCAAACGTCACGGAGAGCGTGAGCGCCACGGGAGCACAGCCCGGCGCCCGCCTGGGAACACCGTACGGAGGACACCATGACCACGGCTACCACTGAGCACTATCGCGCGTACAGCCCCAAGCCGTTCACCCGCGCCGAGCGCGACTCCGTCACCGTCGTCTTCGGCGGCCTTCACTGGCGGGTGGAGCGGATCATTCAGGCCGTGCTGGAGAGTGTCGGCAACAAGGCCGAGGTCCTGCCCGTGGCCACCAAGGAGGATCTCCTCACCGGCCGCGAGGTCGCCGACATCGGCCAGTGCTGCCCGACGAGCTTCACCACGGGCAACCTCGTCAACTTCATCAAGAAGAAGTCGGACGAGCTCGGGGCGGAGGAAGTGACCAAGAAGTACGTGTACCTCACGGCCGGCTCCTGCGGGGCCTGCCGCTTCGGCCAGTACCACCAGAGCTACGAGCTCGGCCTCCGCAATTCCGGCCTGGGCGCCTTTCGCATGTTCCTCCTCGCCCAGGACCAGCTCGACCAGAAGGCGGCCATGGGTGACGGGCTCGACCTCAACCTGCCCATGACGCTTGGCTGCCTGTGGGGCATCTTCTGCACCGATCTCGTGCAGGACCTGGAATATCAGGTGCGCCCGTACGAGGTCGTCCCCGGCCAGACCGACGCCGTGGTCAAGGAGAGCGTGGAATATCTCTACGAGATCTTCCGCACCCGTCCACCCCGCGACTCCTGGCGCTCCGTCACCTGGCACCTCACGAGCTCGTACTTCACGAAGGCCCTGCGCGAGATCCACCGCAAGTTCTCGACCATCGAGGTCGACCGGCTGCGCGTGAAGCCCACCGTCAAGATCACGGGCGAGTTCTACCTCCAGACCGTGGAAGGCGATCCCAATTACAACATCCACCGCTGGCTCGAGGCGGAAGGCGCGGAGGTCTACCCCGCCGCCATCGCGGTGTGGATGGACTATCTCCTGCGCCTCGGGCTCCAGCGCTTCGAGGACTATTCGGGCATCGAGCGCGGGGCCCGCCTCAAGCTGGGGGCCGGCCGCATCGCCCAGGCCATCTACCGCTGGAACTACGCTCGGCTGCGTCGGGCCATGGGCGATCTGCCCCACGAGCTCCCGAACCAGTTCGAGCTGCGCCGCCTGGCCGCGCCCTACTTCAATAGCCGGCTGGATGGAGGCGAGGGCGACATGCTGGTGGGCAAGGCGATCTGGTCGCACCAGAAGAAGAAGGCCCACATGATCTGCGAGCTCTCGCCGTACTCGTGCATGCCCAACACCATGAGCATCGGGGCCATGGCGGGCGTGCTCGGCAAGTATCCCGAGATCCTCTACGCCCCCC
>WNGL01027635.1_pt1 | contig 11554 bp, 15 predicted proteins | sample 5400591 | NCBI WGS metagenome assembly WNGL01 (sample SAMN13153377, study PRJNA577476) | soil metagenome | isolation source: 80 cm soil or saprolite under Garry oak tree replicate 1 | place: USA:California | collected 2016-06-15
GGCCGGCCGGTACCTCCCGGCGATCGAGCGGCTGCGGGCCGCCCTGCAGACGTGGGAGCCGCCGGTCACGCCCGCGCGGGCGGTCCAGGGCAAGCGGCCACCCAACCAGACCGTAGCCTGGTGCTCATGCGATCCCCCCCGCCGGATCCGCGTCACGACGTCCACGTTCGACCTCGGGACGATCCGCTGTGACCTCTGCCGGGAAGAGTTCAGGCCGCGCGAGCTGGAGCCTCAGCCGGAGAGCTGAGCCGGCGCTTGAGTGTTAGGCACTACCGACGCCCAGCTACATCACGGCTCATGAAAACCAGCGCCCGTGCAGGAGCGCACTCACGGGAGCGTCGATCAGGCGTCGGGACGGGCACTCTAGCCATCAAGAGTCAGGTGCGCCTCCGGGTATCCACCAGAGCTGGCAATGGACCCGCGTGGCCCGAACCACCGATCGACCGCGATCTTCGCCGGCTCGGCGTGGTTGGACTCCCAACAGCACACTATCCGTCAACATCTTCGCCCAAGTCTCGATTCATGGCACGTAGAACAGACCCTCGGGCTCTTACCACGGCTCCTTCTTTGAACGCTGTTGAGGCAGCACGCATTAGATCATCACCCCCATGCATGGCTGCTGGGCTATTTGAAAGTCGATTAAGAACACTGTCGTAGCTGTCAAAATAGACCCGCACGGCCGTCTGAACCTCGGCGCTTCCGAACATGGCTATATTCTGGTTGACGCGTTCCAGCTCTCGCGCGAATTCGGCCGCGTTAGCGACCAACCCGACCGCAACATGCCTTGTGTGTTCGAGCCAATCAATATACGTTGACCGCCTTCGAGATTTGAAGTTATTGCCATCTGAACCTTCATGTAGATCACGGGCCAGTTGAAGCACATCAACTAGAGAATCTACTCGGTGTTGTATTTTATTCGCCCATTGACCGTTCCATTCGGGATCACGTACCCGTTCAATCGCCGCCTCCCACGGAGGATGCAGCCCAAAGGTGCGCACTCCTTCGTCAAAAAGTGGGTGGTAGGTGCGTCCGAAATGTATTTGTGGATACGCAATCGCCACAGCCCAATTCGCCAGCGCAGCAGAAGCCAAAAGCTCTTGCCCTTCCTCTTCCGCGCAACCCTCTGCTGCCGCGAGCTTGGTTGCTGGTCTGGTCATATAATTGGTGACGCCGGGCATCACTTGATATGGCGATGTAGCCAAACGCGCCAAACCGGCCATCATTTGGATGCTCTCTGGCTCCTGATGAGCGACGATAAACGTACACGCCGCGTCGCCAAAGTAATCGACGATCAGATCAATTTCGTGCTCTGGAGATTGAAGCCTCAGGGCTTCCTCGCACGCGCTACCGTATGTGCGGAAAAGCTCATCAGCCAACCAATTCTGCCGCGAGCTAGTTGCGCTTATCTGGTGATTGCGAAGGTCAGGGCTGTTGGCACTTGCCTTGACATATAGGTGTTGGAGCGCCCGCAAACCATCCAAGCTAGCATAAAGCGTTTCAGCATCGTCACGTCTAAGCGCATAACGCAGCGTCTGTCCAAGGAGTGGAACCCGGTATACGACATGGCCGGTCGTGATCCTATTTCGCCTAATCATGTCGAATACTGGGCCAACAACGTGGCCAACAAAGGATCTTGGCGCACTATAGTCAACAATAAGAAGCAGCGCAAAGCGCGCGTACGAATACACCAACAACGCCGATGCTATTAGTAGACTCGTACCTGCTGCGGTCATATATGCAGCCAGAGGTTTGGTTGAATCAGGAATCATAGCCCCCATGAGCAGGGAGAGAGTTGTTATAATTACAGTTCGCGCCACTATTCGGCGTACCCGAGCATCGCTTGCAAGAATCAACGGCGCTCGACTACTAAATACGTTGGTCACCTGTTGCACCGCCACAAAGAGCGCAGCGAAGGCTAGGGCGAGTAGGGCTATAAGGGCGACGGGAAGAGACTGAGCTACTATCTGAAGGCCAGTGTGTGATGAGACAAGCCATGTCGGAGCCCATAGGGACTGAATGATTACTGCGACCATCATGAATATGAAGTAGATCGGCGTTGCGAGCAAGGGGCGCCACAAGTTGGCTGGCCGTTCTAGCAGCGGAAAGTCTTGTTGTTCATCGGAGGGTTTATCTGTACCGAAGTTAGCCAAAGTGACAGTTCCTTTCGTCGAACCGGATGGGTTGATTCGTATTGTCAGACCCTAGCCCGCCCGCCGGTCACGTAGCCGCCAGAGCCAGGCTCCCGGCCATCTGGCTACTGTGCCGCGCAGATGGCCGGCTTCCGAGCCTTGCTCTATTGCGCGAGGTGCGGGGCCATTCGGCGACCCTCAGCGAACCGTTAGCCCGGCGCCCTTCTGGCGGTTACACGGCCCGCAGAGAATCTGAAGATTCTCGGCCGATGTCGCGCCGCCCATTGCCACGGGGATGATGTGGTCGTACTGAAGTTCAACGTTGCTGCCGCAATGGCGGCAGCAACCGCCGTCCCTCTGCCATACGAGCTGCTTGAGGTCGTCAGGGATTGACCCCCTGCTAGCCTGACGAGGAGTCGCGCCGTAGGTGACCATCGCCTGCGCCCGCTCAATGCGCTGCTGCTCGCGCTGATGGCGAGTTACGAGAAGTGCGTAGACCTGATCGACGCCGAGCCCATCGTTGTCCCAGTAGAAGCGGTCCTGAAAGTGCCACAGGCTCCGCTCGCCGACCGTCATGATGTAGACGGGGAATGTCTGCTGCGCCGCCCATGCCTGTGCCCATTGATCCTTATGGGTCTTGGTAGGCAGCCGATAGGACTGCCTGCCAACGCTCACGGTTATGTGCCCCATGCTGCTGAACATCCACGGGCTGAAGCCCAGTCGCACATTCTCGGCACGTCGCAGCATCAAGACCTCGTTCAACCCGCAACAATGCCGCTATCGTAGTCGATCCGGACACGCTCGACCATCGAGAACTACACGCTACGCCGTTCTGTTGTCGCGGGCCTGACCGTTGACGTAGCTCCGTTCAGTCCCGCTCGGCGACGTAAGAGCCGCGGCCCGCGACGGTGCGGACGACACCCTGCTCACGCAGCCATGCGACAGCACGTCGTGCCGTCGTCCTTGCGACGCCGAAGGAATCGGTCAGCTCCTTTTCCGAGGGGACCGGCTGACCGGGCCGCAAGTCTCCCGACTCGATGCGCGCGAGAATCCACGCCGCGATCTGCCGGCTCGGCGGCAGTTCCGCGCGGTAGTCGATCTCGGGCACGTCCACGACGATCAAGGTAACTGACCAGCACCGTTGCGCTGTCTAGAGCTACCTAGCGACACGGAGCGATACGTGTCATACGATGCTCATGACAGCGAAGCGGCCCCGGCCAGGAGGTACTAGCTCCGGACCGGAGCCTGACCGCCTAACTAGGAGGCGGCTATGGGTCAACCTACCGGCGAGATACTCGCCCAGCTACAAGCAGATTGGCCCCGCTTGCAGATCTGGACCGTGCACCGCGTAGTCGGCGGCACGGTCTGGTGCGCCCGGCGCCGTGACGATCACAAGAAGGTCCTGAACACGGACAGCGCCGAGCACCTCGCCGAGTACCTCGAAGATGAGGCGTCGCAGTGATCGGCCCCGGCGCGTTCGACACGGCCGCGCACTGGCCCGCGCTGCACAGACTGATCCGGCATACCGACCGGTGGCTCATCGCCTGGCACGGCGACGGGCCGCACTGGTCCGCCGAGCGGGTGACCGGATCGGCGATCAGGTACCTGTGCGCGCACGACTTGGAGGAGCTGGCCGTCAAGATCCAGGCCGCGGAGGCAGACCAGTGACCCCGGCTTCCGGCGGCGGGTGAGACAGCGCTCGCGTCGCAGGTCCCGCAGATCGAGGAACTGCGCGGGCAACTCACGGTTGCCCGCGACGCCCTGGTCGCGGTCCGCGAGGCTATCGGCATCCCGCACGCCGCCACGGTCGGCGATGAGACGATCCGCACCCCGATCCTGCTGCACCGCTCATGCCCCTGAAGGTGTTCGTTGACTCGATCCTGCGGGACGAGCCGGCCGACGTTGCCCGGTCGGTGGCGTACCTGCGGGACCGGCTCGCCGAGCATCCCGCGACCGGCTACCGCACCTGGGACGAGGCGGTTGCCGAGATACGCGCCCGACAGGACGGCGCGACATGACCCGCCGCAGGCGCCGCCCCCTCCTGACCGCGCTGAGTGTACCCGTGGCGGTAGTGGTGATCGGCGGTTGCGCGGGCGCTCCCGACGCCCGCCCTGCCAGCTCGGCGCCTGCGGCGTCGGCATCGCTGCGAGGGTCCTGCGTTGTCGGGTACGAGTGGACACCAGCCAGTACCAATGCAGCAGACGGGGTATTCGTCCCCGGCCCGCCCCCTGCCGGGAACAGCTCCGGTGATCCCGCGCTGGCCTAACGCGGATTTCCGCGCAGGAGGTTCGGCGCAATGTTCAGGCGTACTCGTAGCGGATGACCCGGTTGTCCCACCAGGGGACGCGGGTATCGGCGGGGAGGCTGGCTTTGCGAAGGACTGGTGAGTAGGCCCGCCGTTCGAGCCGGATGGTGACCGCGTCGCTGGTGGTGATGATCTGGCCGGGGGTTTCCAGGAAGCGGCGCTGGATGGTGTCGGGGGTGACGGCGTGGTAGCCGGGCAGCCGGTTGCGTAGCGCGGCGAGCAGGGCCTGGGATAGGACGGCGAGCATGATGTCGAGGTCGACGTTGAGGTTGACGGTGGACGACAGCGCGTCGGCGCTGAACGCGCGGATGATCTCGGCGAGCCGCTGCTCGATGGTCATCCGCCGGGCGTACTGCTCGATCAGCGCCCTGGCCTTGGTGTCGTCATCGTTGGTGATGATGACGGTGGGCGCGTCACGCCCGAGGCCGGTGACCACGAGCTGGCGGACGGTGCCGGGGTAGGCGGTCAGCGTCACGGCGGGGTCTTCGTGCACCTTCGGCTTGTTGTGCGGGCCGGGCCGGTCCAGGGTGATCGTCTTGTAGTCCGCCGGGGCCAGGCTGTTGATGTGGCGGAGCAGGGCGGGTGAGCGCATCCGCAGGGTGAGGAACTTGATGCCGCGCTCGTTCAGCTCGCCGAGGACGGGCTGGGTGGTGACTTTCTGGTCCATGACCAGCATGGCCGGGTCTTTCCCGGAGACGTTCTTCCAGTGGTCGCAGAACGCGATGACCTCGCGGGCCTGGGTGGCCTTGGAGATGTCGGCGTTGCCGTAGACCAGGTTGTGCGTGCCGGAGTCCTGGGCGAAGAAGGTCAGCACGCTGCGGGCCCGCTGGGAGCGGGTGGGCACGTAGTGCTTCTCCAGGGCCGGGTCGCGGCCCCAGTGCATGACGGCGTGGAAGTCCAGGTCGAAGATCGCCTGCCCGGCTCCGGCCAGGCCGGCGCCGATCATCTTGGTGTCGAGGGCGGCCAGGAACCGCTGCTGGTGGTCGTGGGACAGCCGGTAGGAGTAGTCGGTGAGCGCCGTTTTCTTCGGCAGCACCGCCATCCCCGCGAATATCGCCGCGGCCGGGTCGGCCAGCAGGTCATCGACGTGGGAGACGCGCCGGGTGCGGGTGAGCTTGAGCGCGAGCAGGCTGAGCAGGTAGCTGACGGCGGGGATGACCCGGCTGCCGGGATAGCCGGCGGAGCGGGCCAGGCGGCCGGCCAGGCGCCGAAGTCGATGACCGAGGCGGCGGGCAGGCTCGTGTCGCGGCCTGCGGTGGCCGGGCTGATGCTGGCCTCGGGCTCGGGCCGGCGGACCAGCCGGCCGAACCCCTCCTCGGCGAGGATCTCCCCGACCGAGGTGCGGTTCAGCGGGGTGCCCGCGGCGGACAGCCGGGCGGAGATCTCGTAGGTGGACAGGCCCTGCCGGCGCAGCCCGATCACCCTGGCCCGGGCGCGCTCCTTCGCCGGGGCGGTGCCCGGCGGCGGGCCGGGCCTGCGCGGCGGGGCGAACAGCTCCAGCTTCCCGGCCCGGTGCTCGCGGACCAGGTTGATCATCGCCCAGCGGGTGTAGCCGTGCCGCTTCCCGGCCTGAGCGTAGGTCAGGCCATCCACGAAGTAGGCCCGCAGCGCCTCGTAGCGGCGCTGGTTCACCTGGCCGGGATCGGTGAACCAGCGCGCCTCATCAGGTTGCCGTGATCTGGCTGCCATATGGCTCTTCTATCAGAGCCATCATGCCGGGTGCGAGCATCCCCGTCTGCTCGCGGCGGGCGCAGGCTGCCCGGCCGGTGCCTGCCACCTGGGGGAACGCGCGGCCTGGCGGGTGCCGCCACGTGTGGTAACGACACGATAACAAATTACACTCCTGTGGTTTGCCCAGAGGATCGAAGCAACTATCTCCTCACACCTCAAGTGACTGCGAGCATGTCCTGCCAGGTCAGCGCTTCGCCCAATTGATCACGGGCAGCAAAGGTTGCCCCGAATGGGCAGTACGGAAGTCCGCGCTAACAGGTCACCCTGACCAACGACTCCGGCACTACGGCCGACGTGACCGGCTTCGCGGTGGCGTTCTACGACGCCGCCCGCTCCGAGGATGGTTCCGACCAGCAGGCGGCCACCGGCTTTATCACGCCCGGCCAATCGCTCGCCTGGTCCGTGATCGAGGACCATACGGTGCGGGGCTACGGCGACGACCCGAACCAGCAGATACCGCAGACGGCCGCCATACCGGCCGGCGCGGCCTCCTCTCTGCTCCCCTGGACTCGGCCATGGGCGCGTCCATACCGCCGGGATCCGCAAGTCGCCGCTCCCCGGCAACAGCGCCCGGCTCAGGCGGGACTGAGCCCTCATGCAGCCGACAGTCCTGCTGCCGAAGCTTGGCCAACGGGGGGCCGCGGCCGTTACGGTCTTGCACGTGACGCCAAGATCGGTGCCGTGGCCCAAGGCAGCCCGCTGGGCAGCTCTGTGCGCCATCGCCGCGACTGCTACCGTTGCTGTTCTCTATCTACTGCTTTGGTATGGCCCGGACGTACTCGCCAGGCATGACGTCGGGAGCGTCGGTGGACCGCTGCGAGTCCTTCGCTTGCAGCAGGCCCGGGATGCGGCCCGGGGGCGGCTGTTGACACTCGGCGCTGGGTTGTTCGCCGCGGGCGCGCTGATATTCACCGGCCTGAATTTCCGGCTGTCACGCCGTGCGTTCGAGGTCACGTCCGCCCTAACTGAGCAGGGGCAGGTGACCGAGCGCTACACCAGGGCGATCGAGCAGCTTGGCTCCAACACTATCGACGTGACCATCGGCGGCATCTATGCCCTGGAACGCATCGCCCGCGACTCGCCCAGAGATCACCCCACGGTTATGGAAGTGCTGGCCGCGTGCATCCGCGAGCACTCCCGTGAGCAGTGGCCGCCGACCCCCAGCGGGGAGCCTGGCGCGGAGCTGCCCGAGCGCACGACGCGCCCCGACGTGCAGGCTGCTATGACCGTCATCGGACGCCGAGACATCACGCACGACAGTGGTCACATTGACCTGGCGAATGTGAACCTTTCAGGCGCGGACCTCAGCGGCGCGGAGCTGGCAGGCGCGAACCTGATCGGAGCGAATCTAACGCGCGCGGTCGCCATGCAGGCGAACCTGGCTGGCGCGAACCTGCGCAACGCAAATCTCACAAGGGCGGACCTCTCAGGTGCAGACCTCAGAGGCGCGAGCCTCACCGGCGCGAAGCTTCTTGAGGCATTTATGCCCGGCGCGGATCTCTGCAGTGCGCATGTTCAGCAGGCAGACCTCACAGGCGCCAGTCTCAACCTTGGTGTCCTAGCCGACGCGCACCTCCGGGGCGCGAACCTCACCGCCGCAGAACTGATCGGGGCCAACCTTGAAGGTGCGGACCTCGCCGGGGCCCACCTGACGAGAGCCAACCTGGCCGACGCGAACCTGGCCGGAGCGGATCTCACCGATGCTGACCTGCCGGACTCAGATCTTGCGGGCGCGGATCTCACCAATACGAACCTAACCGGCGCCTGGTTTCCGACAGGTGCAACTGTTCCGGAAGGATGGGCTTGCCCCCCTGGTTCAGGCCGCCTTGCCCGCACTGGTAAGGGCCCGTCTGCGGCGCCGTTTACCTGATGGCTGCCGTGCGGTGGAGGATCTCGGTCCGCGGCGGAAGATGATGCCGCGTGAGGGTGCTGGGTCGGCCAGCCGGACCGCCGGGCTGGTCTAAGGTCTGCGCGGCGCTGGGTAGGTAACGGCGGCCGGCCTGGCAGCGGCGTGCAGGTGGGACAGCGGCGCGAGGCAGCCGCCGCGACGTGTGTTACTACACAAAGGAAGCGGCGAGCGGCCGTCCGCAGACGGCGCGTGTCCCCACCATGCAATCGCCAGCTCGGCAGGCTCAGGCCTAGCAGGCTTACCAGCCTTCGCGCGATTCCGCGCGGCCCTCAGCCCGCCAGTCCCGGCCATGCCCGGTACTGGCGTGCCGCTAGGCGCACCCTTGAAACCGTAGAGAAAGTTGTCACAGCTTAGCTGGTAGCCGGAACACATGCGCGACGGTGCTCGCGGACGGTTTGAACACAAGCTAGGAAGGCGAATTCTTAGGCCCTAGTCGGGCAAGTTTGGTGATCGGAGGACGAGCATTCAAAATCCCCAGAGTGCAGATTGCAGGCTTGGTCCTCTACGGCTTGCATGAAATCCTCAATTCCAATTTCGCCAGTAGTAAGCGAATCAACTATGCGGTGAAGCATTGGACTCGTCATATACGCATCCCTGCCCGGTTTCTAGGCAACTCAGAAAAGAGGTGTCTGATATTCTGTTGCTAGTGGCTGGTGTAATTTATCGTTAGGATAGCTACCACTTTGTGTTGATCGTTGTCCGGGGAGGTAGCGTATGTATCGTTGTACTGATAGTCGATTCTTGCTGAACTGCTCACTTCGTAGTGAATTGTGCGGGACCAGCCGTCGCCTCGTGGTTTACCGGCTCGGCCCTTAAGTATCGTGGTCTGCGCAATTGGATCCGGCTGTCCTGGATGATGAGCAATGTGATCCCAGAACTGCTTGGCCTGTTGCTCGCCGACGCGACTCACAAGCTGGGTGTAGTGGTTATGGAATGACTTGTGAACGAGAATGCGGTACCGCGGTGCTTGACGTGGTTTTCTGACGGGCCTCTTTGCGGGCCGTAGCGGATCATATGCACTCTGAGCGTTCATTTAGGCTCAGATACCTCAATGAAGTGAGAGTCAACATGGCTTCCGAGAAGCACTGACCGTCTGAGAGGGTCTTCTAGTTGGCGGGCTGTGAGGCGCCATGCAGCAATGCAACTTTCGAGCACGCCAGCATCTTGATCAGCGCTTGCCGCGACGAGGGCGTCGTAGAGTTCCATTAGGAACTCTACGATGTCGTCTCGACTGAATGATCGCAGCCAGGCTAGATCACCCAGTTCGCGAGCGCTGGGCATGTTGCTTGTGCGGTGTACCAAGGAATCAAGCCTGCTGTATGACTCCCACCAGGTGGTCAAGGTCTCCAAGAGCCGTAGCGTGGCCTCTGGCAGCATGACTAGGCTCATGCCGTCGCGATCACGTAGGCGTGCTCGCCCACCGCGCGCAGCATCTAGGAACTCCACGCGCCTGCTACCGGCGAGGTCCGACGCTTGGAAGATCGTATCTGACATCTTGCTCCCACCACCTCGGTTTGATAGTAAGATACTACCTAAGATCTTGCGGTGGTAGTACCCCCGTGGAACTACAGTCTTGTAACTATGCTCAGGAGCAGGGTCATGGATGACGATAGGCCCTTCGACGCAACGGAGAGCTATCTCTGCGATGCGCCGGAAGCGTCGATGGGGAGGTGGCATACGACGAGCCTGGTCACTGCGCTGAAGGGGATCCTGGGGAAGAAGCCTGGGTTCGGTCGGGGCAACCCGGAGGGCACGGCAGCAGCCTTCCTGGCAGCGGCAGGTGAGCTGACTCGCCGCGGCCTCGATGCAGTTTCACTTGTCCGGTACGGGATGCGGGACACGGTGGCGTCGTCGGTCATCAACGTCCTGGCGGAGAGCGCCATCGTTGATGAGAATCGTCCGGGAGGCATGTCTCGATCCGATGGTGATGCGTGGTGGGCTGCCCTAGGGCTGCGAGAGCGCCCGAGCTTCTCTGACACGCCGGCACCCGCTGAGGTTCAACGTCTGGTCGCTGGTGTTACCGCGATTGGCGTTGGGCGTTTGCTGAACTGGATAGCGACCGCCTCACTTGAGGACCTACTGAACCTGGCGCCACCAGCTGAACTTATTGCCGAGGAAGCTGATAGCGGTGTCCATGAGGATGAATTGCAAGCACAGTATCGATGGGCAGTCGATCATTTTTCGTCTACTTTTTACAGTGAATGGGCTACCTCGTCACTGCATTATGCATTCAGATACTTGGCCGGACAAGAGGTCGCGCCGTGCAGCGCGGACCTCATGGCTGAAAGACGAATAGATCCAATCCAGCTTAATGGTGAAATTGCGCGCCGTGCAGCAACGAGGCCGGTTCGTCGAAGGCCTAGCAGACAGAAGATTGACACACTTATGGCTGCTGATTTCTACGCCAGATCACTCCTTGACAGAAAGCGATACCTTGAGGCTGCAGCTGTTTACAAGTTCGCCGCAAGTGAGCGGCCTTACGACGGGAATTTTCGGAACAACCTAGGGTTTTGTCTAGTCCCGGAGGATGCTCTAGAAGCACTTGGCCATTTCAAGGCTGCGGCTGAGATGAACTACCCGCGTCCGGCGATTAACACTCATAATCAGATGCGTTGCTACATTGCACTGCGTCAGCCACGTGAAGCACTTGCGATTGCCGATCAGATGTGGCCCATCATTAGTTCGTCACGTGCAGCTGATGCTAGGCTCTGGCGCTATGGCAGCCCAACTGATGAATGGGCTACTTTCCATACTGATGACGATCGAATGGCGGTAGCAGAGCTGGTAATCGATCTTTCTCGCAGAGAGGACTGGAAGGAGACTGAAGAATCCTGGCAGGAACGACGGGCCAAGCTTACCTGCTGATTGCGTGTGTTGAGCGATGTTGGACGTGATGCAGACGAAACAGAATCAGTGCTTCCGGTGCGATCCGCAGAGTTCTTCTGATGAGGGCCTGACAAGACGGGAGCGGCGGCGCTCTACTGCCGGAAGCGCTGGCCCCAGTTGGCGGCGCAGGGCGGGCCAGTTGACATTGGGTCAGTAACCGACCCGGTGGTGGTGTTGACGCCAATCGGCCCAGATGATGGCTGGCGTGCCGCTCACAGACCTTCAACAGAAGTGGTTGGAGCTACAAGCGGAAGTTTCGCGAAAGGGGTCCAAGGCCGGGCGGAAAGCGGACAGAGAGGGGCGGCGACATGCTCGGGAAGCACGGTCAGACGCGGTGACCGTGACCGCTTCACTGCCTCTGACATGCGGCAACGCCCTGGAAGTGTGGTTTCGTCGCCTCGTGCGCCAGGTTGTGGTCCTGGATGTCGTAGGTTCAAGTCCCATCGCCCACCTATGGAGGTATTCACACTTCACCAGGCTCTATGTTCACATCTGGGTCTGACATTCTGCTGCCAGCCTGGATGATCTTGCTATGCGCGCTGCATGTTGGTGGCTTGGTCGCCGTCTGGGATGCCAGGGACGTGGGTTTCGGCG
>WNGL01016406.1_pt1 | contig 11553 bp, 10 predicted proteins | sample 5400591 | NCBI WGS metagenome assembly WNGL01 (sample SAMN13153377, study PRJNA577476) | soil metagenome | isolation source: 80 cm soil or saprolite under Garry oak tree replicate 1 | place: USA:California | collected 2016-06-15
CGGATAGAATGGATTGGTAAGGGAAGGAAGGACTAGAGCGATGGTCAGTGTTTTGTGTTGAGAGAGACTGCGGGCAAGCATGTTGGGGCGATATGCCATCTCACTGGCGCATTGTAATACGCGCTGGCGCGTCGCCTCACTTACTTTGCCTTTTCCTGTCAGGGCATTAGCGACAGTGCTCTTGGCGACACCGGCTGTCTTTGCAATATCATAAATAGTTACCATGCTATCTTTGCCTAAGGATAGGACATTCCAATTGTGAGCCAGCCATCAAATCAAGTAGATCATCTGAATAGAGTATATTTACTGGACCGGTCCGTGTCAAGAGAATCGGGCCATCCGCTCCAGGCTTTATTCATACTCTGATGCTTACCAGGCGTAGGCTTCTGGGGCAGGACCACCCGGGCCGGGAAAGATGCGGTCGAGTTGCTCCAAGGGTTCTTTGCTGAGATGAATGTCGAGGGCGTGCAGGGTGTCGTCGAGCTGGCTCAGCGTGCGTGGTCCGATGATGGGGGCCGTAACGACGGGATTGGAGAGCAACCAGGCCAGCGCGATGTGGGCAGGCTCCTCGCCCAGTTCAATACAGAAGTTCTCGTAGGCGGTGAGTTTCGAGCGGTTTTTCTCAATCGCCGCCTGTATACCGGGATTGGCACGACGACCCATTTCAGCTTTCTGTAGAATACCTCCAAGCAGTCCACCTGCGAGAGGACTCCAGGGAATAATCCCAAGCCCATAAGCCTGGCAGGCGGGGAGCACCTCAAGTTCAACGGTGCGCTCGTTGAGGTTGTAGAGACTTTGTTCCGAGACAAGCCCGAGGAAATGACGATTGCGTGCGGTCTCGTTCGCACGTGCGATTTGCCAGTCGGCAAAGTTACTGCTGCCAATATAAATGACTTTGCCCTCGCGAACAAGTTGCTCCATAGCCTGCCAGATCTCTTCCCAAGGAGTCTCACGGTCGATATGGTGCATCTGGTAGAGATCGATATGATCCGTCTGGAGCCGACGAAGGCTATCCTCGCAGGCGCGGCGGATGTGCAGGGCGGAGAGGCGAGACTCGTTAGGCCCAGGACCCATGACACTGTAGACTTTGGTCGCCAGGACGACGTTATCACGACGGCCCCCACCTTGGGCGAACCAGCGACCAATGATCTGCTCAGTGGTGCCGACGCCTTTTTGTCCCCCGTAGGCGTTAGCAGTGTCGAAGAAGTTGATGCCATGCTCAAGCGCACGATCCATAATGGCGAAACTATCGGCTTCGCTGGTCTGTGGTCCAAAATTCATAGTGCCCAGGCAGAGTCGGCTGACTTTGAGTCCTGTCCGTCCCAGGTGTGTATACTGCATAACAAACTCGCTTTCTCTCTGTTTCGATAGTTACACCTGGATATCCGTCCTCATGGGTGTCTACGCCCCATTGAGCTTACTTGTGGCAAGTCATTCCTTTCAGACCGCCTGAGCGAAGCTAGAACGAAGTTCGTTGGCGGTCTGAATATCAACTCATTCTCCGCTCGATTGGGTCTCGGATCGACTGAACGAGGGAGCATTTCCCTGCTCTAAATATGCCTCAAGGTTGTTGCTGATAATAGTAAGATTTTCCAATAGAGTGTGTAGTATGCCGTTCCCTGCTACTCTGATCAGGTCGCGAATACGGGCCTGGTGTTCTTCATTCAAAGTATCGCGCAAACGTCGACCTTCGGGTGTCAGGGTGATGAGAATAACGCGACGATCATGGGGCGCGGGAGTTCGTACAGCGAGCTTAAGCCGCTCCAGGCGATCAACGATGCCGGTCACGTTACTTTTATCGGTGAGTAAGACGCGACTCAAATCCACCATGGAACACCCCTGCTGCTCATCGAGATGTTGCAGCGCCCAGAACTGGCGAGCACTCAACCCATGCTCGGCGAAGAACTGGCGGTCACAGTCATCCAGCAAAATAAAGGTCTTTGTGAGCATCCGATAGATGTCCTGCTCGATATCAGTGTCACCTTTCGCCTCATCCATGAGCTTCATGCCTCTTCACCAGTGCTGGAATGTCGAATGGACTGACTATTAATAGGATAGGTAAAGACTGTTGAATTGTCAACAGTTTTGGACTCAATTTTATTGTTGGGATACATATAGGGATGTTGAGGGCATTTCCTCAAGTATAACTTACTCTCACTTTCTCTATGCATCTACAGAGCTTAGGCATCTGCCAGTGCCCTCTTATAGAACCTCAACACCCTCTCCCAAGCATCCCTTGCCGCGGCCTCGTTGTACATCGGAGTCGTCTCATTAAAGAAGGCATGCGCGGCGTTGGGATAGATGCGCATCTCGAAGTCTTTCTTGTACGTGACCATCGCTTTGACCAGTTCATCGAGATGCACGTTGATGCGCAGATCCTCCGCTCCATAGTTGCCGAGTACGGGACCGGCGATGTTCTCAACCAGTTCAATCGGGTTCGGATTCTCGCCGTAAAATAGCACGCAGGCGGCCAGTTTGACGTGACAGGCCAGGTTGATGGACATGCCACCACCGAAGCAGAAACCGACGCTGGCGATCTTGCCGGACTGGACAAAATCCTGGGCATTCAAATAGTCTACAGCTTTAACCAGGTCCTGGGTTAAGCGATCCTTTGGAATGCCCCCGAACATCACCGAGCGCACCCGCTGCAGCGTCTCCCTCTTTTCCAGGGGAAGTTGCGACGCTGCCTGCTGTATAGATGCCTGGTCAGACCATTTATCCCTCGGAATGGTCATCATGAACTGCATCGCTTCTCCGACATTTGAGGGAGTCATCACCTCCGCAAGCCCAGGCCGCGAGAACAGATTCGGAGCGAATGCAACATATCCCTCTTCCGCAAACCTGTCGGCGACACTTTTGATATGATCGGTCAGTCCCACTATCTCGTGAAGAACAATGACAGCAGGGCGAGGTCCCTCTCCGCTTGGTCTTGCCAGGTAGGTTTGAACGGGGCCTGCCTCGCCATTGTATGTCATCATGGCGCGAGATTCATCTGTCATAGTTTCGTCTTCCTTTCATGATGTCTTTGCTCATCTCCAAACTGCGAAGGCCACCTGACTCACTACAGAGAGTCATCCAAATCTGCATTAATGGTAGATTGGCTGAGTCGCTCCCAGGATTGCGGCCCCCAGCGCTGGCAACTCGAGTTCCACCAACCCGTTTGTCAGCGAAACCTCCTGACCTGGCACAAGTAGATTGCTTAAAACCGGGGAAGCATCAACTTTAACACCAGCCAGTGCAAGCTGTTCGGTTAAGGAAAAACGCACCCGCACAGGTTCCTCTCCATTGTTCAACACAACCAGCAAATACTCGCTATCCAACCAGCGCAGGTATGCTCCCACCTGACTCCTTTCAGACCGCCTGAGCGAAGCTAGAACGAAGTTCGTTGGCGGTCTGAATATCTCCTTGCTATTGCTCTTTGAAGATGTGTCTACTAGCTCGACAGGTACTATCAGCCGTGCCCCTCGCCGTAGTGCTGAGTGGCTGTTGCGAAGAGCAACCAGTTGGCGGTAGTGCTCCAGGAGCGAGAGGTCTTGCAGCTCACCCCAGAGCATGGCCGCTCGTACATAGGCGTTTTCTTATCAAGGAACCTCAATAAATCTGTGAGTGGTGCCTCACGAAGGGCGAAAACGCGGCGTAGCATCTTTGTCAACGAAAAGTCCATAAAAGCGTCGATGCGGCCTGCATAGGTGACAAGCTCTGGGAGAGGAGAAGTGATTTCCCCCAATGTCGGCGCCTGGGGGAAGTGTTGCTTGATCGCACGCTGGAACATCGTCCAGAAGATATGCGATGGACCAGGCACATAGTCCAGGCGTAATGCATCAGCGCCAAGATCGCCCAACCAGTACAGCGCTGCATCGATCAGGTAGCGTTGCACATCAGGATGTTCCGTCACCAACTCCGGCATGTCCCGCGCCATGGCGTAACTACGATACCCATAAGGCGGCCAATCGCCAATGGTGTACCAGTGCGCTGTTGGACTTTCAGGATTGCTGAGCGCATCGAGAAACGCTGGATGCTCATTGGATGTGTGGTTGGCTACAAAGTCCAGCATCACGCGTATGCCGCGCTGGTGTGCCTCTTTGATAAGTTGATGTAAAGTATCGTTCGTGCCAAAGTGTCTGGCCACGTTATAGTAGTCAGAGGGATTATAGCCATGATACGTTGGACTTTCAAATACCGGTGAGAGCCAGATGCAGTTTGCTCCCAACGCCTGGATGTAATCCAGTTTTTCGAGTATGCCACGCAGCGTCCCACCGAAAAAGCCGGTAATATCGCCGGGGTCGTGTAGTGGCGGTTCATCGCTGGCAGCGTTAAATCGATCAACAACTATATGGTAGGTCACAGTATCGTACCACCAATCAGGGACATCCCAGCGATCGACGTTGTAGGCAAAGATCCGCCCATTCTCAGGAACCATCGTCACCGGGTCTACCCTATCGGCAGTCCAATGGAGGTCATTCCTTTCAGACCGCCTGAGCGAAGCTAGAACGAAGTTCGTTGGCGGTCTGAATCTCAACTCTGGCTCTCGTAGACTCCAACCATCAACGTGATAACGCACCAATGTTTCGTCAGGCTGACCAGGCACCACTGCTCGCCAGTGTCGTACAGGTAGCTGCACCCTGGGGTCAGTCACGGTCTCTCCTGATTCTGCCAGCACTACAAGGCTATTGGCCGAAGTTCCTCGCTCACCGGAAGGCTCTGTCCCATCAGTCGTATAATAGACAGCGACACGTTCGATGGGCATAGTTGCATTCGCGAAGAAATAGAGCGTTACAGGTTCGCCAGGTTCAGGGTCGCGTGGTTCTATCTGGCTTCCATGTGCCAGCCCATCCGAAATGGCAGCCCGGAAACGACGTTCCCCGGCAGTGGGGTGAGGAGAGAAAAAGAAATCAACAATCTGTGCCAGGTGCTTCTCCTATTCCGGGTGCATCAGTATCGACCCTAAGAGGCTCATATATCAATTGGTTGACTGATAAATTGTTGACCAGGCTCTGTATGATACAGTCTATGGTGTGGTAGACGGCTTGTCAAGTTGCTGTTGGCGGATTGCGCATGAAAGGCGAGCCGAGTCGTTTTGATGATATACTGCAAGCAATGCAAGAAACTGCTCATCTTTCGGTATGGTAGGAAGATACACGTCCTGGAAGGAACACATCATGCCAGAACTAGACAGCGATCACACTTTTGGTTTCGACACTCTGTCAGTCCACGCGGGGCAACGTCCAGACCCGGCCACTGGTGCACGAGCAGTGCCCATCTATCAAACGACTTCATTCGTCTTTGATGATACCGACCACGCTGCCCATCTCTTTGCGTTGCAACGCTTCGGCAATATCTATACACGCATTATGAACCCCACAACAGCAGCATTTGAGGAGCGCATCTCCGCACTGGAGGGCGGAACAGGCGCGGTTGCAACTGCCTCTGGCATGGCAGCGCAGATGGCAACCATGATGACATTGCTGCGCCCAGGAGATGATCTTATCTCCTCCAGCAGCCTCTATGGAGGAACACACACGCAATTTGACCTGACCCTACGCACGTGGGGCATTAACACCATCTTCGTCGATAGCACTGACCCAGAAAACTATCGCCGTGCCTTGACACCACGCACCCGCGCTCTCTATGGGGAGACCATCGGCAATCCACGCGGCGATGTCCTGGATATACGGGCAGTTGCGGACATCGCGCACGAGGCAGGTGTGCCACTGATTATCGACAACACCTTTGCTACTCCATACCTGTGTCGCCCATTTGAACATGGAGCAGACATCATTGTACATTCGGCAACCAAGTTCATCGGAGGTCACGGCACCTCCATTGCGGGGGTGCTGATCGAGTCCGGTAAATTCCCCTGGGATAATGGCAACTTTCCACACATCGTTGATCCCTCGCCAGGCTATCACGGGGTGCGATTTTATGAGACGTTTGGAGACTTTGCCTTCGTTATGAAAGCGAGAGTAGAAACCGTGCGTGACACAGGTGGATGCATCAGCCCTTTCAACTCATTCCTCCTGCTACAGGGTTTGGAGACTCTTTCGTTGCGCATGGAACGACACTGCCAGAATGCATTGCGGGTAGCTGAGTTCTTACAGGAGCATCCTGCGGTGAGTTGGGTACGCTATCCCGGCTTGCCCGGTGATCCTTCGTACGCTCTTGCCCGGCGGTATCTCCCTTGTGGAGCTGGCTCTATCTTCACCTTTGGCGTCAAGGGGGGGTATGAGGCTGGCAAGTCCGTCATCAATAACGTGCGCTTGCTCTCTCACCTTGCCAACGTGGGTGATACTCGCAGCCTGATTATTCATCCTGCCAGCACCACACATCAACAACTCTCAAAGGAGGACCAGTTGGCAGGGGGAGTCACACCCGACCTCATTCGCCTCTCTATAGGCATTGAGAACGTGGAGGATATCCTATGGGATCTCGACCAGGCATTGCGCCACACTTAATTTTTCAATCGGCCCCAATCCATCCCGCCAAGGGCGACCGCAAGGGTCGCCCCTACCCAGGGACGAAGGCGGGATGCAAGGAAAAGGAGAGAGCATGAGCGCTATACCGGTTCCTGATATGTACGATCGCTTACAGATCTTGCAGCACTACAAGCATGTTGCCATCGTCGGCATCTCCGCCGACCCCTACCGTCCAAGTCACTTCGTTGCCATCTACCTGCAAGCTGAAGGCTACGACATTGTCCTGGTCAACCCAAGCTATGCTGGTCAAACAATCCTGGGCAAGTGCGTCTATGCAACACTCACAGAGGCAAAAGCGGCAGGAGAGCAGATCGAGATTGTAGACGTGTTTCGCAAGCCTGAGGATGTACCTCCGATTGCAGAAGAGGCTATCAAGATCGGTGCAAAAGTATTGTGGCTCCAGCTTGGTATCGTTAATGCTGAAGCAGGAGAAAAAGCACGAGAAGCAGGCTTGATCTTTGTTCAAAATAGATGTATGAAAATAGAGCATGCCCGGTTCTTTGGGGGCCTGCACACTGTCGGGCTGAACACCGGAGTCATCCTGTCACGAAAGCTGTAGGTAAAACCGATAGAAAAGCCCTCTTTGCAAATGGCTGACGCATTACTCCTTGAGCAAATTGAGTGCGTCAGTCATCTGCTCCCACTCCTTGAGGAAGGCATCATGGCCGTGCGGTGAGTCAAGTTCCACATAGATTGCGTCACCACCGAGTGATCGCACCTTGTCGGCCAGCCAGCGCACACGGGCCGCTGGAAAGAGGAAATCTGAACGGATGCCAATAAATAGTGCTCTGCTGCGTATGCGGCTCAGCGCAGCTTCAAGGGATGGATATCCCTCACTCACATCATACAAATCCATCGCCCGGCTGATATAGAGGTAGCTATTGGCGTCGAAACGCCGCACCAGGGCAGCACCCTGATAGTAGAGATAACCTTCCACATCAAAGCGGCCTCCGAAATCGGAAAAGCCACCTGGTGCAGGAATGCTCATGTCGCTGGCAGGTTGCCGGGCAAAGCGCATCTCCATTGCCTCTTCACTCTGATAGGTAATCATTCCCAGCATACGCGCAATTGCGAGTCCAGCACTCGGTCCTTGCCCAGGTGGGTAGTCACCTCCTTGCCAGTGCGGATCAGCCATGATCGCCTGCCGACCAACTTCGCTAAAGGCTACAGCTTGTGCGGTAAGCGCAGCTGTGGCCGCAACCACGGCCACGTTGCGCACCAGTTCGGGATAGATCACAGCCCATTCTAATGCCTGTTGTCCACCAATCGAACCACCAGCAACTATAGCCAACTGGCGCACGCCCAGATGCTCAATCAGTTTCCGTTGAGCAGTCACCATATCACGGATGGTGACCACCGGAAAACGCATACCATAAGGTCGCCCTGTACGCGGGTCAAGAGAGGTGGGGCCGCTACTTCCATAGCAGCCTCCCAGGATATTCGAACAGATCACAAAGTACTGCGAGGTGTCGAAGGGGCGGCCTGGACCGATCAAGAGATTCCACCAGGCCGCCTTCGCATCGTCTGGACGTTCGGGATCATGCGCATGCGCACTTCCGGTGAGGGCGTGGGTAATCAGGATAGCGTTATCACCGGTAGCGTTGAGCGTTCCCCATGTCTCATATGCCAGCGTAACGGGGCCGAATTGACTCCCGTTTTGCAACGACAATGAGTCGAAGGTGAAGGCAGACACTTGACTCGTAGTAGTGATTGGTAAGCTATTCAACTTGCAACTCCGAGGCCATATTCAACGCTAGCTTGATGAGAGCAGATTTCGCCGCAGGTGTTCAATTGTGGATTGCTTCTAATTTCTCAGTAAGTATACCGAGGAGAGTCAAAGCATGTCAAGCGTAGTTGGACTGACCATTAACCCCCACTAGCGGAAGATCCCTGATACTGCTACAATATGCTTAGCAGTCACAAAGCAGCGAGCGAAAACGGAAGTAGGCCACGATGCCAGGAACGAAACGTGAGTATAAATTGATCCCTCCCTGGAACATGCCCTCGGATCCAGTAAAAGCCGTATTCTGGTTTCTACGCTGGTTCCTGAGAGTACTTGTGCGTTTCTTCTGGATTCTTGTACTTGCCGGAGTCACCTACGAGACCATCCTTAACAGTAAAGTCGGCGGTATTGCAAACGGCATAGTGAGCGGCATTGTTACATTGCTGGTTTTACTGGGCGTATGGATTGGACTTGCGCTAGTCTTGTTCTTCTTGAACATCACCATGGGCATCTCGCGTGCCTTCTCAGAGGTAAACCGTGTGCGGCAGGGCTATACACCCAATTCCCCTTTCTCCCCATTCGTTAACCAAAACCCCGATATAAAGGGCAAAGTAGTTGAGGGCACCATCACAGATTTAGAGGAGGAACGCCGAAAGCGTAGGCGGGAAAATTAGCTCTTACCTGTTCTCCAACACCCACCTCTCCCACGCCTCATCTCCCGGTGCTGGCACATAAGACAAGAACACTCTCCCTATCCCCTCAATAGTGTAGTCACCGAGTGCAGCAGGGAGCACCATCGTCTGCCCTCGCGAAAATGACTCACTATATTCAAGTGATTCACCGTAGCGCACTCGTCCATCAGCACCTAAAGACGTGAGGATTATGCAGCTTCCCTCTGTCTTCCCCCTCATATACGGTCTCGATTCATTGTACCTATTGGAGCGCCCACTCGCAGCTTTGAAAAGCAACTCATGTGTCACGAAATATTTACAAGCAACCAGGCAACGATTCTCATATCCTGGCCTTTCTGCTAAGAGCACAGGCTTCATCTTGATGCGCGAGGACACATCATAATGTGCAACGTCGAGGGACTGCTCAATATGTAAGAGGCGAGGTATCCCAGCCGGAGTCAGACGGCCATAATCATACATGCGATAGGTGATATCTGAGTACTCTTGCAGTTCATAGAGCATCACCCCACTGCCAATGGCATGCACAGTTCCAGCGGGAACAAAGATCACATCACCTGCGGAAACAACCTCTTCATGAAGTAGATTCTCCAGCGTCACATCCTGGATTGCCTTCTGTACTTCTGCACGTGAGGTGGCTGCCTTAAAACCATGTACGATAGTTGCCCCCGGCTCAGCAGCCACAACATACCAGAACTCGGTCTTGCCCAGTTTGCCAGCTTCATGCTCTGCCGCATAGATGTCATCTGGATGAACCTGTACCGAAAGTTTAGCATTAGCATCAATAAACTTTGCCAACAGTGGAAAACGCCGACCAAAGACCTGTACCGTCTGTTCTCCAAGCAGTGCTACTCCAAGTTCCTCAACAAGTGTTCCCAACGTCTTGCCTGCATATGGCCCATTCTGAGCTACCGTACTCAGTTCGGTCTCCCAGGATTCACCAATAGCAACATCGCCCGGCGGCAGCAACTTCCAACCATTGCGCTCTAGCCGTCGACCTCCCCAGATCGTCTCATGCAACGATGGCTTTAGCCGAATAGGATGTAAATCCTCCACTACACACAACTCCTCATAAAGTGGGGTTCTTTGGGACTACCGTCCCAAAGCGGGGGCTTACGGGTGTCGCATATTTTCTCATTTCTCCCAGAACACCCTGAAGGATGCAGACCCTGAATAGTATCTAGAAAAGAGATAATGGCGGATGGGATAGAGCCACTAGATCACCAACAGAACACCTTCTACCTGCTTCCGCAGCTTATCACGCATCAGGATACCCTTAATGCGATGAATCTCCCGTCCCCGATTAAAAAAGATCGACGTGGGCACCGCATCAACATTCCACTGGCTCGTCAGATCCTCGTTCTGATCTACATCCACCTTAGCGAATAGCACACGCCCTTGATACTCCTTGCTGACCGCCTCAAACTCAGGGTCAAATATCTGGCATGAGCTAAACCTATCCGTGGAAAAATCTACAATCACCATTTGTGGCGCATTCAGCACCTTCTCAGCAAAGTCCTGGCTGGTTACATTTATATAGCTGTCTGCCATGATACCCTCTTCGCCTCTCTATCAGACTAAACATTATGTGGTTGAAGGGTATCACCCGCACAGAGCGATGTCAAGGAAGAGGTCTGAGTTGATTCAAGAATCCCGGCACAATACCTGGCACCCACAAGGGGTGCCACTACTATGCCACGGATTGGCTTCTTTCCTTCGTCCATAGTAGTGGCACCCCTTGTGGGTGCCAGGCTCAAGATGCCAACAACTCCTCTGCATCCTCTATCACATACCTGTAGCCCTGCTCTGTCAGGAAGAGCTGGCGATTCGCAGAAAAATCCTGGTCGCGAGTATCACGAGTCACAATGGAGTAGAAGTAGGCCAATCCACCATCCGTCTTGGGACGCAGAATGCGTCCTAAACGCTGTGCCTCCTCCTGGCGTGAACCAAACGTGCCAGAAACCTGAATGGCAACATTTGCATCCGGCAGATCAATTGCAAAGTTCGCCACCTTGCTCACCACCATGCGCTTGATCTCACCCCGACGAAACTGGTCATACAGCTTTTCTCGCTGACTGGTTGAGGTACGTCCGGTCAGCAAAGGCGCATTAAGCTCCTCGGCAAGTATTTTCAGCTGGTCAATGTATTGCCCAATAATCAGCACCTGGTCCTCCTGGTGACGCTCTGCCAGGTAGCGAGTCACGGTCAGCTTCGCTGGATTTTCAGCTGCCAGCCGATATTTATCTCGATCCTCGGTCACGGCATAATTCAACTGTTCGTCCTCATCCAGGCCGACCCGAATCTCGTGACACTCGGCGGTCGCAATCCACCCCTGTCGTTCCAGTTCGCGCCAGGGCACATCATATTTTTTCGGACCGATCAGACTAAACACATCCGTCTCACGACCATCTTCGCGTACCAACGTTGCTGTCAGCCCCAATCGTCTCCGTGCCTGAATCTCAGCTGTGATACGGAAAACAGGTGCAGGCAAGAGGTGAACCTCGTCGTAGATAATCAGCCCCCAGTCATAGCTGGTGAAAAGTGAGAAATGGGGAAAATCCTCTTCCTCGGACCGGCGGTAGGTCAGAATCTGGTAAGTGCTCACCGTAATCGGGCAGATATCCTTGCGCTCTCCCGTATATTCTCCTATCATCTCTGGTGGCAGATC
>WNGL01009081.1_pt1 | contig 11552 bp, 11 predicted proteins | sample 5400591 | NCBI WGS metagenome assembly WNGL01 (sample SAMN13153377, study PRJNA577476) | soil metagenome | isolation source: 80 cm soil or saprolite under Garry oak tree replicate 1 | place: USA:California | collected 2016-06-15
GGGCGTTCTAGCCGTCTTCAGCTCCACATCTGAGGACCTTGATTAGCCTCGTGTCCTGTCGTGTCGGTCAAGGGCCACGCGCAGTGCTCGCGCCCGTCGAGGCCAGGCCGTCGGTGGCCGCTAAAGGAGCGCCCAGGCTTGACCGCCGCTTTGCGCGATAACGCTCGCATCGAGCGGCCTGGAGGAAAGAATGCTCCGCAGGGGCCGAACAATAGAATGTGATGGAAGTGCGCGAGCGACGGCGTCGCACGCGCAGGCACGGCAGAACAGCAACGCAACTACATCCAATGCGAACAAAGCCATCGATTTAAAATCACATGGAAATTATGAGGTAATCCCCACGTTGGGAATTACCCAAAATATAGGGCGGGCCTAGATTGTATAGGCCATGGTTAGCAGGCAGTCCCTGTCCCACAAGGCCACAAGGCCATTCGTTTGCGCGTGTAGCAGCAAACCCAGTTGCGCGCCCCGGAGGTCAGGATTATGGCAAACATTATCGGCACTGAACTTGACGATCCCAATCTCACTGGCACAGCGGTAGCCGATACCATCTCGGGCCTCGGCGGGCGCGATCACCTTTACGGTGGCGCCGGTAACGATACGCTGTTGGGCGGGGCCGGTGACGACGCCATGCACGGTGATGCCGGCGCCGACGACATCATGTTCGGCGGGGCCGGCAACGACGACTACTACGTCGACGATGTGAACGACGTCGTCAGCGAGACGACAGTGCCCGGCGTCGACGACGGCGGCACTGACAGGGTTTACAGCACCGTCAGCTACACCCTGAGCCCATTCCTCGAGCGGCTGGTGCTGCTCGAATCCGCGGTCGCCATCAGCGCCACGGCGTTAATCTCAAGGGATTGACCCTTGCTCCGAGCAGCGACCCCAACGACGATCCGTCGGTGTTGAGCCTTTACGCCGCCGACTTTGCGATTTCGCACATCAACGATGGCCGACTGTTCGAGATTTCAAACCCATTCACTTGGAACCACCAAGCGCCGGTCATCTTGACCAACAATTTAACCACCGCTCAAAATCTCGACGGATCAATGACTGTGTCGGGCGTGCAGGTACTGATTCCGATGCTTTTGCCTCATCCGGAACCTTCAGTCTTACGGCGACAACCGGAGCTGCGGCGTCAGGAACCAGTATAACGCCGACGACGAGCTCTGGTTCGTTGACCGGCATTAACAGTGTCTTCGCGACGGGCGTGACGTATCACCCGGGGGTTACGCCACCGTCCGCTGACAAGGTTACCGTTACCGTCGCATACGCCTTTGGTGCCACCGACACGATGAATTTCGTCTTCAACGAGGCAGGAGCGGGCCCGAATATCTCCCTGCAGGGTACACCTGGCAAGGACGTGATTTTCGCGACCAATAGTCAGGACGTGCTTACCGGCGGCGCCGCACAGGACCAGTTCGTGTTCGCGCCGACTTCTGCAGGTCCATCGGTGCAGCACACAATTACCGACTTTGTAGCGGGGCTGGACAAGATCGACGTCAGGCAATTCAGCAATATTTCAGCCTCGGCTCTTCCGACCGAAACCCAGCAGGGCAGCAATACGCTGGTCACGCTCGACAGCCACGACAGCCTGCTGCTGACAAACGTTACTGCCACAAACCTCCACGCCAACGATTTTATTCTTCATGCTTAGAGCTCGACTCGGAAATATTGAGCTGGGTGAGAAGTCGCAGGACAAGTTTGGTCGAGATGCCGGAACCGTCGCATATGCGAAAGATTCTGAATACAAAATTTTGATTGTGAATGAGCGATAGCGAAGGTTGCCTCCCTAGAAGTGCGTCAAGTCCGAAGATAGCCAAGATGTCTCGCAGAACGATCTCACTCTAACGGGCTTTAATTTCTGGCAGCGTTTTTCCGCGTCGTAAGTAGTCCGTTTTTCTCCTGCTTGAACTCGGCAAGCGAGATTCAAGTTATCGATGGCGCTCTCCTGTTGCTGATTGGGGGGCTCCCGCAATTTTGTTGTGGGCGCGTTCTATCGTTTCCGGCCTCGAAATGCGACATTACCAATGCTTTGCTGAGCTTTTATCGGCATTGCATTTGCCTTTTTTGCTGAGACGGGTGTTGGGCTGGAGTGCGAAGTGCAGGTCTCCATACTCGCAAGAAATTTAGCTCTCTCAGATGCGAAGCTCAGCTGTCATGACGGTCAGCACGCGTCAGCGAGGAGCGATGGCTCCCTTTGTACGTGCGAAATAATTCTTGTAGACCGAGCGTAGGTCCGGATGTGAACCGCCGTCCGCTGTCTGCAGTGTAGGACATGTCAAGGTCGGCTGTTGTCCCCAAGAGTATGCCATGTCGAAGGGCCGCTCTTTCACCGGGACTTTCTCGTCCCAGATGGCCAGCATCATTTCCGTCTCGGCCACCGTGGGCAATCGGTAATAGGGGGAGTACCTACGGTCAGAGCTTGTGCAGCCTTGCCCGAATGTCTGGAAGACCGGCACGATGCGGGTGGCAGGAATGCCAGCCCCCAGCGCCTGGTCGATGCGCTGGTGGAGCGCGGCGTAGGCGCACCCGGTAAGCTCGTTCTTGACATTGCAAGGATACGGATCGACACCGATGTAGTCGGCCGCATCCTTCATCTGCGCGAACTCGGTCGGGGCCTTTGAACCGTTCAGGACCACCGTGAACGTCCGTCCCCGCGGATCGAGGGAATGGATTAGCGCGGTCCGCTCCGCCAACCGCTGCGGCGCGTCCGGGCACAGCCCCGGATGGGGTTCATCCGAGATGAAGTAGATGCCGCTGAACTTCGGGTTGTCCTTGATCGCTAGGACGGTATCGGTGATCTGCCTATCACTAAGCCGCCACGAACATTCAAGATTGTAGCCATTGCCGAGCCAGTAGACACCCTTCATCCCTTCCGGTAACGCTCTGATTGCGGACAGAGTGCTCACGCCGGCAAGATTGAACCCAGCCGCAACCGCCCCGGCGAAGTCGCCGCGCAAGTTGACGGTGAAATGCAATGGCTCGCGCGGCTCGGCAGCAACAGCCTGGACCATGCCCCCGAGCGTAACTGAGATCACCAACCCGATCCTGGTTAGGGCGCAGCCACTGATAGCGGCGGTGGTTGAGGCGCCGAAACCCCTTCTGCTAGTCGGATCACGCATGATGCTCCTGCTCCGACGCCACGCCAGCGCCTTCAGCGACTGTTCCTCGTTCCTATCCCTCTCACGATTCACGAGCGCACCGATTTCGACTAATCTCACGCAGGATGGGGCTTCACGTGCAAGAGATTTTCGCTAAAGTCGCCGTACCGATAACGCGCATGCCTCTTTAGGTCGACTTGGGTGATCACTGCAATGATGGCATCTCGCAGATCGTCCCCAAATGCGGAGCGTCGCAGCAGTCCCAGTGCATTCTGTGCAACCTCCCGCGGTGTGCTTCCCCACTTGACGGCGAAAAGGACTTTATCGACCATCGGGGCGAGCAGCCTCGCCTCCGTCGCACTGAGCAGCGGCGCACTGTCGATCACCACGCAGTCATAGCTCCCTTCCAACTGGCGCAGAAGCTCTGGCACCCGTTCACTTGCAAGTGTCGCGACGGGATCCGTCGAGTTGCGCGACAGAGGTAGATAATCGAATCCCAACCCTGGGGCGGCTCTTATCAGCTCAGCCAGCGGCCGGTCTTGCGGGACATGCGAGATTCCGCCGCCGGCGGGTCCTCCAAGCTCGCTCGCGATTGATGGGTGTCTAAAAGAGAGATCGATCAACAGAACGCGGCGCTGAATCCGCGCGGCGTAAACCGCAAAGCTAATTGCCAGCGTCGTCTTTCCCTCGCCGGGCACGCTCGAGGTGACGAGGAACGTCCTAGGTGATTTTTGTGTGTTCGCCAGCTGCAGCGCTGCAGCAACGACCGATCGAATAGCCTCAGTATACCGTGCGTCCCGCGGAATTAGCTGATGCGGACGGAGCTTCCTTCGGCGGCTGAACTGCGGAATGACCCCGATGCAGGAGACGCCAAGGGCATCGGTCACGTCTCGCTCAGTGCGCAACGTCCCGTCGAGCTGCTCAAGCAGGATCACCAGTAGGCCGGCGCCGATTAAGCCGAGCACAATCGCAGGGGGAATAAATAGGAGTGGACTGAGCGAACTCGGGAGAGCCGGGATAGGGGCCGACGATAATACGCGCACGTCCGGCTGGCCATTCCCCTCCTCGAGAATTGCCTTTTGACGCTGTACAAGGCCATCATAAAGTTGAGCGAAGCTTGTTGCTTCACGTTGCAGTTCGCGCAGCCGGGCCTCGGGCCCTCGCACCTCGCTGCTGGCGTCCTGCAAAATGGCGATCCGTCGTTCCAATTCTCGCACCCGTGTCTCTAGAGTGCTGCTCTCCTCGGCCAATCGACTCCGATTGGTCGTTTGGTCGATCCTCAAAGCGGTCGGTCGCGAGTGCCGCTCCGCGAGATCTGATCTCGCGACGGCCAGCTGGCGGTTTAGATCGACGAGTTGCTGGTCGACCATATCCGTCCGGCTCGCTTCGGTGAAGCCGTTCTTGATGCGATAGCTTTGCAGTGCGGCGTCGGCGCGCACGACCTCTGCTCTGACAAGAGGGATCCGCTTGTTCAAGCTGTGCAGCGCGTCGTTACGGTCGGCGAGATTCCGCTCTGTGAGGGTTGCCAGGTAGAGTTCCATGCTCCGATTGGCGACCGCAGCGGCGAAGGCTGGATCAGTAGATGTGTATGTGATCCCGATCATCCGCGAGCGAGTGTCCTTGAACGCGTTGATGCGGTCCGTGAAAGTGTCGATAGAGAACGGAAGAGAGAACTCGAGGACGCCAGGCACGCCTCGTATCTCCTTCGGCCCAGGCCCCAGTTCTGCGACAAGGCTGTCAAATACGCGCTGGAGATGACTTTGCGAGAGGAGCGCCGCGACATGGGTCTGAACTGCGGCATCATCAAGCACGCCGGCGACGCTAGGCTCCCCGGCGCCGCTGCTGACTCTTGGCGGATCGACGATGACCTGAGCGGTCGCGGTATACCGGGGCGGGAAGACCAGCCCGATGGTCCCGGCCAGGCCAACCGCGATCCCGACCGCGATGATGATCAGCTTCCATCGGCGCCGGAGAAGGTTGATGAGCTGGCGCAGGTGAAGTCCCGTCGCCTGTTGCGTGTTCGTTGCTTCGTGTCCGCCATTAGATTCGATTGTCATGGCTAAGCTACATCCGCGTGTTTTCCACCAAACGAGAGCTTCGAGACGGAGGCAGCTTCCAGGAGGCAGAGGGCGACTCCGAACCAGAAGATTGGATGGCGGATGATGAAGTGGAACATGCTGAATACGACGACGGCGCAAGAGAGCGCCGCCAGCGCCGGAAGCTTAGCTCTCGTCGTCGCGAGAAGCAGCGACGTATAGAGCCAGGCGATAGCAAGAAATGCCAGCAGCCCTCCCTGGGTAAACAGCTCGAGGGGAGTGTTGTGGGACTCGAACTTGTAGGGGGGTGAATGCTTCCATGCCTTCTTCGTCAAGTGGGGGCCCGGCCCAAGGCCCAGCATCGCGGCGCCCATGCCCTTATCGTAGGCTTCCGCCCAGAGGTGAAACCGCGCATCCCCCTGGTTATCCTCGTTATAGAGCGCCTCGGATTTGGCTTCCACATGCTCGACCGCTGCGGGGGCGAGTGGAATGGCATCGACTGCGAGCACGGGCAACCCGAGCAGAGCGAGGCTTACTAATGCCGCTCGAAAGGTCAGGCCTCGTTTGAACGTCGCCAGCCACAGCGAGGACTTGATCGCGAGAAAGACAGCGCCCGCGGCCAGGATGCCGATGGTGAAAGAATCGCTCTGGGTGAGCACGCCGACGAAGAAGGCGAGCGCGGCGCAGGCAGCCGCCGCGACCATCTTCACAAGCGCGGTCGCGGTGTCCGCGAGATGAATCGAAATCACTGTGAGCAACGCGGCCACGAGGCCGAGTTGGTTTGCGTCCTGCGACCAACCTTTCAAGCGAGTCCAGAACCACGGCTCGACCGCGATCGGGAGGCGGATCAAGCCGTATGCGTGAGCCAGCTGCAAGCTCAGAGACGCAGCGCCGAGCAACACGATCAGCCACGTCACGCGTCGCCGACGAGGCTCGCTCGCCAGCTCGATAGCCATCGTGCAGGCGACGCCAAACAGGAAAAAATAGGCGATGATGTCATGAATCATATGAACGGTGTCGAAGAACAAATCGGTTGCGAATCCCACGATCGCCCCGATACTTTCGGCGACGATCAGGATCAGCCAGAAAGTGACCACACGAGTGAGCGCTGCATTCGATGCTGGCGCCGGCCGTCCCGCTTGACGGCACAAGAAAAGAACGAGCCAAACGACGAGGCACAGTTCGCCTGGCCCGAACGGCGTCTCGCCGAATCGCAGTTGGGTCGCCGTCGACAAAAGCAGCCCGAACGCGAGCAGCGAATCCATAATCATGGGATTGCCCCCGCGATAGGCGGAGCCCGGCGTGCAGGCTGGCGGAACGCGCGATTGGCGTCGGCGCCGCATTGATGTTGCTGCGCGGACGGATGTGCAATGTCGCTCATTCGCAGAACCTTAGAGCAGCGGCCGATACCGCGAGCGGCGAATCCGTATTATGCCTCCTCTTGGGTAATCAACACGCATCCGACGGGCATGCTCACCAGCCGCAGGGCGGACGTTGCAACTCGCCCTTTTTCAATTCGCTCGGCCGTCACGGCATGCTCAATGATCTGCCGAGGGCACGCGTGGCAAGCTGAGACTGGTGCGGGAGATGTAAGGATTCGCATCGAGACGAAGCCTGGTCCACGAGAACGCTTCGTGACGGGCATCTGAGCAAGCTCCGATCTCCTGCAACTGCCGGTCTCTTAAGGAGTAGTACTCCGCATGGTTTCAAGGAGTGGTACTCCGCATGGTTCACCTTCAGCAACGTGATGTCATTTGACCCGGACATATGATCCGTGATTTTCTTGTTGACCATGATGGGCCTCCGACACTCGAAAGTTTCATTGAAGACCGGCCTGCTCGCGGTCGCGCTGTGCTGTTCGCTGAACCCGGCGCGAGCGGAATATCGTTTGCAGGGCGGAGACGTTGTGGAAATCTCTGTGTCCGGCGTTCCCGAGCTGAGACAGCGTGCCCCGATCCAACTCGACGGAAGCATCACATTCCCTGTCGTCGGCACATTCATGGTCGAAGGCGTCGAATTTTCCGAGATCCGAACCAAACTTCAATCCGCTGTGGCCAGCAAGATATTTCGCATCCGGACACCGGACGGCAAGGAGATCTCGCGGTTGTTCGAACGCGACGAGGTCGCGGCGACGATCGTGGAGTATAGGCCTGTCTTCGTCACCGGCGACGTGACCCGCCCTGGCGAGCAGACGTTCCGCCCTCGCATGACCGCGCGCCAGGCCCTGGCGTCTGCCGGTGGATTTTCAGCCCTGGCCCGGGCTAACGCGACGTCGTTCGATGCGGCTAATCTCCGCAGTGAGTATATCACGGATTGGTTGACCTTGGCGCGGGAGCACGCGCGGGTTTGGCGCATCAAGACAGAGCTCGGCGAGAATATCGAACTGGATCAAAAGGCTGTTCCGCCGGCACCGGTTCCAGATGCGACGATCTCGCAAATTGTGAACCTCGAAATCGAGTACCGCAAGGCAAGTGCTTCGGACCACGAACGGCAAAAAGACTTTCTTCGGCGATCAATACAGGAGGCGGACAAGCAGACTCTCGTCTTGTCGGAGCAGAAGCAAAACGAAGATGAGGGGGTTCAGGCGGATTCCCAGGAGCTCCAGAAGGCCAGGGCAGCCTTTGGTAACGGTTCCCTGCCGAGCTTCCGCGTGGCCGAGTTCCGTCGAGCTGTGCTGTACTCATCGACCCGCCAACTGCAGACCACCAATCAACTCATGCAAGTGAAGAGATCGCGCGCCGAGTTCGCGAGAGAGCTCGAGAAGATCGACGATCAGCGTCAGATACGTTTGCTGGCGGAATTGCAAGACGCCACCGTGAAGCTAACCGGCGAGCGGGCAAAGCTGCGCAGTGTGGACGAAAAACTCCAACTGGCTGGCCTGAGGCCGCCACGGACTTCTGACGGCGCCAGCAAGGCCGATATCACAGTGTTCAGAAGCGGCATGAACGGGAAAGATCGCCTTACCGCCGACGCTGATACCGAGCTCCAGCCTGGAGACGTGATCGAAGTCGCCTTGCGTCCCGAAGGCGTCGATATCGCCGCGCAATAGACGCCGCTCGCTTGAGTCTCTCTTGATTGGCGCTGGGCCCGAAGCCCGAAGTTCCTCGCGGCGCTGTCCCCCATTGCTGTGCACGGCCTCTTCGCCGAAGTTTGGATGTGTAATCCAAAAGGGGTCTTCTAACCCCTAACCCGGAATAGCAATCGGTCTCGCGTCCGTCTCGGAGTAAATTCTGTCATTGGACAGAGGTGCGCCCATGAAGCTCGGCGAATTCAAGCAAATATCTGGAACTGATGCTGCCGAGGATCTCATCGGCACCTCGGGGCGTGATCAGCTCTATGGCTTTGGCGGCAACGATCGGCTCTACGCCAGCGGCGGCGATGACCAGCTCTATGGCGGCACCGGAAACGACCTGCTGGACGGAGGAACAGGTGCTGACGTCATGTATGGGGGGGCCGGCGACGATGTCTATCGGGTCGACAATCTTGCCGACGTCGTGAGCGAGCAGACCGTTCCCGGCGTCGACGACGGTGGCACCGATACCGTGGAGAGCACGATCACCTACGCACTGCCTTTGTTCATCGAGAAGCTGACCCTGAAGGGGACGACGGCGATCAACGGGACAGGCAATGACCTCGCCAACAGGCTCGCCGGGAACGATGCGGCCAACGTGTTGAGCGGAGGGGCTGGTGACGACGTCATGCTCGGCAACGGGAGCAACGACATCCTGTTCGGCGGGGCGGGCAAGGACGAACTCTGGGGCGGCTCAGGTTCGGACACGTTCGTATTCCGCGCGCCCGACGCCACGAGCACCGACAGGGTCAAGGATTTCTCAGGTGCGGATCATGATCACATCGGGATCTACGCCAACGATTATGGGCTGAGCCTGGGCCACGGTCTGGTCGATGACGGAACCGGCAAGCTGGTTCTGGATCCCGCCTACTTCGCGGCTGTGGCCGGCTCGGCGGGCACCGTCCAAGGCACGTCGTCCGGTCACGGGCAGTTTGTGTTCTCGTCCACGGTCTCGACCCATACGTTGATGTGGGATGCGGACGGCGCGGGCCCCTCACACGGCATCGCGCTCGCCACCTTCAACCTAGACGCCACGCCAAGCGCCGCAGACTTCTTCGTCTTCAACACGCATACGACCGTGACGGTGAACGGCGGGCCGGACTCGGCGCCGCAGCGCGCTGATGCACACGTCGCCTTCACGGTTGATCTGTCTGCCCCGACGAACGAGGACGTGCTTCTGACCTACTCGACGATCGACGGCACGGCCGTGGCCGGCAGCAACTTTGTCGGCGTCTCGCATGGCCAGGTGGTGATCCCAGCTGGCAGCACCAGCGCCACCGTCTTGATCGATCTGCTCGCCGGTGATCCGTCGGTGCCTGTCGAGTCCTTCAATCTCCACCTCGATTCGGCCGTGGGCGCGACCAGCGGCACGGTGTTGTCCATTGCCGGCAGCACGGCCACCGGCTCCATCGCGTCCATGTCCCCCGAAGTTGTCGCGATCACCGACACGGCGGCGTTCGGCAGCCCTGACCCGATGGGGCTGGCCTATGTGCCCGGCTTGGACACTCTCTTCCTGGCCGACCCGCAGCACGAGAGCTTTGTGAACAACCTGTTCGCGCTGAACCTTGACGGCACCCTGAAGCCCGATGGCGTGAGCTCGCTTGGCTTCGGCCTAAAGCCGGCGGGTCTGGCGTTCGACCCTACTACAGGCCGGATGTACATAGCCGACGACAACAAGTTAGAGATCCAATGGGTCGATCCGGCCAATCCTACCGTGGAGCTTGGGCATTTTTCAGCCAAGGCATTGGGCAGCACCGACACGGAAGACGTGGCGGTGAACCCAAACAACGGTCACGTCTTCATCGTGAATGGCGGAGACTTCGGAGCGCCCAAGATCATCGAAACCGACGGCACCGGCTCGCAAATCTTCTCTGTCGTTGACCTCACAACAGCGGTCCAGGGGCAACCTGTAGGCAGTCCCGAGGGGGTCGCCTACGATGCCGCCCACGACGTGTTCTTTGTCGCTGGCAACAATTTCGATATCAAGGTCGTCAACCGGAGTGGCGCGGTCCTGGATGACATCACTCTCCTTTCCAACTATCGCAATCCCACCGGCAATATAGGGGTCGAGATCCAGGGCTTGACATTGGCGCCGAGCAGCGACCCCAATGACGATCCGGCCAAACTGAACCTCTACGTCGCCGACGCGGGCCTTTTAAACGGCCCCAACGACGGCCGGCTGATCGAGATCGACCTCCATAGCGGGCTGCTGTTCGCGTAGCGCACAATCGGCTGCGCGTGACAAGGCCTGCTCGCGATCGCATCCACGCAGGGTTCGACCGATGATCATTGAGCTTTTTGGCCCACCCGCAGCAGGAAAAACCACTCTCGCGCACGCGTTGGCGACGGCGCTCGAGAAGAATGGCTTCGACGTCCAGCTGATTGTGAGCTCCCGACCGGCGGAACGTGACTCGATCCAGGTCGAGAGCACACGAGCCTTGTCGTGGTGCAGAACTGCATTGGTCGCCCCTCTGAGCAGGGCGGCCAAGCTGGTCAGTGCCGCGCCTATTCTGCTCGCGGGCGCGCGGAGCGACGAGCTCACCGCGAGCTTGATGGACCTCATTCCGCCTCGCACTCTTTTGTGGTCGGTTCGCCATCGCCGATTTCTTTCCTTGCTATCCCACTCCTGGAAGATGGCCAGCACATCTGATCGGGTCGTCATCTTCGACCAGGGCTTTCTGACGGCGCTGTGCTCGATGGCACTGCTGGCCCGGTCCATCGATCGAAGCGTCATTGTGCGCGGGCTGACGTTGATCCCGCGCCCGAACCTTCTCATTCGCCTCGACGCGCCCCGGGAAACACTGGAGGCTCGCCTTCGCGCGCGGCTAGACCGCCAAGGCGCGCTCGAGCGATTGTTCGAATTCGATCTGCAAACAAATCTTCGGCAAATCGAGACGACCAATGACGTGGCCCATATGCTTCAGGAGCAAGGCGGCCGTATGATGCATGTGAGCTCCCTCGACCACCGACTGCTTGAAAAAGCGGTCGATCGGATCGTGCGAGAGGCGAAGTCCTGGGACGAGGAGATTGATCCGGTCAATCGATCCCTTGTTGAGAGACGGCGCATCGTCCGAGTCGCCAGATGACGCGCAATGCTGACTTACGCCTTATCGGGGTCGATGCCGCGGCGACCGGAGAGACGCTCAAGGGCGGCTTCGCGCCGGCGATGGGCCCGGCCCGCATCAAAGCCATATTTGCGGGAGACGGACGGGGCCGGCCGCTCGCTCGTGCCAGCATTGCGGCGCTCGCCGTGTTCGTTGTCGGCGCCGGGCTAAGCTATGCGGCGCAGCTCGTGACGGCCCGGATCATCGGCCCAGACAGTTATGGAGTCTACGCCTA
>WNGL01009085.1_pt2 | contig 11549 bp, 12 predicted proteins | sample 5400591 | NCBI WGS metagenome assembly WNGL01 (sample SAMN13153377, study PRJNA577476) | soil metagenome | isolation source: 80 cm soil or saprolite under Garry oak tree replicate 1 | place: USA:California | collected 2016-06-15
GCAGGGCGACGGCGGACCCGCCGTCCACCAGCGGGTCGTCATTCAGGCGGGGGTGACGTCTTCGGTGCTCGCGCCTGTTGCCACGGCGGCGCCCGGGCCCGTCTCCGGCTGGCTCGTCGTGAAGGCACCCTTCGCGATCGAAATCCATGAGAACGGCCGGATGATCGGCTCGACGGATGCGGACCGGATCATGATGGCGTCGGGCCGCCACGACATCCAGCTCGTCAACGACACGCTCGGCTATCAGGCGAAGCGGGTCGTTCAGGTGGTTCCCGGCAAGGTCGCGTCGCTCAACATCGATCTGCCGCAGGGCGTGATCAACATCAATGCGTCGCCGTGGGCGGAAGTCTGGATCGACGGCCGCCGCGCCGGCGAGACGCCGATCGGCAACCTGCCGTTGTCGATCGGTCCGCACGAGGTCGTCTTCCGTCATCCGCAACTCGGCGAGAAGAAACAGGCGGTGTCCGTGACGCTGAGTGCGCCTGTCCGCCTGAGCATGGATATGAAGTAGCTGGGAGCAATACCATGGCTGCACCTGCACGGCGGTTTTTCGTCCCGGTCCTCCTCGCCGCGTCGTTGTCGGTCGCGCATCTGGCGTTCGCGCAGGTGCCGGGCCGTGACGCCATCGGCACCGCGCGCGATCTCTACGCGTCGGCGCGGTACGACGAGGCGCTCGCCGTGCTGAACGACATCCACGCGCCGGACACGGCGCCGGTCGCGGACCGGAAGTCCATCGAACAGTATCGATCGCTGTGTCTCCTCGCGCTCGGCCGCGGAACCGAGGCCGAGAGCGCGATCGCGGCGGTCATCACCGCCGACCCGAGCTACCAGCCCGGCGAGGTCGAAGCGTCGCCGCGCGTCCGGACCGCCTTTTCCGAGGTGCGCAAGCGCCTGCTGCCGGACATTGCCAGCCAGCGGTACGGGGAAGCCAAGGCGAGCTACGATCACAAGCAGTACGTCGTGGCCGCGCAGGAATTCCGCAGGGTGATTTCGCTCCTCGACGATCCCGAGATGGCCGGGCGCCAGGCGGATCTGCGCACGCTCGCGTCCGGGTTCCTCGATCTCTCCGTCGCCGCCTCGACGCCGCCGCCCGAGGCGCCGAAGCCTGCGCCGTCCGTTGTCGCTCCGGCGGTGCCGCAGCCAAACCCGAACCGTATCTACACCATGGGGGATAAGGATGTCACCGCGCCGGTCGTCATTCGTCAGGAGATGCCTCGTCTGACGCCGGCGATGACGGCACAGGCCAACGATCACGGGATCGTCGAGGTCCTCATCGACGAGCAGGGCCGCGTCTCGGGCGTGAGCATTCGCCAGCCGGTGCACCCGATGTACGACTCGCTGCTCCTGACAGCGGCGCGTGGATGGCGATATCAGCCCGCGACACTCTCCGGCCAGCCGGTCAAGTACCGTAAGGCGATCCAGATCAACGTCAGCCGGTAAGCGCCGCGCTCGCGAGAGCTCTGCAGGTACGTGGCAGAGACTTCGCACTCAGTGCCGGCGCCCGCCGGGAAAGGTATCTCTGTCGGGCGGGCGGCCGCGCGAAAGGGGTCGTTCCTGAAACGAGAACTGTTCCGAAACGCAATCAGGTAGACTGCCGCCTTGGTGCCTGCCATAGGGCGGCTGTTGATCGCGGGCACGGCTCTCGTGCTGGCGTCGTGCGCGCGATCGGAGCCGCCGTCCCGCCACGCGCTTCCCGACGTGCGCCTGCCGCTCGAAACCGAGACCATCCGATCGACCGTGCCGCCTCACGCAACGCTCGACAGCCTGATGCGCGCGCATCAATTGCAGGAACAATTCGTGGGCGAGGCGGTGGCGGCCGCGCGCGCGGTGTTCGATCCGCGTCGGCTCCGCGCCGGCCAGCCCTATACGCTCGTGCGCTCGCTCGACGGCCTGCTCCGCGAGTTCGAGTACGAGATCGACGCGGACCGCTTTCTGCGCATCTTCAGCGACGATCGCGGCCACCCGGGAACGCTGAGCGCAGAGGTCCTGCCGTTCGACAAGGTCACGACCGTGGCCGCGATCGACGCCCGCATCGATGCGCGCCGAACGTCCTTGATCGCGGCGATCGAAGCGGCGGGAGAAAACGTCCAGCTCGCGATGGAGCTCGCCGACATCTTCGGCGGCGAGGTGGATTTTCGCACCGAGCTGCAGGCGGGCGACAGCTTCCACATCCTGGTGGAGAAGTCGACGCGCGACGGTCAGTTCGCGAACTACGGCCCCATCCTTGGCGCGTCAATCGTCGTGGACGGACGAACGCTGCGGGCGTTCCGCTGGATTGATTCCGGCGCGCGGAAGGCGGCGTATTACGACGAGACCGGCCGCTCGCTGCGACGCTTCTTCCTGAAGTCTCCGCTCAAGTTCGAGCCGCGCGTGACGTCGGGCTTCTCAACCCATCGCATCCACCCGATCGATCGCGTCGTCAAGGCGCATCTCGGCGTCGACTACGGCGCCCCTCTCGGCTCGTCGGTGGTCGCGGTCGCCAGCGGCGGCGTCGTGTCGGCGGGCTTCAGCGGCGGTGGCGGCAATACCGTGCACCTGAAACATGCCGGCGGCTTTGAGACGTACTATCTGCACCTGTCGGCGTTCGGACCGGGCGTCCGCGTGGGCGCGCGCGTCGCCCAAGGCCAGCTGATCGGCCGCGTCGGCATGACCGGGTCCGCCACGGGACCACATCTCGACTACCGCATCAAGAAGGGCGGCGTATTCGTCAATCCCGTCGCCGTCCACTCACGGCAGGCGCCGGGCGAACCGATTCCCACCGTCCAACTCGCCGCGTTCAAGTCGTCCCGCGACATGCTGCTCGCGCGGCTCTCGGCGACGCTGCTCGCCGGAGCCCCGCGTCAAAAGCCCGACGCGGTCGTTGCCGTGCGATCACGCTAGCGTCCGTTCGAGAGCGTCAGCGCCTGCGGCCGCAAGTGAGGTCCGTCCGCCTTCGCGCGAAGTGCTTCGGCGGGACAGCGTTCGGCTGGAGACGTTGCGCGCAGCGGCCTGCCACGCCGTCGCTCGGTCGCGATCGCCCGAGCGAAGGCGGGAGGTGGGGAATGTCAAAGGGGCCCCACTCGAGAGCACAAGCGCCTGCGGCCGCAAGCGAGGGCCGGAGGGAACCGCCGCGGAGCGGCGGCCCGAGCGCGCAGCGAGGTGGGGAATGTCAAAGGGGCCCCACCGAGCGAAGTATTATTAATGGATGGCCGCCATCCGACCTTTCCGCGCTGTGCGTCCGGCGCGCGAGAGCGCCGCCGCCGTCTCCTCGGTTCCCTACGACGTCGTCAGCACCGAGGAAGCCCGGCAGATCGCATCCGGCAATCCGCTGAGCTTTTTGCACGTCACACGATCGGAGGTCGACCTCTCACCTGCCACGGACCCGCATTCCGACGCCGTCTATGCCAAGGCGCGCGAGAATTTCGCGTCGCTGCGCGTGAAGGCGATGCAGGTCGAAGAGGCGCCCGCGCTCTACTTCTACCGCCTGCGCATGGGCGCGCACGAGCAGACCGGCATCGCTGCGTGTTTTTCGATCGACGAGTACGAGCAGGGACGCATCAAGAAGCACGAGCGGACCCGGCGCGACAAGGAGGACGATCGCACGAGGCACATCGTTGAGCTGCGCGCACAGACGGGCGTCGTTTTTCTGACGTATAAAGCCTCGGACGCGATCGAACGCCTCTGCCGCGCCGTGACCGCTGACGCGCCGATCTACGACTTCCGCGCCGACGATGGCATCCATCACACAATCTGGAAGGTGGACGAAAGGGAAACCACGCGAGTTGTGGACGCTTTTGCGGGGGTTCCCGCGTTGTACATTGCGGACGGGCATCACCGCGCGGCGAGCGCGGCTCGGGCTCGCGACCAACTGCGGACGCGTGGCGACGCGGGAGACACCGACACGTTCATGGCGGTCGCGTTTCCCGACGCGCACGTCCGGATACTTCCCTACAACCGCACGGTGAAGGACCTGTCGGGCCAGACGCCGGCGCGGTTTCTGGCCGCGCTTCGAAAGCGCGTCCCCGTGCGAGAGGGAAGCGCGACCCCGCGTGGCAAGGGGGACGCCGCGATGTATCTGGACGGGAAGTGGTACGCGATCGAACTCTCTGGAGCGGCGCCGGCGGACGGCTCGCGCGCCGAGTCGCTCGACGTCGCACTGCTCCAGCATCAGGTGCTGGAGCCGCTGCTGAAGGTCGGCGACGTGCGAACGGACAAGCGAATCGATTTCGTCGGCGGCGCGCGCGGAACCGCCGCGCTGGAAGAAGCGGTGAACAGCGGACGGGCCGCTGTCGCGTTCTCGATGCACCCGGTGACGCTCGACGACCTCATGTCGATCGCCGACGAGGGTGGCATCATGCCGCCGAAATCGACCTGGTTCGAGCCCAAGCTGCGCGACGGGCTCCTGGTCCATACGATTTGATAGGTTCAAAGGGTTCATTGGGTTCAACGGGTTCGGGTTCTTGGCTCGCGAAGCGGGACGCAGAACCGGAACGTAGAACCAGAACCCAGAACCGGAACCCGTGAACCTAATGAACCCGTTGAACCCAATGAACCCATGAAAGTTCTTGTTGCGGACAAGTTCGAGAACAGCGGCATCGAAGGCCTGGAGGCTGCGGGCTGCGAGGTCGTGTACGAGCCCGATCTCAAGGACGAATCCCTGACGTCGGCCATTGCCGCCAGCGGCGCCTCCGTCCTGGTCGTCCGCGGCACCGGCGTGTCGATGGAGATGCTGGATGCGGGACGGCTGTCGCTGATCGTGCGAGCGGGCGCCGGCTACAACACGATTGACGTGGCGGCCGCCTCGAGGCGCGGCATCTACGTGTCGAACTGTCCGGGCAAGAACGCCATCGCGGTCGCGGAGCTGGCGTTCGGACTGATTCTGTCGCTGGACCGCCGCATTCCTGACAACGTGGCAGACTTGCGCGCGGGTACGTGGAACAAGAAGGAGTACTCAAAGGCGCAGGGACTCTTCGGCCGGACGCTGGCGCTGCTCGGCGTCGGCAGCATCGGACGCGAGATGATTCGGCGCGCGGCGGGATTCGGCATCGACGTCGTCGTCTGGAGCCGGCGATTCAACGGCGAGGACCGACCCATGATCGATATCGAAGCGCGCGAGCTGGGTCTCGACAGCGTGCTGCGGAGCATTTCGATCGATCTGGCGCCCACGCCGATCGAGGCCGCGTCGCGCGCCGACATCGTCAGCGTGCATGTCGCGCTCAGCCCGGAGACCAGGCACCTCGTGAATGCCGCGCTGCTGTCGCGAGTGAGACGCGGCGCGATCTTCATCAATACCGCGCGCGGGGAGGTGGTGGATTATGCGGCGCTGGCGGCGGCCGTCAAGGATCGCGGCCTGCGGGTTGGCGTGGATGTCTACGCGGACGAGCCGGCGAGCGCGACCGCACCCTTCAAGGACGCCCTCGTATCGTTGCCAGGGGTCTACGGCACGCACCACATCGGGGCGTCGACCGATCAGGCACAGGAGGCCATCGCCGCGGAAACCGTCCGGATCATCCGCAGCTACAAGGACACGGGCCGCGTACCGAACGTCGTGAACCTCGCGCGCCGGACGCCCGGTACCTACATGCTCGTCGTCCGCCATCGCGACCGGCCGGGCGTCCTCGCCCACGTGTTCGATCACTTGCGCCAGGCGCACCTGAACGTGCAGGAGACCGAAAACATCGTGTTCGAGGGCGCGGAGGCCGCCGTCGCGCGGATTAATCTCGATGGAGAGCCCACGGCCGCCCTGTGCGACGCGATCACAGGCGGCAACCCGGACGTGCTCGATCTGCAACTCGTGCACCTCTAATCGGCAACTGGCAACTGGCAACTGATATGGCTACCACGACTCAACGCATCTTCAACTTCTCCGCGGGTCCCGCCGTGCTACCGCTCGAAGTGCTCGAGCAGGCGCAGCGCGATCTGCTGTCGCTGCCGGGCGTCGGCATGTCGATCCTGGAAATCAGCCACCGGTCGAAGACGTTCGACGACATCATCCAGGGCTGCGATGCGGACATGCGCACGCTCGCGAAGATCCCCGCGAATTACAAGATCCTCTTCCTTCAGGGAGGCGCCAGCCTGCAGTTCTCGATGGTGCCGATGAACCTGTTGCCCGCGGGGGGCTCGGCCGACTACATCGTCACCGGCGCCTGGAGCCAGAAGGCGATCAAGGAAGCGAAGAAGGTCGGCGACGTGAAGATCGCGGCGACGACGGAGGCGGAGAACTTCACGCGCGTGCCGCGCCAGGACGAGCTGAAGCTGGACCCCGCCGCCGCGTACGTGCACATGACGTCGAACAACACCATCTTCGGGACGGAGTGGCACTGGCTGCCTGAGACGGGACAGGTGCCCCTGGTTTCGGACATGTCGTCGGACATCTTCAGCCGTCCTGTGGACGTCACGAAGCACGCGCTGATTTATGCCGGTGCGCAGAAGAATCTCGCGCCCGCCGGCGTCACGCTCGTCATCGTCCGCGACGACATGCTGAAGCGGTCCCCTTCAACGCTGCACACGATGCTGAACTACGCCGTGCACGCCGAGAACCAGTCTCTCTACAACACACCACCCGTGTTCGCGATTTACATCATGCGGCTCGTGATGACGTGGCTGCTTCGGAACGGAGGCCTGGAGGCGGTCGACAGAAAGAACGCGCTCAAGGCCGACAAGCTGTACGCGCAGATCGATGGGACCGGGTACTACCGCGGGCACGCCCAGAAAGATGCGCGGTCGCGGATGAACATCACGTTCCGCCTCCCCAGCGAGGACCTGGAGAAGAAGTTCGCGAAGGAGGCGACGGCGGCGGGACTGGACGGGCTCAAGGGCCACCGGTCGGTGGGCGGGATCCGGGCGTCCATTTACAACGCCTTCCCAGAGGCGGGAGTGGACGCGCTGGTCGATTTCATGCGCGAATTCGAGCGTACAAACGGCTGATAATCAATAGCTTAGGGGAGTACACAAGTCTTACAATCCGGGCACGCGCAACCTGCTATTTTCAGGCTCCGATACATTTTTCAGGAGCCGTCTTGACGACACTTCGCGCCGCCGCCCGTTCCATGTATTCGCTCTCCAACATCAACTGGATCACCGCCGGATTCATGGTGGCCTTCCATGTGCTCGCCGTCGTGGCGTTCTGGTCATTCTCGTGGACGAATCTGATCGTCGCGATCGTGCTGCACTGGATGGCGGTGGGCTTCGGCATCAGCCTCGGCTATCACCGGCTGCACACGCACCGCGGCTTCAGGACGTCAAAGGCGTTCGAGTACTTCCTGGCGGTCTGCGGCACGCTGACGCTCGAGGGCGGGCCGATGTTCTGGGTGGCGACGCACCGTCTGCATCACCAGCTGTCGGATCATGACGGCGACCCGCACACGCCGCGCGACGGCGGCTTCTGGTCGCACATGGGCTGGATTCTCTTCGGCGACACGCACCACAACAACACAGTGCTGATGAACAAGTACGCACCCGATCTCGGACGCGAGCCCTTCTATCGCTGGCTCAACACCTATCACTACGTGCCGTTGATTGCGCTCGGCGTGATCCTGCTTGCAGCCGGCGGCTGGTCGATGGTGCTCTGGGGCATCTTTCTCCGCGTTGTCTTCGGCCTGCACGGCACGTGGCTGGTGAATTCTGCGACGCACATGTGGGGTTCGCGGCGCTTCGAGACACGTGACGACTCGCGCAACAGCTGGTGGGTGGCGCTCCTCACGTTCGGCGAGGGCTGGCACAATAATCACCATGCGCATCCCGTCTCCGCGCGGCACGGCCTCGCCTGGTACGAATTCGACATCACGTGGATCACGCTGAAGCTGTTCAATGTCATCGGACTCGTGAGCGATCTCAAGGTCGCGAAAGTCCGCGAGCCGCTGCCGGTCGAAGAGGCAGCGTAGGGAAGACGGAAGACAGAGGACAGAGGACAGAAGACAGAGGACAGAAGACAGAGGACAGAAGACAGAGGACAGAAGACAGAGGAGGCCGCGCTGACGCGCGGCCTTTTTTCGTGTATTACTGGAACAATGCCGTTGCTCCGGTCGACGCTGATTGTCCTGCTGAGCCTTGCGGCCGCGTGCGGCGGTCCGGGCTCACCCACTCCGACGACAGGACTCACCGGAACCGTCGTTCGCGGTCCGATCACGCCGGTGTGTCAACCTCAGGTTGCGTGTGACGCACCTTTCAGCGCCGGATTCACCGTTGAGCGGAACGGCCGGCAGATCGCGCAATTCCGGTCAGCCGCGGACGGTACATTCACCGTCTGGCTCTCGCCGGGCACCTACAACGTCATTCCCGATGCGGACGCGCCGTTACTCGCGCCGATGTCTCAGCTCAAGACTGCGGACGTCGGAACTGTCGGGCTTACGACCGTGCGCCTTCAATTCGACACCGGCATCCGCTGAGCACGTTTACATTGGGCCCGGGATAGCCTGGCGCGCCAGCGCAGTCACTCCCCGCCGCAGCACGCGTACCTCCAGCTCGCGAAGGTCGGCACCGCGTCCGACGGGCGGATCGGAGACGCTCACGAGATAGTAGTTCGCCGCGTCGCGCAGGATCCGGTCCGTCGCGCGGTTGAAGTCGTTCGTATTCAGGAACGCCTGGCCGCCGCTCGCGTGAGCGAAGCCTGTTGCCCCGTTGTCGACGCGCGACGCCCCAAGGCCAGCCGGATCGATCACGTAGAGATTTGCGTGCGCGAAGGCCATCGCGCGCATGGCGTCCACCCACTCCGGAAGCAGGTCCCGCCCAACCGTGGGCGCCGGAATCGGCCTGTCGAAGAGCCAGCCGGAGCCGATCGCGATAATTGTCTTGCGGCGGCCGGGCGCTTCGGTCAACTGGCGCGACAGCTCGGCGACGGTTTTGATCACGTGCTCGCCGAGCACGTCGATCCGCTGCGGGACTGTCGCGCGCACCGAATAGGCATCGATCGCGCGCCGCAGCCGGACCGGATCGTCCGTGCTTTCCATCGACGTCCCGTCGAGCGTGACGATCGCCATCCGGTCGCCCGGCATCATCTTCGCCACGAAGCCGCGCGCGATCTCTTTCGCGCGCGACATGTCGCGCAGCGGCACGGTCATGTCGTCCAGCAGCAGGACGAGGAACCGGCCCCCGCGCTCGTCATTGCCTGGCGTGATGATGGAAAACGTCTCGATGGGCACGCGGAAGTGGCCGATCCAGACCTCGACCTCCTGCGGCTTCAAATCGAGCACGGGCGTGCCTTTTCGATCGGCCGCCACGAAGTCGATTCGTACCTGGGAGCCCGCGGCCGGTGCGGACGGCGGCTGCCGGCGCACCGGCGCTGGCGCGATCGAGGCGATCAGAACAAGTACCGCCAGGACGCGTGTCATCCTGCTAGTCTACGCCGGTAGAGCCCGATGACATTCCCTCGAGGCTGGCGGCGTGCCCTTGGCTCGCAGATCGCCCTCGGCGCATACATGCAGCGCATCTCGTGGGTGCCGCTCGGACGCTGGAACTATCAGCGGTGTTGTCCGGCAGGTCTCACGCAAATTGCACGAGGCACGCTGTCGCCCGTCGACGCGCTTGGCGCGCTCGCCTTCTTGCTGCCGCTTGCGATCTTCTGGTATGCCGGAAGGCGGCGGTGGCGCTGGGTGGCCGCAGTCGCGATCATTCCGCACGGCGTCTGGCTCGCGTTGCAGCTGGTGACCTGGTGGCCTCCGTACCTGTTCGGGGCGTCCCCTCGTTGGGCGGCGGTCTACGCTCGCGCCTTCGTGCAGGCGACGCAGGTATTGCCTCGCTGGGGTGCGCATCTGCCGCCGGATGCCATGCACCTCACGCTGCAGGTGTTGCTCATCGGCGTCTTCATCACCGGCGTCAAAGCGCTGCTCCGCGTCGAATCGGCGGAAGTGTAAATGAGACGGATCAGCATCGCCGTCTTCGTCCTCGCGCTGGTGAATTCGGCATTCGGACTTCTGAGTAAGGGTGCCGTCAATGCGCGCGCGCTCGGAGCTCACGATCTCGGGATCGCGATTGCATCCGCTTATGGCACTGCGTTCAGCCTGATCGTTGGCCTGTTCGCGGCGCCGGTGCTGCTTCTGGCGGCGGGCGCGGCGTTGTTCGCCGATCGACGCACGGCGTTCTGGCTCCTCGCGGCCGCGATCGTCAGCGCGATTCCGTTCGTGATCTTCGCCCTGCAGGGCCGTTAGGGTCGACCCGCCTGAACGACTTGTGGCACGTATCGACTGAATCAGTACCACTCGCGGGCTCCCGGGTGGCGCGTGACGGGCGCCCGCAGGCGGCGCAGCGCGCGTACCGGTAGGCCTGTTGACAGCGCGTGAGCACCTGCGGGCTGTCACGCGACGGGCCCCGGGTGGGTGCCCGCGCCGGTAGTGAGTCAGTCGATACAGACTACTATCCGCGTCCGATCCAGTGCAGGATGCCGAGCGTCAACCACGGCACGTACGTGATGAGGAGAACGCCGATGGCCAGGATGCCGAGCATGGGCAGCGTCGCCCACGTCACTTCGAGCACGGGCCGCTTGAACCGGACGGAGGCGAGCAGCAGATTCAGTCCGAGCGGCGGATGCAGGAACCCCAGTTCCAGATTCGCGACGAAGATGATCCCGAGGTGGACGTAGTCGATCCCGTACACGTCAGCAAGCGGCAGAATGAGCGGGACGACGACGACGATCGCGGAGAAGATGTCCATCAGCGTTCCCACCAGCAGCAGGAACACGTTGAGGCAGAGGAGGAACGCGAGCTTCGAATGCACGTGCGCCTGAGTCCATTCGACGAGCTTGGTGGGAATCTGCGCGTAGACGAGATAGTCGGTGAGACCGGCCGCCACCGCGAGGATCAGCAGGACGCCGCCGACGAGCGCAACGCAGTCCGCCGCGACGCGAAAGACGTCGCTCCACGTCGGGAGATCGCGATGGATGTAGCGCTGGACGATGACGGTATACAGCGCGGCGATCGGCGCGGTCTCCACCAGCGTCGCCACGCCGCCGATGAACAGACCGACGACGAACACCGGCAGCATCAGCTCCCATTTCGCCTCCCAGAGCGCGGCCATCGCGGCGCCACCGCGGAACCGCGTGCGCTCCGCGTGGGTGACGATGCCCTCGCGGATGCCGAGCAGCGACAGCAGGCCGAGCATCAGGATTCCCGGCAGCAGTCCCCCGATGAACAGATCCTCGATCGACGCCTTCTGCGACACGATCCCGTACAACATCAGCGGGAGTGACAGCGGGAACAGCAGGCCGAGGGATCCCGAGGCCGTCAACAATCCGATGGAAAATCGATCGCGGTAGCCGCTGCCGACGAGCGCCGGGAGCAGCAGGCCGCCCAGCACGAGAATCGTGACGCCGGACCCGCCGGTGAACAGCGTGAAGAACGCGCACAGCGTCGCCGCGGCGACCGCCGTGCCGCCGGGCGCCCACCCGACCCACGCCCGGAACACCCGGAGCAGCCGGTCCGACGACTTGCCTTCGGCCAGCAGGAATCCCGCGAGCGTGAACAGCGGGATCGCCGCGATGCCCGTCGATGTCGTGAGCTCCTGGTACGCCATCAGCGGCAGGACGACGGGCGGGTTGCCGCGGGCCAGCGACGCGAAGACCGCGATGCCGCCGAGCA
>WNGL01028703.1_pt1 | contig 11547 bp, 7 predicted proteins | sample 5400591 | NCBI WGS metagenome assembly WNGL01 (sample SAMN13153377, study PRJNA577476) | soil metagenome | isolation source: 80 cm soil or saprolite under Garry oak tree replicate 1 | place: USA:California | collected 2016-06-15
TACGGTGGCGTAATCGGATGGGTCAGCGGTGGCGACTCCGTCACTCTTTTCGACGAGTATCCCGGCATCCTGACAGGCGGCAACGCGGTGCTAACGCGCGCCATCCTGGAGACGGTTGGATTGTACTCAACCGATTTGGGACGCACGGACAAAGCGCTTTTGTCCTGTGAGGACGAAGACCTTGACCGGCGACTGCGCGCGTCGGGCGCACGTGGGTTCTATCGACCCGACCTTGTCATTTATCACTACGTACCGTCAGAGCGATTGACCAAGGCCTACTTCCGACGCTGGTGTTTTTGGCGCGGAGTTTCGCGTGGCGTGATTGACCGCAAGCATCCCGCTGAAGTGGTTTACACAGCGGGCGTACCTCGCTTTCTGTTCGGACGCGCAGCAGATGGCGTGTTGCGGAAGATGCGAAGCAGCTTTCGCAGTAATGTCTACGATCCAGCCAGTCGGTTTTCGGACGAATTGGCAACTTGGGATCTCGTGGGCTTTTTCTACGGCAAACACTTCTACAAAGCTAAGAACGGAGCTTGATCGAAAGCATACTGAACGTGGCAAACGGTAACCAACAAGGCGGCTCGTTGACGGCGCGAGCGTTTCTTTTGATGTTCGCTAAGGTGATGGCCTATGTTTTGGGCTTTGCCTTGCCACTGTTGCTGGTGCGCGGTCTGAGCCAGCACGATTTCGGGTTGTACAAGCAAGTCTTCCTAGTTGTGAGCACGGCGTTAACCGTATTGCCTTTGGGCTTCAGCTTGAGCGCCTACTACTTTTTGCCGCGCGAGTCGGAAGAGCGAAGAGGCGCAGTAGTTTTCAATATCCTTTGCTTTAACATTTTCGTTGGCGGGCTGGTATTCATCCTGCTGGTCCTTCGACCGCACTTGCTGGCTTCGCTCTTCGGCAGTGCGGAGCTAGTGGCCTATGCCCCTCTTGTAGGCCTCGTGATCATGTTATGGATGACCTCGATCTTCCTTGAGATCGTGGCCATCGCCGGGCACGAAGCACAGCTGGCGACCGTTTTCATCATCGCGGCTCAGATCACCAAGACGATGCTCCTGGTGGCAGCGGCGGCCATGTTTGGCTCCATCCGCTCGTTGCTCTACGCGGCGCTCGTGCAGGGCATTCTGCAAAACCTCGTCTTGTTCTTTTACCTGCGCTCGCGCTTTCCGGGTTTCTCTCATAAGGCGAACTGGGGAATGATGCGCGTGCAATTGTCTTACGCGCTGCCCATCGGCTTGGCTGGGCTGGTCTTCGGCGTTCTAATAGACATGCACAATTACATCGTTTCATACCGCTTCGGCGCATCAGCATTCGCCGTTTACGCGGTCGGATGTTTCAGCTTGCCTCTCGTCAATATCGTGGGTGACTCGTTTGGCGTGCTCCTAATTCCGCACATCAGCCGTTTACAGAAAGAGGGCGCTACACGCGAGATTGTGCTGGTCACAGCGCAGACCATGCGAAAGCTGGCGTTCGTTTACTTTCCGCTCTATGCGTTCCTCGTTGTGGCCGGGCGCGAATTCATCGTCGTCCTGTTCACCGAGCGATACCTAGCAAGCTGGCCGATTTTCGTCGTCCACATGACGACCGTGCCTTTCTTCGTCCTAATTACAGATCCGATCATGCGCGCTCACGCCGAGCATCGCTTCTTCCTGCTGAAGATCCGCGCTGTGACTGTCGTGCTGTTGTTCCTGGCTCTTTGGTTCGGCACGCTTTATTTCGGCTTGGTGGGAGCCATTTCGATCATGGTCTTTTTCTCGCTGGCCGACCGCTTCGTCGAGACCGCGAAGGCGTGGCACATTGTGAAAGTTACAAAGCGCGACATCGTTCTGCTCAAAGACGTCGGGAAAGTTGGCGGCGCCGCTCTCGCAGCGGGTGCTCTCACTGCTGTCGTGCGTATCTTTACGGCTGGCCAGAAGCCACTCATGGTTCTGGCAATTTGCAGCGTAGCTTTCGGTTGCGCCTATCTTGCGATCATGTGGCTGCTCGCAGTGCCTACAGCTCAGGAGCGCGAGGCTCTGCGGAATCGAATCGCGAGAATGCAACTGCCAATCTGGCGCAAACGCATTGAGCCTCAGGTGAATGCTGTGGAGAGTGCCCTGGAATGAAGATACTCACGTCATCGAAATGACGCGTTCCAATGGACCTGTATCGTTGAAGTATTGAGCCCCAAGTAGCTCCGTTGATTCGAATCATCTCCAACTTCAGAAACCTCGAACAGGCAGCAGATCCGGAAGGACATCGCGGCCATGAATACATCTGCGATCGAACGACCCTGAGCGAGTTCGTCCGCAAATGTCTTCGATCGGATTTGGTGATCCTCAATATCGATCAAGAAAGGCTGATGCTGGCATGCTTATTACGTTTGATTGTTCCCCTGGCGCGCTTCCGTCTCGTGTCGGTTGATTTAATCCTGCGGACTCCAAAGACACTAATCGGTCGTCTCAAGGCGTTTTTCAAGAGAATTCTTTTCTCGCGCGTGGATTGCTTTATCCTCTACTTCAAAAACGTGCAGAGCTATCGACGTTACTATGGCATTGGGCCGGATCGGGTGGTCTACGTTCCGTTCAAGGTTAACGGGTGGGAGCAGATTGTGGCGCGGCCGCGCGGCAACTCGGAGGGCGATTACGTGCTCTGTGCCGGACGGACTCTGCGCGACATCGATACATTTGTAAAGGCAATCAGACGGGCGGGTTGTCCCGGTATTCTCCTGCAACAGCGGCGCGAGCTGCTCGACGCGCACGGCACCGCCGCGTGGTCAGGCGAACTACCGCCAAACCTGAAGCTGGTTGTTGACGACGGAGATCGGCTCGAAGATTACCTCGATTTCATCTCGAAGGCGCGCTTAGTCGTCATCCCGAGATTCAAACACGACATCGCACCAACCGGCATCAGCACCTATCTGGTGGCGATGGCCCTGAACAAGTGTGTGATCATCAGCGAAGGGCCAGGCGCGGACGATGTGCTGGCCGATCAAGCGGTCATCGTTCCCGCCGAAAATGCCGAGCAGCTCGCCGAGCACATCAGACGTCTCTGGGACGAGGATGATCTTCGCGCGACGATCGCTGCCCGCGGGTACGAATATGCCATGTCCCTGGGCGGTTATGAGCGACTGTTGGCTGACATTCTGCGCATCTCTGGTCCGAGCACTCCGGATGTTGACTCGTCCAAGCAGGTAAGTTATGCGCGCGAGACCGAAACCATTCGCTGAAACTTACCAAACACTTCGCCGATTTGTTTTGGTTTGGTGGTCGCGACCGTCTTCTGTCGGAGACCTTACGCGTTAGCGTGTAGCTGATGGTGGATGCGGACCCGCGAAAGCCGATCGCACCGCCGGATACGCACCAAAGAGATGCGGCAAAATGAGGCAAGGAATGAAGTCTTCACGCCCGGAAGCCTAAGAACGCTTGGCGGGGTCAGACTGCGGTCACGACCTCAAGTGTAATTAGAATCAGCCTTGAGGGGACGACTCTCAAGTTCTACAAGGACGGCAACCCGACCCCCGTTTTCACTTACACGGACACGCTGAATGCCCCACTTGAATTGCGGATGAATTTTTGGGGAACGAGCAGTAACGTCGGCAACGGTCTGACAAGCGGGTCAATAAGTCAATGAACGTGAAGCAGTCTTGAGATCGCAACGGTGTGTGCGAACCCTAATCTATTGGTTCCATTACGCCTGGCACTATTCGCCAAAGCTTGCCAATCGCAGAGCCGAGGGGCGTCCGGCAGACGAGAGATGAAACGTAGTATGGAAGTTTCCAGACCCGCGGCGCACGGAAGCGTCCGACGAGGACGCGCGCTTCGCGCCAATGTCCCCAATAACCGAGCACGCACGCGGTCTTCAAAGCGCGCGCGGCTAAGACGCGGGCGAGCAGAGGTCGCAAGTCGGGCGGGCTGAGGCTTTCTATTTCTTCCGGATGAATTAAGAACGGTTCGATCGGGCGCATGGCGCGACGCGTCTGCGTCGGGCCTGACGCTTCGAAATGAATTCGTGCGAGCGGTTCGAGGTTGACGGCCACAGGTTCGTTCAGGAGCACCTTCAGCCAGAGGTGTGCATCTTCGGCATACATGCAACGATCGCGTTCGTAAAACCCACCGCAGCGACGCAGTACTTCGGCGCGTGCGACCGTTGTGCACGGCGACATGTAGGCCAGCAACGCAATTACGAGCTTCGGATTTGTGGCGGGCGTCAAACGCACTACGCGATCCTCCAGTCCGCGCGCGCGCCACATGTCTTGCCGGGACGCCTCGGCTGGATACTCGAAGTAACCTGACGTGATAGCAGCCACACCCGGCCCGTACTCATCGAGTAGGCGAACGCTCTCGGAAAGATAGTTGGGGAGCCATTCATCGTCTGCGTCGAGAAACGCAACAAGTTCTCCCTGGGCGAGTCCGAGACCACGGTTACGCGCCGCGCCGGGGCCGGCATTTTCCTGCGTTACCAAACGAACGCGCGGATCTTTATTGCCTTGAACGATTCGCAGTCCTTCATCGCTGGAACCGTCATCTACGACAATTAGTTCAAAGTCGCTGTAGGTTTGTGCGAAGACCGACGTAAGTGCGCGCTCGACGTAAGGCGCCTTATTGAATAGCGGAATGATTACGGAGACGCGCACGATCACAAGCAGGGCGTTTCAGAACCGGGAGCGGTAGCGACCGGACCGTTGGATTTCGGATTTTTGATTTCGGATTGCGAATTGAGGGATCCCCTATCAAATCCGCAATCCGCAATCCGCAATCCGCAATCCAATGTTCCCCTCGCGACCGCTCGGGGTTCTGAGACGATTTCCTGGTAGATTCTAATCAACGACTGAGCGTAAGACTCAGGAGAGAAACGTGAGGCGACCCGCGCTGTTGCATTTGCGCGAAGTGTTTGCGCCAGATCGGCATCGATCAAGATACGACGCAGTGCATTCGCTAAGAGTTGTGGCTCATGCGCCGATACCAGGAAGGCACTCTCATTGTCGATCGCTATCTCCGGCACACCGCCGACCTTCGTGGCCACGACGGGAACGCCGGCGGCCATTGCTTCAAGCAAAACATTCGGCGAACCTTCGCTGTGTGATGGCAGGGCCAAAGCGTCGGCAATCGCATAGTAAGGCGCAACATCTTCGACGTGGTCGATGAAAAGCATCCCTGCTCGCGTGAAGCTCGTTCCAAACTCTCGCGCTCTGGCCCTTCACCCACGATCACAAGTCTGAATTTCAGCGCCGACTCCATTCGGTTGAGCACGGCAACCGCATCGATGAGATCGCGATGACCCTTCTCGCGCGAAAGGCGTCCCACAGCAAGGACAACTCGCTCATCTGCGGCGATCCCCAACTTACCCTTGAGGACCTGCTGCTCTTCATTCGTAACGCGCCTCGGAGCAGCAACCGAGTTGTGGCAAACAACGATGCGATCTGGTCGCACTCCCGTTCGAGAGAGTTGTTTGGCAAAAGCGTCGCACACTGTGATGACCCGCGTCGCCGATGGCAGTGACCAACGGTTCAGTTGATTGTAAGCCTGCATTTTGAGATCCGTCGTCGTGTAGCCGTGATGATAAGCGATCCATGGATACTTCCTGGCAAGCCCGGCAAGCTTGATCAGAAAGTGTGACTTGACCATGTGAGTTTGAATGATGTCCGGGCGTCGTTGCGCGACGACCCGACGCAGTTCGCCGATTGCAGAAGGGTCAAAGCGAAATCGCTCAGTAATGACGTCGACTTCAATGCCCTGTTCACGTGCTTTGGCGACGAACAGGTTTGGCGAGGAATCCTTATTTCGGTTGCCTTGGCCGTTGTCATTTGCGTGAGCGTCCAAGCGGTGAAAACTGACAATTGAAACATCAACCCGGGGCAATCCTGCTTCGTGCACCTTTGGTGAGCGCGCAAGACGGCAAAACTCAAGCAGGTTCTTGGCCGGACCTGTGACCGTTGTCGCTTCCATTAAGGCGAGAAGTTTGATCGTGGGCTGCATAGTTTCGGAGTGCGCGGCCAGAGCAAAGCGGCGACGGCGTTTTGGAGCGAAGTTCATTCCGCCTTTAGAGCTGCAACAAGCGGAGGTCGCTAAGCAAAAAGCAATTCAAAGCGCCGTCGCCGCTGCGCTCTACCGGCGCACTCCAAATTACCATAATCGCACGAAGCAGAAGCCTCGCGGAATAGAATAAATCAATAATTGACACTATCTTTGAATAAATGCGCCTAAAGATTCAGGTAATAGCAGCCTCAGCTTTGTCTGGGATCCTGTTGATTTCGATTCAAATTAGGTTGGGCGCGCAGAGTGAGACTCGTCCGCGTCGGGTGCTTGACCCCGCGGAACTTGGCACTTCTCAACAAGCCGAAGTTAACGATCGGGTTTCGACAATCGCCAAGTCCGAAGCGACCGACCTTGTTACCTATCCGAACAACAAAATCGCTTTCATTTGCGGCGCGCAACTCAAAGCTAATAGCCGGCTCAACCCTTATCCCTGGTTCGACTCGACGCAGATCAAATATGGACAGGCGCTCGGCCGGGAAGCTCCTTCCGTGCCTCCGCGAACCCTGACAGGCGCGGTGAATGCCAGGCTGAACTCACGCGTGGTGACAGGAATTGGGACCAGATTCCGCTCTGAAGTCGATCCAAACGGTCCAGCTCCGTTTTACAACGGCTGGTTGCGAATCTCGGATGGCGCCACCGATCGCGAAGTGAAGGTAGCATCGGTTCAGTCCGATACTGAGCTTACCTTATCTTCTACTTGGAGCTTCGGGCCAATTAATAACGGGAAAGCCGACACGTATCACCACGATTCGTCTCAGGCTTCATGGAACTACGATCATTACCTTAGATCCGCCTATTACGACACGGCGCTCGTTGAGTACATCAACTACTATCGAACCGGCGACCCCGCCTTTCTAAACTACGCCCGCAAGATGGCCGATGCGTTGTGGGGCTCGCAGTACATCGATTTCGGCACGGTCCTCCAGGGCTCGAATCATCTGCCGCCTCGTTCGGAGGCGTTTGCCGGGCTGATGTTGCGCGCGCTTGACGGAAAGCCGGAGTATTGGGACTACCTTTATCGTGAGGTGCGTTCTACTTTTGACCATTGGCTAAAACGTAATCGTAACAACGCAACTCTTTACTACGACATTCGCGAAGATGGTTTCGCGCAGCTTTATGCCGTGATGCTCGCCCGAGTATTGCCCGATCGATACGGACTCTATCAAAACGGAACTTTGAAAACCGCGACAGGAATTGTTACCGATGGTGCGCCAAAGCGGGCGGCTCTACTTGCGGACACGGAAGACATCGCTGTCAACTTCTTCGGGCGTCTACAACGGGCGGATGGTTCGTGGCGCTGGGACATCAGCGACGAACACGTCGTCAACACCGAGCAGCCCTTCATGATAGGACTCTATCTGGAGAGCGCAGTTCTGCTTCATCAATTGACTACCAAGGCCGCGGTGAAGGCGAGCCTGCGCGATCAGATCACGCGCGCGTGTAGGCATCTTTATCGTGACGCCTATCGCGGCACTGAGGTCGTAAGAGACATGCCCGAATATCGTTGGCGTGGAATGTTCTACTACTGGGGTGGCGGAACCACCGCAAATCCGTTGGCCTATGCGCACGGACAGGGAGAGCCGGCGACCCAGGGTGACCGCGGAATGATCAGCCAGGTCAGGCACCTGAACTCGACCGTTCATCACGCCTTTGGATACGCGTATGTCATTACGAAGGATCGTGCATTCCTGACAATGGGTGACGAGATATTTGGGGCTTCTTTCGGCGACGCCACCGATACTTTAAGAAATCTCGCCTACGTCGGAGGCAAAGAGTATGACATGACGTATCGATCCTCTGGCAGATACCTGGCTTGGCGAGTCGCTTCGATTGGATCGGCTGGAGCCGGTTTCCCAAACAAGTAACCCTGTCCTCGATCGCATCTCAGGAGCCTCAGAAATTTGAGTTGGTCTTCCGTTTCGATCCCTTCGGCGATCACTTTAAGCCTCAAGTTGTGCGCTAACGTCACGACCGCCATTACTAGCGCAGCATCGTCCGGATCAGTCGTGGCGCCTTTGACGAAGGACTGATCAAGCTTTACTGAATCTATCGGCAGGTTTTTCAGATAACCCAGGGACGAATATCCCGTGCCGAAATCGTCAATCGCAATTTTTAAACCCATCTTTCTGAGGCTGGCGAGTATTTCAATTTCCGACTCAGCGTTTTGCATCATGGAAGTCTCGGTAAGCTCAAGTTCGAGACAGTCCGGCTCAAGCTCAGTCTCGTTAAGAGTTTGCACTACGGTCTCGCAAAGATTTCCCTGCTGCAATTGTCTCGGCGAAACATTGACGGCAACGCGAAACCCAGGGAAGCCGGCTTGATGCCACTTTTTAGCTTGCGCGCAGGCCATATGCAGAACCCACCGGCCGAGTGGAATAATGAGCCCGGTCTCTTCCGCCAGCAAGATGAAGTCGGCGGGCGGCAGCAGTCCCAGCTCCGGATGTTTCCAGCGAACCAGCGCCTCAGCACCAACAATATTCCCCGATTCGATATCTACTTGCGGCTGGTAATAAACGACAAACTCTTCATTATCTACAGCGCGGCGAAGTTGCTTCACTGAGTTTTCATCACTGCCGCTCGCCCTCGTTAGTTTGTCTTTGAATAGCTTCCCATGATCGAGCGCCCGTCGGACGGCCGCGTCCACTTCAGATAGGTCAAAGGGTTTCGTGATGTAGTCGAACGCCCCGGCCCGCATTGCGTCAATCGCGAATTCGATGGTTCGCTGGCCGCTAATCATAATAATTACGGCCTCCGGCGCGAGATTAAGAATGTGCGGAACCATTTCAAGTCCGCTCATTCGCGCCATCTTAATATCGCTGATGATTACGTCGAACGATGATTCTGTCGAGAGAAGCGCAAGAGCGTCTTCCCCGGAATTCAGCGCCACACAGTCATAAGACTGGCTCAGGAAGTCGTGCAATACCTCCCTGATGTGACTTTCATCATCAACGATTAATAGACGCGCCCCTTTCCCAATCATGAATAGCTCTCCCGTAATTGTTTAGATCGTCGGAAGCGCCTGTTCAGCAATAAGAGTGCCAACTGAATCAGAGGTTGAAGATTCTCAACTACTGCGCCGCAATCACTTCGTATCGGGACACAGAATTCGGAACACGTGGGCGTTTTACCGCGGCGTGACTCTTATAAGCTGCGGAATTCTGCGCTGCGGGAATTTTGCATCGGTGATTGTCATAGTCGGTTGCCCGTCAACTACATTCATTGATCGCTCTGCGACTTCAGTCAGTCGCCGGTAAGGCCTCTTCGTTAACTATCAATAACATCCATCCTGCGACTGCATGTTTTGCTTTAGATCCTTTCGCCGTAGAACTTTGGTCCGGGGATTTTCGGCCCTCGCTTTTTAGCGGCGGTACGGCGCTTGCCAGAGAGGCCGCCACCGAACAAGGTAATGGGGTTAGTTGAATGTGATAGGGGTCCTCGATTTATCAATCAAGGAGCAGCTAAGTGAGATTGATCAGACTCAGACGCAACAGTTGGCTCGCCGCGGTTTTGACCGCGCTCGGCGTCTTCATCGCCTTTTCCAACGTCGACCATCCCAGGGCCCAAACAGAGGTGACTGTTTCTTCGAAGATCTCGCCCGATTTGGCTGAACGTGTTAGGGGTGGGCAAGGCCTTAATCGCGCGAACGTTATCATTCAATTCAATGAGGGCGCGAGCCATCAGCTTGATTCTTTACTGATCAGCAATGGCGCGACGGTGACGCGACGGCTAGACAATCTCAACGCCTCCGTCGTCACCCTTCCGTTGAATGCGGTGCGGGCGCTGGCCACTCATCATGGAGTACGGTACATCTCACCAGACCGGCCACTCGCCTCGTCAGGGCACATTACAAATACCACAGGAACAGAGGCCGTGCGCGTCCAGAGGGCAACCTCTCTCGGCGGTCTAATAACAACCACGACCTTCGATGGCAGCGGCGTCGGGATTGCGATCATTGACTCTGGAATCGACGGGAACCACCTGGCCTTCCGCGACCAAAATGGGCTGAGTCGCGTGATCCTCAGTCGCGATTTTACCGGCGAGAATCGCACGGATGACGTGTACGGTCATGGGACGCACGTGGCTTCGCTCGCCGCCGGCAACGGTCTAATTTCAGATGGCGCCTACACGGGAATCGCTCCAAACGCGAATCTTGTCAATCTGCGTATTCTTAACTCGCAAGGCGTCGGTTCCACTTCCAACCTGTTGGCTGCTTTGGACTGGCTTATGACTTATCACTCTGTTTATGGCATTCGGGTCGTCAACATGAGTGTGGGAACGCCGGCAATTGATTCGTATTGGAATGATCCGCTCTGTCAGGCTGTGCGTCGCGCGACAGACGCAGGGATTGTGGTAGTCGCTGCCGCGGGAAACAACGGCAAGAGCAGCAGCGGCGAAAAGATATACGGGCAGATTCATTCGCCCGGCAATGAGCCGTCAGCCATTACCGTCGGCGCGTCAAACAGCTTCGGCACAGATGCGCGAAGCGACGACACCGTGACCACCTACAGCTCGCGAGGACCAACCCGGAGTTACCGGACGGACGAGAACGCCGCCAGGCATTACGACAATCTGCTTAAGCCTGACCTCACCGCACCAGGTAACAAGATTGTAGGCGCAGCGGCGGTGGGCAACTACCTGTTAGCGACTCACCCTGAATTGGACGCCAACGTAAGTACGGTTTCGAACCGACGGATGATGTATATGAGTGGTACTTCAATGGCTGCGCCAATCGTTACCGGCACCGCCGCTTTACTGCTGCAAGCGAACCCGACTCTAACGCCCAGCCTGGTAAAAGCCATTTTGATGTACACAGCGCAGCCGCTGTCCGGGTCAAATATGTTCGAACAGGGAGCTGGCGAAATTAACGTCGAAGGGGCCATGCGGCTCGCCAAATTAATCAGAAGTGACCTGACGACGTTTACGCCGCTCGGTGCGCCGTTGCTGGTGAAGTACCAAGTGGTTTATGCCAGAGGATTTCTCCTCGGCGATGGCGTCGCTGAAACTTCATCGAGCCAGGCAGTTAACGCCGCCAGGATGTCGAGCAACGTTTTGCTCGGCACGAATATCGTGACCAGCGACGGAACTTTTCTTGGCGGAGGTTCATTCTTCATGGGTCTCAGTTCGCTGCTCGGTGACGGCATCATGCTCGGCGATGGGATCGTGATCGGCGACGGTGTCATGGTTGGCGATGGTGTCATGGTCGGCGATGCCTCTGTTCAGCCAGACTCTCTGCTGACCGGCGACAACACTGCGTGCATGAGATAGCGGCGTTTCAAAAAACTTGACGATGAAATGATTTGTTGAAATACTTACGACCTAACTCAACTCGCCCCTGAGTTTTTTTGGCCTACCCGACGGGCTCTGTTGTTTTCCAAGCTCAGTTCTTTTCAAGCTGAGTTCCTTAACGTCGAAATTATTTGCGGCGTCTCTCCTGTCTCAGGAATCAGGCACGGTACGTAGCCTTTTCTAAAACCGTACCACGTGCGATTTCAGAATTAGCAATTCCTTTCGGGCTGTTCTGAAACTGCCG
>WNGL01009090.1_pt1 | contig 11545 bp, 12 predicted proteins | sample 5400591 | NCBI WGS metagenome assembly WNGL01 (sample SAMN13153377, study PRJNA577476) | soil metagenome | isolation source: 80 cm soil or saprolite under Garry oak tree replicate 1 | place: USA:California | collected 2016-06-15
GGACTTAAGCACCGCCGATGCTTCCGCCTATCCCGCCCAAGATCACGGATCTTGGACCCAGATCTTCCCGCGTGTCGCGATCGCCCGCCCGCCGGATCACCCCTCAGTAACCGGCGACCCAAAAGTGCGAAAGTCGAGACAGCTCCGCGAGGCATTCAAGGTCAAAGGCGAGGATGGCAAGAGGCTGCTGCGGGGGCTGATCGCCTGGGCGCACCGCTGCCGCATCCCAGAGTTCGCCAGGCTCGCCAAGACCCTCACCCGATTCCGGGACCTCATCTACCGCACCCTTGAAGGCGGCCCTTCCAACGGACGCGCCGAGGCCCTGAACTCCCAGCTCAACGCCCTCATTACCAGGGCCCGGGGCTTCCGCAGCGCCGCCGCCCTCATCGCCATGGCCGACTTTGCGCACGGAGGCCTATGCCCAGATTCGCCGTACTAAACCACTGATCACCGATACGTGAAAGCCGGGGAGAGCCTTGACAGAGAGGGCAGTGCCAGGAACAGAGTGCATAATGACTATCGGAGTAACTTATGAAGGCCCTGCTAGGCGGCGTGATGACAGGCGGTGATTTCACGAATCAGCAGGCGATCCGGCTGAATGCAGATCGCGAGAATCTATCAGGCCGGCAGGATGAGCGGATCAACTTGCTGGAGCAGCGCTTAGAGAACCGGATGCGTGAGCTAGAGAACCGGGTGGAGCGCATGCTGATGCTCCTTGAGGACTTGTACAGCGGAAGGACGAGCTAGGTGGAGTCAGAGAACAGCTACTCTCCGAACGGTCAGCCAGTGGAGAGCCACAATCAGGAATTCGCTGCAGGCGCTACCAGCAGCGCCCCTGGGGGCAGTCCAAGCGGTTCTGCCTACCCGGCCACGTCCCTCCAGCAGAACGTCTCGGCCGCTTACCATCCTTCCGGTGTTCTGCAGCTAGGGAACAGCTACCGCACAGCGAACGGCATCGCGGCGGACACCTACCAGATCCAGCAGCCGAACGACAGCTACTTCGCCAGCCTGAACAAGCAGCAGGCCTCTGGCGGCGGTAACGCCACGACGAACCAGTAGATGGGTTGATTATGGCTATTCAGCGTGAAAATGTGAAGCGATCACCGTTAGGCAGTACGCTTGCTGAGGAGGGACCGGACTTTACTAGTGCCGATGTGGATGACGTCTCGGCTCAGCAGAGTGCCTACACAGAGCGCGTTGCGCGTAAGGGCGGCGGGACTTCCACTTCCCGTGTGGCGCTGGGCACTAAGGCCAACAAGGGCCGCACGCAGGTGGACAGCTCGGACACGAGTCAGGAGACTGTCATTGGCGACAGTGCCCTGCCGACTCCGTGGAGCCCATTGTCTAGCGAGCTACCGTCTATCAGCGTAGACGAGAAGGACACTGGCAAGAATGTGACCGGCGTGCGTGAGCAGGCCGTTGGCACGAGCGCCTACGATAGCGTCGGAGTCCGTTACCCGGAAGGCCGTCCGAACACAATCAGCCTGCCTCGCCACAAGGTGGGCGGCGGCCCGTCGCTGTCCATCAAGGCCGACATCACCCATCCCGGCGAGGGCGTGATCTCGCAGGAGTTTCATGCGAACTACGCCGGCGAGCCGGCTGGCAACGATCCTATCAATGACCAACCCGTGAGCAATTACCTCGACGGTCGGCAGGAAGGTGCTCCATCGCGAGCGCAGGCGCCTCGCGGTGTCTTTGACAAGTACGGCCACGTGCTCGGTTACTCGGTGAGAGACGTGCTGCCTGGTGACAGCACCACCTTTGACAAGATGGGTACAGAAGCCTACGAAGGCGTGAACGTTGTTGAGCCTAATAAGGAGCGTATACAAGGACGGCGGTTCAAGTGAGGCAAGCAAAGCCGCTGATCTGCACTATGGACGAATGTAATCAGCCAGCCAATTTACCCGGCTGTGCTCGCGGATACTGCTGGAAGCACTATCAGCGCTGGCTGAAACATGGCGACGCTCTTTACGAGCATGTCCGTGGCACGCACGGGCTGTGCGACTCTCCAGCACATATATCGTGGATGTCAATGATTCAGCGCTGCACCAACCCTAGAACCCCTAGCTGGGACAACTATGGCGGTAGAGGTATCACCGTGTGCGAGCGCTGGCGCAAGTTCGAGAACTTCTACGCCGACATGGGCGATCGTCCTGAGGGCATGAGCAGCCCTGGAGTCGGCGATCGTGTACCTGGTCGGGCGGCAGGCCGCGAGAACGACGCTGCTCATGGCCGGGCCGAAATGATCGATGCCGCTGCCTCGCGCTGCCATCGTTGCCAGGGCGTCGTAGTCGTCGTCGGTTGCCAGGGCAATACGGATGAGATCAGCCACCCCTGGCGCGCCATCACGAGCGTGCCAGCGCTGCGGGCTGATGCCTTTCATCGCCAGAGCCTCACGATGCGGCATCGACTGGAACTTCCACCTGACCAGCTCGGCTACTTGGTTTCGGTCGAGCACTTGCAGGCCTGCAAACCGAGAGAGCCTCTCGTCCTCGGCAGCACGGGCGGCGGCGTTCTGGTCGGCTTGCCCTGACGGATCTGGATACTGGTCGTGCCAGGCCCTGAGCTTGCCGCAGATATCGGCTATTGCCACGCCGCCAAATGTTAGTTCAGGACGATGAGAAGGATGCGCAACTCGCGCAGAACGGACGCCACGCCGCGACATGTCACCTCCTTACCATGAAGGCAGCGACTTCCGCCACGGATGATCTTCTGGGAGACCAACCCGTTCATCCAGGGCTAGCGCACGTGTCCAGGCCGGCAGCAGTACAGGGACCTTGCTCGTGGGAGTGCCGAGAAGATCCCAGCGGTCCTGATAGCCCTGCCAGATAGTCCACCGGATCCTGGCCTGGTTCAGCGACGCGTTGCGTGTCCCCTCCAGCGCATTCGGGTCGGTCCGCCAATCCTGGTGCACGATATACGTCGCAGCGGAAACATGGTCGCGGGGAACTATGAACGTCCGTGGTGCCGACGGGAACGAGGGCAGCAGCACCAACGCGAACCACTCCCGTTCGGAGCGAGCCAGCATCTGCGCCTTGAGTCCAAGCAGCCAAGAGGTCCGCTCCCCGCTCTGAGTCGCGGTCTTAACCTGAATCTCCACAGTGGGTCTCATCGGCAACTCCGTAGCGACGGCCAGGATGTCTGTGCGCTCCAGGCCATCGCGCGTCAGTGCTGGTGCCCAGCCGTGGCGGGCGAGCGCGGAGCAGACCCAGTGCTCGCCGGCACTCTTGATCATCTTCGTGTCTGCCATTGGCCGTTACCCCCATTCCTTGGCTCGCCCTGAAGCTAGTGCCAGGTGGCTAACCGGCACAGTATCCTCGCGCATGTGGCGGATAGGGGCGGGCCGGATGAAGAGGATTACCTGGCGCGTGAGGCGAAGGCCCGCAAGGAGATCGACAAGCAGCTAGCCGCCGCCGGCTGGTCGGTGCAGAGCCAGAAGGCGCTGAACCTGAGCGCCGACGCTGGGGTCGCCGTTCGGGAGTTCACGTTGGAGAAGCCACACGGCCGGGTGGACTACCTGCTGTTCCTGGACGGCCAGCCTGCCGGGGTGATCGAGGCTAAGCCTCAGGGCACGACGCTCGTGGAGGTGGAGCGCCAGTCTGGCAAGTATGTCGATGGGCTGCCCGACTGGATGACGCCTGCGGTCTACCCGCTGCCGTTCATCTACGAGTCCACCGGGGCCGAGACCCGGTTCACGAGTGGCTACGATCCCGATTCCCGCAGCCGCCGCGTGTTCACCTTCCACCGGCCTGAGACTCTGATCGAGTGGTCCCGGCAGATCGGCGAGGATGGCGACCTGCCGACGTTCCGCGCCCGGCTGAAGGCGATGCCGCCGCTGGACGAGCGGGGCCTGTGGGGCAAGCAGGCCGAGGCGATCCGCAACGTGGAGGAGTCCCTCGCCGCCGACCGTCCCCGGTCGCTGATCCAGATGGCGACCGGCTCGGGTAAGACGTTCACGGCCGCGAACCTGTGCTACCGGCTGATCAAGCACGCCGGCGCGAAGCGGGTCCTGTTCCTGGTGGACCGGTCGAACCTGGGCCGGCAGGCCAAGCTGGAGTTCGACAAGTTCACGATCCCCGAGACGCAGCGAAAGTTCCCCGCCGAGTACAACGTCCAGCACCTGACCCACAACACCATCGACACCACGTCACGGGTGTGCATCTCAACGGTCCAGCGGATCTTCTCGATCCTGAAGGGCGAGCAGGACCTGGACATGGAGGCCGACGAGCACTCAGCTTACGAGCTGGGTATCACCGAACCGGTGGAGGTCACCTACAACCCGGCGCTGCCGCCGGACGCGTTCGACGTGGTCATCATCGATGAGTGTCACCGCTCGATCTACGGGCTGTGGCGGCAGGTGCTGGAGTACTTCGACGCGCACCTGATCGGGCTGACCGCCACGCCGACGAAGCAGACGTTCGGGTTCTTCCGGCAGAACCTGGTGATGGAGTACTCCCACGAGCAGGCCGTTACCGACGGCGTGAACGTGGACTTCACCGTCTACAAGATCGAGACCGCGATAACCAAGGCCGGGTCGGCCATCGAGGCCGGGGAGTTCGTCGGGTTCCGCGACCGCCAGACCCGCAAGGTCCGTTGGGACGCCACCGACGACCCGATCGACTACACCGCTGCCCAGCTTGACCGGGCCGTCGTCGCCGAAGACCAGATCCGCACGATCATCCAGACGTTCAAGGACAAGCTGTTCACCGACCTGTTCCCCGGCAGGAGCACGGTGCCGAAGACGCTGATCTTCGCCAAGGACGACTCGCACGCTGATGACATCGTGCAGATCGTGCGCGAGGTGTTCGGCAAGGGCAACCAGTTCGCCACCAAGATCACATACCGAACCCGCGACGGCAGACCCGAGGACCTGCTGCAGGCGTTCCGGAACTCGATGTACCCCAGGATCGTGGTCACCGTGGACATGATCGCGACCGGGACCGATGTGAAGCCGCTGGAGTGCCTGGTCTTCATGCGCAGCGTGAAGAGCCGCACCTATTTCGAGCAGATGCTCGGGCGCGGCGTCCGGGTCATCGACGACACCGACTTCCAGTCCGTCACCGACGACGCCAAGGCCAAGGACCGGTTCATCGTGCTCGATGCGGTCGGCGTGACCGACACCCCGCTGGTTGAGACCGTGCAGCCGCTGGAGCGGATGCCGGTCACGAGCCTGGGTGACCTGTTCAAGATCGTCGCGTTCGGCCGGAAGGACCCGCAGGTCGCCTTGTCGATCGCGGGCAGGCTGGCCCGCCTGGACAAGCGGCTGACCGCCGATGACCGGGAGATGCTCGCCGGCCTGGCGGGCGGCACGGATCTCGGGTCGATCGCCCGTTCCATCGTGGATGCCCTCGATCCCGACGAGCAGGTCGCGGCCACCGTAGCGGTCGGCCAGTCCGGCGACGACGAGGCGGCGGTCGCTGACATGGGGACGGCAATGCTCACTCAGGCGCTGGAGCCGCTGGCCACCAATCACAAGCTGCGCAACGCGATCCTGGACGTGCGCAAGTCCTATCAGCAGACCATCGACGAGGTGTCCAAGGATGAGGTGCTGTTCGCCGGCCATTCGCAGGAGGCCCGCGAGCGGGCGTCTGCGATGATCTCCTCGTTCTGCGAGTACATCGAGGAGCACAAGGACGACATCCGCGCCCTGCAGGTGCTGTACAGCCGCCCGCACAAGGAACGGCTGACCTTCGCCGAGGTCAGGGAACTCGCCAGGGCCATCGAGCGCCCGCCACGTCAGTGGACGCCCGAGAAGCTCTGGCAGGCGTACCAGATTCTCGACCAGTCGAAAGTACGCGGCTCCGGTGGGAGGATGCTCACCGACATCGTCTCGCTGGTGCGCTACGCCCTGAACCAGGACGATGAACTCGTCCCGTTCCGCAGCCATGTCGAGGAACGGTTCGCGGCCTGGCTGACCGCGCAGCAGCAGAAGGGAGTCACGTTCACCGTGGAGCAACTGCAGTGGCTGACCTGGATGAAGGAGAACATCGCCGGCGAACTCGGGATCGCGCCGGAATCGTTCGAGTACACGCCCTTCGTCGAGCACGGCGGCATCGGAAAGGCAGTCCAGGTCTTCGGCGACCGCCTCACGCCACTAGTCGACGAACTGAGTGAGGCGCTAGCGGCATGAGCGACCTGCCGTGCCAATGGGCCGAAGCCCCGATGGGTGACCTCCTCATGGATATCGAGGCTGGCCGGTCCTTCAAATGCTCAGAGCGACCCGCCGGGCCAGATGAATGGGGCGTGATCAAAGTCAGCGCTATGACTTGGCGCGAGTTCGATGAAGGGCAGAATAAGGCGGTATTGAGTGATCACAAGATAGATCCGCGCTTTGAGATCCGATCCGGAGACCTGCTCTTCTCCAGAGCTAATACAGTTAGCTACGTTGGAGCGGTGGTCCAGGTGGGAGAAACTCGCCCACGGCTGCTATTGAGCGACAAGAGTCTGCGTCTCGTTCCGCACCACAGCGTGTCTCCGCGCTGGCTGCTCTATTACCTGCGCACTCGGCAAGCCCGACTTTATCTGGAGTCTTTGGCGACAGGAACGAGTGACTCCATGCGCAATATCTCTCAGGCAAACCTGCGTAATCTTGCCGTACCGGTCGCTCCTTATGGCGAGCAGCGGCGAATCGTAGCCGCCATTGAGGAACAGTTTTCCCGGCTCGACGCCGGAGTGACGGCATTGGAACGGGCACGGCATAACCTCAAGCGAATGAGGTCAGCAGCCTTCACAATAATCGCCGATGCTGTTGATACGTGGGTCACGCTTGGTGAGATCGCCGACGTAGTGGGTGGAGTGACCAAGGATGCTAAGCGCCAGTCGGATCCTTCATTCGCTGAGGTGCCGTACCTCCGGGTGGCTAATGTGCAGCGCGGATACCTCGATCTCAGTGCCGTCACAACGATCCGAGTCCCTACTAACACATTGGAGAAGCTTCGCCTCGAACCAGGGGACATCCTTCTTAACGAGGGTGGCGACCGTGACAAGCTGGGGCGTGGATGGATATGGGAAGGGAAGGTCAAGGACTGTATCCACCAGAACCATGTTTTCCGAGCGCGCCTACTTAAGGATGAGTTCGATCCAAAGTTCGTGTCGATGCACGGCAACACATTTGGACGGACATGGTTTGAGAAGATGGGCAAGCAGACGACTAACCTTGCGTCGCTCAATCTCACGACGCTCAAGTCCTTTCCTGTTCCTGATATGCCGGTCGAGCGGCAGCGTGAGATCGTTGCTGAGGTCGAACGCCGACTCTCAGTCGTTGATGCGCTTGAATCAGCAATTCACCAATCCCTCGCACGCTCAAGTTCGCTGCGCGCCTCGATCCTCGCAACGGCGTTCTCCGGTCGGCTCGTGCCCCAAGATCCCAATGATGAACCCGCAAATACGCTCCTCGGACGGATTGCCACAGAGAGAGCGGCGTCCAACGGTCATCAGCCCGGACGGGCACGCATTGCCCGACTCGCCCGAGAGGAGGCCACGGCGTGAGCGACAGCGCCACTATCGTCCAGAAGTTCTGGAACTACTGCAACGTCCTGCGGGACGACGGCCTGTCTTACCAGGACTACATCGAGCAACTGACCTTCCTTTTGTTCCTGAAGATGGCAGACGAGCAGACCAAGCAACCGTTCAGTCGGCCCGCGATCGTACCCGCTGGTCTGGACTGGGCTGCACTTGTGCGTCTCGACGGCGACGACCTGGAGGTCCAGTACCGGCACACGCTGGCCGAACTTGGGAAGCAGCCAGGCACGCTCGGCGTCATCTTCCGCAAGGCGCAGAACAAGATCCAGGACCCGGCGAAGCTCAGGCGACTCGTCTCGGACCTGATCGGCAAAGAGACCTGGATGACCCTCGACGCCGACGTGAAGGGCGACGCCTACGAGGGGCTGCTGGCCAAGAACGCGGAGGATGTGAAGTCGGGTGCGGGCCAGTACTTCACTCCGCGACCGCTGATCAGGGCGATCGTGGACGTGATGCGCCCCACGGCAGACATGCGGGTGTGCGACCCGGCCTGCGGCACCGGCGGATTCCTGCTTGCCGCATACGACCAGATGAAGTCCGCGAGCCTGGACCCGGACCAGAAGAGGTTCCTCCGCGACCAAGCGCTCCGGGGCTGGGAGATCGTTGAGGCGACGGCCAGGCTCTGCGCCATGAACTTGCTCCTGCACGGGATCAGCGCGCCGGAAAGCCCGAGCTTGGTCACGGTGGATGATGCCCTCCGCTCGGCTCCGTCAGAGCACTTCGACATGGTGCTGACGAATCCTCCCTTCGGCCGGAAGTCCAGCTACAAGGTCGTCAACGCCTTGGGCGAGACCGAGCGGGAAGACATGAGCTACCTGCGCGAGGACTTCTGGGCAACCACCTCGAACAAGCAACTTAACTTCCTGCAGCATGTCCGCTCGCTGCTGACCATCAACGGGCGGGCAGCGATCGTCGTGCCGGACAACGTGCTGTTCGAGGGCGGGGCGGGGGAGACCATCCGGCGCAAGTTGCTGGAGCAGTGCGACGTGCACACCCTGCTCCGCCTGCCGACGGGCATCTTCTACGCGGGCGGGGTCAAGGCTAACGTCCTGTTCTTCGACCGGAAGCCGCCGTCGGAGAAGCCATGGACCCAGCAACTGTGGATCTACGACTTCCGCACGAACCAGAACTTCACCCTGAAGACCCGCGCCTTGGTCCGGGACGACCTGGATGACTTCGTGGCGTGCTACAACCCGGCGAATCGCCACGAGCGGGCCGAAACGGAGCGTTTCAAGGCGCTCGCCTACGGCGAGCTGGTCGCCCGTGACAAGGCCTCGCTGGATATCTTCTGGCTCCGCGACGAGTCTCTGGAAGACACCGACAACCTGCCGGCACCCGAACTGATCGCTGCGGAGATCGTCGAGGATCTGAAGGCCGCCCTGGAGCAGTTCGCCGCGATCGCATCGTCTTTGGGAGTGGCAGACGCCGTAGCTGAGTGACGACCAAGATGCGGCGCTATCGCCTTAACGCGCGAGAATGGCATCAATGATCTCGACGGAGAGGAGGCGGGCCGGCATGAACGAACGCGAAGTGCAGGCGCTCGGTGAGGTCAGCGAGCAGCTAGCCGCCGCCATGACGCGGCTGGACGAGATCGTGGCCGCACGCCAGGCAGCATGGACGCTCGATGATCTACGGCGCGACCTGGACCAGTGGAAGCGCTACCTGCAGAACGCGACAAACGCGGACGGCGACCCGTACTCGGAGCACTCCGTCAAGTCGCATATCGGGCACAGTGCGCAGTTCATTCGCTGGCTGGCAGGTGAATGGCAGCCAACTGGTCCCAGGCGACGGCCATAAGCGGCCCGGTCGCATATCAGCCCGAGCAGACCAGGTGCCGCCGGGCAGCGCACGGGCTACTGGCCGGTCGTGGACAGACATGGGAGGCAGACGTGCGATCAAGCAGCAGGAGGCCGAGGCTCCGCAGGAAGGGCCACGCCGGCATGCCGGAGCCGCGCTATCCATCGGACAAGTCGGTGGAGGTCGCCGTCACAGTGAGGGCCTACCGGGATCAGGCCGCGATCACTGGCCCGAACCCCAAGCCGGGATTCTTGCTTAACAGGCAGGTCTCTGACGACAACCAGGATGCTGTCGTCGCCGTGGCCGAAGTGCTGAACCAGTTCCGTCATGGCTTCACGGAGGGCGGCGTGCCGGAATATGCGACTGCCTTCGGCGATGCGCTGAGCGACATCGTGGCGAAGCACTGGCCAGAGCCATGAGGACCGGATACGCGCCGGCCGTCTGGGTTGTCAAGCCGGAACGGCTGGCGGCTCGGGGCTGCGTACGGTTGGCAGACGGCTCGGGCAGACAACGTGGCGCGACGCATCCGCAGGGCGGAGCGGCATGAGAGCGCCCTGCTTGATTTGAACGCGACCGTCACCGTTATCTACGAGCGGCTTCTTGAGCTATTTCACCGAGCCGAGGGCGGGCAGAACGCGGCGCAGTTCACAGAGGCCCGGCAGGCGGTCGAGCAGATGCGCATGCACTGGGAAAGCAAGTCATCGGGCGTGATCAGCGACGACGCGATAGTGACCGCCTACGCGTACTTCAGCGCGGCTGTACAGGAAGGTCTGTCCGGTGGTGCCACCCTGGCGCGCGCGTCCAGGCCAGGAGCTGTCATCAGGCGATAAGGAAGCCAGGCGACGGTTCGTCCGCGACCTCGGTTCTGTCGTCGGCAAGCTCGATGAACTCAGGCAAGCAGTTCATGCGCAGGTCAGGTCGCTCGACAGCCCGCCACGCGTCAGAAGGCTTCTGACCCCTCTGCGCAGGCGACGCATCGGTCATGATCAGGACCCTGATGCGCAGCTCGCTGGTCCTCGGCTGCCTGATGCCGGTGCTAACAACCGGGAGTAGGACGCAGCGGTATAACGGTCTATGTGGAACCAGCATGGGCACTACGGCAGATCGCCTTTCAACTGGAGCGGGCTGGTGCTCCGACGTACCGCGTCCGCGCTTTCCGACGCGCCGCCCAGGTTGTAGCCGAACTGCCCGCCGCTGAGCTTGACCGTCGAGTGACCGACGGCACGCTCCAGGCGTTGGCTGGGATCGGCCCAGCGACCGCCGAAGTCATCACGCAGGCAGCAGTCGGTCAGGAGCCGACTTATCTCACCAAGATGCTCAACGATGCGTCCCCATCGGAACGAACTGCGATGCGCGCCGCGCTGCGCGGTGACTGCCACGCCCACTCGGACTGGTCTGATGGGGGTAGTTCGCCTGCCGAGATGGCCGAGGCTGCCCGCGCCCTCGGCCACGAGTGGGTCGCCCTAACCGATCACTCGCCCAGGCTAACGGTCGCGAACGGACTGTCCGTCGAGCGACTGGAGGAGCAGCTTGAGCTAATCGGTCATCTGAACGCTGAGTTCGCGCCGTTTCGCATCCTGACTGGGATTGAGGTGGACATCCTTGAGGATGGAACGCTCGACCAGTGCGAGGACATGCTTGCCGCCCTGGATGTTGTGGTCGCCAGCGTGCACTCCAAGCTTCGGATGCCTGCCGATCAGATGACTAAGCGCTTGATTCGCGCAATCGCGAACCCGAACGTAGTCGTGCTCGGCCACTGCACGGGTCGGCTCATCCTTGGCCGGGGTAGGCCCGAGTCTGAGTTCGACCCTGAGCGCGTATTCGGTTCCTGCATTGAGCACGGCGTCGCGGTCGAGATCAACTGCAGGCCAGATAGGCAAGACCCGCCAGACAGGCTACTGCGGATCGCTGCCGACATGGGCTGCTTGTTCGCCATCGACACCGATGCCCACGCACCTGGCCAGTTGGATTGGATGGACAGCGGCTGCGTGAGGGCAGAAGCGTTCGGCATAGATCAGAACCGGGTCATCAATACGCGCAGCGCGGATCAGGTCAACGCTCGCTAGGCCGGCACAAGCTTGACAGTCCGACCAGTCCGAGTGGGTATGGCAGTCGCCGCGCAGCGCGGCGCGCATGGCGGTGTGCTGCGCAGGCTCGGACTCGCCCAGGAGCCTGGTCAAATAGTCCGGCTGCTGGCCCGCGGCCGCCTGCGTGATGACCTCGGCGG
>WNGL01019455.1_pt1 | contig 11545 bp, 7 predicted proteins | sample 5400591 | NCBI WGS metagenome assembly WNGL01 (sample SAMN13153377, study PRJNA577476) | soil metagenome | isolation source: 80 cm soil or saprolite under Garry oak tree replicate 1 | place: USA:California | collected 2016-06-15
ACACTCCCCTAGAAACACGGATGAAACACTTTACCGAGATCGAAAACTTCACCTTCCTCGCACATGTTCTCGCACACGAGCTTGGGGGAACGACGCCTAGGCCGATACGGACAGTAGCAAACCTACAAGTCCCCGACCAAGAATTTCAGAACTTCGTCAACGAGGCACAGACCGCCACTCTCACTGACGAGGAACTGGCAGACACCGTGCTCGACATAGGAATTAACTGGGAACACTTCGTCGCCTCAAACGACAACCTCCTCATCCCTGAGCATCCGCTAAAAATAACCGATGTTCTAATGCAGGAGAAGATTGACTCCCTCGACTTCATCACAGAAGCATTCGTCAGAGAGGTCAACCTCCGCAGCATCGAGAAACAAACAGGAAGCAGGTCCAGAAAGGGCCACGACTAGTCCCGAGCAGGGAATCAAACCCGAACAGATCATGCGAGAGACGCTCTCACAAACCCCAGGACCTACCAAGACCCGGGTCAACGATAAGACCCCCGACCAAATCTTCCCGGCTAACGCTCAGAGACCTCATCCACGAAGAGACATCGCGCGTAACTAGCGTGGGATATTACTAATCCTATACTTGGCATCGTGGGCTGGGAGGACCAGTACCAAGAGACCTTTACAAACGCAAAGAGAAATATTCATGCCCATTGAGCTTTCACCAAGAAAAGTCCCATCTGCTTCTCGTCATGCTTCTGATTCCAGTCATCCCGCTGCAAACGACAGTTGGGACCCAAACCCCGAATATCCAGATTTCGACCGCGCAGTCCCAGGTCGGCTCGTATAGGAACCAGCCAGTAGTCTTTTCCTCAGGTCAGAATCTCAGTAGCTATTATTGCGGGACGCCCGAGGATCGAGTCTACATCAGCTTAGGAGGAGGGTTGTACAGCCCGGCAGTCCTCTCAGTAAGGCTTGGGGCGTATATCATCTGGAAGGGCGACACAGCTGGACCTGGAACGGTACACACGATTACAGCGAATACAACCGCCAACGGTTCACTGCCCTCATTCAACGCGACCATCGGTCCGTACGGCGAGTGGGCCTACACCTTCACAGTTCCCGGCACCTACTACTATTACGACCTCTACAATCTCTCGAACAAGGGCGAGATCATAGTTCACGCCGCAATCCTAGTCGGAAACGCTACCCTAGCAGTCGACATGAACCCTGGGACAGCATACATACTCGAGAACCAGCTCAATTTCAACGGCTCAAGCTTCAGAGTCAACGTTGCAGCGGTGAACGCCGTTAATCTCTCCAGTTGGGAAACCTGTCTCCAATATGACCCGTCCATCATTCAAGAGACAAGTCTCACCTTTGGTCCAGACTGGGACGCATCGCAAAATCCGAATGCCCTAGGCACGGGAAGCATCTACACGGGAGATGGCGTGATATTGGCCGTGAGCTTCCTATTGAGCGGGACCCCTGGGATTAATGCTACAGGCCCGGAAACACTCTTCTCAGCCTCGTAGTCTCAACCCATCCTAACAGTGGTTTGAACAAGGGTGTGCCCTCAGACCGGAACCCGCGCCCGGATCCGCTTTTCTATCTTGGACGATTAGACAAGTGATAACGATAAGACGTGAAATCAATAGTCCTAAATATGCGATGGACAGCGAGAAATCAGTGCATTTTCCCAACCTGAAGGGTTGCATTGTTAAGCTTGGAACCATTCAAGCGATAGAAGGTAACAGATAGTGGTAGGAACAGGTTCGCGCAGACATGTTTTAGCAGTTATATCATTGAGCCTTAGTGCCATTATACTCACTAACACTCTTTTGGTCTTGCCATCGCTATTTCAGGCCCATGCTGTCAACACGCCCGGTGGAAGGGTCTTCATCACCGGTCACGACCCGGACCATCACGCTCAACCCCCCGACCTCAACCCAGTCGGGGCTCAGAACTTGTTGAGGGCTTGTTTGGATTTTGCACGAGGTAGCTCAAGTCTGCCCGTACTTCTCGTCATGCACTCGATTCAACCAGTTCCGGATGGATACAAGGACTCGAGTGGGGCTTTGAGTTTGCTTGGGATTCCTTTCATACAGGTAGATGCTTCCACGTTTCCAACCTTTAGACTGAGTACGTCTATAGTGAGCGCAATTTTCGTTCCATCCGATTTCGGTGGTCTTCTGGCTCAGGCGGAGTTGGACGCTCTTATTTCTAGGCGTTCTGACATTTCTGCGTACTTGAACTCTGGCGGTGGTGTCTGTGCAATGTCCGAGAACACCAAGGGCCCTAGTCAGCTTGCCACTCACAATTTCTTTGGTTTCCTGTCTTTTGAAGTCGGGAACGAGACCTTTGAGGAGAGTGAGATTGGGTTCTCAGTAACCGCTTTTGGTGCGAGCCTGGGGCTGACCGGCTCTGATGTTAGTGGTAACGTCAGCCACAACATATTCACTAGCACAGGTGGGCTGCAAGCCGTAGACACGGACCCTGGTGGTAACATCATCTCTCTCGCGGGCGTTGTGGGTAGCGTAGGCAGTGTGCTGAGACAATTTTACGTTCCAGAAGTAATTACTTCCGGGACCCATTTTCCGACAATTGGACTCGCATTCAACGGTTCTAATCTTTTCTACAGCGCGGGTTTAGAGGGCGACACGAGAATAATTGAAACTGACATGCAAGGAAGACTCTCAAAGGTAATTCAAACCGACCCGGCAACACCTTTCGGGGGCCTCGCCTGGAACGGAACAATGCTCTTGGGAATGCAATTTTCCGGTGGCTGTTCACTCTACGCCGTGGACCCTGCGTCAAACTCTACGACTTTGGTCGCGAACGTCGGGATCTGTAATGTCGATGGGCTTGGCTATGATCGTAGCAACAAATCTCTCTATCTGGGCTCGGACGGTGGAAGTACTGTGTATCAAGTTAACTCGACTTCGGGAGAAATGATTCGGTCCTTTCAGACGGGATTCTTCAGAGATGGTGTTGAGTTTGATGGGAGGGATGTGTGGACGGTGGACCGGAATCACGTATTCCACCAGTTTACCACGGATGGTGTGGAAGTGTTTTCATTTGTTGGCACTGACTTATTTCACGAAGATCTAGCCTTCGACCCAATCACGTTTGCCCCGAGATGTGCCCTATGGTCTGTGGAGGCTTACGCACCCACCTTGGACCCGGAAACGGGTATGCCCGCGAACAGGATTACCGCTACAGAAATCCCATGCGCCTATGGGCCTGCTGCTCATGTCTTAATCAGTGCTGGTCCGGACGGCTCAGTTTCCTACAAGTTTGCAGGGGGATCCGGAAACGTCGCAGGGGGTACGGTTCAGGCAATCACAGCGGTCCTCGGCAATCCCCTGTCACTTACCGCGGTTCCAGACTCGGGCAGCATTTTTTCATTATGGTCCTCCACAACAGGTGTCGACACGACTTTCGGCGATCAGCCGATACAAAGGACTTCGTCCACCATAACCCCTGTCATAACCGGAAATGGAATGATTATTGCAAAGTTTTCATCTCAACAGGCTACCTCAAATCTGTTGCTTAATGTCAACTCATCGATCATAACTGCAGGTTTCTCATCGCAGATCACAGCGACCGTCCTAGACCAGTATGGCATGCCCATCTCTGACATGTTGGTCGATTTCTCGTCGACCATAGGCATGCTCTCCTCCCCTAGTTCATTGACTGACTCTCTCGGGCATGCCTCAGTGACTTTATCCCCAACCGGCTCGCCCATTACAGCCGTTGCCGCAGTCGTCTCCGCAACGGCTAGTGGCTTGACTGCGGTGAAGACTGTCACTTTTGTTCCGGAACAACCGGGGGAGTGCAGCACTCGTCAAAGTTGGAAAACCTGTACGGCTCTCGGAATAACCACCCGTTCGATGACTATACCCCAAGCCATTCGCCAGCTGCCAGTCATCGGTGGCATCGGAAACGCCCTACTGAGCTCAGGTCTTAACGACTATCCGATCAATATGTACTCGCTAAGTCCAACCTGTTCGACTGACATGTGTCAATCATCGTTTACAAACAATCTTGGGACCCTGCTGGGCATTTCTGTACCGACCGATTACCAAGCAACTGAGGTGTTGATACTCGATATTCCCCTCATATCGACACGATAAACATCGGATGCCTGAATATTCCCACAACTAATGACGGAAATCCATGGGCCTGGGGATTCGATACAACCGAGGTCGGTATTACGCCATACTTGCGACTCACACCCAGCGGAAGTCTAAATCTAGCACTCACACTCAGCAGAAATGCAAAGGCTGGATCTTCCATCGACGTTCTTAAGCTCGTGTCAAACGTGGCTTCAATTCTCATTGCCATGTTCAAGACTGATCCTAAGAGTAAAGCAGACGCATTAGCGAATGCGTTGAGCAACATCGCCTCAATTTTGGCCCAGGCAGCAGCCTCGTTTGATGCGAAGCTTAGCATTATTACCTCTGACATGAGCCAAATAGGCAGTCTCTCGAGTACCGACGTGTTCGATTTTGATGATTTTGCGAATGCTGTTAGCGATGCTCTATACGCTGCAGCTACCGCCATCGGGATAGCCTCCAGAGAACACCTGCTGAAGGTGGCGATGGATGCTGCTATTGCAGCCGGGAAGGCGCTCACCGGAGATATTCCAGTGGCTTTGTTAGATGCCGTGGAAGCCGGCGTTGACACGCTCAATTACGTCCTTCAATACGTTGTTTCTCAGCCACCATTGTCCGATAACTGGGTGGCTCAAGGAATAGCCAGTGCGGTCGGGATAGTGGTTTCGATTTTAGACCCCAGCGGTTCTACCATCGTTCCCTCATATTACAACAGTCGCGGCCAGCTTATACTCGGATACAATGTAACCTCCGGGGAAACAATTTTCGAGAGCTCATCGGGTATGCTCTTGGCATCAAATAATACCTACTACGCCTATGTTTTTGGTGGCGGCGACGTCAACGTCAGAATGAATACCCTCGGGACTGAGGGAGTTCATGTGCCCTACGAGTTAGAGGCGACGAATATGACTCTCGGGTCGGCACAAACGACATACACGGGGCTCGTAGAAGTTGGAAACCCTCTTGACGTAGACTTAAGCCGTGCTGGAGACGGAAGCATCATTCCACAGTTGAGTGTGATTCCCACTGTCGAAGTCGTTGGCAATCGTGTTTTGGTGATTCCGTTTCTAACGAACGGCACGAAGGTGGCTGGTAAGTCTGCTTTCGTGTTCGTTGGCCCTGACACCTACGAGATGAGCCAAGTAAATGCAACATTATTCAGCCTTGATTTGAGCCCAGCCCTTCGTGGAAGTATTCTGTTCGTTTATGTGGTTACAGGTTTCACTGGAGGGTACGGCACGGCATACTTGCCTGCAGCTCCGCCCTTTGACTACTCGTTGTCGAACAATGGTCCTCTAACTATCCAGTCAGGTAGTAGCGGTACCGTCACTATTACAGCGACACTGACGTCTGGCACTGCTCAATCTATCATGCTGTCATGTGTGACTCCGCTTCCATCCGGTGTCAATTGTTCCTCGTTCACTCCGTCGAATTTGACTCCAACCTTTAGTAGTGACCTTGTCATCACCGTTGCTTCTGGTACAGGCACCGGCGAGGTCAAGGTCCAGGTGACGGGTATGCCGGCGGGAACTACGACTACTGCAACCACTGTCAGCGTTATGATTAGTGCTGCCCCCGCACATGTCCCCCCCCTTATACTAGGGTTGATCCAATAGTCTTCTACGGAATAATCAGCGCGGTCGCCGTCGTCTTTTTTGTTTTGGCGATGACTTACCGAACCTCAAAACTCCGATCAAAGCATAAGGCAAGAAACCGACCCCAACCGACTGTTTTGCCATGAGCAAAAGTTAGAGAGGCACTCCAGTCCCTGCCAAACCTCACAAGATCCAAGCCACACCAGAAGAACAAGAGGACGGGGGAATACAGGCACTGATGCAGCTATTCGTGGACAAGATCAGCAATTGTCTCAAGAGTAGCCCCTCATCCGGCAAGGCCGGAGATTCACTAGGGTAAACTGGTGGGCCCGCCCGGATTCACGTCCCCGGGGGAGAATACTGTCCGGCCCGAGGTTTCAGAGGCTGCTACCCCTTTTTTTGTAATAACCGGCCGAAGGAGGAGGCCAAGCTGGACCTGAACACTCCTGCTTTTGCTGAATGTCAGTGCCTTGGCGGAACTTCCTCCCTTTCCACCTAATATTGAACCAGGGAGCTGTGAGTGAGCAGTTCGAGTTTTATCCGGTCCGGATCCTCGAAACATACAGCGTAGTACCCCTTGGAGTAGTCTGGATATTCCCTGAGTCCGGCGTAGAGTACCTTGATTTTCTTCGGTAGGAGAACCTCCCCGTAGAATCGGTCAACTACCTGCCTAGTGGGTGCCCAGAAAGATACGTGGTTAATACCCACAGGCTTCCGATGGAACCCGTGATGCAAAAACTACCACCCCCGTTGACCCGGCATAGGTGCCGGGTCAGATATCTTTGGCATTATTCCTGCATATTTTGCTAAGCTACGTTTAACTTTGCGACTGACCCTTACGATGACTCGTTAGGGTGTCACAATTACGAGTGCGATTGTCGCCTTCGTTTTCTCGGAAATCACTCTGGCTTGGGGGCTTTCTTGAATGGGACCGGCACAGTGGTGGGTTTACGAGGATTTCTTTGGAATCTGCAACGGTCCGGCAGTCTACTGGAACGAATCGGTAGAGGTATACGTTACTAGTAAGAGATAGGTGAAATTGTCAAGGCCAGTGGTTCTTTGAAGGCGGACGATCCGACCTGCAGGAAGCCAAAGACTCCCTAGTTCAAGGCAATTACAAGTGGGCAACAGTACAGGCGTACTACTCCTCCCTTCACTCGGCCAGAGCACTGCTATACGTGAAGAATTGCAGATAGCAGAGTCACCGGGGCCTCCTGGCCGCTATCCGGGAACTCCACCACCGCGAAATTCCAGAGTCCTTGCTGGAAGCCTTCGGTGATGCTATGAGCATGCGAGAGGCAGCAGACTACGGGCTGGTCTACTCGGAGGACGGAGCTAGAACCGCGGCAGAAATAGCTGAAAGATTCCTTGACAAGGCAAACCGTATTCTCAGGGTTCGGAGAACGTCGTCCACCAGGCAAACAAGCAGTCACTCAACCAAACAATAATTCATCTTTTTCTTTCCTGAAAAACATCTTTTCTAGACCCCGGGGGGCCCCTAATTCTCCCCATCCCACAGTCATGCGAAGCCAGTTCTGCCGGCTCCTCCTATACCTCACCATTTGAGAAGCTTGGCCAGGCTGACTATAGTATTGAGAGGAAGAAGAACAGGATCAGCACACAGGGCACTGTTACTAGAAACCCGACTTTCGCGAACTCTAGGAATCCAAAGCCGGACCCTCGGCTCTCAGCCTCCTCCAAAATAATCACATTACTCGCAGCCCCCAACAATGTGAAACCTCCGGCCAACGTGCTCGCCCCCGCCAGTGCTACCCAGGCCCTCACATCGAGGCCGGTGAACCCTGCAGCCTGCATAGCCCGGATGTAGACCGCTACAAAGGGTACGTTGCTCAGGAGTTGGCTGAACAGGAGGCTGGGTATCATGATAGGAGCCAAGGACCCTGGGGAGTTTCCAGGAGTGAGGGGTGGTAGGTATGCCATCAAATTCTGGAGAGCGTTAGACCTCCAGAAAGCTTCCATCACGATGAAGAGGGAGATGAAGAAGATGACTATTCCCCAGTCAACAGCTCTAATTATCTCGCGTCGTCTCTCGCTTCCCAGAAACACAATAGTGGCTCCAATCAGCGAAACTGTTCCCAGGTTGAAGTTTCCCTGAACGTTCAGGACTCCAGCCACGCCCACCGCGAAAAAGCCGAAGACGGTTATTGCGGCAGCCCAAGCTGCAAGCTTTGCCAGCTTAGCATCCCTGATGGCTTCCTCCGGAATTGCATGGAATCCTTCCAAAGATGAATTCGCCAGATCCTTCCTAAAGTAGACTCTGAGAACAACATAGGCGACAACCAGAGAGGCCAACGTTGGCGCCAGAAGATAGTAAAGGAAGTCGAACAAGGGGTTGGGAATTCCACTGGAGAGGGCTATCAGGAGGTTCTGAGGATTCCCTATCGGCGTGAGAGTACTTCCGATAGTCACCCCCAGCGCGAGGGTAATCAGAAGGACTCCAGGCCTTATTCGCATCTGCTTGGCCAACCCAAGCATAATCGGAGTCGCTATCAACGCCAGAGTATCGTTGACCAGGAAGGCGGAGAGAGCGCTCATTCCGAACAGCACGGTGGCGAATGCTCTTTGGGGAGACTTGGCCAAGATCAGCATTCTGACCGTGAGGTATTCGAGAAGCCCTGAAATGTCCATGGCAGCAACGATAGAAAACATTCCGAGAAGAAAGAAGATCACGTCTAGGTTTACAGCCGCATAGGCTTGTCGAATCGGAATTGCGCCGAGAAAGAGCATTGCGACGGCACCTGCCATCATTATTGTCCATACCGGCATTCGAAGCCAGCGCAGGTTTCTCAGGACTATGAGCAAGTAGACAACGGCGAAGATCCCTATCGATAGATAATTCAGCTCAGCCAAGGTTCCAGCTCGCACCCGATTCCGACAGGGACAAATCCTGGAAGCCGAATCCGAGTATTGCTGCTGGGCGACCTCGACTAGATCAGAATAGTATCACTGTCAGATTCTGTCTAAAGTTCTTCAAACATCATACGTGACCAGAGGAGTCCGGGTTTTGGTTTCTCCAGAATCTTCTGAGGCTTGGGTCTTTTCTGCTCGGTCGCGGGCTTTGTGGACTTGGGGATCAGGCCTTTGTTGGGTAGAACCGGGTGCGCGCCCGCCGGGTCCATTCCGAGTCCCACAACCGCTCCGTCCTTGTCCCTAAGAATCCCGTTCTCATAGAAGCCCATCTGGTGCCCTTGGTAGTTGAAGACATTACCCTTATCGTCTAACCAGGCCAGCTCACGGCCCTCGAAGTCGACCAGCCTCATATCTCTGAGAATTCTGTACCTGGCGGCCCCATTCTCGTCCCAGATTATGTCAATTTCTTCTTTCTCTTCGTCTCTGGATGGTTCCAAGGTGGTCCCCATTCACACTCGTTCAAGCTAAGAAGGTTACCCATGATATTCCAGCAACACAGTCAACGGACCATCCGCTGACCCCAAGACCATCAGTCCAACACAGAAATAGTCGGCCTTGAAGGCGGAGCCTGAACTCACAATGCCAAAAGCCGGCACAATTCGGACCTCTGCAGGGCGCCAGAGGCGGAAAAACAAGAAGAGAAAGTCCGCAGGGTCAAGAAAACCAAGTAGAGTAAGGCCGCATACCGCTTAGGCCCAGCCTAAGACTTTCAGACTCCAGACGTAGTCTTCAGGTCTCCTCATCCTTGCAAAATTGTCTAGAATCGTAATCTGAGACTTTTCCATCGAGGCCAACTAGCCAGTTTCGTCATGGCCACGATTTCTCTGGCAACAATCCCGCAGGAGACGGGCATGGTCAGGGAAGGAGGCTAATCCTTAACATGGCCCCTAGATTTGTCGAGAGGCCTAAACTAACCTATGAGCCGCTACGCCTGAACAGCCATGTCCCTCGCCGGACGACAAACGGGGAGACCCAGAAGTAGAATCTCAGGTTCCCCAACAAAGGCGCAGGAGTCCAGAAGAAGGGAAGCGTCGAGAGAAAGAAGGCTGAGGCGACCACCGACTCCACATTTCTCTTGCGCCTGTAATGGCCCAGTAACTCCAGGGCCACGAGGTTTTTCTCCTGCCGCGCCAACAGGTTCGTAAACAGTGCCAGAATCCCGAAGATGCTGCCTATGTCGAGGGCGAACAGCGTAGTTGAGACATCCAAGAAAGAGCCATGGGTCAACCCTAGGGTGCCGAAGCTTCCGGATGCGAAGAGCTGGTTGAACAAGTACGGTTCTAAGGCGACGAGGAAGAGCAGGGCAATGTTCAGATCCCGAGCGTTCCTAGTCTCAACCGGCAGAACTGTGATGATGTCACTGTAGCGTAGCCATACCCCGATCAGGGTCAGGAAGCTGAACAGGAAAAGAAGTATTCCTGACAGAAGTGTTCCAGTAGGGTTGGAGCTACTAGACGGGTTGGAACTGATGAGGCTTAGCGCACCAATGCTCAACGCCAGCCCGAAGACCAGGTCTGATAGGCCTTCAATCCTAGATCGAGGTGGGTTCTGGGGAGCGTTGCCAGTAGGCACGAAACGTCAAACCTAAGTGGAGAGTTTAAGCTTCAATGCTGCTTCAGAAATCAGCCAACTAATAGGTCATCTCGGGGAGTTTCCGGCTCTTTACCCACCTCAAGGCACGATTCAACAATGGCTTTCGGCTTCCCTACATGAGATTGGGAGGCTAGAGGCTGCTGGAGATGTGCTTGTACGCGGTCTGAAGGACTCTGAGGATTGTGCCCAGGTTTGGCTTTGCTCCGATTTTCAGTACAACCCAGCCTTCCCGGTCGTGCATCTCAGGCGACCTTGACACTAGGCCTTGAAGAATCAATGTCTCTTTGATGTCCTGGGGAAGCCTCACATCGATTCGGTCCGAGCCGTGAAAGTGGGCAAAGGCCTTGCCTCCCACGCGCAACTCAAAGTCCTCCTCTCCCCGATCCTCCTTTTCCACTCCCGGTAGGAGAAGCATATCGCCAGTGATCGCGTCCGTGAAGCTCATGGGTCAGAGATTTCCTCCAAGCATGGACCCTTATTGCTTTTGGACCCCGGGTCTGGACCTCAACGGTTTCTCGTAGACCAGAATGGTCCCTGACTTCTCGTAACCGGCATCCTCCAACGCGCCTATCAACCGGGATCTCGCCGGAACCAGAGCCCTAATCTTTTCGTATCCACCTCTTGATAGAAGGCACCTAAGATACTTGGCCTGGTCACGAATCTCCTCCGGAGGGCCTGCCGCGAACCCCAGCGTGAGACGTCCCTCTTCGCGTGAGAAAATGGAACAGGACGTGGGCATCTTCGAAAGGGCCGAAAGAACACAGCGTTGGGCTAGAAACCTCCGGAGGCTCTTCGATGTGAGAGGATACCAAGTCCACCCGTCTGAGTACGTCCCCCTGGACTGTTCGAACTCCTGGCGGGACATAAGCCACTTCCACATCGCGGCCGTGTACTTTCGCGGTCGAACAAATCCTGACGGCCAACGCTTCAAGGGCTTCACAGAGTGAAGCCTCTGGAACCTCTGTAGCAGTCGAAACCTGACCTTGTCTAGGTGCCTCTTTGAAGCCTTGTTCATGCTTCCGGTGCAGAGGCGGGCAACCGTCGCGCCCTTCTCCGCGGCAAACCTGGTTAGGGCGATGTTCAACTTACCTGCGATTCCACGCCCCCTATACGATGGATGCACTCTAACTCCTTCCAGCCAAGCTACACTCCTCGTCTGCAGCGACGCGTGCGCCATACCGACAGGGCTCCCGTTGACTGTGGCAACAACAAGTCTCCCCCTCGCGTCCCGGAGCCAGTCGTCCCAAACCTCGGGAATGTAGTCGCCCCCCGGCCAAGTATTTCGGCAGAATTCTAGCACCGGCCTCTTATCCGCAGGGATGGCCTGTCGAATCCTTACTGGGGCAGAGAGCCGGGA
>WNGL01009093.1_pt1 | contig 11544 bp, 4 predicted proteins | sample 5400591 | NCBI WGS metagenome assembly WNGL01 (sample SAMN13153377, study PRJNA577476) | soil metagenome | isolation source: 80 cm soil or saprolite under Garry oak tree replicate 1 | place: USA:California | collected 2016-06-15
CGAGTTGGCGATCGGGGTCGCGGTGGCGAACGTGACGACCCGCTCGCCGTTGCGCCGCCGCAGGTAGTCGATCTTCATGTCCAGGTCGGAGGCGCGCATCGACCCGTCGATGGCCGCGTCGGCGATGTTTGACGGGGTTCGTAGGTTTTTGTACCCGTGCGCCTCGTCGACGCATAGGTAGTCGATGCCGGTGGCCTCGAACGAGATGCCGGGATCTTTGGCGGAGTCGAGCTTGGCCTTCAGCCGTTCCTCGGCCCGCAGTAACGCGGCCTCCAGCCGTTTGACCGTCAGGCCCTCGCCTTTCTTGGCGGTCTCGATCCATTCGCGCATCTGGGCGAGTTCGCGGTCCATGTAGGCGCGCTGCTCGCCGGCGCTGAGTGGGATGCGCTCGAACGCCGAGCGGGACATGACGATCCCGTCCCAGGCGCCGGTCGCGCAGCGGGCGACGAACTCGCGGCGGCGTTCGCGTTGCAGGTCTTCGCGGTGGGCGATGAGGACCCGGGCCTGGGGGTACGCCTGGAGCCATTCGCGGGCGAACTGCTCCAGCATGTGGTTGGGCACGACGATGGCTGGCTTGCGGATCAGGCCCAGGCGACGCAGCTCCGTTATGCCCATAATCATTTCCGCGGTCTTGCCCGCACCGACGTCGTGAGCGAGCAGCACAGCGGGCTCATGGATCATCCGGGCGACTGCGGCGACCTGGTGCGGGCGGGGCCGGAACGTCAGAGCCAGCCCCGGCAGGGACAGGTCCGCGTCGTCGTAGCTGCGCAGCACCAAGCTGTTGAACCGCTCGTTGTAGGTGCGAGCGAGTTCCCCGGCGCGGTCGGGGTCTTCCCACGCCCATTCGGAGAACCGCTCGCTCAGCTCCGCCGCCTTCTCTTGCGCGGCCAGGGTGGCGTCGACGTTCAGGACGGTGCGGTCGCCGTCGGGAGTGCGGACGAGGTCGCGGACCTCGATCTTGCGCTGTTCCAGGATCGCCTGGGCGAGTTGCGGGGCGGGGTAGCGCGCCGTGCCCCAGGTGGAGGTGGCGAGTACGCTGCCGGTTCCGCCGCGCACGGCCCACACCTGCCCGCCGGGGTGCTCGACCCGCAGCCGGGAATCGTCGAGGGTCTCGCGCAGGAACTCCTGAACGTGGCGGGCACCGATCCAGGCTGCGCCGAGGCGGCCGTCGATCTCGCCGGGGGTGAGGTCGGCCGGAAGCACCTTGCGCAGTTCCGCGGCGTTGGCCGCGAACCGGGGGTCGTCCTCGGCGGCCCGGGTGGCGGCCTGGAGCTTGTCCCGCACGTTCCCCGACAGGTACTCCGCAGCCGGGACCAGCCGCCCGGACTGCGGGTCGTCGAACACCCGCGTGCCGAGCTGCGCGCGGGCCCCGTCTTCGCTTGTGCCGAGCAGCCGGGCGACCTCGGCCAGCCGCACCTCCCCGCAGGTGTCCAAGCAGATCGCGAGCGCGTCGGCTGCGGTGTCGGCGCCCAGCCGCGGTGCGCGGGGAGCGATGACCCGCCCCCGGAAGATCGCGGCCTTGGCGGCCCGCTGTCCGACCGGGTCGAATTCCTCCAGGGCCAGCACGACCGGCACGTAGGGGTCGATCCGGAACCCGCCCATCGGCGGCCGGACCCGCGCCATCACCTCCTCGCCGGTTGCCGGGTTGGTGCGCCCGGTGCGCCGGTGGGAGAACCGGTTCAAAGGCCCGTAGGTGCGCAGGTAGGCGTCGTGGCGACGGTCGAGTTCCCCGCGCAGCCGTTCAGTGTCTGGGGTGTCTTCGGGTGAGGACGCCTCGGCGTCCAGCAGCGCCCGGGCGGTATCGCGCAGGCCGAGCAGGTCGCGCAGCTCGCGGGCCTGGGTGCGAGGCACCGGGTGTGGCCGTTCGGCGCCGGCCAAGACTCTGGTGAAGGTCCCGTCGTCCAGCGCGCGCAGGTACCCGTCCGGATTGGCTGAACGAATGGCGGATGGCTGGTCTTGCTGCGCCGCGCCGGGCGAGTCCGGCGGCGACCAGGTGAGCCCGCGAGACCGAGCTTCGGTGGTGAGCGCATCGACGGCGGCGGCGAAAGCGGCGAGGGTGTCGCCGGTTGGCCTGACCACCAGGTCGTCGGCCCGGTAGGGGCCGTGGATGGCCCGTATCTTGCCGAGCACTGTCTCCGGGTGGTCCAGCAAGTATTCGTTGACCGTCACTTGGGCGCCGTCGAGTTCAATCGCCCGGGTGCGCTCCCAGGCGGTGGGGTCCGGCTCGCGGCCGGGTTCGCGGCGGCGCAGGATCAGCAGATCGGTCACGACGCCGGTGCCCGCCGCCCGCTGGTGCGCTCCGCTGGGCAGCCGGACCGCCCCGACCAGGTCGGCGAGGGAGGCGATCTCGCGGCGGGCCGCCGGGTTGCGAGCGTCCATCGTGTACCGGGAGGTCAGCACCAGCACCAGGCCCTTGGGGCGAGTCAGGCGCAGCGACTTCAGAATGAAGAAATTGTGCAGGCTGTGCCCGGCCGCGTTGTGGCGGCGGTCGTGCAACACGGCGTTCCCGATCGGGACGTTGCCGATCACCAGGTCGTAGGAGCCATCGGCGTCCCTGGTGTCAGCGAACGATTCGGCCAGGATCTGCGCCTGCGGGTACAAGGCCGCCGCGATGCCCGCCGTGACGGGGTCCAGTTCGACGCCTGTCACCTGCGTGCCGTCTGGGGCGAAGGCGATAAAATTTCCGCTCCCGGAGCCCGGCTCGAGGACCCGGCCGTGCTCGAACCCGAGTTTGCGCGCCGCGTCCCAGATGACCTTGACCATGGCGGCGTCGGTGTAGTGGGCGTTGATCGTGTTGCGCCGCGCGGCCGCCAACTCGGCGGGGGAGAGCAGGGTCGCCAGCTGCTCGCGCGCCCAGGCGAACTCGGTCCGAGTGTCGTCGAAGACGTCGGGGACTGCGCCCCACCCGGACCAGCGGGCGAGAACTGCTTGCTCTGCTGGGGTTGCGGGACGTGCGTCGTGCTGCAGCGTACGCTGCACCGCCAGCGCTGCGAGGTTGGCGCGGACCCGGCTGACCGCGCCGGAGGGCGCGAGGTCGTCCTGGCCCTGGGGACGGAAGATTGCTGGGCTGGCTAGTTCTCCTCGGCTCCCGGCTCCGGCTCCGGCAGGATCATCTCCGGCAGCACGATCTCCTCGGCCTGCCGGCGGGCCTGACCCAGTCTGCCCACCTTCCCCAGGTAGCCCTCGCCCGGCTGATCGTCGCCCGCCAGCTCGTCCGCGAGAGCGTCGATCCTCGCCTCCGCCTGGCTCCCCAGATCCGAGAAGAAGCTGTCCGGATCCTCGATCGCCGCGTACCGGTTCGGCAGCCACCGCGCCCAGTGCCTGCTGGCCATCTCCCCGTAGTAGTTCATCGGCATCTCCAGGCGAGTCTTCGAACCACGGCAGCATCCCCTGCTCGAAGGCGGGCTCTGCGGTGGCGTTTTGCTTTCGGAGGGTAGTGGGTCTGTGTGGCCGCCGACGTGATGGACGCTTGGCGGATCGCCGGGTCAGGGAATCCTCGAACAGGCGCTGGTCGGCGACCCACCAGTCATCCCCGAACAGAGGCTCACCCAGCCCCTTCCAGTTCCGCCGCCGCGTCACTGCGCAGCCCTCGGCGGCGGAGCGCTGGCCGCGGAAGGGCCGTGCGCCGGACTAGCGCAACTACGTCCGCGTGTCACAAGAACTAAGCTACTAGGTTAATGTGTCAGATGCAACGATTCTAGCCCAAGCTGGGCCAGCCACATGTGCGCTCAACGCCGTTCGCTCAACTGCAGCGCGATCTGCGGGGCCTTGTGTGGCTACGGCGGCTCCATTCGGCCCCACCAAGACGGGGCTCAATCCGGCAACTGTGGCGGATCCGGGGGACCAAGCAGCTGGGAGACGTCCGAAGACGGCCGCGACGGCGCGGCCGGTCGTGCACTTAGCTTGCCAGCGATCCGGCGCCAGTTTACGCCGTTGGAATCTGTGAACTCGATTCTTAGCTTGTCAATTGAGCTTACAAGTGCCGGATCTATAAAGTGTGGCATCTTCTGCATCGGAGGAACGGTGCCAACTGGAATTATTAGTTCGTTTTTAAATAGGATCATATATGGCCGAGCTACAAAGTTCTGTGTGGATAGCTGTTCCAATAGTATTGACGACGGCTTGATCGATGCAAACACCGAGCAGTCGTAGACGGCATCGTTGCTGCTGTTGCTGACCCACACCCTATATCCAGCCTCTTGGGGCCAGTCTGGACCTGTGATGTTGCCAAGGTGCAGGTCTTCGCCACTGCCTTTCCTCACTCGTGTCCACCAGCCCGTGATTAGCCTTGCCTGCGCGGTCCTTTGTATTTCCTGGTCGCGCCTATAAACCTTATAGCTAATGATCAGAGCGGCGAGTGAAGTTAGGGCAGCAAATACTGTTCCCCAGTTGATGTGGTCGAGGCTGCTACTCATTAGGGGTGGTCACATCAACGGGTCGGCTGAGGCGGAGCTATGCCCCGTAGACGCGCCGGGTCCAGCAAATCGGGCTGATTCACGCAGACATCCATTCCGCCCGGCCTGACTCGCCGCCCCATAGGAATCTTTCGATAGACTCCCCAAGTTGCCACCCGTCGTTTTGGGGCAAGCGTGAGCCGCCGGGCCACCAGCGCTCTATGTCAAGAATGCTCTCGGCGAGATAAGTCGCGGTCGGCTCCGGTGTGCCGGAGGGTGTCTCGTTTCCGACAGCCAGGCAAGCGTCCACAGCAACCCAGAGAAGTGTCGCTCGGCCGGCCACGGCCGCGTTGGCAAGGGTGTTACGCCAGTAGTGGCACCAATAGTCTGGTTGCGCACGATCTCGGGCGAGGGCCAGTGCCCGGCTTACCCTGACCCGCTCGATCGGAGTGGAGATATCTTCGGCGATGTGGGATGCCCGGTCGAACAGGTCCGTGGGCAGGTGCGGCGCAAGGTCTGCGATATCGCCCGCGTGGGATTCGCCGCTTACATCGTCGTGGATCAGATCGAGAGCCCGGCCGAAAAGTTCGGTACTGTCCTGTGCCATCAAGAGTGGTGATAGGTCGACCAGTGACGGCACCAGCGAATATAGGTTCCTGTCGGAGCGCGCGGCGTCTACGGCCCGGGCGAGAATCGAAGGTCGGCTCTGTGGGGGCGAGTGAACGGCCAAGGCGGTGAGTGTTCTCACCCGATCCCTGGGTTTCTCGAGAACGTCGGCGAGCTCGACGGCCTCGAGGCGGTGGGTAGGGGGCAGCCAGGGCGCCAGGGTGGTGAGCGCGCGGACCCGGTGCCGGGCGGGGCCCATCGCACGCACAGCCCGCAGCGCCGCGTCCAGCACCTCCTGCCGATCCGACATCGGCAGGTAGCTCGCCGTGCAGGTCAGTTGCCGTATTGTCTTGTCACGATCGGTGTCGGAGGTCGCCGCCTCTTCCGGTGGGGTCAGCAGTGGCAGACGTTCGGTTTCGGGGACGTGGCATACCGCTTCTGCCAGTCTCTGCAGTATCTGGCAGTAGGTCTCGTCGTCATGGTTGTGCGGAAGGCAGGCTGCGTCCACGGCCTCCTTCAGGAGCGTGGCCCGCAACGACCCTGGCGTGCACCGCACCAGTGTGGCAAGCCCGCATGACCGGGCACAAGGATCGCTCATGGCGCGGACGATCTCCGTCGCCTGGTCGAGCGCCCCGTCCGGCAGGGACGAGACAATGCGCTCCAGCGCTGAAATGTCTTGTTCTTCTCTGTGATTATCGAGCGCGTAGCAGAGTTGCAGGACGCACGAGAGTTGCCACGGGTCGGAGGCCAAGCGGGTCAGGGCTCGCAGCTGGTCATGTGGAGGCCCGGCAAGATCAGCCGCGTCGAGCGCCCTCGTGTGGATAGCGTCCCGGTCGGGCTCCGGTGCGCGCGCAGCCAGCTGCATAAGGGCGACTGCGCGCCACGGGGTATCTGCCTGCGAGGGGACCGCGTCGACTGCGGCCCTGATTGACGTGGGCGGCAGGTGCGGCGCCAAATCGGCCAGCAGCCCGGCCCGGGTGCCAGGGTCTTCGATGGTAGCGACAACGGTTAGCGCGTGATCAAGCAGCGCTGCAGGAAGTCGCGGAGCGAGCCGGACGAATGCATGTCCCCTATCGACCGGCGTGTCGAGGTTCAGGAGGGCGTCCAAGGCCCGCTTGAGCAACTCGGGCGGCATATACGGTGTGAGCTGATCCAGCGCTCGCGCCCGGCTGAACTCGGTTGTCTGAGCACATGCCATGTCCACGGCCTCAGTGAGGAGTTGCTCCGGCAGATACGGGGCCAGCGCACACAGCATCCACGCGATGCCGGGGCGGTCGGCGGTCCGGAGGGTGCTGACGATCTCCTCGATCAGAGGTGCGCGGTTGGCTTCGGGGATGTGGGGAACTACGGCGGCGAGTGTTTCGCGGTCGACTTCCGGCCCGGCCGCGCGAAGCGCCGCGACCGCCGAGTCAAGCGTTGCCGGCCGGTCCGCCTCAGGCAGGTAGGGCAGGAAGGCCGCAAGTGCCTGTGCTTGTGCGTCCGGGCAGCCCTTGAAGCCCAGAGTGGCTTCGTGATGCGGGTGGAAGTCGTTACACGGGAGGTAGGGGGCAAGTTGGGCCACGGCTGCGGCCGTCCATTCGCCCAGTGGCTCTGGTGGTCGCGCCAATCCGTTGAGCGCGGCAAGCGCTTCGGTGAGAAGACCGGGGCGCTCAGGCTCTGGTGTGCAGGCCAGCACGCCGATCAGCGCAGTCATACGAGCGCTTGGGTCCTGCAGGCACCGGCATTCTGCCAGCAGGTCAGTGCGGAGTTTCGGCAGGTGTCGCGCCGCCACCGCCAATGCGTCCCCGCGCTCGATTTCGTGGATTCCCGTACGGACAGCCGCGAGGAACTCCCTGCCAACCTGCTCCGGCAGGTGGGGCGCCAGCCGGGCTAGGATCCACGCCCGTGTCTCCTCGCGCCGCGCCGTGTCGGTGGCCTCCATGACCGCCTCGAAGAGGGAAAGCCGGTCCGGTGCCGGGACGCACGGAACAAGAGCGGCCAACGCCCACGCGCGGTCTTCGGCCGGCTCCACCGCTTCGGCAGCTGCGCGTGCCTGCGTCAGAAACTGGCCGCGATCGATTCTGGCGGTGTCCGGCAGCCGCGCGAGGGCACCGAGCCCGCCTGCCCGGTCCCTTGGTGAAGACATCGTGTCGACATACGCCCACGCCTTTGTGAAAGACCACATCTTCCGCCGGACCAAGGCAATCATTAGTGGGGTCGGCACACTCGCGGCCATAGTGGTCAGTGAGCTCTTAGCGAGCGCGTACCGCATCTCGAGCGCGATGTTCGCTGCCCGGTCCTCTGGAGTGGTGGAGCTGTCGGTGGCTCGCTGCGCGCGCTGCCATGCGAGATCGACGTCGGCAAGGTACTGGGCAGTCCTGCCAGCTCGGTCGTGGATGGCGAACCATCTGTTCTCCGCATGTGCCGAGGATGTCGGCGATTCGGCTGCCAGCAGGTGATGCAGGAGATCGTCCCGGCCTGCCGCGGCCAGGTGGAACGCCATGTGGGTCACGCCGTACTCGTCGTGCTCGCCGCCTCGGCTGTCGGCACCATCACCGAGGTTGGGGAGGCCACCGCTTAGCCCGCCCCATGCTCGCAGGTAGGAGTCGGCCAACCTGGCGTGCGCACCAGGCAGCCCGTCTCCCACGCGGGCGTCGGCGTAGCCAAACAGGAGATCGTGGAGCACCAGCGTCGCGGTGTCACGGTAGTACCTCAGAAGGGACCGGCGTGCCAGGCGGACGACCAGATCATGGGCTTGGGGTTCGTCGATTCCCCAGGGGGACCACAGCCGCGCCACAGCGGCAAGTGGCACGGGTCCTTGGCCGGCGAAAACCGCCAGTTCGCAGAACCGTTCCTGGATGTCCGGGTCCAGGCTCCCGACGCTCGCTTCGATGGCGGTCAGCAGTGATGGGTACGCATATCCGCGAAACCGCATCGTCAGCTTGTCCAGCGCGCTTGTGCGGAGCAAGCGCGCGACCATAGCCCAAGAGTGGTCTCCGTCGTGAACCATGGCACCGCTGATTGCCAACGCTAGCGGCAACCCGCCGCATCGTTTGAGGATCTCGTCTGCGTCTCCGGGAAGAGCCTCGGCTGCGGCGTGGGCGTACGACGCCAGCAGCTCACGGGAGTCTGCGAGCTCGTCCGGGTCCAGCAGATTGAACGGTTCGACGGCGATGCGCTCCACGCCGTCGCGCAGCGCGTCACGCTCACGCGTCGTAAGAAGAATGGCGCTGTTCGCGCCGACGGCATCGAACGCGTCAAGCTGCGCGGCATCCGACACATTGTCCAAGACAATGAGGCAGCAGCTATCCTGCAGGACTTCCCGCAATCTGCTCCTGCCGATCGCCGGCGTCGGCACCGGCTGCTCATACCCGAGCGCCGCGAGGATCTCCTCCTGCCAGGACTTGTCCGAGCCTGGACTCACATCGGTCATGTCCAGCCAGAACACGCCGTCGGGATAACGGGATCGAACCTCCGGGAGAGCCGCCAGCCACTGGGCAAGTGTCGATTTTCCAGCGCCGCCCATCCCAGTCAGGCCGACGATCCGGCCGCCGCTGGCTGCAGGCTGCAGGAGAGCCTTCAGTGCGCTGCTCTCCGAAACCCGCCGCCTGACGAACTGCTCTGGCACGAGCGGGGCTGGCAACCTCGCTGCCACGGGCCGCACCGACCCCGGGTACGTCGGCCCAGCATATAGATTGACCGTACCGATCAGCCCCGCGGCCACCGCCCCGTCCCGGGCGCGGACATCCGAGTCCCCTTGCAGTGGGCCTGGGCCAGAGACGGGCGTGACGGGAATGGGAGTGTCCGCCGCAGGGCCGTGGAGCGACAGCAGGTCGCGGGCGCCGGGCCCGGTCAGTCGCCGGACCGGCCCGGCTGGTGAGGGTCCGGCGGTGGGGCGGCCCCCAGGTGCACGTCGCGCATCTGCCATGCGGCCACGGAGCTGTCCTCAGCGTGGATGTCGACGTTGCCGGCGACCGCAGTCGATCCCAGGCCCGCGGCGACGACTCCTGCGGAGCGTTCGGCGGCCTGTAGTTGGTCCACTAGCACCGCCAGCGCCTCGGCGAAGGCACGGTCCTTGACGACGGCGGCTTGGAGCGAAAGCTCCAAGCGCTGGCAGGTCAGTTCACTGACCTGCCCGTCTGTGGTGGCCTCGGCCTGCAGGTCGGCCAGGGCTGGATCCGCGCCGAGTTTGGCGGCCACGATTTGGTCCAACTTGTCCAGGCCGACGTCCAGCACCGTGTCCACGTCTTCATCGAGGCGAGTGCCCACCCGCTTGGCCTTGCGCATGGCCCATGCGATCACATACCCCGCGACCAGGCCAGCCTCCATCACCACGCCGCACCTTCCCCACGCCCCGTGCGGGACCGATCACATCAAACTCAATCCTATCCGGTTGTGATCGGACATCCCCCTAGATTGTCCCGTGGCCGGAGGCCCAGAGAGCTTGCGGCTCGATTATGACCCCGGCAGGCCATGCTGGCCACACTGGTCGGCATCGCGGTGATAGCGCTCGCTCTGCGGGCCGTACTGGCCCGGAACGCCAGCAGCAGCCGGCCGCGCGGCAGCGGCGAGGCCCGGGATGCGTTGGGGGGCGGGGAGGACCAACCATAGTTCGCGGGTCGCAGGGCGTATCGGGCACTGAGTGCACTTCAGCGCAGCCGGACCTCAACTGTCACCGAATCACCGCTCAAACCACCGTCGTCCCATCCGTCTGGCCCTTTCTCCCAGCCTCTTCTTGCCCTCTTTCGCTGCCTGCAGACCTTCCTCCTTCTCCGCCACCATCGAAGCTCCTATGGCCACTCACACCGAGGCATTACTAATGATCATGGTCGATCAAGACCATGATCATTAGCCGCGGCTCAAGATCACCTGTGTGGCCCTGCGGGCACGGAGGGAGGCGCCGATGGCGGGAATCATCACCATCTCGCCGGGCCACGACGCGTCCTACCCGTGGCGGCAGATCGGCACCACCTCCGAGGCAGGTCGAACCAGCCAGGCCGGTACGGGGTACTACCTGTCCCCGGCGGAAAAGGGGGGTGAGTCGCCGGGCCGGTGGCACGGCACTGGCCTTGCCGACCTTGGGTTCCGGGACGGGCAGATCATCGAGCGGGAGGTGTTCGAGCGGCTGTACGGGAAATTCCTCGACCCGCGCGACCCATCAGGTCAGACCCGGCTGGGGAGGGCCCCACAGCGGTTCCGTTCCGCCGAGGAAATCTATGCGGTGCTGGCCGCACTGGAGCCGGAGGCGACCGCCGAGCGCCGCACCCAGTTGATGATTGAGGCGAAGACGCAGGTCAGGACACCGGTGCAGTACTTCGATGCCACGTTCGGCGTGTCGAAGTCGATCACGTTGCTGCACGCGTCAGCGATGGCGAACGCCGCAGAGGCCGCGAGCGAGGGGGACCTGGACGCGGTCGCCTATTGGGAGCAGGCCGCCGCTGATGTGTGGGAATGCATCGAGGCGGGAAACCAGGCGGCGCTGGAGTACCTCCAGCGTGAGGCCGGTTACACCAGGTCGGGCTATCACGGCCGACAGAGCGGGGGCGTTCGGACGGGGCGGTGGGAGGACGCCCACGGATTCATCGTCGGGTCGTTCGCCCAACACACCAGCCGGGACGGGGATCCGCAGCTGCACATCCACAACCTGATCTTGAACCGGGTTATGCGGGAGCGTGACGGCGCCTACCGGACACTGGACTCTCAGGCCCTGTTCGAGCACAGGGGAGCTGCGGCGGCGATCGCCACGCTGGTGATGGAGTCCGCGCTATCGCGGAAGTTCGGCGTCGGCTGGTTACGGCGCACGGATGGGCACGGGCGGGAAGTCAGGGGCATCATCCGTGAATTGATGGAGGAGTTCTCCTCGCGCCGCCAGACGATTTCGGCGCTGACCGAGCGCCTGGCTCAGGAGTTCGAGGCGCAGCACGGGTATGCGCCGGATGCCCGCGCCTTGGGGAAACTGCGCCAGTGGGCCAATCATGCGAGCCGCCGGGGAAAAGACGGTGAGCCGCTCGACCTGGCGGCGGAGGCGCGCAGGTGGGCGGCGCAGGCCCGCGCCAGCGAGGCCGGCGCGCTTGAGCCGCTCATGCCTGCGCTTACGAGCCGACGCGGCCCAGGCACCCCCGCGGCTGGCGAGCCCAGGCAGATCTGGGAGCTGACCCCGGAGCAGGAGCGCGACCTGATGGCTCAGGCTCTGGCGCGGGTTCAGGAGTCCCAGCCCACGTGGCGGAAGGCCGACCTTATCCGTCACCTGGGCGAACTGCTGCCCGACGACGTGGCCTGCCGCGACGGCCAGGCGGCAGCCTCCCTGCTTGAGATGCTCGCGGATCGGGTGCTGGCCGACGGCGCGGGGGAGCAGGTGCTGGCGCTGGAGGCGCCGGAGTGGCCGCCGGTGCCGGAGTCTTTGCGCCGGGCGGATGGGCGCAGCGTCTACAAGCCGCACAGTGGCACCCGGTATGCGACGCTTGCGCAGCTGACGATGGAGGAGCGGCTGGCGGCGCAGGCGCAGCAGCAGGGCGCGCCGCGCCTTGCGCCCGAAATGGCGGCGCTGCTGCTCGGCGCGGATCAG
>WNGL01011130.1_pt1 | contig 11544 bp, 13 predicted proteins | sample 5400591 | NCBI WGS metagenome assembly WNGL01 (sample SAMN13153377, study PRJNA577476) | soil metagenome | isolation source: 80 cm soil or saprolite under Garry oak tree replicate 1 | place: USA:California | collected 2016-06-15
TCGGACACGAATACGATCGCGGTCTTGTCCGGATCGGCCGCGGCGTGCCGGTCGACGCAATTGTACGAGGCGTTCAGCCGGCCGCCGGTGAACCACTTGAAGAACGGCGCATTGCTCGTATCCAGCGTCGTCTGCCAGGGTTGGTCCCAGGCCAGCAGGTCGGCGTACTCCTTGAAGCAGTCGGGGAACTTGTCCTCGGTGAACCGGTCAAGGATGGCCGGGTCCGCGGCGTTGGCCTGCTCGACGAAACTGGCGGGCGGCGGGTAGTAGTCCTCCTCACGCCAGTGCACGGCGATCTGTGCCTCGGAGACCTGCGTCTCGGAACCCTCCGGTACCTGGTCTTCTGCCACTTTTTGTCCTCTCGCGCCACGATGACTGTCGCAGTGCCGGCAGCTCTGCGCTAAGCATCCCTGAGCAGGCCGGCACAGACGCCGAACTCGCGCAATGCGGCGCCGACTGCCGCCTGCCGGGTGAACGCCCCGATATCGCCCAGGTCCAGCGAATCCCAGCACAATCTGTCGGCCAGAGTCAGTGCCCGCACGGTCACCCAGCCCAGTGCCTGGACCGGCTGGGTCTCAGCGGCCTGCCGCAGGGTCGACGCGTCCCGCCCCGCCGCCTCGGTCGTGGTGACCGTCTGCATGCGCTCCAGCAGCACCGACAACTCCCCGGCCAGGTATTGCTGCGTCATTCCCATCGCCACCCTACTGGCCCGTGCTGTTGTGCCGCCGGCGGGGAACTCGAGCGCCTGCCCTCGTCATGACAATGCGGGATCGCGGAGAATCCCGCCCTCAGCTGCCGGGATGACCCATTCGGCGGGCAGATTCCATGACCCGCGAATGCGCCCGTCTTCCTCAGGTACCCCGATCGCATGGCGCATCACCTCGGTGGCCGCCCGATGTGCGGAGACAGCTCCAGAACATATCAGCAGCTCGGCAATTGCTGATCTTAGCAATTGGTCGGGCAGGTGGCTAGCTGACGACCAGCGGATCTTGCGAGGCGAGCTGATCCCGGCTTTGGCGGAGCTCTAGTGGGAGAAGTTGCCTCGGTAGTACTCGAAGACGAAGCCGATCGCAGCGAACACGGTGAGCATCAGCCCGATCAGGAAGAGCCACCAGCCGACCGCGAAGCCGAGGGCAGCCGTGGCCGTGGCCAGCCCGAGGTACAGCGGCCACCAGCTGTGCGGGCTGAAGAAGCCGACCTCGCCGGTGCCCTGCTCGATCTCGCCGACGTTGTCGTCTTCCGGGCGCTTGGGCAGGCGGCGCCCGGTGAACAGCGTGTAGAAGCCGGTGAGCACGGCGAGCCCGACGAGGAACGCCAGCGCGGCGGTCCCGGTCGGGTCCTTCGAGGTGTACCAGTACACGACGCGCCGCCGAAGAAGATCCCGCAGCCCATGAACAGCCAGCCTTCGACCTTCATGCCAGCCCCCTACTTCTGCGCGCTCTCGATGGCCGGGATCTTCTGCTCGATTCCGTGTGACTCACGGCCCCACTTGATGTGCGGATAATGCGCCTCGAAGGCAGGCCGTTCGGACCTGATCCGGGGGATCCGGTAGAAATTGTGCCGCGGCGGCGGGCAGGACGTCGCCCATTCGAGCGAGCTGCAGTACCCCCATGGGTCTTCCTCGGTCACCTTTTCCCCATGCCGCCAGGTGACGTACATGTTCCAGAAGAACATGAGAATGGACAGGGCGAGGATCCACGATCCGACGGAGGAGATGACGTTGAGCGTGGTCACGTTCCCGGGCAGGTCGGGGTAGTTGGCGGTGCGCCGCACCTGACCCTCGACGCCCGCCCAGTGCTGGACCAGGAACGTCATGTGGAACCCCAGGAACATGAACCAGAACTGGACCTTGCCGATCCGGCTGTTCAGCATCTTGCCGGTCATCTTCGGCCACCAGAAGTAGAACCCGGCGAACATCTCGAACAGCACCGTGCCGGCCAGTACGTAGTGGAAGTGCGCGACCACGAAGTAGGAGTCGGACACGGCGAAGTCCAGCGGCGGGGAGGCCAGGATGATGCCGGTGATGCCGCCGAACAAGAACGTGATCAGGAAACCGATCGTGAACAGCATCGGCGGCTCGAAGGTGAGCTGGCCGCGCCACATGGTGCCCACCCAGTTGAAGAACTTCACCCCGGTCGGCACCGCGATCAGGAACGTCATGAACGCGAAGAACGGCAGCAGCACCGCGCCGGTGGTGAACATGTGGTGCGCCCACACCGTCATCGACAGGCCGGCGATCGCGATCGTCGCGGCGATCAGCGTCTTGTAGCCGAACAGAGGCTTGCGGCTGAACACCGGGATGATCTCGGTCGCGATGCCGAAGAAGGGCAGCGCGAGTATGTAGACCTCGGGATGCCCGAAGAACCAGAACAGGTTCTGCCACAAGAGGGCGCCGCCGCTGGCGGCGTCGAACACGTGCGCGCCGAGCCGCCGGTCGATCTCGAGCACCAGCAGCGCGGCGGCGAGCACCGGGAACGCCATCAGCACCAGCATCGAGGTGAGCAGCGTGTTCCAGGTGAACATGGGCATCCGGAACATCGTCATGCCGGGCGCGCGCATGCAGAAGATCGTGGTGATGAAGTTGACCCCGGACAGGATGGTGCCGAGACCAGAGAGCGTCAGGCCCATGATCCACATGTCGGCGCCGATGCCGGGCGAGTAGATCGCGCTGGTCAGCGGGGAGTACGCGTACCAGCCGAACGCCGCGGAGCCGCCCGGGCTGAGGAAGCTGGCCAGCAGGATCAGGCCGCCGAACGCGAACATGTAGTAGCTCAGTATGTTCATCCGCGGGAACGCCACGTCGGGCGCGCCGATCTGCAGCGGCAGCACCTCGTTCGCGAACCCGACGAACAGCGGGGTCGCGAACAGCAGCAGCATCAGCGTGCCGTGCATGGTGAACAGCTCGTTGAACTGCTGGTCGGACATGACGTGCTGGTTCGGGCCCAGCAGCTGGATCCGCATGAGGAGCGCCATCACCCCGGCGCAGAGGAAGAAGAAGAACGAGGTGATGAGGTACATGTGCCCGATGATCTTGTGATCGGTCGAGGACAGCCAGTAGGCGAGGATGTTGCCCTTGCGCTCGGTCCTGCGCTGGGGCGCGGCGATGACCGGGTGTTCGATCGTGCTCACTGCGTGCTCCCGGATGAACTCTGTGCCGCCTGTTGCGCGGCCATGTACGCCTTGAACTGCTGCGGGGTCACGACCTTCACTGTAAACAGCATTTTGCTGTGGTAAAGGCCGCACAGTTCGCTGCAGTGCCCGATGAAGGTGCCAGTCTGCGTGGCGGTGACCGTGAAGTGGTTCGGGTGGCCGGGGATGACGTCCCGCTTGAACAGGAACTGCGGGATCCAGAACGAGTGCACCACGTCCTCGGAGGCCAGGTTGAACTGGACGGTCTCCCCGGTCGGGATCTCCAGCACGGGCAGCGGGCCCTCGCCGAACATGTTCCCGGTGCTGGTCACGCCGTACTGCGGGTAATGGAACTGCCAGCTCCACTGGAAGCCGAGCACGTCCACTGTGACGGCGGGCTTGGCCGGCAGGTTGTCGATGTAGTTCTCGTCCTTCGCGGTGAAGTAGAACAACACCGCGATCAGCACGAACGGCACCGCCGTGTACATGATCTCGATCGGCATGTTGTAGCGGGCCTGCGGCCCCAGCTTGTCGCCGCGCTTGCGGTGGAAGATCACCGCCCACAGGATCAGGCCCCAGACTAGGGCGCCGACGGCCAGGCCCGCGATCCAGGAGCCCTGCCAGAGGGTGAGGGTCGTCTTGCCCTGCTCGGTGATCGGGTTGGGGAATCCCAGCCGGGTGAACGAGTTGTTCGTGCAGCCGGTAAGGCCGAGGACCAAGAACGTGAGCGCGACCGTCATGACCGTCGCGCGCGTGACGCGTGCCCGGCCCGGACGGGGCTGGCTGGAGCCCTGTTCGGCGTCATCGGTAGTCAAGGCGAGGGCCTTCCTCGGTTCTGCTACAACGTGTCGTGCAAACAGTATCGCGCGCCGCCCGCGAGGCTTCTACGACCCCGCCATGTTTACCCCGATCTTTGCGCCGACGCGCGTACCAGGACCGGGGACGGGCATCATGGAAGCGTGAGGGTGTGTCGATGAACGGGCGCCGGACCCGCTTGTTCGGGCGGGGCCAGGCGGACCGGCTGGCCGCCGACGCCGGTCCGGTCCCCATTTTCGATGCCGAACGGGCCGAGGTTCCCGCCTCGCCGCCGGTGGCTGCCCTGACCATCGACGCCCTGGGCCGCAAGTGCCCGATCCCCATCATCATGCTCGCCGAGCAGATCAGGGACGTCCCGCTGGGCGCGGTGGTGGCGGTGCTCGCCGACGACCCGGCGGCCTACACCGACATCCCGTCCTGGTGCACGATGAAGGCGCACGAGTTCGCCGGGCACGAGGAACTGCCGCAGGGCGGCTGGGCGCTGTACATCCGGCGCAGGCTGTGACCCTCAGGTCGGCTTGAAGCGGCTGGTGAACCGCGGGTCGTCCTCCCACCAGGGCTTGGACCCGGGCTCGGCCTCCTCAGCGTCCAGGTCGGCGTCCCCGGCGTCCCTGGCGTCCAGGTTGGCGTCGATCACGGCCGCGTCGGACTCGTCCTCGCGCATCAGCTGGATGAGCTGCGCGGCCAGGAACGGCAGGCCGACGAGGTCGCCGAGGATCCAGAGCGCTCCCCCGCCGATGACCTGGTCCGCCTGCAGGGTGGGACCCCACGGCCGGGCCAGCGCGTGGTACCAGGCCGCGCCGAGGAGGTTCTGGTCCGCGATGATCGCGATGCCCAGGAACGCGTCGCCGATCACCTCGGCACCGGTGATCCACATCGAGACCGCGTAGGAGTACTCCTTCGGCACCGGGTCGATCCGCAGCAGCGTCCAGAAGAACGCGAAGCCCGGCGCCATCAGCGCCAGGTAGGTCAGCTCCCGGACGGCCGCGCTGTGGAACACCGTCGTGTACCAGGACGTGAAGTACATGACGAACGGCACGGCCACCAGCGCGAACGTGGTGATCGCCGGGAAGGTGAGGATCCGGGCCGTGCGCGAGGAGATGACCGCCACGAGCCGGGCACCCGCCCGCGGGAACACCGCGACGGCGAGTGAGATGGGGCGGCCCAGCGCCAGGAACAGCGGGACCACCAGGACGAGCAGCACGGTCTGCACCGCCCGGGCGTAGAACAGCACGGGCTGGTAGACGCCGACCCAGGACATCGTCGCGATGACCAGGAAGCCCAGGCCCAGACCGAGGAACCAGATGCGCCGCGCCACCGGCCAGTCCCGCTGCCCGCGCACGCCGGCCAGGTAGCCGCCGCCGAGGATCAACACCAGCGCCAGCATCCACGGGTCGAGCGTCCACTCGGTGAACGCCCGGGCCACCGTCAGCGCGGGCGGCCCGTGGTAACCGGCCGCTGGCGCCCGGGTCAGCCCGGCCAGCCCGGCCAGCCCGCTAGACGCGAGCGCGGTTCCCATGCCAGCCACGCTACCGTCGCCACGGCCCGCCGGGACGACCGGGCTGGGTCAGGACTAACCGCCCGAGCCGGCCTGGACGGCGCTGACGTTCATGATCTGGACCGGATCGGCGCAGCCGTTCGAGGTGGTGGGCAGGTATACCGGGGCGGTCTGGTTGGGCGGGTACACCTTCAGGGCGGTCGCCTTGGTCGGTGCGCAGGTGGCGGGCGGGAAGTTCAGGGCGTCCACGATCTGCAGCAGGGCGTTCGCGGTCGCGCCGGGGGCCAGCGTGATCAGCTTGACCGGCGCGGTGGTGCCCCGCTTGGCGGCCAGGCCGATCTGCGTGTAGGGCGGGCCGGAGACCAGGGAGACGCCGGGATAGCCGTACAGCGTGCACGGGCGGCCCGAGGTGTTGGTGAAGTCGATGACCTCGTACACACCGCCCGCGTAACCCTGGCCGATACCCAGCTTCACACGCAGCGCACTGGTCGCGCAGGCTGGCGGGCCGGCCGCCGCCGGCGAGGAGGGCGACGCCACGGCCGGCACGGTGCCGCTGCTGGAGGCGGCCGTGGAGGCCGTCGGGCTGGGCGCGGCCGATGTCGAGCCCGGCGACGACGGCTGGCGGCCCGACGAGGCGCACCCGGCCGCGGCCGCCGCGCAGATGAGCGCCGCGGCCGCCAGGGCAAGCCGCCCGGATCTGGGCACTCCTGCACCTCGAAACACTGTCGTGCCTTTCATGTGCGCGACGCCTCGTGCGCCACCCGGTAAGTATGACGGCAATGCACCCACGCTGGTTGGACCCGGTGTTGTGTCAGGCCGGGCCTGAGACGACGCAGGCTGGCATCGGGTTGCGCGCAGGGGATGACGGTCCGGTAACCGGGGCGGGAAACCAGGCCCGTTCGGGACCATGAGAGGGCTGGGGATCAGGCGGGCAGGTGTTCCGCGACCTCGGCCGCCGCGGTGTCTCCGTAGGCGGCGGCGAGGCGCTCGGCCAGCGGTCCCGGCTTGAGGCTGTACTCCTGCGGTCCCGTGGCCTCCAGGGCGTGCACCGCCATCAGGTTGCCGAGCTGGGCGGCGCGCTCCAGGGGCAGGCCCCAGGCGACCGCGGCCAGGAAGCCGGAGCGGAACGCGTCGCCGGAGCCGGTGGGGTCCACGGGCTTGGCGTCCGGCACCGCGGGCACCGTGATCGGCGGCTGCCCCTGCTGCTCGATCCGGGCGCCCGCCGACCCGAGGGTGGTGATCCGGACCCCCACCCGGGCCAGCATCTGCGCGCTCCCCCAGCCGGACTTGCGCTCGATCAGGGCTTCCTCGTACTCGTTGCCGAACAGGTAGTCCGCCCCGTCGACCAGCACCCGCACCTGCTCGTCGTCCAGGATCCTGGCCAGCTGCTGGGACGGGTCGGCGACGAAAGGCAGGCCGCCTTCGCGGCACTCCGCGGTGTGCGTCACCATGGCCCCCGGGTCGCCCGCCCCGATCAGCACCAGGTCGATGCCGCCGTGCGCCTGCGCCAGCGGCGCGATCTGGATGTCCGCGTCCTCGCTCATCGCGCCCGCGTAGAACGAGCCGATCTGGTTGCCGTCCGCGTCGGTGGTGCAGACGAAGCGCGCGGTGTGCCGGAGCAGCGATTCCCGCACGCCGGCGGTGCTCACCCCGTGGTCTTCCAGCCAGTGCCGGTAATCCTCGAAGTCGGCCCCGACCGCGCCGACGAGCAGCGGCCGCAGGCCCAGGACGCCCAGGCCGAAGGCGATGTTGGCCGCCACCCCGCCGCGGCGGATGGCCAGGTCGTCGACGAGGAAGGACAGCGAGACCTTGTCCAGTTTCTCGGCGATCAGCTGGTCGGTGAACTTACCGGCAAACGTCATCAGATGGTCGGTCGCGATCGACCCCGTGACCGCGATGCGCACGGTGGCTAAACCCAGCCGGGCGTCAGTGGAAGGAGTCGCCGCAGGCGCAGGAACCCGTCGCATTCGGGTTGTCGATCGTGAAACCCTGCTTCTCGATCGTGTCGACGAAGTCGATAGTCGCGCCCATCAGGTACGGGGCGCTCATCTTGTCGGTCACGACCTGCACGCCGCCGAAGTCGGTGATGACGTCGCCGTCGATGTCGCGCTCGTCGAAGTAGAGCTGGTAGCGAAGACCGGAGCAGCCGCCCGGCTGCACCGCGATGCGCAGCTTGAGGTCGTCGCGGCCCTCTTGCGCAAGCAGGCTGCTCACCTTGGCGGCCGCGCCGCCGGTCAGGACGATCCCCTGTGTGGCCTCTTGCTGAACAGTCACTTTGGCTCCCTACCAGTTCTGGCGCCTTGCATGTGTGCCGCGTGCGCGGCGCGGGGTACTCCCACGTGCAGTCCCAACGATATGCGGTGCGACCGCATTCCAGCCAGCCAGCCAGCCAGCGGTTAGCGGGTGTTTACAGGCCGGGGGCGCCCCAGACGGGGAACCAGCGGGCCAGGTCCTGCTCCCACTTCAGGTCGCTGCCGATCACGCCCTGGACCTGCAGTTCGAGCGCGTTGTTCCGGCGCTCGCCGGACAAGGGGGCGAACGGGTAGAACGTGCCCCGCTTGTACAGGTAGATAAGGGCGAGGCGGCGCTCCTTCTCGTCGGTGAAGGCGACCAGGGTACACAGCAGCTGCGGGCCGAAGCCGTTGTCGACCAGCGAGGAGTTGACCGCGTGCAGGTCGGTGACCAGCGCCTCCAGCTCGTCGGACATGCGCGAGCTGACCAGCCAGGTGAAGCCGTAGTCGTCGCTGGACACCTCGACCGGCAGGCCGCCCTCGGCGTGCGAGCTCAAGTTGAGCAGCTCCTGCACGTCCTTCTGCACGTCGGAGAAGGACCGGCCCTCGACCGGGCGGAAGCACACGGAGCCGGATCCAGTGGGCTTGAATCCGGCTCCCGCGTCCAGCGTGACCGCCGCGGACGGCAGCGCGAACAGGTCGTCCAGCTTGGGCTGGACCGCCTTGGTACGGCCCAGCAACGTGTCCAGGAAGCCCACGAGCGCTCCGTCCTAGCCGGCGGTCCGGCCGAGCTGCTGCTGCACCTTGTCGAGCTCGGCCAGGCGGCGCTCCAGGCTCGGGTGGGTGGAGAAGATGTTGGCCAGGCCCGACTGGCCGCTCAGGTGCATGGCCGGCGCGAAGAAGAACGCGTTCAGCGGCTGCGCGGTGCGCAGGTCCCTGGTCGGGATCTGGGCGATCCGCCCGCTGACCTTGGTCAGCGCGCTCTTCAGGGCGCTGGGCTGGCCGGTGAGCAGCGCCCCGCTGCGGTCCGCGGACAGCTCGCGGTACCGGGACAGCAGCCTGATCAGCAGGAAGCTGACCGCGTAGACGACCGCGCTGACCAGCATGAGAATCAGCATGATGGGCAGGGCGTTGCTGTTGTTGTTGCTGCGCCGCCCGCCGCCGAACAGCTCGCCGTAGAACGCGATCCTGACCAGCAGCGCGGCGATGATGGCCAGGAACGAGGCGACCGTCATCACCTGGACGTCCTTGTGCGCCACGTGCGACATCTCGTGCGCGAGGACGCCCTCGAGCTCGTCGTTGTCCAGCCTGCGCATCAGCCCCGTGGTCGCGCAGACCACGGCGTGGTCGGCGTTGCGGCCGGTGGCGAAGGCGTTCGGCATGTCGGTGTCGGCGATGGCGACCCGCGGCTTGGGCATATCGGCCAGCGCGCACAGCCGGTCCACGATGGCGTGCAGCCGCGCCGCCTCCCGCGAGTCGGTCGGGCTGACCTCACGCGCCCCCGCCGTGGACAGCGCGATCTTGTCCGAGTAGAACAGCGACCCGATGGCGAAACCCCCGCCAAGGACCACGGCGAACAACACGATCGCGGCACTGGACGCATGATACGCCGTCCCGATGCCGATGATCGCGACGACGAACGCGACAAACACCAGCCCGAGCAGGAACATGGTCGCGGTCATCCGCACCGTGAGCCCCCGGTCGGGCGCATACCTGGTACGCGCCGCCATGACGACACCTCCGTTCGGCCCCGGCTTGTGTTTGACGCCCGGAGCCCTCAGCCGTTGAACTAGCTCAAATGTACCCGTATAACACTGAACGCCAGCCGAACGTTACCCGCGAGTACGCTCCGGGCTTCTCCGGGGTCAGCCGGGGATGAGGCCGTCGTCGGTGAGCAGCTTGCGGACCTCGTCCATGCTCGAGTCGTGGTGAGGAAGGATCAGGTCCGACGGTTCCAGGGTATCCGCGGGCAGTGGCGACCCGAGCGCGCGAACCTCGGCCAGCAGGCCGTGAAGCGCGGCCGAGAAGGCGGTCTCGTCGTTGTGCTCGACCGCGGTCTCCAGGACGGTGTCGAGCTTGTTCAGCTCGGCGGTGGCCGCCTCGTCGACGCTGAACTGGCCCTCGCCGAGGATTCTGACGATCACGACCCCTCACCGTCCTGCGGCTCGGGCAGGTCGGACACCGGGATGGCGGCCGGCCGGGCCTGCTGCGGGGCGGGCGGAGCGTACGGGGCGCCCTCGCTCCGCGGCTGGGCCTGCGCCTGAGCCTGGGCCTGGCCCTGCGCCTGAGTGGCCTGGCTGGCCTGGCTGTTGCCGTTGGCGCCGCCCTCGAGCTGCTTGGGCGCGCCCGCGGTGATCTCGCCCTTGAGCCTGCTCAGCTCGCGCTCCACGTCGCTGCCCGCGGCCATCATGTCGAGCTCGCTCTGGATGTCGTCGCGGCGGCCGCCGACGGCGTCGTCGAGCGCGCCCGAGGCCATCAGCTCGTCGAGCGCGCCCGCGCGGGCCTGCATCTGGGCCGTCTTGTCCTCGGCCCGCTGGATCGCCATGCCGACGTCGCCCATCTCCTCGGAGATGCCGGAGAACGCCTCGTTGATCCTGGTCTGGGCCTCGGCCGCGGTGTAGGTGGCCTTGATGGTCTCCTTCCGGGTCCGGAAGGCGTCCACCTTGGACTGAAGCCGCTGGGAGGCGACCGTCAGCTTCTCCTCTTCGGCCTGCAGCTGGGCATACTGCGCCTGCAGGTCGTTCAGCTGGCTCTGCGCCGACGCCTTGCGCTCGAGGGCGGCCCGGGCGAGGTCTTCGCGACCCATCCCGAGCGCCTTGCGCGCCTGGTCCTCGAGCTTGTTGGCCTGCTGCTGAAGCTGGTTCATCTGCAGCTCGACGCGCTTGCGCGACGTGGCGACATCCGCGACCCCACGGCGGACCTTCGTCAGCAACTCGAGCTGTCGCTGGTAGGAGTAGTCCAGGGTCTCACGAGGGTCTTCCATTTTGTCCAGGGCCCTGTTGGCCTTGGCCTTGAAGACAAGTGAGACTCGCTTCATCACGCCCATACGCGCGGCCGTCCCCTTCATTAACTTCTTCGCCGCCATCGGACCTCGTGCCCGGGCCGAAATCATGGTCCGGGCACCGGCTAGACGGCGGACGAGCCCGTGCGACTAGTCGCATTCCACCCTACGCGGTCTCCCGCATTGCGAGCTACCACGTCTGCCTCCGAACGAAAGGTGGCGCCAGCCCCACCGGAGGCTAAGCTCTGCTGACTCCGGGGGGACGACCCCCCGTTCCCCCCGATAAGCTAGAGCCGTGTTCCGACGCCGTAGCGCCGGGGCGACGGACGGCACGTCCCAGGATTCCCCGGGCGCGCAGAGCCCGGACGGCCCGGCAGACACCAAGCCCCGCTCCCCCGCCGAAGCGGCCAAGGGGCGGCCCACGCCCAAGCGCAGCGTAGCCGAGGCCAAGCGCCGCCAGCCGATCGCCGGGTCGTCCCGCGCGCCGACCGGACCGCGCACCAAGGAAGACAAGGCCAAGGCCCGGAACAACCGGGTCGGTAGGTACGAGGCCATGAGGCGGGGTGAGGGGTGGGCGCTGAACCCGCGTGACCGCGGCCCGGTCCGCGCCCTGGCCCGGGACTACGTGGACTCCAAGCGCCGGGTGAGCGAGTACTACATGTACATCCTCGTTCTCCTGCTCGCCGCGGTGTTCGTGCGCACCCCGGCGGCCCAGGCGATCATCTCGCCGGTGGTCCTGATACTGATCCTGGTCATCGTCATCGACGCGACGCTGATCCGGCGCAGCCTGAACCGGCTGGTGGCCGAGCGGCTGCCCGGCGAGTCCACCCGGGGCCTGACCGCCTACGCGGTGATGCGGGCGCTGCAGA
>WNGL01041326.1_pt1 | contig 11543 bp, 8 predicted proteins | sample 5400591 | NCBI WGS metagenome assembly WNGL01 (sample SAMN13153377, study PRJNA577476) | soil metagenome | isolation source: 80 cm soil or saprolite under Garry oak tree replicate 1 | place: USA:California | collected 2016-06-15
CACCGCAACTTCACGCCAAACTCGCAATGCTGACCCAGTTCGAATTCAGTCAGCATTTCGAGACGATCATCCCGACTGTCCTCAAGCAGGAAGTTACTTGCCCCACTCAGTTCAATCCCTTCATAACGCCAATGTTTTTCCCGTAGCATTGTCAGCTCAGGAACTGGCTCAAGGCTCAACCTGCCTCCAGGGAGGGGCGCGACAATGATAGGTAAAGACATCACGCCAGCCCAACCGGCCTCTTCAGAAAGGGATTTACTCCGGCCTTCCCTCAGCCAACCCCACATGATATAGCGACCCTGATCATCGTGCATTACTTGAGGCGCATAAAAGTAGCCCCCATGGACTAACATCCCTTGCGCTTGGGGAAGAAAATGTTCATCCCGAAAAGCGCCGGTAACGTAAAGTGAGTAAAGAAGATCCCACTCCTGGGCACCTAGTACTGAAAAGAGGAGCACTCGCTGGTCGCCAAAGGTGAGAAAATTAGGACATTCCCACATCTCCCCTGTCCACTGTGGCTGAAATATGCTGGCAGCACCGACCAGCAAGGGATGGAGATATTCCCATGTAGTTAGGTCAAGGGAGCGATAGAGCAGAAGTGTACCACCAATTCCCTCTATCTTGGAACCCATCAGCATATACCAGCAATTGCCCTCTTTCCAGACAAAAGGGTCGCGGAAATGGCCGCCCGTACCAGCCAGCAATTCAGGCGGAGGGCCCGCGATTACCGGATTACTGGAGTAGTATTGCCAGGTCAGCAGATCATCGGCACTGGTCGCCAGGCAGACGACCTGGGGATACACTCCGCTATATAGCAGCGTCGGGGTGCCATGATTGTCAATGGCGCAGCCAGACCAGCAACCGCCGGCATCGGCTCTCCCAGGGGTCGGAGTCAGGGCTATTGGCAGATCTGTCCAATGGACCAAATCAGAGCTGACGGCGTGACCCCAGTGCATTCGTTCGTGGACAGGACTGTAAGGATTGTACTGGTAGAAGAGGTGATACTGTCCTTTCCATTGCATTAACCCGTTGGGGTCGTTCATCCAGTTCGCCGGCGGCAAGAAATGGTATTGCGGCCGGTGCGGATCGCCCGCCAATTCCTTCCGCTGTGCTAATGCGCTAGCTGCACTATTCCTCACAGGTACCTCTCTTTACTCGTACCCATCCAATGTGGTACTCAACTGCACTGCTTTGTCGCCTTAGCCTTTGATACCGCTGGAAGCCATACTGGTGATGAAGGCTCTCTGAAAGACCAGAAAGAGCGCCAGCACCGGCAACGTGACCAGGGTAGCAAAGGCCATAATCTGGCCCCATTGCGGGACCTGCTGGAAAAAGTAGTTCATCCCGATCATCACCGGGCGCACGTCTTCGGATTGAATGACCATGGTGGGCCACAGAAAGGAAGTCCAGCTTCCCAAAAAGGTGAAGATCGCCACGGTCGCGATGACCGGGCCGGAGTTGGGCATGATGATGCGCCGGTAGATCTGGAAGTAGCTGGCCCCATCTACCAGTGCCGCCTCATCCAGGTCGACCGGGATCCCCTTGAAGAACTGGTAAAAGAGGAAAATGGAAAAGGCGCTGGTAATGAAAGGAATAATCTGCACTTGATACGTGTCAAACCAGCCTTGCGTCAAGGCTATGCCACCACCGCCAACAGACAGATTCGGGAGGTTGTTCACCAGCAGCAAGAGCGGGATAGCAATCGCCTCAAACGGGATGATGAGCGTGGCGATAATGATGGTGAGCACGAGCTGCTGCCCTTTCCATTTCAGCCGGGAGAGCGCGAAGGCGGCCATGCTATTGAGGAACACGCCCAGCAATACGGCAACAGTGGAGATGAAGATCGAATTAAACAGAAAGCGCAGAAACGGGCTCAGTTGAAAGACCGCAACGTAGTTATTCAGGGTTAGATTGCCTACGGGCAATAATCCCCTGAAGGATTGCAGATCTGAGAAGATGGCGTCATTACTCTGCTTGAATGACGCCGACACCATAAACAGGAGAGGGAAGATAAAGGCGAAGACCAGCAGGAGACTAAGAGCGTACTGGAACACCAGAGTGATCAGACGCCGTGGTCGTTTTGCCTGGTGTACGGTTGTTTTGGAAATCACTTGTTGGAGCATGGTTGGTTATTTCCCTTTCCGCTCTCGGGTCAAATACATTTGCCCGAGCGAGATGGCAATGATGAACAGGAAGAAGATGACTGAAATCGCCGAGGCATAGCCAATATTCTGCTCGGTGAAACCTTGCCGTACAATGTCGAACATCACCGTACTGGTAGCGCCACTGGGTCCGCCACCCGTCATGACGTACACCTGCGTAAACAATTGGAAAGCGGCAATAGTAATCGCGATGATCACGAAGACCAAGACGTTGCGCAGTCCCGGTAGGGTCACATTGACAAACTGCTGCGAGGGATTTGCTCCATCGATGCTGGCTGCCTCGTACAACTGCTGCGGTATCTCTTGCAGCCCGGCCAGAAATATTATCATCTGCAAGCCCACTCCTTGCCACACCGACATGATGATGATCGCCAACATGGCCGTAGAGGGATTGCCCAGCCAATCCACCGGCCCCAGGGCGCCGAAGGAGAACGTTTTCAGCAGCTGGTTCATGAGCCCGACGTTCTTATCATAGATGAAGGTCCAGACAATCGAGACGACCACCATGGAGGTGACGACCGGACTAAAGTAGATGGTACGGAAGAAGTTCCGCCCCTTCAGTTTCTGATTGACCAGTATTGCCAGGAACAATCCCAATCCCGTTTGCAGCGGAATAACCACCAGCGCAAAGAAGATATTGTTGAAAAGGGAGTGCAGAAAGATCGGATCGTGGGCCAGCACCACGTAGCGGTGATTGCCCAGGTCAACCGAAAACGATGTCGCCAGTTCAAAATATTGTGGATACTTCCGCGCATTCTGGGTAAACGTGTAGACAGGCGGGTACTGCACCTTCCCGTTTTTGTCCCGCAGTGGTTGGTGGGTCGCCGGATCGACCAGCGGGTCCAATGTCAGGATGGACACCTGCAGCAGCCGGGAATAATTCCTCGTACCGACAAATTGGGCGGGTGTAGGTGAGATGAGCCGTTGATCGGTAAAGCTAAAGGCGATCCCCATGAAGAATGGGCCGATCAGGAAAAGCAGCAGCAGCAGAAACGCTGGTCCACCCAGTAGCAGGGCAATGCCGAGATTGCTGCGCCGGCGTTTGCGTTGTTGTGGACGGGCTACTTGTACTTTCTCCATAGCCCTGGTGATGACGGACATGACAATTCCCTCCCTTTCAGGTGTGTCGTCGAGTGCTGGAAAGTGGAAGAGAAAGCTCCTCCACTTTCCAATGCAGTCAGTCGCCCCACGTCCCACTCCTACTGCTGGTAGTTGTTGTGATCCTGGATGTTCGTGTCAATGGCGTTCACCGCGTTGTTCAGGGCGGTCTGCACATCTGTGCCCTGACTGATTGCCAACCCGGCTTGCTCAAACTGGCTGGAGATCGTCAGGTACGCCGGGGTTGCCGGGCGCATAACCGTGAAGCGCTGTAACATGTCAAAGAGGATGCGATACGCGCCCCCCGTGGCATAGCGCGGCACCAGGGCAGCGGCAGCCGGGGTCGTGGGGATAAGCCCCGTCGCGTTGTCGAGCGAGGCAATATTTGCCGGTTGCATGAGGGATTTGATGAACTGCCAGGCTCCTTGCGCTTGCTGCTGCGTGCAGGAATTGCTGATCCCCCATTCCCAGGAACCTCCGCCGATTTTCGGGCCGTTGCCGAAGTTTACCGGAGGCAGAAAGAGTCCATCGCTGCCATACTTCTTTACCACAGAATCCGCCGCCCAACTCCCGGTATACCATAGGGCAATCTTCCCCTGTAAAAATCCCTGGTCCGAGGACGGTTTGGGGTTCGCGTAGCCGTTCTTGAACAGCCCCTGGAACCACTGGCCCCATTGCACCGCCGCTGGACTGTTGAGGACGCCATCCGCTGTTGTGAGGCTTGATCGATTAATCAAATCGCCGCCAAAGCTTTGGAGCATCGGCGAGTACGCGTAAGGCCACCACTCGCCGGTATATTGAGGATTCAGGTCAAAGGGATACTGAAACGCCCCGGTGGATTTCAACTTAGCCAGGATGCCGTTGAACTCACCCAGCGTCCAGGGCTGGTCCAGGGTAGGGATGCGAATGTTGTTCTTTACAAGGATCGATTTGCGCGCAAACATGGTCAAGGCGACGTCAAACTGGCCCAGCGAGTAAATCTTCCCCTGGTAGCGCCCAATAGCGGAATTTAAGAGGCCCATGGCTTGCACCTGGGCATCGGTTATCGGGAGCGGTTGGACATACCTCGACCAGGCGAAGTTGGCGACGGTCGGGTTATCCATATCCATGAGGCAAGGCAGTTTATGAGCGAGCGCAGCAGCAGAGACCGAGGTGTTGTAGGATGCCTGCGGGAACGATTGGATGACAACCTGGTACTGACTCTGCGAGGCATTGAAGGCCGGCACTTCTTTCTGGAGAGCGCCCATCTCCAGCGGGTTGCCGGCCGAATGCGTCCACAGGGTGATGATGGTTTTGCCATTGGCGGTTGTTGCGGAGCTACCTCCACACGCCGCCAGCAGCCCCATCAACACGACAAGCAAGGCACCCAGAGCATACATTTTGAGTTTCACGTTTTCCCTCCTTGAAATACCGAAGAAATACTGAAACGGTATACAGCTTGTCCAGGCCGGGTAGAGGAATTGCGAGAAGGAACTCCTGCAACTCCTGAAAAAGTGTAAGAGGGACTAAGGGTACCAAATGCTGTGGAACCCTTGAATCATCAGTGAAATACGCAGTGTGTGGTAGGTGATGCCCTGGCTCTCTCCCGGGCAAATTATTCTATAGGACTCACCTCCTTAAGAAATACTGCTGAACAGTTAAACCGATTGTCGTTCGATATAAGGACAGTCAATGGTGTGCTGAACCGGCGGAAGAGATGCGCCGGTATGCTCAAGCAAAAACTCTACAGCCCACTTGCCCATCTCATAATGGGGCAGTTGTATCGTAGAAAGAGGGGGAGAGAGCTGGGCAGCAATCAATTCCTGGTTATCAAACCCCATCACGGCGACATCACCGGGAATGGAAAGACCCAGTGTACGCAGGGCATCATAGGCTCCCATCGCCATGAAATCTGAAAAACAGAAAATGGCGGTTGGTGGCTCACGTAATTGCAGTAATTCCAGCGCCCCCCGGTAACCACCTCTCGAGTCACTGACGTGTAAACGCACGAGATTCTCATCGAAAGGGACATCGTAGGCTTTCAATGCCTGTTGATACCCCTCTAAGCGTCCAAAGGCGGCAGGAATGGGATCAACGTTGTTGATAAAGCCAATACGACGATGTCCCTTTTGCAACAACATTTCGGTTGCCGTTCGCCCTCCTTGTATCTCATCCGGCACGACCGAAGGTAAAGAGCGATCGGCACAAAAGCAATCGAGTAGGACAGCAAATCCCTCATACATGTTCGCTGGTAATGCGACTTCCTGGTGGTACATTGCGGCGTAGATGATGCCCTCTACCTGGCGCTCAAGCATCATTTCAATCGCAGTTTCTTTTACGCTGGCATCAGAACCGGTGTTGACGATCAGCAGCAGTTTCTCATGAGCCAGGGCTACATCTTGAGCCCCTTTTATAATTTTCACCGCGTGCGGAGTAGTAGCGATTTCGTCAGTAATAAAGCCAATCGTATGGGTTCGATTGGTACGCAACCCTTTCGCGGCCAGATTCGGTCGGTAAGAAAGTCTCTTCGCGGCATTCAGGACGCGATCCTTCGTTTCGGCAGGAATGCTAGCGGAAGAGACATGATTATTCAACACAAAAGAAACGGTTGTGCGGGAAACTCCTGCCAGGCGAGCGATATCTGACATAGTAGGTGGTCGTTTACGTGGTTGACTGGTCACCCTATTTTCCTCCTACAAAAAGAGGCGAGAGGATTAACACGAGTTACTAAATCGAGTAAACCATATTTTGTTTCACTTGTCAAGAGGTTTTGGGATGAGTTTTAGAGCAATTTCAAGTTGTAGCGCTGTATGGCCGGTACTATCTGCTTTTCTGTGCGACCAGTCACGCTGCTGAGCGGTCAACTCCCGAGGGAGCGTGAGGCTGGCGGTAGAGTTCCTGCCAGAGCAGCCTGGCGAATATGAGTTCACCTGCCAGATGGGGATGATTCGCGGTAAGCTGATCGTCGAATGAAGTGGAGAGGAAAACCAGAAGTCGACGGCGTGCCGAGCTGCAGGAGCAAGAACTGCTTGAGCGCTAAGGAAAGCGATTGTCATGGAAACGTTTCCCGCATCAAAAATTTAGTCGTGGTTCCCCTGACCCACCTTAGGAATGAACACGGGAAGAATGCAGGAGTGGATCAAGGGCTGGAGGGTGTTGATAAGCGTGACGCCTCCATCTCCTGGGGAGTCTGAGCGTGTGTGGTCCAGGTATTTGAAGGAGCCGGGCCGGTTGTGCGGCGTTCTACCAATTTCGTATCGAAACGGATAAGCTCAGGCGTTTGTGCCGAATTGTCGATGAGTTCCACCAGTGCCGCAGCTGCTACCTCGCCCATTTCCTGCATCGGCTGCTGTATCGTGCTGAGTTCAAGCAGTTCCGAAACCTCAATGCCATCAAATCCCATGACGGAGAGCTGCTCGGGTACAGGAATGCCCAGATTTTTTGCCGCTTCCAGCACACCAACGGCCTGCATATCCGAGGCGGCGAAAATAGCCGTTGGGCGCTTCTGCTGGGAGAGCAGTTGCAGCGCAGCCTGCTTTCCCCCCATCCTGCTCCACTCGGATGTGAGCATTAGCTCTGGCTCGAAAAGCAGGTTGGCTTTTTCGATGAGACCTCTCACTGCCTGGTAAGCACCTTCGACATTATTCACTACCAGCGAGGTAAACACCGGGCTATAGGCATCGATTAACACGACAGGCAGTCCCGAATCCTTTAATCTACAAGATACCGAATGGTCGGGTGTGAGTGACACAATGAGCAAACCATCGACTTTGCGGAGCATGGGAAGCTCAGAAAAATAGTGGTCACGCTGGGCATCCGTCTCAACATTATAGAGGACCAGTTCACGCCCCAAGCGGGCACTCACAGCTTCGACACCACGCAACACCTCTGTGAAGAAAGGTTGAGTGAAGAAAGGAACGATGACACCAAGAGAGTTCGTGCGTTTTGAAACCATGCTGCGCGCGATAGGGTCAGGCTTATAATGTAATTTATCGATAGCAGCCAGCACTCGCTCGCGGGTCGCGTGCTTGACGCGGGGGCTGTTGTTGATAACCCGTGAAACGGTTCCAATGCCAACGCCCGCTTCTAGCGCAACATCGTGAATGGTGGCTACCATAAGTGTATTTCTTTCTTGAGAGTAGAAATTTCGATAAAAACGCTTCCATCCTCAACACTGTTCTCCTGATATAGGATAGCATAGACGAAGGCTGCTGTAAAGGGAGGATATAGCGACATTCCCTGTAATTACGCGGCACATTGTTGTTTTGGTGAAGAAATGAGTGGATAAACCTCTTTACAAGGTAGAAATCTTATGGTATAGTTAGTAGCAAGTTTTGGAAACGTTTCCATATTTCATATTTCCGGTTTGTAGCAGCTTTCGTCACCTCGTTTACCGTTCGACAATTGCAAAGGAGAACTACTATGTCCAACATTTGAGGAGTCGAGCTCATGTGTGGACTCATTAAAGGCGTCGTCGAACTCTTATTTGTCTATCAACCGAAAGGAGAGGTTTCATGACGACCATCAGCCGCCGGGAGTTTTTGAAGCAAGCGATGGCTCTCGGATTGAGTGCATCAAGCGCAGCAGCCCTCCTTGAAGCCTGCGGCGGGACACAGTCTGCAGGTGGTAAGGTGACCGTCAATCTGTATCACACGATCCCAACGGCGACAGAAACGTTCTGGAAGCAGACATTGCTCCCATCTTTCGAAAAGCAGTACCCCAACATGAATCTGATCACCTATCAGCTCGGCGTAGAAAATCCGCAGGTGATACGCACAAAGATCAAAGCCGGGGGCGACACCGCGCCAGATATGGCCTGGCTTGATAGCGGGGAGACCGGAGCATACGTCCAGGCGAACCTGCTGCCCGATGTGGATGGCTGGCTCAACTCACACCCCACTATCAAGCAGGATATCTTCCCTTCGCTCATCGCGCTCTCGTCGTACCAGGGAAAGGTACGGAGTTTCCCCTGGATGACGAACAACACAGCGATGCAGATAAACCTCGACGCATTCGAGAAGGCTGGAGTTCCCATTCCGTCGCAGGACCCGATGAAGACCTGGACGTGGGATCAGTTCGCCGAAGCGTGCAAGTTGATTTCCCAGAAAACGAACATGAAGGGTTTCTTGATGAACAATGGGGGCCCTTTATGGGATACCTGGCTCTTCCATGCCTGGCTGGGGACCAACGGCGGCACCTTCCTGTCTCCCAGTGGCGACCCGCTCTTCAATAGCGCTGCAGGTGTGCAGACGATGACCTTCCTACAAAGCCTGGTCAAGGATGGCTACACCGCGTACTCGGCCCCAGGTATGGGCTACGATCCGAGCGGGTGGTACAGCGCCAAAGCCGCGATCATGGCCAACGGCCCCTGGAACTTCCCCGACCTGGTCAAGTTCAACAAGTTCAAGTTTACTGTTGTTCCCTACCCAATCAAAACGCAGCCAGCCGCGAACACGGGCGGCGATCAGTTGTTCGTCTTCAACAACAGCCCGCAGAAGGTGGCCTACGAGTACGACTACGCGCAGTATATGCTCACGGACAACTTCCAGGTGGCATTCAATATCGAGTCGGGCAACCTCCCGGTAACGACGAGCGCAACGATGAGTGCGGCGTACCAGGCCCACCTCAAACAGTATCCGTTCCTGTATGGTTGGGTCAATGGCGTTCCCTACGGTGTCGCGCTCTCGAGCCTGCCGCAAGCGGGCGGTACTCAAACCGCTTTCGGGCAGAAGGCGTGGGATCCGATTATCCTGCAAGGAGCCAACGTGCAGCAGGCCCTGGCGACTGCAGCAGCGGCGGTCACTGCGCTCAAGCAGTAGAAGGGTGCACCGTCAGTCTTTGGACTGTTGGGCGTGCGAGAGCAGGCCGCGAGGCGCTGCCGCTGCCCACAGTCCTTTCTATGTGCGTACAGATGAAGGCTTTACCAGGAGGTTCCCATGCAACAGGTACAGGCTCAAGAGCAGGTCAAAAGCAGGATCGTGAGCCAACCGCGGCAGAGCCGGAAAATGATTCTCGGGCAGGGGCAGGCATTCTCTTTCACAGTGCCCGCTCTTGTGCTGCTTGCCATCTTCCTCATCTATCCTATCGGCTACGTTGTCTACCTCGGCTTTCAGCGCTGGGATTTACTCGGTAGCCCCGTGTATATTGGCCTGCAAAACTACAACACCATTCTCTTTCAAGATTCGAGCTTCTTACAGTCTATCGGCGTTACCTTTCTCTTCGTCGTGCTGGCTGTCCCAACACAAGTTGGGCTAGGGTTGTTCCTGGCTGTCCTTCTCGACAGCGAATTCAGAGGACGCATGTTCTTCCGCACGGTGTTCTTTATCCCGATGGTCATCTCCTTTGTCGCGGCTGGGATCGTCTTCCAGTGGATGTTCTCGACCGGGGCCAACCTTGGCACTTTCCCCCAGTTGCTCGCCAATATTGGCGTCACCTTCCCCGATTGGCAGCATACGAACGGGTTCATGGCCATGGTCATGGTTGTGATCATGAACACGTGGAAGTCGGCGGGGTTCTCGATGATTCTCTACCTCGCTGGCCTGCAGTCGATCAATCCGGATTACTACGAGGCGGCGCAGATCGACGGTATCCGCAACGCCTGGCAACGCTTTCGCTTCATCTCGTGGCCGCTGCTGGTGCCGATGACGGCACTGCTGATCATCACCACCACGATTGGCTGCTTCCAGGCATTCGAACCTTTCTATGTCATGACGAATGGGGGACCGACCGGGGCTACCACTTCGATAATTTTCTATATTTACAACAACTTTGCGAGCCGAACCGGTGTCGCGACGGCAGCGGCGACGCTTTTCCTCCTGGGTGTTCTGATGATCACGGCAGTGCAACTGCTGGTCTCGCGCCGACGCGAAGTGTACTACTAAAGAATCTGGAAAGAGATTGGTTATGAACAAGCAGCGACGCCTCAGCCTCGTGCTCAAATACATTGTCCTGGGTCTGCTTACCGTGGTGTTTCTGTTCCCGTTTGCGTGGATGATCGCCACCTCGCTCAAAACGAATACGGAGGCGCTCACGAATCCGACAGCGTTGTTGCCAGCGGTGGCGCAGTGGGGCAATTACCCTGCGGTCATCGGCGCACTGAACTTCTGGCGCGAAGCCCTCAACTCGCTGATTATGACACTGGGCGTCACCTTTGGTCAGATTATCCTGGCTGCTCTCGCCGGATATGCGTTCGCACGGTTGAAATTCTTCGGGCGTGATGTCCTCTTCCTGCTGATCCTGGCGACGCTCATCATCCCCTTCCAGATACTTTTCGTGCCTCTTTATCTGATGCTCGCCGGTTGGGGAGGGTGGCTGAACACGTTCAGCGCCTTGATTATCCCCAGCCTGGCGAGTCCGTTTGCCATCTTCGTGTTCCGCCAGTTCTTCATCACGGTGCCGAAGGAACTGGATGAGGCAGCAAAGATCGATGGCGCTGGCTACTATCGCGTCTTCTGGTCGGTGATGCTGCCACTGGCAGGCCCAGCCGTAGCGACCGTCTTTATCCTGACTTTCCTGGGTGAATGGAGCAGTTTGCTCAAGCCCCTGGTCTTCAACTCGTCGCCGGATATGTACACGCTGCAGCAGGGATTGGTAGTCACCCTCAGTAGAGGAGCAAACCAAGTCCCGAACGTGGCTACGTTGATGGCTGGCGTCGTCCTGGCCAGCATCGTGCCTGTTGTGATGTTCCTGATTGGACAGAAATGGTTCGTGCGAAGCGTCGCTTCTACCGGCCTGAAGGGATAGAGAGGACTATGACAGGGGAGCAAATGCTCTGGTGGCAACGTGGGGTCATTTACCAGATTTACCCGCGCAGTTTCCAGGATAGCAACGGCGACGGCATCGGTGACCTGAGAGGGATCATCGCGCAGCTTGACTATCTGAGCTGGCTCGGTGTGGAGGCGGTGTGGCTCTCGCCCTTCTACCCCTCACCGATGGTTGACTTCGGCTATGATGTGAGTAACTATACCGACGTTGATGCGATCTTCGGCGACCTAGCAACGTTTGACGAACTGATACAGCAGGCACACCGGTGTAGTATCAAGGTCATCATTGACTTTGTGATCAACCATAGCTCCGACGAGCATCCCTGGTTCCTGGAATCTCGCTCCTCGAGGAACGCATCCCGACGGCACTGGTATATCTGGGCCGATGCTAAGCCAGGTGGCACACCGCCTAATAACTGGGTCAGCCACTTTGGGGGGTCAGCCTGGGAGTGGGATGCAGCCACAGGACAGTATTACCTGCACTCGTTTGACAGGAGGCAACCCGATCTCAACTGGCGCAATCCAGAGGTGCAAGCTGCGA